>Ga0207658_10001454_pt1 | contig 18467 bp, 22 predicted proteins | sample KBSS33metaG_FD_184322 | JGI IMG/M metagenome (GOLD analysis project Ga0207658, IMG submission 184322) | Switchgrass rhizosphere microbial communities from Kellogg Biological Station, Michigan, USA - KBS S3-3 metaG (SPAdes) (version 2) | ecosystem: Host-associated > Plants > Roots > Rhizosphere...
AAGACTTTCATCCAGACGTCGCGTTGGTGGATATCGACCTCGGCGGTGAGGACGGCTTCGAGCTCGCCGAGCAACTCGACCGTGCGGGCGCCGCAAGCCACCTGGCGGTGATTCTCGTATCCACCTACGCCGAGTCGGATCTCGAAGAGATGATCAACGCCAGCCCGGCGGTCGGGTTCTTGCAGAAGCTTTCGCTGTCGCCTGACGCCATCCGGAATTTGGTCAACGTCAGCGGGCCTCAAGGTAAGTGATCACCGCCCGCACGCGGCGGTGGTCGTCGCCGGTTTCGGGCAGATTGAGCTTCGTCAGGATGCTGCGAACATGCTTTTCGACGGTGCCTTCGGTGACCCAGAGCCGCCGGGCGATGCCGGCATTCGATCGCCCCTCGGCCATCAGCATCAACACTTCTTTCTCACGTGCGCTGAGAGCCGCAAGCGGGTCGTCGCGGCGCCGCGCGGAGACCAGCTCCTGCACCAGTGCGGGGTCGACCACGGACGCCCCTTTGGAGACGCGTTCCAGGGTGTCGACGAAATCGGCGACATCGGTGACGCGGGTCTTGAGCAGGTAGCCGATGGCGTGCCCGCTGGCCAGCAGTTCCGTCGCGTGCTCGACCTCGACGTGTGCAGAGAGCACCAGGATTCCCGTGTCGGGCAGCTCCGTGCGGATCACGCGCGCCGCGTCGAGACCCTCGGTGGTGTGTGTGGGTGGCATGCGAATGTCGACCACGACGAGTTGCGGCTTGCGGTCGCGAACGACGGTGAGCAACTCGGTTGCATCGGCGGCCTGGCCAACCACCTCGAAGCCCGAGCGCTCGAGCAGACTGGCGAGCCCCTCGCGCAGCAACACGTCGTCGTCGGCGACGACGACCTGCACTGCAGACATGTGGATCCTTCCGGCGCTGGGAGAGGGCAGACCCACCAATCTTGCATGGAATTCACAGTCGGGGCAGCAGGTTTACCGCTAGCTGGTATTTCGTCCTCGGGTTAGCAGGAGCTTTGGATGGCGGTCAGCGTTGACGACTTCGGGCCGCCCACCCGCGAAAGTTGTACCCCATGACCGCCTGGCTGGTTGACCTCCACGCTCCGCCCACGCTCGTCGAAACGCCACGAATTCTGGACAAATACGTCGCCGAGGCGGTTGGCACGTTCGCGCTCGTGTTCACGGTCGGCGTGGGCCTTGGCAGCCGTAGTCCCGTTGTCGCGGTGGGCATCGGCGCGATCCTGATGGCGTTGATCTACGCCGGCGGTCATCGGGCGGGAGCGCATTTCAATCCGGCCATCACGCTCGCGGCGACGCTGTGGGGCCGGATTCCGCTCCGCGACGCGGCGGCATGCTGGCTCGCTCAGCTCGCGGGCGGACTATGTGCGGCGATCGCAACCCGGCTGACGATGGGAACAGTCCAGTTCGACGTATTGAGCGGACGAACGCTGGTGGCGGCGTTTGCGGCCGAACTGTTGTTCGCCCTCGTGCTGGCACATGTGGTGTTCAGCTGTGTCGAGCCGCGGCGATATATGCCGAACTCGTTGTGGCACTTGGCGGTCGGAGTCGCCGTGGTCGCGGGCGCCGTGGACTTCACCGCGTTGTTCGGCAGCGGGTTTTTGTTGAGCCAACTGATCGTGGGCGCGTTCACGGCATTCGCGTTTCTGACGTTCGGTTCGGCGGGACGGCTGTGATCGCATAGTTGGCGGTCCCGCGGGGTAGACGTCGGCTATGACGGCTATGACGACAGCAAAGGCGCTGTATCAGCGATGGATAACCGAGCTGTGGACCGGTAAAGCCGCCGCGGCCGAACTGGTCTCCGACGATTTCGTTGGGCATTGGCCAACTCGTGACGTACATGGACCCGACGAACTGCAGGCGATGGTCGACGAAACGCATCAGATGCTGTCCGACTTGATGTTCGTCGTCGAGATCGAGCCGTTCGTCGAGCGTGATCTGGTCGCCGCTCGCTGGGTCGGCACGGGTGCGACGAAGGAGGGCCCGGCGCGGTTCACCGGCAACGACATCCTGCGGTTCAACGACGGCCGCTTCGTCGAATATTGGACGGGCACCTCCGCCGGCTAGGTCATCCTCTGCGCGAGCAGACAGAGAAGGGTGTTACCGGCGCCGGTTTTACACCCTTCTGCGTCTGCTCGGCGAGGAAGCCGCTTAGCCCAGCGCCAACGCCAGGGCTACAGCCACCGCCCACACGAGCATCGTCAACCCGGTGTCGCGCAGCACCGGGATGAGATCCTTGCCGCCCAAGCCTTTTCGGACCGGGCCCGACGCGCGCGCGGCCAGCGGAGCCGCGATCAGCCCGGCCGCACACCACGGCGTCGCGAGCATCAATACCAGCGTCAGGGCCAAGGCGATCGCAAGCAGCGCCTGATACAGCACCCGGGTGCGGGCGTCGCCGAGTCGCACCGCCAGCGTGATCTTTCCCGACTCCTTGTCGGTGGGGATGTCGCGCAGATTGTTGGCGACCAGCACAGCCGACGACAGCGAACCCATCGCCATGGCCAGCGACAACCCGACCCAGTCGACCCGCAGCGCCTGCGTGTACTGCGTGCCCAGCACGGCGACCAGACCGAAGAACACGAACACGGCGACCTCGCCGAGCCCGAGGTACCCGTACGGCTTCTTGCCGCCGGTGTACAGCCACGCCCCGGCGATACACGCCGCGCCGACCGCGATCAGCCACGGCGCGCTGAACCACGCCAGCACGACGCCGGCCACCGCTGCCACGGCGAGGCTGACGACGGCGGCTATCAACACGCTGCGCGGCGCTGCCAGCTTCGAGCCGACCAGCCGCAACGGCCCGGCCCGGACGTCATCGGTCCCGCGGATCCCGTCGGAGTAGTCGTTGGCGTAGTTGACGCCGATGATCATCGCGACCGCCACCAGCATTGCCAGCAGCGCCTTCCACCAGCACGCGGCGTGCAGCCACGCGGCGCCGCCGGTGCCTGCAATCACCGGCGCGATTGCGTTGGGCAACGTCCGCGGGCGGGCGCCCTCGACCCACTGCGCGAAACTGGCCACGATCGCCAGTCTTGCACGGGCGCATGGCGTGGCAGACTGAGCGCATGGAGGACCGACTCAGCAAGACAGAGATCCGCAAGGACGCCCTGCAGGAAATCGTCGAGTCAGGCGCATCAACCGTGGGTGAGGTGGCGTCGATCATCACCACCGCCGTGAAGGACGTCGCGAACGCCATCGGTGGTTTCGCGACCGACATGTTCGAGATCCGCGACGCTTCCCGGCGCGCCTCGCACCTCTCCGCCGACGAGGCCAAGGACGAGTAGCGCAACTTGCTCGGCGTCATCGGCGGCAGCGGTTTCTATACATTCTTCGGAGCCGACGCCCGCACCATCAGCCTGGACACCCCCTACGGCGCCCCGAGCGCGCCGATCACGGTCGGCACGGTCGGCGAACACGAGGTCGCGTTCCTGCCCCGCCACGGCGTCAAGCACGAGTTCTCTCCGCACACAGTGCCGTACCGCGCGAACATGTGGGCGTTGCGCGCGCTGGGGGTGCGCCGCATCTTCGGGCCCTGCGCGGTCGGCAGTCTCACGCCGGAACTGGGTCCAGGCGCGATGGTCGTGCCCGATCAGTTGGTGGACCGCACAACAGGCCGCGACGACACCTACTTCGACTCCCGCGGCATCCACGTCGGCTTCGCCGATCCGTACTGCCCGACGCTGCGCGCAGCGGCCGCAGAGCTACCCGGCGTCGTCGACGGCGGCACCATGGTGGTGGTTCAAGGCCCCCGGTTCTCCACCCGCGCCGAGAGTCAGTGGTTCGCACAGCAGGGCTTCACGTTGGTCAATATGACCGGCTATCCAGAAGCGGTGCTCGCCCGCGAACTCGAAATGTGTTACGCCGCCATCGCTTTGGTCACCGACCTCGACGCGGGCATCGACGCAGGGACGGCTGTCAGAGCGGTCGATGTGTTCGCCGAATTCGAGCGGAACCTGGTGCCGTTCAAGAAGCTGGTGCACGAAGCCATCGACAACGTCGACTTCGAACGCACGTGCACCCACTGCCTGCCGCACGACGGCGTCGAGCTGCCCTTCGATCTGCCGTGAGGGTACTGCTCACCGGCGCCGCCGGATTCATCGGGACTCGGGTGGCTACGGCACTGACCGACGCGGGCCACGACGTGGTGGCCGTCGACGCGATGCTCGCGACCGCACACGGCGCCAATGCCGAACTCCCGCTTGATGTTCGGCGCGTCGACGTGCGCGACGCCGCGGCGCTGGCCCCGTTGCTCAAGGGCATCGACGTCGTCTGTCATCAGGCGGCAGTCGTCGGCGCCGGAGTGGACGCTGCTGATGCGCCCTCCTACGGCAGCCACAACGATTTCGCCACCGCGGTGCTGCTCGCCGAGATGTTCGCCGCGGGCTGTCAACGGTTGGTGTTGGCCTCGTCGATGGTGGTGTACGGACAAGGCAGGTACGAGTGCGGAGAGCACGGGCTCGTCGACCCGCTGCCACGCGCGCGGGCCGACCTCGACGCAGGAATCTTCGAACACCGTTGCCCGACTTGTGCAGAGCCGGTGCAGTGGCGACTGGTCGACGAGGACGCTCCGCTTCGGCCGCGCAGCTTGTACGCGGCCAGCAAGACCGCGCAGGAGCACTACGCGCTGGCGTGGGCCGAGTCGACCGGCGGTTCGGTCGTCGCGCTGCGCTACCACAACGTCTACGGCCCGGGAATGCCGCGCGACACCCCCTATTCCGGCGTGGCCGCGATCTTCCGCTCGGAGCTCGAAGCCGGCGACGTGCCAAGGGTTTTCGAGGACGGCGGGCAGATGCGCGACTTCGTCCACGTCGACGACGTCGCCGCAGCCAACCTCGCCGCCGTCAACGCGAATCGCGATGGCTTCTCGGCGTACAACGTCTGCTCAGGGCAGCCGATCTCGATCCTGGAGATGGCCACCGAGCTGTGTGAGATGCGCGGCGACGTGCTGCCGCTCGTCACCGGCCAGTACCGCAGCGGCGACGTGCGCCACATCGTCGCCGATCCGACCCGGGCGGCAGAGCAGTTGGGTTTCCGGGCAGCCGTCGACCCCCGCGACGGGTTACGCGAGTTCGCGTACGCGCCGCTGAGAGGCTAGCCGCTCGGCACGCGCAGCCAGCACCGGAACCACGATCGCACCGGTGCCGATCGGCACTGATGATCACCTTGCCCAGCGCCGGGGGTCTGGAGAAGGAGCCCGTTGCGCACCATACATACCGTATGTATGCTCATACATACGGTATGTATCTATGGATGGGAGTGTGGAATGAGTTCTGCGATCAAGGCCATCGAGGAAGACCGGAAGGTGCTCCTGGAGTTGTGTCGGCAGATGGACGACTCGGTCTGGACGAAGGACAGCGGATGTCCGGGCTGGTCGGTGCAGGACCTGTTGTCTCACATGGCGTGCAGTTTCTGGCTGGCCGTCGACCCGTCGAAGTTGCCCGACCCCGGGGGACTGCTCGCCGAGCGCGCCGCGGACTTGTATGTCGAGTCGCGCCGGTCGATGACGCCCGAAGAGCTTGTGGCGGACTACGAGTCAGTGAGCCTGAAGGGGCTGGAGGTCCTCGCCGGGCTGGAGGGTCAAGACTTCGAGGTACCGCTGGGGGATGTGGGAACCTATCCCGCGTCAGTCATTCCGACGGCGTTGGCCTTTGAGGAATACATCCACATTCGTTTCGATCTGTTCGCCCCGGACGGGCCGTTGGAAGGAGATCCGCCTGCGTCCGATGAGTTGCGCTTGGCGCCGACGCTCGACTGGATCGAAGTAGCGCTGCCCCAACAGAATTCAAAGCTGCTCGACCGCATGGACTCGGCGGTGGAGATACGCCTTGGCGGCCTGTGCGGACGCAGGCTGCGCGTGGGCACAGGCGACGTGGTTGCCCACGTCGAGTCCGATTCGCAAGCGTTCGTGCGGTGGGTGACTCAGCGCGGCACTTGGGACGAGTTGGGCGTCCATGCCGACGGAGATGCAGCGGCTCTGGAGATCGTCCGGCAGCTGCGCGTGATCTGATGGCCCGCGCGTGTCGGACCGCCTGTCGACAACAGGTATGACTTAGTAATACTGGTGGCATGAAGCCAGCCATCTGTGAACAGTTCGGCATCGATTTCCCGCTCTTCGCGTTCAGCCACTGCAGAGACGTGGTGACTGCGGTCACCAACGCCGGCGGGTTCGGCGTGCTCGGCGCGACGGCGTTCACGCCGGACTGGCTGGACAAGGAGTTGTCGTGGATCGACGACCATGTGGGCGGCAAGCCGTACGGCGTCGACCTCATCGTGCCTGCGAAGTTCGAGGGCAAGGGCGAGAAGCTCGCACCCGGTGAGCTGGCGTCCCGGATCCCTGACGACTACCGCGGATTCATCGCGGAATTGCTTGCGGCCCATGACATCGAGCCCGAGGAGTCGCCGCGCACCGGCCCGTCGTTCCTGTCCGGCGACACCGGCAAGGACCTGCTGGAGGTTGCGTTCAGCCACCCGATCAAGCTGATCGCCAACGCGCTTGGCGTGCCGCCGGACTACATGATCGATGCGGGCAAGGAGCGCGGTGTGCCCGTCGCCGCGCTGGTCGGCGCCAAGGAGCACGCCGCAAAGCAGGTGCAGGCGGGGGTGGACTTGATCGTCGCGCAGGGCACCGAAGCCGGTGGGCACTGCGGCGAAATCACGACACTGGTTCTCATCCCCGAAGTCCTAGAAGCCATCGAGGGCGCGGTGCCGGTGCTCGCGGCGGGCGGGATCGTGACGGGCAGGCAGATGGCCGCGACGGTCGCGATGGGCGCCGACGGCGCATGGACCGGATCGGTGTGGCTGACGACCGAGGAAGCCGAGACGGCGCCGCACACCGTGCAGAAGATGCTCGAGGCGACGTCACGTGACACCATCCGATCGGCCGGGCGCACCGGAAAGCCTGCGCGCCAATTGAAGTCGGAGTGGACGGATGCGTGGCAGCCGAACGAGGGCGGCAGGAAGCCGTTGCCGCTTCCGCTGCAGTCGATGTTGAGCGAGCCGATCATTCGGCGGGTCGACGCGCTGGCGTCACAAGGGCATCCTGGCGCGCAGGCGCTGGCCACCTACTTCGTCGGGCAGGGCGTGGGCCTGATGAATAAGGTGAAGCCCGCCCGCGAAGTGGTGCGCGAGTTCATCGAGGACTACCTGGCCGCAACGGAGCGGCTCAGCAACTCGCTGCCTGACTAGGCGACCTACGGCACGCTGACGCAGCCAACGCCAGGAACGCAGCCGCCGCCTCCGCCGGGGCCTCCGCCGCCGGTCGGACCGCCGGGAACGGCACCGCCGCCACCGCCAGGACCACCGCCGCCGGTCGGACCACCGGGAACGGCGCCACCGCCGCCACCGGGGCCGCCGCTACCCGTCGGGCCGCCGGGTACGGCGCCGCCGCCGCCTCCCGGGCCGCCGCTGCCCGTCGGACCGCCGGGAACCGCTGTTCCGGTGGTCGTTGCAGGCGCGGTAGTAGTCGCCGAGGTCGTGGTTGTCGTCGTCGTAGTCGTAGTGCTGGTCGATTCGCCCTTATCGCCGCCGCCGCATCCCACAGCCAAAACCATTGCAGCTGCGCCGCCGAACAGCGCGATCCCCGTCCTTGCACCCGATTTCATGAACCCCTCCTTGTCGCTCCGACCGGGGTTACCCGCCTCGGAGGGGTCGAAACGCGGGGCCTTTTCAGTCGTCGAAGTCGATGCGCACCGAGATCGGGTCGCTTTCCATCGCTCGCATCGCCAGCGCGGCGGCCGATTGGCTGAGCTTGCCATCGCCGCCGATACTGCGGGCCCGGGCACGGACGTCGTCGTCGGGGTCGAAAGTGGCTGTGCCGCTACGCCATTGGTTGTTGATGCGCACGCGCACCTTTGGATTGGCTGCGATGTTGTGCGCCCAACCGGCGCGCCGGCCATGCTGCGAGATCACCCACACCCCGCGCTCGTCGGCGCGGCCGGTGAGGGGGACACGGCGCGGCTGACCGCTCTTGGCGCCGGTGGTCTCCAGTTCCACGACGAGCGATGAGCGGATGCCGATCCGATCCATCGCGGCGACGAGCGGATTGACGACAGTGCGGCCCATCCGTCGCTCGAACTTGAACTTGCGTAGCGCCTTGTTTGCCATACTGAACGACGATAGTTGAATGATCGCTCAACTACAAGGTTTAGTCCGCTAGCGGCAACCGCACCTCGAACCGCGCACCCGTCGCCAGGTTGTGGGCCGACAACGTGCCGCGATGCGCTTGCACCAGGCCAGCGGCGATCGCCAACCCCAGTCCCGACCCGCTGGGCAGCGACGAGTCCGCTCTCGGCACCCGATCGTTGGAACCGCGGTAGGCCACGTCGAACACCCGCGGTAGGTCGGCCTCGTCGATTCCCACCCCGGTGTCGTCGACGCGGGCCCATGCGCCGTTCTCGTCGGACCCCAGTGCCAGCGACACCTTGCCGCCCGACGGTGTGTGCGCGATCGCGTTGGCCACGAGATTGGACAGCACCCGCACCAGCGCGCGATCGCTGCCGAGCACCTGCACCGGCTTGTCCGGCAGATCGGCCCTCAACACCACGCCGGCACGCTCGGCCGCGATCCGGTGCGCGGCCAGCACGTCGTCGACGACCTCGTCGAGCGCCACCCTGTCGAAAACCGGCTCGACCGCTCCCGCGTTGATCTTCGACATCTCGAACAGGTCGTCGACCATCTCGGAGAGTCGAATCGACTCCTGCTCAATCGTTTTCGCGTGCACGCGGACCTCTGAATCGGGGACGACGCCGTCGGCGATCGCCTCCGACACCGCCCGGATGCCGGCCAGCGGCGTGCGCAGGTCGTGGCTGACGAACGCCACCAACCGGCGCCGCGAATGCTCGGCAGCGCGCTCGGAATCGCGGATCTCCTGCTCCCACACCGTTCTTCGGGCTTGGTAGCGCGCCAGCATCACCGCTGCCGGAATCGTTACCACCGACACGATCACCAACACGATGGCCGTGCGCTCGAACGTCTCGGTGATCATGAACCCGCTTGCCCCGAGCACGCCTGAGAACGTCGCCAACACAGGGATCAAGACCAGCGCCACCATGCTGACTGCGAGCGACCACGACCGGGCCAGCCGGATGACGATCGCACCGGCCAGCACGACAGGAACCGAACAGGCCAGTGCCCAAGCGGCGATCTCCCACAGATCAGTCGGCACCGTTGCCGCTCCACAGATACCCGCGCCCCCACACCGTCTGCACCCGGTGGTGCTCGCCGAGCTTGGACCGCAATCGTTTGACGTGCACGGTGACTGTCGAAAGATCACCAAAGTCCCAGCGCCACACCTGCTTCAACAACTCTTCGCGAGAGAACACGGTGTCGGTATGGGTGAGGAAGAACATCAATAGGTCGAACTCACGGTTGGTCAGGCTGACCGGCTCGCTGTCGACGGTCACTGAGCGGGCGGCCGTGGATACGGTCATGTCGCCGACAGTCATGTCGATCGGCAGCCCGCTCGACGCCGACGGCGACCGCCGCAACACCGAACGCACGCGCAGCGCCAGCTCTCGGGGGCTGAACGGCTTGGTCAGGTAGTCGTCTGCGCCGGCCTCGAGCCCGGCGATGCGATCGTCCTCTTCACCCAGCGCCGTCAGCAGGATGACGGGCATGCTGTAGCCGCCACGCTGTCTCAGCGTTCGGCACAGCGTCAGGCCGTCCGGGCCCGGCATCATCACGTCCAGCACCGCGACGTCGATGCGCTCCGAGCCGAGCAGCCGCAGGGCCTCCGTGCCGTCGTGGGCGATCGAGACGTCGAGGCCGTCGCGCTCGAGGTATCGGCGCACGACATCGCGCACCACGATGTCGTCATCGGCGATCAGCACTCGCGTCATGTTTCTGACCTTATCGTCGTGGCGCTACTACCAGCGCCTATGTCATTGTTCCGTCACTGTTCATTCGTTGCCGCCAGCGTTGTGGACGGGCTGCGGTGGCCTCGCCTTGGGCGTTGCAGTGGCAGTGTGTTTCGCCACGTCATCGCGTCCTTCATCGGTATGGCTCCCGGTGCAGCTGCCTTGAGCTTTCCAACCGTTCATGGCAAATAGCGGGTTGATCGTGGACGGACGACTTTTTGGCACTTTGCTATGACATCTGGCAGGAGGTGGTTGGCTGGCCGGTGCAGTTCACTGACTGGCAGAGATCGGTCGGCTATTGCGGTCTCCCGCGGGCATCCTCAGCCTCGTGTTCTGCAAGGCCACGTCTGTCCATCGGGCATCGTTCCGGCGCAATGTTAGGCACGCGTCCATTCGAGAGGCAGGCGTTCTGCGCAGCGCACACCGAAGGTGAAGTCGACGATTTCTCCGGTCGGGATTTTGAATGTGCCCATGCGCGTGAGGATCTCGTCAAGAGCAATAGACAGTTGCAACCGACCCAGATGCGTGCCCAGGCAGCGGTGCTGACCTGCGCTGAACGCCAGATGGCCTTTGCCGCGGCTCGGATCGATCGCGAGCGGTTCTGCGAACTGGCGGTCATCGGTGTTCGCTGCCCCCAGCATCAGCATCACCAGATCGCTCTCGGCGACGTCGACACCGCGCAGCACCATGTCGTGGGCGGCCCGGCGCATCACCATCATCACTGGGGAATCGAGACGCAGCATTTCCTCGAGGAGACGCGGGCGCTGCGGTACGTCGTTTCGCGCCAGCCGCTGCACGTCGGGGCAGCTCGCCAACCGAGTGATGATGCAGTCCAAAGCCGCAGTGACAGAATGCGACCCGCGCACGAAGACGCATAGTTGAGCGATCATCTCGTCGCGAGTCAACGCACGGCCACCAAACGAGACTCGCAGCAGCCTACTGGCCAGATCGTTGGCCGGGTGTTGCTGCCGGCGCTCCAGCAGCGCATCGAAATATTCGTAGGCTTCGTCTTTCCACAGCTGGAAGAGGTCTACCACTGGATCGTCGCTGTCCCTGACCGCCGGTGTGTGCCTCAGCGTCTGACGTTTCTCCATGAGCATGTCGATGTCGCCGTCGGGCAACCCAGTCAAAGCCAGTAAGACTTGCCACGAGAACGGCTCTGTCAGTTGGTCGTGAATATCGGCATGGCCGGCCGTTGTCGTTGACGCCACCAGTTTCCCGGTGACGTCGCGGATTCGGCCGGCAAGCGACCGCACTGCGCGGGGCGTGAAGACTTCCTCGAGGGCCCGCCGATAGTGGGTGTGCGCGCGGATGTCATTCTCGGAAGCAGTCGGATGGTGGAAATCGGGCGAAGATAGGGCAGTGCGTACGTCAGCGAAGCGCGAAATGACCACCATGCTGCCGCCGGCGCCGCCCAATTGGCTCATCGGAATTTTGAGCGTCGGCGTCTCATCGCGAAGGTTCGCGAAGACGGGCCACGGCGTGTTCGCGTGCGCCTGAACGGCCATCAGGTCGGTCAGTCCGAGCGCCATTTACGGTGGCCTGGTGTCGATGTCCGAGCTGGTGACCGCCCTGGCCGCAGACCGGTGCACAGCCCTATCCCGACGCCCCCTCGCTGGCGGTCGGCGCATCGCCGTTGGTGGCCGCGTCGGGACCGACGGCGATGCCGCCGAATCGTTGGTTGAACCGGTCGAAGTTACGGGTGACCACGCGGTACGGGTCGCCGGGCACGAACACGTCAGGAAGCTTGTTGAACAGCACGTCTGGTGCTCGAGTGTGCCCCTGGAACGGACTGGACGGCAGGGTCGGGGTGTAGGGGTCGCTGGCGTTCGCGTTAGCCGAACCGGCACCCAGTCCGATGCCCACGGCGGCCGCTGCGGCAGCGGTCGCCCCGACGATGGACCCCTTGGTGCGACCGGATTTCTTCATGTCGCCCTCCTACATCGTTCTCCGTTGGTGTCGCCCACGTGCCGTTAGCCGGATCCCTCGCCGGCGGTCGGCGCATCGCCGTTGGTGGCCGCGCCGGGACCGACGGCGATGCCGCCGAACCGTCGGTTGAACCGGTCGAAGTTACCGGTGACCACTCGGTAGGGGTCAGTGGGCACGAACACGTCCGGGAGCTTGTTGAACAGCACGTCTGGTGCTCGGGTGTGCGCCTGGAATGGGCTGGACGGCAGGGTGGGGGTGTAGGGGTCGCTGGGGTTCGCGTTAGCCGAACCGGCACCTAGCCCGATGCCCACGGCGGCTGCGGCGGCAGCGGTGGCACCGACAACGGAGCCTTTTGTGCGCGATGATTTGCTCGACTTCGGCATGTTTGCCTCCCCTGCGTAGCGACCCCAAAGCTGCGCTGGCCGCTATCTTAATCGCTGACCACCGGCGACGAACCATTTTCTCGCACCCAATTGCCTTATGTTCGTTGCGGTTTCAAGAAATGTCGGACGTTGACTGGTGAGTTCGCCGGACTGCGTCACCCGCGCGCAGGGGTCTAAGTACCGGTCGCCGGCGTGCCGCCGTGCGGGTCCGTCGTCGCTTGCAGGTCGATGACGCCAATCCGGCGCAGCCGGGTCAGCATGGCCACGAAATCAGCGCTGTCCATGTGACCATGCTGACGCCGCATCTCGGCATGGATCTGGTGCGCTGTGGCGTGACCGTCGATGAGGTTGAGCACGCCGACCGCTGCATCGGTTAGCGCGTGTTCGCGCGTTCCCCACGGTGTCGCGACGCGGAAGGTGAACTGTGGGGAATGGGCAGCGTCTGATGACGTCTCGCCCGAGCCGAGCCATCGTTCGACTGTGAAGTTGTTCGCGGCGATCACCGGAACCAAATTCAACAGCAAACGTCGGTCGGGCACCGGTTCGACGAGGACGCCCTCGAGCACCATGAAGTCCAACCCCAACTCGTGCATTGCCCACAGCGCATCGCGGGGCGTCTCAATAATCGGTTGGCCGGCGCCGTTCATCGAAGTGTTCAACAGCATCGGAATACCGGTGCAGCCGTAGAAACGACGAATCAGTTTGTAGTACCTCGGCTGATATTGCTGGCTGACCGACTGGATGCGTGCCGTGTCGTCGATGTGGGCGACGGCCGGAACTTTGTCGGCGAATCCCTCGCGGAATTGGAACGTCCGAAGCATGAAGGGACTATCTGATTGGTCTTGGTCCACTTCGAACCAGGCGCTGACGTGTTCGGCCAGTATCGAGGGCGCGAACGGCCGGAAGCTTTCTCTGCGCTTGATGTCGCCGTTGAGCTTCTGTTTAATTGCCGGGCGCCGCGGGTCGGCCACGATGCTGCGACGTCCGAGCGCCCGCGGGCCCAGCTCGCTGCCGCCCTCGAACCAGCCGCCGATCTTGCCATCGCACAGCAAGGTGACGATCGAGTCGGTGGTGTCCGGTGAAGAGGTTGCGACCACACCTGGCACTGAAGCAATGGCGTCGCTCACCTGAGCGCTGGTGTAGCGGTGACCGAACCCTTCGACGTGCAGCCGCGACTGGGGGTGCGCTCCGAGGAGTTGCCACAGGCCGTAAAACGCCGCGCCCAGCGCTGGTCCGCTGTCCTCGGAGAACGGCGCGATGAAGAAGTCCTGAAAGCCCGACTCGCGGTGAAGGCGTTCATTGACAACGCAATTCAAGGCGACTCCACCGGAATAGCACAGGTTGTCCGACCGAGATTGAGACCGGACGTCGCGCACCAACGCCAGCATGCCGTCTTCGAGCGCGGCCTGAACCGAGGCGGCGAGGTCGGCATACTCCGCCCTGCGTAAGGGCCATCTGTCGCAGTGCGGGAAGGCCTTCGGAACGGTGTCACGGAATGTGGCAACACCCTCGCAAATGCTGAGGAATTCGTGTGGCTCAAATGACGCGTTACCGAAAGGAGCCAGGCCCATCACCTTTCCGGCGTCCATGGGATTGCCGAAGATCTGCTGGGCCACGGCGGAATACATACCGCCGATACTGCCGAACGAGGGCATGCCGCTGCCGGATTGATCGAGCCACCGAGCCTCCGGGACAAGTTGTTTGTGCACGGGACGAAGAACGTGGCCATGAGCTTCGTACACCGAGATGATCTCCCAGCCATGGTTCGGGCCGACGACCGCGGCTCGTTCCGGTTCGGAGAGGTCTTCGCAAGGGGAACCCATTCCGTCGACCACCAGCACAGCAGCGTCGGTGAAGCCGGACAGAACATATGAACTGACGGCATGACCGAAATGATGGGAGATCCGAAGCCACGGCACCTTGTGGAATGAGGTCCGCAGCTGAGGGTTGAGCGCAAGGTCCTGCTGCTCCCAGTCGCCGCTCCCTTGGACGGACAGCACGATCATCGACAGGTCACCCGGTCCGATTCCCGCGTGTTGGAGGCAATAATTGGTGGCAAGGCTCGGACGAGCGCCGTAGGTTCGGTCGCGCTTGACGGCGGAAAGACGCTCTTCCTGGATCGCGACCACTAGCTCGCTGCCGTGAAGTAGGCATGCCCCTCCGTTATGCGAAGCGCTGAGCCCCAGGATCCACGGCGCGTTAGCTCGTGGCACCAAGCCCACCCCCTTGGCTGACTAAACGAGACGTCAACCGATTAGCCTATGTTGGCGTGCGCCGGAGCTGGTGGATTACAGTCGGCGCCTTCGACGTAGTTTCCCTGTAGAAACCATGGGCAAGCCCGTCGATCGGCACGGTTCGCCGTGCTACGGGCGTTCCGGCCTCCTGGCGACTCTTGTCGCGATAATGGCCGACTTGCGGCGCTCCGAATAGACCCTCGACTCAGTCGCGACTTCATAGGGGCGCTACGCCGACCGATGCGTAAGATTGGCCAGTCGCGGTATGACTCATTTGTTGTCGCGAATGATGGTGGCGCTCAACGACTATGACAGGCAGGCTCACAACGCCCGCTCAGGCTGGCTGAGCGGTTGTCGTCGACGTCGATGTCATCGGCGATCAGCACTCGCGTCATGTTTTTGACCTTATCCTCGCGGCGCTACTACCAGCGCCTATGTCATTGTTCCGTCACTGTTCATTCGTTGCCGCCTGCGTTGTGGACGGCCTACCGTCAGCAGATATGCCTGACGTGACGGTCGTGCTGCCCTGCCTCAACGAGGCTGCGTCGCTGCCGGGCGTGCTGGCAGCGGTGCCCGACGGGTATCGGGCGCTGGTGGTCGACAACAACAGCACCGACGGCACCGCGGACGTCGCGCGCCGGCACGGCGCCGACGTGGTCGCCGAGCAGCGTCCCGGTTACGGCTCGGCCGTGCATGCCGGGGTGATGGCGGCGACGACGGACATCGTCGCGGTCATCGACGCCGACGGCTCGCTCGATGCACGCGAGCTAACCGCGTTGGTCGACGAGGTAGATCGCGGCGCCGATATGGCCATAGGTCGTCGCCGCGCGGTCAACGGGCTGCGGTGGCCATGGCACGCGCGCCTGGGCACCGCCGCGGTGTGCTGGCGGCTGCGCACCCGGTACGGGCTGCCCGTGCACGACATCGCGCCGATGCGGGTGGCGCGGCGCGAGGCGCTGCTGGCGCTAGGTGTGACGGACCGCCGATTCGGCTATCCGCTGGAACTGCTGGTGCGGGCGGCACAAGCGGGCTGGCGCGTGGTCGAACGTGACGTCGCATACGGCCCGCGCACTGGCGGCAAGTCGAAGGTGAGCGGTTCGATCCGTGGGAGTTTCGTTGCGGCGCTGGACTTCTGGAAGGTGATCTCATGATTCCCGTCGCAGTGCTGGTGGTCGCCAAGGCGCCGGTGCCAGGGCAGGCCAAGACCCGGCTGGCAGCCGGCGTCGGGGATCGCGCCGCCGCCGACATCGCCGCTGCGGCGCTGCTGGACACCTTGGATGCAGTCGCCGATGCGCCGGTCGCCGAGCGGGTGGTCGCGTTGACAGGAAACCTTGACGATGCCTGCGCGGGCACGCAGATCCGGTCCCGGCTCGCCGATTTCACCGTCGTCCCGCAGCGCGGCGCGACCTTCGCCGAGCGGCTGGCGAACGCGCACGTCGACGCCGCCACAGCCTCAGGTGGGCTGCCGGTGCTGCAGATCGGCATGGACACCCCGCAGGTGACCGACGAGCTGATCGGGGAGTGCGCGCGCGAACTGCTCGCAGCCGACGCGGTGCTCGGGCTCGCCCGCGACGGCGGCTGGTGGGTGCTCGGCGTGACCGGACCCGCGATGGCCGACTGCCTGCGCACCATTCCGATGTCGCGCGCCGACACCGGCGCTGTAACGCTGGCCGCACTTGCCGACACTGCCGTGAATGTGAGCCTGGTTCGGACACTCGCCGATGTGGACACCGTCGAAGACGTCGAGCGCGTCCGGCGGGACTGCGCGCCCGACAGTCGATTCGCGCACGCGACGCAGGGCGTGTCGCATGCTCGGTAACCTCTACGACCGCGCGCTTGACGGCGAGCGGTGCTGGCTTCGGCACGACGACGGCAGGCTCGACCGGCTTCCCATCCGGAGTTGGCTGGGCGGCCGAAAAGCCGACAAACGGTTCGATCACGAGGTCGTCGGGCTGTGCAGCGGTCCGACCATCGACTTGGGTTGTGGCCCTGGACGATTGGTGGCTCACCTGATCCAGCGAGGGGTACCGGCGCTCGGCGTCGACCAATCCGCCACCGCCGTCGCACTGGCGCACCGCAGCGGCGCGCCGGCCCTGCGCCGCGACGTGTTCGACCCGCTGCCGGGGACCGGTCGGTGGCACAACGTGCTGTTGGCCGACGGCAACGTCGGCCTGGGCGGCGACCCGTGGCGAATCCTGCGCCGGGCCGCCGAACTGCTGCGCCCACGTGGCCGGTGTCTTGCCGAATTCGACTCGGCCATCGACGGAATCCACACCGGATGGGTCCGGCTCGAATCGCGACGCACGGTCGGGCCGTGGTTCAGGTGGGCCTCGGTCGGCGTCGACTGCGCGGCGCGGTTGGCCGACGACGTCGGCCTCGCAGTGGTGGGCGTCCACCCGATCGGCCGCCGCGTGGTGGCCAGCCTGGCGGCGAAATGAAGACCGCGAGCCTGCGCGGCACAGCCGTCACCGCTCGCGTCGGCCTCGCATTGGGCGTCGCGGTCTCGGTGTGCTTCGTCACCGGGCTGATCAGTCACTTCATTCAGCACCCGCAGCCGTGGTTCTTCTGGCCAACCCGCCCTGTCTGGCTGTACCGAGTGACCCAGGGCCTGCATGTCATCTCGGGCATCGCGGCCATTCCGCTGATCATCGTCAAGCTATGGTCGGTATGGCCAAAGCTGTTCGAGCGTCCCATCATTGGCGGGTTGGTCCGGCAGATCGAGCGCGTGTCGATCCTGGTGCTGGTCGGGTCCATGCTGTTTCAGCTGTCGACCGGGCTGATGAACATCGCGCAGTGGTATGCGTTCAAGTTCTTCTTCACCACCAGCCACTACGCGATGGCGTACGTCGCGGCAGGCGCGGTGCTCGTGCACATCGGTGTGAAGCTGCCGGTGATCCGTCGCGCCCTGGGCGAGCCCATCGATGAAGTGCCGGCGGCGGACGGCCCGACGCGGCGCACCGTGCTGCGCGGGACGTGGCTTGCCGTCGCGCTGGCCACCGTCGTCACGGCGGGCCAAACGGTCCCGCTGCTTCGCAAGGTTTCGGTGCTCGCGCCACGCTCAGGCCAAGGGCCGCAAGGTGTTCCGATCAACAGGTCGGCGATCGCGGCGGGCGTGCTGCGCAGCGCACGGTCACCGGACTACCGCTTGACGGTGACGAACGGTTCGACGACGCGAGCGTTCAGCCTGGCCGACCTGCAGGCGATGAAACAGGCCACGCACCGACTGCCCATCGCCTGTGTCGAGGGCTGGAGTGTCGAGGCCGAGTGGACCGGTGTGGTGCTGGCGGATCTCGTTGCCGCCGTCGGTGGCCAGCGTGATTCCGACGTGCGGATGATCTCGCTGGAACCGCCCGGGCCCTACTCACGGACGGTGCTGCCCGCGCGGCATGCCCGCGACGACAAGACGTTGATCGCGTTGAAGCTCAACGGCCAGCCACTCGATCTGGACCACGGCTATCCGTGCCGGCTGATCGCGCCGACCAGACCCGGTGTGCTGCAAACGAAGTGGCTGTCCCGCATCGAGGTCGTGCCATGAGGGTGATTCTGGTGGCCCTTGGTGTGCTGATCGGCGCATATGGCGCGGTGCTGCTGTGGGAGAACCCGCCGGTGATCATCATGCGAATCCTGGTGTGGGCAGTCGTCGGAGTCGTGTTGCACGACTTGGTGTTCGCGCCGTTGTGTGTGGCGTTGGGGTTCGCGGCCCGCAGGCTCGTGCCGGGCAAGTGGTGGCCGCCGATTGCCGTGGCGGCATTCTGCAGCGTGGTGCTGGCATTCCTGGCCGTCCCGGTGTACGGAAGGCCGGGTATGCGGCCGGACAACATGACCGTGCTCGACCGCAATTACCCTCTCGGCCTATGGATTTCGCTCGCAGCCGTGTGGGCCTGCGTGCCGCTGTACCTCAGCTGGACATACTGGCGAGCATCCCGGCCTCATACGAGCCCGCCGGATTCCGCACGATCACGTTGAGCCGATTGGCCGCATTCGTCAGCGCAATCAGACCGATCAGCGCAACGATCTCGTCGTCGTCATAGTGCTTGCGGATCTGCGCCCAGGTCTCGTCGGAAACCCCG
>Ga0207658_10001455_pt1 | contig 18465 bp, 18 predicted proteins | sample KBSS33metaG_FD_184322 | JGI IMG/M metagenome (GOLD analysis project Ga0207658, IMG submission 184322) | Switchgrass rhizosphere microbial communities from Kellogg Biological Station, Michigan, USA - KBS S3-3 metaG (SPAdes) (version 2) | ecosystem: Host-associated > Plants > Roots > Rhizosphere...
TATCTCATGCCGGTGCTTGACGAGTTGAAGGGCGGTTGCGCCGACCAGTGTCGGAACCGCGAGGAAGAAGCTGAACTCGGCGGCGGTCTTGCGGTCCACGCCCATGGCCATCGCGCCCAGGATCGTTGCGCCCGACCGGCTGATGCCGGGGATCATGGCGAGGCACTGGATCACCCCGATCAGCGAGGATGTGCGCGAGCCGACCGCGGAGACGCCATCATAATGCTGCGTCCGGGCAAGCCGCTCGACCACAAGGATGGCGATGCCGCCGATGATGAGCGCCCAGGCGACCACGCGCCCGTTCTCCAGCAGCGCCTCGATCGGATCATGAAAGGCGAGGCCGATCACGACCGCCGGTATGAAGGCGAGCAGGACATTGCGCACGAACCGGAGGGAGGCCGGCTCCAGCCGGACCAGGCCCTTGCCCACCTCCATGAATGTGCGCCAGTACAGCACGATGATGGCCAGGATGGCGCCCGGCTGGATCGCGATATTGAACACGTCCCAGCGCGCCGCATTATAGCCGAGCAGTTCGGTCGCGAGAATAAGGTGCCCGGTCGAGGAGACGGGCAGAAATTCGGTTATGCCCTCAACAATGCCCAGAATGATCGCGGTCAGTGTCAGACCCATGGCGAGCGCCTCTTATATTTGGGAGGATGAGACAGGTATTTGGGAGGATGAGACAGGTATTTGGGAGGACGAGACAGGCCGTTGGCCGCCGCCGCAGTTTGGCGATCAGGTCCGCGCCTGGTCGCCGAACCGGCCGTGCTTGCGATAGGCGGTAAGCCATGCCGGCGCCACGGCGTCCATCGGCGTCGGCTGGATGCCAAAGGCGGCAAGGCCGGGCAGGGCGGGGTCGGCGACATTGTCGCGGGCCAGCATCGCGAGCTGGTCGCGCGTGATCGGTGCGCCGGGTGCCCAGCCCGTCAGGGTCGCGAGCAGCCGCGCGATGCTGTCCGGCACCGGCACGAATGTCGGATGGCGGCCGATCATCTCGGCGAGCCAATGGTTGATCTTGGCCATGGAGAGAATATCCGGGCCCGCCAGCGTACAGGTTTTGCCGGCATGCGCGGCGTGATCGGTCACCGCGTCCGCCATGGCATTGGCCACGTCGCCCACGAACACCGGCTGCAATTTCGTCTCGCCCGCGATTATCGGCACCACGGGCGTCGCCCGGATCAGCGCCGCAAAACGATTGGTGAACTGGTCGTCGCGGCCAAAGATGATCGAGGGGCGCATGATGGTCGCAGCGGGGAAGGCGGCGCGTACCGCCACTTCGCCCGCCGCCTTGGTGCGGCCATAGGCGGATGGGCTGTCGGCGTCCGCGCCGATCGCCGACATGTGGACGAGCGCACCGACGCCTGCCGCCGCGCTCGCCGCCGCGACATTGCGCGCGCCGGCGACATGCACGGCCTCGAAATTGCCTTTCAGCACGCCCACCAGATTGACGACCGCGTCGGCGCCGGCGACGGCGCGGGCGACACTGTCCGGCCTGGTGATATCGGCCGCCACGAACTGGCTCTGGCCGAGCCCGCCCAGCGGCTTGACGACATAGGCCGCGGTCGGATCGCGCTGGGCGATGCGTACGCGCCAGCCGCGCGCGAACAGTGCCTGTGCCAGGGCGCGGCCGACGAAGCCGCCGCCGCCGAATAGGGTGACGAGTTTGCTGTTATTCATCGGCGTCGCGATGTCCCTGCTGCACCGGGCGGCGCCCGGCTGATCCGCCCGCCTCATTGCCCCAGCGCCGCGGCCGTGACAACCATGCGTGAACGCGGCCGCGTGGCCGGACGTGCAAATTCATCCATTCACCGGTCGCCGCGATTGACAAGCGCCCAAACGAACGGCTAAGCGCCCGCTCCTACCCGCAGCTCAGCTGCCCGTGCCCAGATGGCGGAATTGGTAGACGCACCAGCTTCAGGTGCTGGCGATCGCAAGGTCGTGGAGGTTCGAGTCCTCTTCTGGGCACCATTTGTTCTTCCGGGGGCGTCCGAGGACGTCCAGAAAATGGCTGAAATCCGCCGTTTCTTGTGCTATAACCGTCCGGTCAAATCCGGGCGGATACGGCACCAATCGGGAACAATGAGGGTATATCCGAGGGTATCGTTCTCCTCCCTTTCCAGGGACGATACCCTCATGAGCACCCTTTTCGTCACGACCGTCACGAACGCCAAACCGCAAGCCAAGGACTATAAGCTGTCCGACGGCGGCGGTCTCTATCTTCTGGTGCGAACGAACGGCGCGAAGCTCTGGCGCTTGAACTATCGCTACCTCGAAAAAGGTCGGACGCTCGCATTCGGAGCTTGGCCCGAGGTGAGCCTCGCCGATGCACGATCCCGGCGGGACGAAGCGCGCCGGCTGCTCGCGGCCGGTCTCGACCCGTCGCATGAGCAGAAGGTCGCCATGGCTAAGGCCCGCGTCGAGGAGAACGACACGTTCAAAACGGTAGCAACGGAGTGGATCGCCAAGAACGAGCGTGAAAACATGGCCGAGATCACGCTGAGCAAGATCCGCTGGCTGCTCGACAAGGCCTATGCGAGTATTATGGCATGGCCCCGAGCCGCAACAATTAGGGTGTCAGATTTCTTGTGTAAGCGGAGGTGCGGGTCCCATTCTTGAGAGGAAGGAACACGGAGATGACGCGAGAGATCAAGCCGGAGCTGCTGGACGAACTGCTATCGGGGCTATCGAAGCCTGCTGGGCGATGGAGGCTATTCCGGAGCTGAAGAAAGCGCTAATGGAGCGGGCGCTGGGCGGCGAGCTGACCCACCATCTGGGCTACGGCCAGAAGCACGGCAGGCGCCTCCCTAACGAGCGACATTTGGGCAGGAGCATGCGAGGCTCCCCGCCAGGTCTCTTGTGGGCATCAGCTACTATAGTAACGATAGGGCGGCTTAACCTGTTGGAATGAGCAGGATACCTAGTGCGCACCAATGTGTACATTTGCTTCGGAACCGGCAAATGCATTGTCCTGGGGGGAACACCCGGCGGCTGGAGAAGGAACGGGGCATGAGTGAGGCGCAGAGCATCGGGCTGTGGAACTACGCATCGGCCGGACGCGACAAATTCTTTTCGGAGATGCAACCCGAGCAGGAAAAGCTCCGGCCGGTGCCGTGGGACGCCCATTACGAGTGGGATGAGACCAGCATGTTCGGGTTCAACATCCCCGAGCATGGCATCGATTGCATCATCTATTACTGGCACCATCCGGTGATGCGCACCGTCTATGGCGGCATCATGATCTGGCAGGGGCTTAACACGAACGCAATCGGCTGCGCCTATACCGATTATCGCCTGACGATGCCGATGCCGGCCGACATCACCGACTGCACCTATGCCAATGGCGTCAAGGTCAAGATGGTCGAGCCGATGAAGGAGTTCGACATCAGCTTCGACGACGATGCCCGCAACACCCATCTTCGACTCAACCTCAAGGCGATCATGCCGCCGGCCTGCCGCTACAACAACAACCACATCACCCAGGCGATGAAGACGGCGGGCGAGCTGGTGCTCAACGGCGAGCGCTACACGATCGACGGCTTCCACAGCCGCGACCGCTCGTGGAATGAGTGCCGCGACGAATCGCAGCTCCACATCCCGCCGCTCAACTGGACGGTCGGCATCGCCAACGAAGGCTTCGCCTTCCACCATACGTCGTTCGACAACCGCAAATATCGGCCCGAATGGAGGAATCTGTTCCCCGACCATGGCGACGACAACAACTGCCTGTGGGGCTATGTGTGGGACGAGGGCGAGCTGCTGGGCATCACCACGGTCGACCAGAACACCAGTTATGCCTGGGATCCGTTCCGGCCCGAGCGGGTGAAGACGGTGCTGACCGCTTCCAACGGCAAGCGCTACGCGATCAATGGCCGCCAGATCGCCAGCACCCAGATCCAATGCTGGCCGAACATGACCGGCAATTTCGCACTGATGGAGTGGGATTGCGGCGACAAGGGCACCGCCTATGGCGACATCCAGATGTGCACCTGGAGCGATGCCTACAAGCTGATGGATTCGCTCAACCCACGCCACCGGCTGTGACGGGAAAGCCCTCTCCCGGACATTGACGCCTCAACAGTTGCTCGACACCGTTCGCAACCATTGGGCCGTCGAAAACCAGCTCCACTGGCAACTCGACATGTCCGTTTTGATCGTTCCGTCTCTGGCGGCTGGGCCTGACTCAGGTGCTGGCGCTGCCGGGAGCGGAGGCCGCGTTGCCGATCGGCGCGTGGTGCAGGTCGCACCCGGTGATTGCCGCCGGAGCCCTGAGGATCGAACGTCGAGCTTCGCCGGGGGCGGCTGTACCGATGGGCCCCCAACTAAGACAGGGGTGGCTATTGGACCTCTATGTGCGAGTTCGGAGCAGGTCGGTGTTGCATCGGGCCTGGGCACGAGTGCGCGAAAGCGGGATGGCTTCCGACAGCGAAGCGAAAAAGCAGGGTACCCGACGCTTTGACCCCAATTGGTTGGCGAACCTGGAGCGGATTCGCGACCAACTGAAAAAGAACAAGTTTAGCTTCACTGGTGTGCGAGGCGTCGCTCTGCCCAAGGGCAAGAATAAAGCTGAGCGGCGCCGCGCCGCTGGTTGTTGCGCCGATCGCTATACCCCCATTGTTCCCGATTGGTGCCGTATCCGCCCGGATTTGACCGGACGGTTATAGCACAAGAAACGGCGGATTTCAGCCATTTTTGGGACGTCCTCGGAGGTCCCCGGAAGAACAAATGGTGCCAGAACACTCCCATCGGGCATCCAAGAAGCTGATTTTCCCTGCAAATCGGCGGTGGAAAATCACCGGCATCATCAATATCACCAACACATCGTCTGGAAAAGGCTGGACCGCCCGGACAAAGGCAAAATCACGCCGTTCGACAGCCGCTTAGCAGTAGCCATAGGGCGGGCGAAACCCGTGATCGTCATCGTCACCGATAAGCTTGCTTTTCTCGAAGCGCTGCTCGAGGCTGTCAGCCGAAAGCGCTGCTTCGCGCGAGGCCAGTCGGCGCGCGGCCAGCCCCAGGGATTCGGGCACTCGGCCGGTGCTCCCTGACATTTCCTCGGCGTGCGAATCCGACGATCGAGGAGCCCAGCGATCAGCCTGCCTGCTAAACCTTCTGCACGAAGATCGAGCGTGCGTTGGAGAGCTCGCGGAAGCCGTAGATTCCCTTGTAGCGACCGATACCGCTGCCGTTGACCCCGCCGAACGGCAATCGACTTTCGACATAGTGCATCAGCACGTTGTTGACGGTGACACCGCCCGACGAAGATCGCGCAAGCACGTCGTCTACGAACGCCTGGTCATGGCTGAAAACATACAGCGCCAGGGGCTTGCCGGTGGCGTCGATCTGCTCGACGGCCTCGTCCACGCTGCCATAACCGATCACCGGAAGAACGGGCCCGAAGATCTCCTCCTGCATGATCGGCGCATCGAAGGGGGGATCGAGAACGATCGTGGGCTCGATGGTGAGATCGGACAGGTCGCTGTGCCCGCCCTTGGCAACTTGCGCGCCCCGGGCGACCACATCGTCCACATAGCCTTTCACGCGAGCAAAATTGCGCGCGTCAACCAGCCGGGGCAAGCGCTCGCGCTGAAGCGCACCGTCAACATAGAACATATGATCGATCACCGCACCGAGAGCGGCGACCAGCTCGCTCTGTCGCTCCTTGGGCACCCAGACGTGGTCGACCGAGAGGCAGAGCTGGCCCGCGTTGAGGAAGCGCGCGCCCACAATCTTTGCTGCCGCATCCGCGATGGGATAAGCGTCATCGAGGATCGTGGGGCACTTGCCGCCCAGTTCAAGCGTCACGCTCGTCAGGTGCTTCGCCGCCGCCGCCATAACGCGCTTGCCCACGGCCGGGCTGCCGGTGAGGAACACATGGTCGAACGGTAGTTCGCCCAATGCCTCGGCCAAAGCCACTCCCCCCTCGAGGCAAGCGACCTCGTGCTCCGGGAAGGCTTCGGCGATGATCTGCGCAACGATGACCGACGTGTGCGGCTGCAGTTCGTTGGGCTTGACGATGCAGGCATTCCCCGCTGCGACGATCGGCACAAGGGGCGAGAAAACCATCGCGAAGGGGAAATTCCACGCACCATAGAGCAGCACGACGCCGCGCGGCTCATACTGGATGAACGTCTCGTTGCCGGCGAAATGCGGCGATGGCTCGATGTGCTCCGGCTCCATCCAGCTGGCCACGTTGGCGATCGCGGTGTCCAGATCGGCAAGCACGGCCCCAATTTCGCCGTTTTGCATGCCCGCCTTGGCCTTGCGGAGATCGAGATGCAACGCTTCGTCGATATCGGGAATTCGGCGAACGATGACGTCTCGCAGCTTCTCGAGCCGCGCAATCCGACCTGCGGCATCGCGCTTCTTTAGCGCAACGCGATTGGCGCGCTGCGCGGCGAAAATGCGGGCGATCGCGGGCTTGTCCAGTTGTGCTTCGGTCATGTCGTCACCCGTATTCCGGAAAACGCAGGATCGGCTTCACCGCCGAGCCGTCCTTCGCCGCCGCGATTGCTTCGTTGATCTGGCAAAACTCATAGTGCCGAATCATCCTTTCCACCGGCAGCTTGCCGGCCTGCCAGAACGCGATCAGCTGCGTGACGAACTGAGCCGGGAGGGCGCCCTTGCCTGCCATCAGCGTGCCCTTAACGGTAAGTCCGCGAGCCTGGAGCATCGACGGATCGAGCGACACCTTCTGGCCAAAAGCCACGCCGACCAGTGCGGCCTGGCCATTCACGCCAAGCGCCTCGACCGCATCCTCCATCACCCGCGCGATGCCGGCGGCTTCGACCGCATAGTCGACGCCGCCCGTGGCGCGCAGCGCCGCAACCGCGTCTTCCTCCATGGCATTGATCGTCCGGTCTGCGCCAAGTTCGCGCGCCAGTTCCAATCGCCCGGGGTTGGTATCCACGACGGTGATGGGGCCACAGCCGGCGATGCGGGCCGCCATCATCGCGGACAAGCCAACTGCCCCCGCGCCGAACACCGCGATGCTCCTGCCCGCTTCTACCTTCAACGTGTTGAGGACAGCGCCCGCCCCAGTCTGGATGCCGCACCCGAACGGGGCGAGGATGTCCAGTGGGAGGTCCTTGTCGACCTTGATCGTATTCCGCTCGCTCGAAAGGACATAGGCGGCGAAGGAAGATTGCCCAAGAAAGCTCGCGAACACGGCTTGTCGTGCTGGTGCATGGTGCAACTTTCGTCCGCCCGGCGGCCCCCGGACATGTTGGACTCGGTGAAGTAATGGCAGAGCGAGGGCTCTCCCCGCTGACAGCTCGGGCAGTGCCCGCAAGACGTGGTGGACAGGATCACGTGATCGCCCGCGGCAACGGTCGTGACCGCACAACCCGTTCGTTCGACGATCCCAGCCCCTTCATGGCCGAACACCGCCGGCCAGGGCATGGGCACATGATCGATCATACTCAGATCGGTGCCGCAAATGCCGGTCGCCACGAGGCGAACCAGGATCTCGCCGTCCGCCGGTTCGGCGAGATCGACCTGTTCCAGTGCGAGAGGCTGGCGATTGCCGTGCGCGGCGGCTGCTAAGATCTTCATGGCTTGTCTCTAAGAAGTAACGACGAAATTCTGTCCGGGCCGAAACCCTCGAAGCAGCACGGCGGCTCATTCGCCCATCGAGGCGCGCTCTTCCCACGCTAGCCGGTGGTATCGGGCGAGATCGGGATTGGCGCAGAGTCGGTCGGCAGAAGCCGGGAGGCATCTGTCTCCTCGAAGGGCGGATAATCGTTATAGCCCTCGCGCCCCTGAGTATAGTACGTCGAGATATCTGGCGCGTTTATCCCGAGGCCTTCGCGGTAACGGCGGTCCAGGTCCGGATTAGCGATCACCGCCTGGCCGTAGGCGATCATGTCCGCCCGGCCATCGGCTATCGCCTTTGCGCCAGAGTTGCGCGTGAAGCCTGCGACGAACATCGCGGGGCCATCGAAGAGCGGGCGCAGCGTTCCGTAAACATCCCAGCCCACGGCATAGTCGCCGAGCTGGAGATAGGCGATCGACCGGCGGGAGAGTTCCTTGACCACATAGGAATAGGTGGCCACCGGGTCGTCGTCGAACACATTGTGGAACGACCAACCTGGCGAGAGCTTCACGGCGACGAAGCCCGGCCCGGCAACTGATGCCATCGCATCGACGCAGGCCAGGAGGAATGCCGCGCGCTTCTCGACGCTGCCGCCCCACTCATCTTTGCGGAGGTTGGTGTTGGTGCTAAGGAACTGCATCGGCAGATAGCCACTCGCCGCGTGGATCTCCACCCCATCGAACCCGGCTTCGAGCGCGAGTTCGGCGGAGCGGCGGAAGTCGTCGATGGTTGCGAGTATTTCGGCATGCGTCATCGCCCGGGGTTCGGGATAAGCCCGCTTTGGTCGCGGGCAGTTGATGGTGTAATGGCGGGCCTTGGGGTCCGGCTGCACGGTCGAAGCGCCGCGCGGCTGCTCTCCGCGCAGCATCAGCGGGTCGGAAAGCCGGCCGACATGCATGATCTGGCCGAACAGGGCGCCGCCTTTCGCGTGGACGGCGTCGGTGACACGCCGCCAGCCCGCGACATGGTCGGCGTTGCACAGGCCGGGCGTGAAGATATAGCCCTTGCCCCGCTCGCTGGGGTAGATGCCCTCGGAGACGATCAGGCCGAGGCCTGCGCGCTGTTCGTAATGTTCGACATTGAGGGCGGTAGGCACGCCTTCGAGCGTCGAGCGATGGCGGGTCATCGGCGCCATCGCCATTCGGTTGCGTAGCGTGACACGCCCCAGATCCAATGGCTGGAACAGCGAACTGGCATCTTCAAGCACGGCAGACGCCTCCCTAACGAGCGACATTTGGGCAGGAGCATGCGAGGCTCCCCGGGGCATCAGCTACTATAGTAACGATAGGGCGGCTTAACCTGTTAGAATGAGCAGGATACCTAGTGCGCACCAATGTGTACGTTGGCTTCGGAACCGGCAAAATCCCAGTCAAATTAGGGATCGGTTAGATATCAGGACGTCCGACCAACGTGTCAGGCAGATGGATTCGCCAGCCGGCCATCGCCGTCGAAAGACAAGACGGAATCAGTGGCACGTTCGTGCTGTCTCGGCGGCAGCCCCGAATGGCTGGGCGGCAAACAGTTGGAGTGGGATAGTGGAAAGCCAGCGCGATCTCGACTTTCTGGAACCCCAGGCGCTCCAAAGACCGTTTGCCTTCTACGATCGTGTCCGGAAGAGCCGTCCCGTCTATAAACTGCCGGTGAGTCCCATTCCCGGCAAGGAAGTCTTTCTCGTGACCTCCTATGATCTCGTCAGGTCTATCGGCCAGGACTGGCGCTCCTTTTCCAACCAGTTCGGTTTTATGATGAACCAGGCTGTCGAGGATGACGATGAGATCGGCGCCATCCTCGCCGATGGCCATCCGTGGATGGACACACTGCTCACCCAGGATCCGCCGATCCATCGGCAGTATCGCAACCTCGTCGCCCGGGCATTCGGCCCGGCCCGGATCCGCCGCATGAGCGACTATATCGAGGGGCTGTGTGACGAGCTGATCGACGGCTTCATCGCGCGCGGGGAATGCGATTTCTTCGCGGACTTCGCCGTGCCGCTGCCTATCTACGTGATGGCGGACCAGCTCGGAGTGGCACGAGCCGACCTGCCGTTCTTCAAGCGGCTGGCGGATGACTACATCCGCAGCATCGGCGGGATGTATGGCCGGGAAGGGGCACTGAAGGGCGCGCGCGCCCTGGTTGCGATCCAGCAGTATTTTGCCAAGGTCATCGAAGCGCGGCGCGGCGGCTCGACCGACGACGTCGTCGGCGAACTCGTTAATGCGCGCCTCGAAGACGGCACGCTGGTCGAGGTGCCGGTGCTGCTCTCCCTGCTCCACCAGCTGCTGATCGCCGGGAGCGAGGCGCCCCGCAACGCTGCGGCGGGGGGCATCGCGCATATTCTCCAGACGCCCGGCCTCAAGGATCGCCTGCTCGCCGATCCGTCGCTGATGGGGCCGGTCGTCGAGGAAATCTTGCGGCTGGAGGCCCCGACGAAAAACATGTGGCGGGTTGTCGTCCACGATACGGAGATTGGGGGCGTGAGCGTATCCGCAGGTGCGATCCTGCTCCTCAGCTATGACGCTGGCAACCACGATCCGGCCGAATTTCCGCGGCCCAACGAGTTCGATCCCGCGCGTCCCAACCTGAGCCGGCACCTGTCCTTCGGCGGGGGAATCCACTTCTGCATCGGCTCGCAGCTGGCCCGTAAGGAACTGGCCATCGCATTCGACCGGCTGTTGACACGGCTGCCGAACCTCCGGCTGACCGAAGGCCTCAACCCGCTCGAATATGCGCCCAGCATCCTCCACCGTGCATTCACCTCGCTGCATCTGAGTTTTGATGCCTGCCCGGCACACCGATGATCATCGATCACGGGAAAGAAGGCCGCCGGGCGAAGACCATGGCAAAACACGAACGTTCGGGAGACGGCCGTGAGTGAGATGAGTTTGCAAGACGTGGTGGCGCGCCTGGAAATCACCGAGGTGCTGCATCGCTATGCCCGCGCCATGGATCGGATGGACGCCGAACTTGCACTGTCATGCTGGCACCCCGGCGGGACCGACGATCATGCGCCGCTCTACAGCGGCTCTGCCGAGGGGTTTGTCGAGTGGTTGTGGCCCGTGCACGCGGCCATGATCATGACACGGCATGTGATATCCAACATCCTGATCGAGGTGGATGGCGACCGAGCCGGCACAGAGTCCTACTGGACGGTCACCCTGCGCATGGCGGCGGAGGGAGGTGCCTTGCACGACATCCTCGGCCAAGGTCGTTATGTCGACCATTTCGAACGCAGGAATGGCGTCTGGGCGATCGTCCATCGCCAGTCGCTGCACGATTGGGATCGGATCGATCCTGTCGATCGCACCATGGCGAGCGAGGATGCGGCGGTCGAAGTGGTGCCGAACAATCCGGATGCCGCGCCCAAAACGGTGGCGCGCGACCGGTCCGACTATTCTTACGAGGTCTTACTCGGGCGGCCGCTGCAAGGGGACACAGCAGGATGAATAAAGTTGCTCTGGTCACGGGGGCGGCCAGCGGTCTTGGCGAAGCGATCGCGCGTCGGTTCGTCGCCGACGGCATGACGGTGGTGCTGGCCGACATCGACATCGCGGGAGGCGAGGCGCTGGCGAAGGAGCTTGGGGACCAGGCGCTCTTCGTCACGCTCGATGTCCGTTCGGAGGAGGCGTGGCTCACCGCGCTCGGGCAGATCCGCGAGCGATTCGGGGCGCTGCACGTGCTCGTGAACAATGCCGGCGTGACCACGGTGGGCACGATCGAGGAACTGAGCTTCGAGGCGTTTCGCCATGAACTCGATATCGATCTCTGCGGACCGTTTCTCGGCTGCAAGCACGCCCTGCCGCTCATGACGAGCGAGGGTGGTTCCATCATCAACATGTCGTCGGCGGCGGGATTGCGAGCGCGGGCGGATCTGCTCGCCTACAATACCGCAAAGGCCGGTGTCACGATGTTGACTAAGGCGCTGGCCTTGCACTGTGCCAAGTCGGGATACGCCGTGCGTGTGAATTCCGTCCACCCCGGTGCCATCAGGACGCCTATCCTGGAAAAGGTGATGGCGCAGGTGGACGATCCGGCCGCCATGCTCGCGGGGATCGTCGCGGAGCATCCGGTCGGATATCTGGGCAGCCTCGAGGACGTGACCGCGATCGTCGCCTATCTTGCTTCCGAGGCATCCCCATTCGTGACCGGGGCTCAGTTCGTGGTGGATGGCGGGATGTCCCTCTAGGTGGGACGGAGTTGCCGGCAAACTGGGGATAGACGCACATGAACGGCCTGGAAAATCGATCCGTGCTGGTAACGGGAGCCAATCGCGGATTGGGCCGCTCGTTCGTCGAGTTGGCGATCGAGCGTGGCGCGGCACGCGTGATAGCGTCAGCCCGCCGGCCGGAGACCTGCGACGACCTGAAGGCGCGCTTTGGCGGGCGAGTCGAGACGGTGAAGCTCGACGTTGCCGACCCCGCCAGCATCGATGCCTGCGTGGCGCAGATCGACGCGCTCGACCTGCTGATTTCCAATGCGGGGGTGTCTTGCATCGGCCCGTTTCTCGAACAGGAAGAGGCGGATATCCGCACCATGTTCGAAACCAATCTGTTCGGCCCCTTGCGACTGACCCGCAAGCTCCTGCCGCTGATGGAAAACGGTCCGGGCGGCATCCTTTATGTCCTTTCCATGGCGGCGCTCATGCCCGCCCTGGGCGCCGAAGCGTATAGTGCCAGCAAGGCGGGGGCAGCGATGCTGGCACACGGTGTGCGCTCGGCCGTGCGAGATCGGGGCATCGGGGTGACGTTATCCTATCCCGGGTTCATCGACACGGATCTGGGAAAGGCCTTCGATGTGCCCAGGGCGACCCCCGCCCAAGTCGCGGCGCGGTCGCTCGATGGGTGGGAACGAGGCGAGACGTCGGTCTTCCCCGACCTGTTCGCCGAGATGACGCGCGACGCCCTGCTTGAGCGGATGCCGGCTTTGCTGTCCGAGCCTAAGGCCGTGCTGGAAGCGCTGGTCGGGGAATTCCTGGCTCATCCGAGAGCGGGGCAGTGAGGGAGCAAGCCGCGGCTTGATCTTCCTCTGTTGCGCGACCGAGGGCGAAAGCTAGAAAGTGCGATCATGACCGCCACCCTCCACGAACTGACCGGCGCGGAATTTCCCCTGTTCGCGTTCAGCCATTGTCGCGACGTCGTCGCCGCAGTGAGCCGCGCGGGCGGATTCGGCGTGCTGGGCGGCAGCAGCTTCACGCCGGACGGCCTGGAGCGGGAACTCGCCTGGATCGACGAGCATGTCGACGGCAAGCCCTATGGCGTCGATATCCTCATCCCCGAGCATCAGATGCTCGGGGATGATGTCAGCGTTGATGCGCTGGTGGCGCAGATCCCGACGAGGCATGTCGATTTCACCGTGAAGCTGCTTAACGAGCATGGCATCGCGGCGGGCGGCGAGGATGTCGTCATGCGTTCCCTGCCGGCAACGCTTCCGCAAGTGGGTGAGGCGCTGATGGACGTGGCGTTTCGCCATCCGATCCGCCTCATCGTCAATGCGCTCGGCATCGCGCCGCCCGCGATGATCGAGCGCGCGCGCAGGCACGGCGTCCCCGTGGGCGCGCTGGTCGGCGCGCGCGAACACGCCATCCGCCAAGTAAAGGCGGGCGTGGATCTGCTCGTGGCCCAGGGCACCGAAGCGGGAGGCCATTGCGGCGAAGTCTCCACGCTGGTGCTGGTGCCCGAGGTCCTTCGCGCGATCGAGCCGATCCGCAAGGTGCCGGTACTGGCCGCTGGCGGCATCATGACCGGCGCGCAGATGGCCGGCTGCATGGCGATGGGAGCGGCGGGCGTATGGACTGGCTCGGTCTGGCTCGCCACGGTCGAGGCGGAAACCAGCGAGATCTTCCGAGAGAAGATGGTCGCGGCGAGTTCTCGCGATACGGTGCGGTCGCCGTCGCGTACCGGCAAGCCGAGCCGGCAACTGCGCTCGGACTGGCACGCCGCCTGGGACGGCCCGCAAAGCCCCGGCGCCCTGCCGATGCCGCACATGACGCTGATCAGCATCCCCTCGTTCGACCTGATCGAAAAGGCGGCGCAGAGTGGCAATGCCGAGGCGCGGGATCTGGTCAGCTATTGGGTGGGTCAGGGGGTCGGCCTCGTCGAGCGCGTTCAGAGCGCGACTTCGGTGGTCCAGGATTTCAAGATGGAATTCGCCGAGGCGGTCACCAATCTCCTGAGAGCGCTGGAATAAGAAAGCCGCGAGTCGTATCGCGGAAGGCACCGCGCTGGGCGGCTGCCGTTTCAGGCGCTGATCAGCCCGTCCTTGATGGCTTTGACCATCGCCTGCTGCTTCGAGCTGACACGCAGTTTCCGCATGGCATTCTGAAGGTGAAAAGTGACCGTGCGCTCGGACCGTCCGATGATGCGGGACGTTTCCCACGCTGTCTTGCCCTGGGCGCACCAGGCGAGGCATTCTTGTTCTCGCTGGGTCAGCGAGAAATGCGTTGGATTTCGTTCTCCGTCCCTGCACCGATAGGCGTGAAGCGCATAGGGCGCTATCATCATGAGAGCCATGTTCAGTTCGGCCATGGCATCTTCCATGGCCTTGGTCTTCCATCGGTATATCGCGACGAGCATGTTGCTCTCACCCAGCGCGCCGGCCACCCGCATCGAGACGCCGCGTTCGTAGCCGATATCCAGCGACATCTGGAACAGATGCGAGAAAGACTGCTTGTTCGTCAGATATTGCGAGGCTTCCCAGAAGGATGGAATGTTATTTAACCGGCCCGGGCGCAATATCGGAGCGGCCTTGCAGGCGGGATCACAGACTATGGCTCGCACGTGCCGATCGTCATAGCTGCCGGCCGTGATCAATTCTCCGGATGTACCTTCATGGCTCAGGATGAAGGCTTTGAACTGGAAATGGTCCATCGCCTCGTCGACCAGGGGACGCAGCGCGCAAGGTTCGGCATAGGCTGCCATGCATCGCCGCGAGAAGTCCAGGAGGAAGCCGTCCATCTCCACTTTCCATTCGTCGCGGCGCTGGGCGTCTGTCGGTTTCGCTGCCGCGCGGATTTACGAGTGTGGCTCGAAACGGCGAAAAGACAAGATGGCTCGGCCCGTCAAAAGTGGTAGGTGCCGATGGCACTCCAACGGTAAGTCAAGCATCGGGCACCGAGCATCGATACACGCAACTCAGCGTTTATATGAGCGGTACGTGCGCAGTATCTCTGCGATCAGGAAATCGATCAGGTCCTTCGCCCTGCGATCGTCCGGGCTGGTGAGACTGCTGATCGCCATGCCCTGAAAGGCGAAGAAGGTGAGGTCGGTGATAAGTTGGCGGATTGTCTCGCGGTTTCCCCAAGCGGGGAACATCGAGCGGATTGAATCACTGATCCGCTGATCAAGCTCCAGCTGCGCGCGGGTCATGATGCCGCCCAGTTCCGCATTGGCGCGACCTGCGAGCATCAGCTCCTGATAGGCCGTGTGACTCGGCAGATGGAAGAATTCCCACAGGGCATACATGGTGATGCGCAGATTTTCACGCGTGACGGTGGTGCCGCCGTCGGTCGCCGCCGCCGAGACAAGATGCTCATATTCATTCATCCGCTGGTCGACGAGATGATGGACGGAGGCCCTGATGATGTCATGTCGCGACTCGAAATGGTGCATCACCGCCCCGCGCGACAGGCCGGCCGCCTCGGCGATCTTGGCGACGGTCGTCTCGGTGAACCCGTAGCTGACATAGCAGCGGATGGTGGCGTCCATGATCGCCTTGCGGGTGTTCTCGCTCTTGGTAGCTTGCCACGTCCCCTCGCGGTCGGCTTTCGTCATTTCCATTCATTCCGCTTTGTGACCGTTAGGATCGTAGACATCCAGGGACGCGTCGCCCCAGCCGGGACCGAAGCGCGCGTTGCGTTTAGCAAGGTCTACCTGCCATTGACACATTTACTCTCCGACGCGGAATAGAAACAAATTCGTCGGTTTGGTGGATGCCAGCACGCGAAGATGACGTCGGGGGATGATGGGACCACATCGGCGATCAGCGCGGTAATGGACGAGTGCAGGGCCGCTGTCAGATTCGCCAGTTGCCGCTTGTCGGGAACGCGTCATGCTTAGGTGCTCGAAGGCGGCTACTTGCGCTGCTGAAACTCCGGACAAAAAACTTCAGAACAGGGCGGAATGGAATGGAGCTGGATGAGGATCTACAAGCATTCGTGGAGCGAGAGGTCGGCGCGATCGCCAGCATTCGGCGTCCCGAAGCCGGCTCCTCGCGGATCACCTATCTGATCGAAGCGCAGCGTGGACGGTGCGTGTTGCGAGTGGATGGTGGTGACGGCTCGATGTCCGATACGCCTCTCGACCTGGCACGCGAGGCAGCCGCCTATCGTGCGCTCTCCGGTTCCGAAGTGCGAATTCCCAAGCTTCTGGGCGAAACCCACAATGCGTTCCTGATGTCCTGGGTCCCCGGATCCCCCGATCTCACTTCAGCGCCGACCGAGATTCGGCACACGATCATGGATGATTACATCTGCGCACTCGCTGAATTGCACCGGGTTGACGCTTCGTCCGGTTTCGCTGCGCTCGACCCTCCCGAAAGCGCATCTCGGGCAGCGCAGCACTGGCTCGCGTTGTGGACGAGCATCTACCGCAGCAAGGTGCGGAGGCCCTCCGCCCTTGCCGAGTTTGCCACGCAATGGATGGCGCGTACCGCCCCGACCGACGCGACCCGCCTCTCCGTCTGCCATGGCGACCCCGGACCGGCCAACTTCATGCATGAAAGCGGGAAGGTGACCGGCCTGCTCGACTGGGAGTTCGTGCATATCGGCGATCCAATGGACGATCTCGGCTGGCTGTCGTTTCGCGGCCATCATCTTCAACTCGCCGGCGATATCGGCGATCTCGAGGCGCAGATCGCGCTGTGGGAAAAACAGAGCGGGTTTGCGGCGAGCCGTCGGCGCATCGCCTGGTACCGGATCATGACGATGTACGTCTACCTGGTATCCTGCCTGTCGGCGCTCGATGGCGGGGCGAAAGACCAGGACCGTTTCATCTACCTCAACCTTATCGATCTGCTGCAGGTGACCATGCCGCGCGCGATGATGATGTATGCGGGTCTGGCGCTCCCGGATGCGGAGGTGAACTTGGAGGCGCGGGAAGGTGACACGAGCGAGCAGATCAGCGCGCTTGTCGATCTGATGCGCATCCGCCTCTGCCAGGATGACGCCCAGGTCGGATACGTAGGAATGATGGCGCGGCAGGCTCTCGATGTCACCCGGCTGGGTCCCTCGATCGCGGCGCAGAACGCGAATGCGGTGTCCGCGCTGATCGGGCGTAGGATTGAGCCCGCGGACGAGCATCAAGAATTTCGTGACTGGATCGCTCGCGGAGCGGCCGAGGGGCGGGAGGAGAGGGTGCTTCAGACGCTTCTGCAGAACGGGCTGCGGCGGATCGAGCCGAATACCCTCTTTAAAGACGCGGCTCTAGCTCCACTTCACCAGTTGTAAACCGGAGAATTATATGAGCACGAATCCACAGGACGACTATTTGCATCAGCCGATCGACGGAGAGAGGTGGTACACTGAAACTTATTGGTTTTCGCTCGATATCCCTGAACACCGCCTCTCGCTGCAATTCTATCCCGTCATTCGGGCCAATCTCGGCGTTGCAGCTTTGCTTGTGGCGGTTTATGGCCCGAACGGGGATGTTCCGTCGTCAATCCCATATTGGCGGCCGCACTGGCATCTGCCATTGCCGAGTTTCGAAGGGAACAAGTTCTGTATCGAAGGGCTGGCCTACGAAATTCTTGAGCCTTTAAAACGGTATCGCGTGACGTACGAGGACCCGGGGCTTTTTTCCGCCGATCTTGTGTATGAAGGTGCAGCGGATATTCATGGCACACCTTCAGGCAGCGTTTATGCTGGTCATATCGATCATCCCATGCACGTTACGGGTTGGATCAAGCTGGGGGAGACGCGGATCGAGGTGGACGCCTTTGGAATGCGTGACCGCTCTTGGGGACCACGCGGTGACTGGAAGCGTGGAACGCGAGCGAACTACTTCTATGGCATCGCAAAGGACTCGGGTTTTCTTGTTATAAATCTGATCGAGCATGATCCTCCGGGATTGATTGGCTATATCGATCGCGGTGGTGTCAGAGGACGAATCGTTGACGTAAGCATCGACCGAACTGATGGTTTGCCTGGCCGCATAGAAAATGTACGCGTGAATGCACGCGATGAACACGGAAGGACGCTTGATGCCACGGGAGTGGCACGCAACCATTTCGCCATGGAAGCTAACCCGCACCAATTTGCCTGGATGACCATGGTCGAATGGAATGGGGGGGAGTGGTTCGGTGAGTTCCAAGACGTCTGGGGCCCGGACCTGCTATCGAAGCAAAACATCGCTGCCGCCGGTTTCTAGCTAGGCATAAAGGAGCGCCAGCGAAAGTAGAGGCCAGGGCTTGTTGAACCCCGCTCCTCCGTTGCGCCTCCTGATCGACGGGGATCGTCGGGCTCGCTTGGCGCAGCGATGGAGGCCAGGAATACGGTCCGGGTCAGATCCGGGCGTCATGCCTCAAGTGTTCTTGACGGTGCCCTTTGCGATATAGCGATCGATCAGGTTGTGCATGTGAACGATGCGGCTTTCCTGATAGCTGCCGAACAACATGCCGTTGCGGCCGTTCGCGCGCGCGGCATGCATGCCGGTCTGGACATGCGGGAGGTTGTCCATGTCCTGGTCGAACACGCCACCCAACACACCGAGTTCAGCCGCCGCGGCGAAAGGCTCGGCATCGGTCAGGTAGTGGATGGGAACACCCTTTGGCTTGGGTTGGCCCGGCGTGTCGCGCTGCAGCAGGATGATGTCGAAGATGCAGCTGTCGGGATTGTTGCCATCCGGCCGGAAGCGGTAGACGATGTTCGCGAGGAAGCCGCCCCA
>Ga0207658_10001476_pt1 | contig 18261 bp, 18 predicted proteins | sample KBSS33metaG_FD_184322 | JGI IMG/M metagenome (GOLD analysis project Ga0207658, IMG submission 184322) | Switchgrass rhizosphere microbial communities from Kellogg Biological Station, Michigan, USA - KBS S3-3 metaG (SPAdes) (version 2) | ecosystem: Host-associated > Plants > Roots > Rhizosphere...
TGGCGTGAGGGCGGGGCGCCGATGGCGGCTGAGAAGATGCGGCTAGTGGAGGGTCAAGCACGGCGGCCAGGCCGGTCAGAAGGAGGATCGGGATCGGCATGAGCAGCCCTTATTCGGTCGTCGGAGGCAGGGCGTCCGACCGTAGCGACGCGAACATGAAATAGGCTTGTCCGCTCGATGAACTCTGCGCGCTGCGCCTAATTTCCGGGTGGCAGGGGATTGCCGATGCGGGCGTCGGGATCGTCTTCGCGGTACTTCGGCTTCTTACCCGGTCTTGGCAGCATCGCTTGCAACGTCGCCAGTGCCAAGCGTCCGGTATGGCCGGTGTCGAGCAGCTGAAAGCGCGCGATGGCCGCCTGGCGGAACTCGTCCAACGAAATCGCCCGGTCGAAATTCGTATCCGCGGCCGCGACCGGCTCAGGCATGTTGAGCAATGCGTATCTGGCGGCGCCCTGGGGACCGCCATCCATTCCCCGGCCGCGCCGACCGTCGAGACCATGGCCCAACTCCTCGCCGCTGGCGCGTTTGATCTCTTCCTTGGATCTTGGCTCGCCCGGAGCCCGCATTTTTCGCGCGTTCACCTGGATCTCGGGAGCGACATCCCATTCGTATTGGGTCAGTTCGTCGGGATCGATCTCGCCGTCGTGATTGGTGTCGAGCTTGGCGAAGAAGCGGTCGGCGTCCGCCGTCATTTCGTCCGGTGTGAGAACCCCGTCGCGATTGCGGTCGGCCTGGTAAAACCAGTTGGCGAACGTGTCGTCGCTAACGGTCCGGGCACGAAACGGTTCGCCCATCGGACTGATGAATGGCGCCCAGGCATGCCCGGTCACGACAATCGGCTTGTCTGGCGGTGCCGAAGTGGTGACCGCAACGGCCGTGAGGATCACAGCGATAAACGGCATTCGGGCGACCTCCATTGGCGGATGTCCAGACCTCCTCTCGTCCGCGTGAACGACCGATGAAGGCAGAGCGGCGCGTGGACCGGAACTTGCGACAGAGCAACCATTCCCCCATATGCGCGCCGGGAGTCGGGCGGACGGGACTGTCGCCAACCTGGTCAGATCCGGAAGGAAGCAGCCACAACGATTTCGTTCCGGGTCGTTCGGCTCCCACCGCTCGCATTGCCGGGCATCACCCCCTAAACCCATGCGATGAATGACGCCGAATCGCCCGCGCTGGGGCTCGACTTGCCTGAAGAGCCGGTGAAAGCCGCAGACGCACCCGCATATCGCGTGCTGGCGCGCAAATATCGTCCGCAGACCTTTGCCGAGTTGATCGGCCAGGACGCGATGGTTCAGACGCTGGCGAATGCCATCGCGCGGGGGCGGATCGCGCATGCGTTCCTACTCACCGGGGTGCGTGGGGTCGGCAAGACCTCGACCGCGCGGCTGATCGCCAAGGCGCTTAATTGCATCGGGCCAGACGGACAGGGCGGGCCAACGATCACGCCATGCAACGTATGCGAGCCATGCCGCGCGATTTCCGAGGGGCGCCACATCGATGTGATCGAAATGGACGCCGCGTCGCACACCGGAATCGACGACATTCGCGAGATCATCGATGCGGTCCGCTACGCGTCGGTCAGCGCGCGCTACAAAATCTATATCATCGATGAAGTTCACATGCTGTCGAAGAGCGCTTTCAATGCGTTGCTGAAGACTCTTGAGGAACCGCCGGAGCATGTGAAGTTCCTGTTCGCGACGACCGAGGTCAACAAGGTCCCGGTGACGGTGCTGTCGCGCTGTCAACGGTTCGACCTCCGGCGGATTCCGGCAGAGAAGCTTGCGGCCCACTTCGCCCAAGTATCGGAGGCGGAAGGGGTCGACGTCGAAGCGGAGGCCTTGGGGATGATCGCCCGCGCGGCTGAAGGGTCGGCGCGCGACGGCCTGTCGATCCTCGATCAGGCGATCGCGCACGGTGCCGGGACGGTGACCGCCGCCCAGGTGCGCGACATGCTCGGGCTGGCCGACCGTGGGCGGATTCGGCGGCTGCTCCAGCTGGTCCTGTCGGGTGACGCCACAGCGGCGCTCGCCGAACTCGACCAAACGCACGAACTCGGGATCGACCCGACGCAGCTGCTCAGGGGACTGATGGAGGCGCTCCACGGCGCGACCCGGGCCAAGGCCGGTGCCCAGGGTGATGCGCTGCAATCGGCGGAAGAACGCGAAACCGCGGCGGAAATGGCGCAGCAACTGTCGTGGGGGGCGCTCCACCGGCTGTGGCAGATGCTGCTGAAGGGCCTCCAGGACGTGGCGATTGCGCCCGATCCGCGCGAGGCCGCGGAAATGGCACTGCTCCGGCTGATCCATGCGGCCGATCTGCCCGACCCGGCAGCGCTGGTGGCGAAGCTGAGCGGCGAGGGTGCAGGCGTTGCGCCGACCGCCGCGCCATCAAGCAAAGGTGGCGGCGCATCCGCGGCACTTCCCGCTGACTTCCCGTCGCTGGTCAGGCTGCTCGAGAAGAGCGGCAAGCATAATCTTGCGGTCCAGCTGCACGACCAGGTCGGGCTGGTCCGCTTTGCGCCGCCCGAGCTGGTCCTGAAGCCGACCCGGCCGCTCGGCGGGGACTGGCCGCGAGCGCTCGGTACCGAGCTGAAATCGATCACCGGGACCAATTGGCAAGTGTTGCTGTCGGACGAGCCGGGCGAACCGTCATTGTTCGACCAGGAGAAAATCGCCGAGGAGCGCGTTCGCGCCGATGTCCTGGCGGATGCCAACGTCCGGGCGGTGATGGACGCTTTCCCCGACGCCGAACTCGAATCCTTCGAAGGAACGAAAGGCCACTGACATGCCCGAGACCCCCGATCTCAACGAAATCCTGCAGATGGCCCAGAACGCCCAAGCCGAGTTGCAGAAGGCGCAGGAGACGCTCGATACGATCGAGGTCGAAGGTGCCGCCGGCGGCGGGCTGGTGACCATCCGCGCCACCGCCAAGGGCCGTGTACTTGGCGTGTCGATCGATGACAGCCTCGTCCAGCAACCATTCGAGAAGTCGATGCTCGAGGACCTCGTGGCAGCAGCGTTCAACGATGCTCGCGCGAAGGCCGACGCAGCGGCAGCGCAGGAGCTCAACAAAATGAGTAGTGCGTTGCCGATGCCGCCGGGATTCAAGCTGCCGTTCTAGGCGCTTGTTTCCAGTCGCATTTGGGGCATGATGTCTCCTGAGGGGACGAATTCATGCGGCTCGGCGCAATGCAGGACTTTCCGCTGCGTATCATGCGCATCCTCGATCATGCCGAACGCGAGCATGGTGGGCGCGAGATCGTTTCGGCGCGCGCCGATGGCACGACGGTCCGGACCGATTGGCGGGGGCTTGCCCACGATGCGCGGCGTCTTGCCCAGGCGCTCGAACGGCTCGGGGTGAAGCCGGGCGACAGGGTCGCAACCCTGGCCATGAACCACGACCGCCACCTCGTTGCCTGGTTCGGTGTCGTCGGCATGGGCGGCGTACTCCACACGATCAACCCGCGGCTGTTCGACGACCAGCTGGAATATATCGCCAACCATGCCGAGGACCGGGTGCTGCTCTACGATGCAGCGTTCGCGCCCTTGATCGAGCGAATGAAGCCGCGTTGGACGATTGAACATTACGTGTGCTTCGACAGCGAGTTCGACGCCCTGCTTGCCGCCGAGGACGGTGATTATCGCTGGCACGAGGGTGACGAACGCGACCCGAGCGGATTGTGTTACACCAGCGGCACCACCGGAAATCCGAAGGGCGTGCTCTACGAGCACCGCTCGACCGTGCTTCACACCATGTCGATCATCGCTCCCGACATCTTCGACGTATCGGCGCGCTCGGCGATGCTGCCGGTCGTTCCGATGTTCCACGCCGGCAGCTGGTGCATTCCCTATGCGGCGGCGATGGCCGGGTTCAAGCTCGTGGTCTGCGCCGACAACCAGCCCGAGCGGCTGTGCCGGATGTTCAACGAGGAGGGGATCACGCATTCGGCCGGGGTCCCGACCGTGTGGCTGAGCATGATCGACCATGTCGAGCGGACCGGTGCCGCCCTGGGAAACCTCCACACGGTGATCATCGGCGGCTCTTCGGCACCGCCCGCGACGATCCGCTGGTTCCGCGACCGCGGCGTGCGCGTCAATCATCTGTGGGGCATGACCGAAATGTCGCCGGTCGGGACTGTGGGCGCACCGCCGGCGGGCTGGGACATGATGAGCGAGGACGAGCAGATCGCCTATATGTCGCGGCCCGGGCGATCGATGTTCGGGGTTGAGCTGCGGGTTGTCGATGACGATGGCAATGTTCTTCCGCGCGACGGGGTTAGCTCGGGCCGGTTGCAAACCCGCGGACCGGGCGTTGTCAGGCGCTATTTCAAAGAAGACCGCGATGCGGTCGAAGCCGACAATTGGTTCGACACCGGCGACGTGGCCGTCATTCACCCCGATAACTCGCTCCAGCTGACCGACCGCGCCAAGGATGTGATCAAGTCGGGCGGCGAGTGGATCAGTTCGATCGAGATTGAAAATGTCGCGGTCGGCTGCCCTGGCGTGACCGAGGCGGCGGCAATCGGCATCCCGCATCCGAAATGGGACGAGCGGCCGCTGCTGCTGATTGTCCGGACGGAGGGGAGCGACGTATCGGCGGGGACCGTGCGCGACCACCTGTCGACCCACGTCGCCAAATGGTGGCTGCCCGACGCAATCGAGTTCGTCGAGGAGCTCCCCCACACCGCGACCGGCAAGCTCAGCAAGAAGACCCTGCGTGAGCAATATCGCGATTATCGCTTCGCTAATGCGGAGGCGATGGTCGGCCGCGACTAGAAAAACGGCGCGACCTCGCCTAACTGGCAGGCCAGCTTCCGCAACACCCATCAAATCGAGGAATTCGCGACCCCATGGCCGCCCAATATGCATTTGTCATGAAGGACATGACCAAGTCCTTCCCCGGCGCCCAGAAGCCGGTCCTGAGCCACATCAACCTGCAATTCTATCACGGCGCCAAGATCGGCATCGTCGGCCCCAACGGCGCCGGCAAGTCGACGCTCATGAAAATCATGGCGGGAATCGACAAGGATTTCCTCGGTGAGGCGTGGCCGGGCGAGAACGTCACCGTCGGCTACTTGCCGCAGGAGCCTCAGCTCGACACCAGCAAGAACGTGCTCGAGAACGTCAAGGACGGCGCCCGCGAAGTCGCCGACATGGTCGACCGGTTCAACGCCATCTCGGCCGAAATGGGCGACCCAAGGGACGATACCGACTTCGACAAGCTGATGGAGGAAATGGGCGAGCTCCAGGGCAAGATCGACGCGGTCGATGGGTGGACGCTCGACAACCAGCTCGAGGTCGCGATGGAAGCGCTGCGCTGCCCGCCCGGCGACGCGTCGGTCGCCAATCTTTCGGGCGGTGAAAAGCGCCGCATCGCGCTGACCAGGCTGCTGCTCCAGAAGCCGACGATCCTGCTGCTCGACGAGCCGACCAACCACCTCGACGCGGAGAGCGTCCAGTGGCTCGAAAGCCATCTCAAGGAATATCCCGGCGCGGTGCTGATGATCACCCACGACCGCTACTTCCTCGACAATGTGGTGAGCTGGATACTCGAGCTCGATCGCGGAAAATACTTTCCCTACGAAGGCAATTATTCGACCTATCTCGAGAAGAAGGCGAAGCGGCTCGAGCAGGAAGAGCGCGAGGAGAGCGGCCGCCAGACCGCGATCCGCCACGAGCTCGAGTGGATTCGGCAAGGCGCCAAGGCCCGCCAGACCAAGTCCAAGGCGCGTATTGCCAAGTTCGACCAGCTGGTCGCCAACCAGGAAAAATACGTTCCGGGCAAGGCCGAGATCCTCATCCAGGTGCCCGAGCGCCTTGGCGGCAAGGTCATCGAGGTCGAAAACCTCACCAAGGCTTATGGCGACAAGCTACTGTTCGAAAATCTGTCGTTCACGCTGCCGCCCGGCGGCATTGTCGGGGTGATCGGCCCGAACGGCGCGGGTAAATCGACCTTGTTCAAGATGATCACCGGCCAGGAACAGCCGGATTCGGGCAAGATCGATATCGGCCCCACGGTCCACCTCGGCTACGTCGACCAGAGCCGCGACCATCTCGATGGCACCAAGAACGTGTGGGAAGAGATTTCCGACGGCCTCGATTACATGAAGGTCAACGGTCACGACCAGTCGACCCGGGCCTATGTCGGCGCGTTCAACTTCAAGGGCCAGGACCAGCAGAAAAACGTCGGCAAACTGTCGGGCGGCGAGCGCAACCGGGTCAACATCGCCAAGATGCTCAAAAAAGGCGGCAACGTCCTGCTGCTCGACGAGCCGACCAACGACCTCGATGTCGAAACCCTGGGCGCGCTCGAGGAAGCAATCGAGAATTTCGCCGGTTGCGCGGTGGTCATCAGCCACGACCGCTTCTTCCTCGATCGCCTGGCGACCCACATCCTCGCCTTCGAGGGCGACAGCCGGGTCGAATGGTTCGAGGGCAATTTCGCGGCCTATGAGGAAGACAAGATTCGCCGCCTCGGCGAGGAAGCGACGCGCCCGCATCGGATGACCTATCGGAAATTGACGAGGTAATTTGCGCCGAGTTCCGGGTCCTTGGCAGCTTAGGAACTCGGCTCGTAATCGAAAAGTCGAACCCACGGATCGAGCAACGGCAGAACCGGCGCCATCTGCGCGCGGTAGCGACGCCAGGTGCCCTGGCCCTCGCGGTTGAGCCCGCGCACGACTTGTGCCGAACTGGGTGTCGAAATGCCTCGCGACCGGGCCTTGTTCGCGAAATCGAACAGGCCTTCGTCCCAATCGAGGTCGAGAAATCGGCAGACGGATCGAGCCGTGCCTTCGAAGTCGTCGACCAGGCTTTCATACCGGACCACATGCTGCGGCAAGGGCAATGAAGCGCGGTAGATTTCCGACAGCCGCATCACGCCGTCGTAGTAAGCGGCCGCACCCGACAGGGTCAGCAGTTCGTACATCGACGGATTCATCTCAAATCGCCGCCGGAAGCAGCTCAGCACGACATCGCGTGGATCGCGTCGAGCGAACAGCACTCGCGCGTCGGGGAACAGCTTTGCGACAAGCGGAAGTTGCACGCTCGCGAGCGGCATCTTGTCGATGAAGACGCGCCCGCGCGGTTCAAGACCGAACTTGCGGACCATCGACCAGTAAAGGTCGCGCTGGCGCAGAGCCTCGCCCGAACTGATCCCCGCCAGGCGTTCCATGCCTTCGTTCGAGGTTAGATAGGAGGCTGCAAGGACATCGAGGCAGCCCTTTTCCTCGAGGGTGACGACATCGGGATGCGCGGCCAGCACATTCTCGAGCAGGGTCGTTCCCGAGCGCGGGAAACCAACCAGGAAGATATGTGCCTTCGGATCTGACGCCCGCGGTCGCGCCGGCGGCGGTTGATGCCACGGCTCCGGGTCAGTTGCGTCGAACCAGGCGGCCAGGCGCCGCACTTGGCCGAGCGCCGTGTCCTCGCCCGTCTCAAACCGTGCTGCATTCAAGCCCCTCAGCTCGGTGTTGGAAGCCTCATAGGCGGCAAATGCTTCGGCCGGGCGACCTTCGGCATCGCGCAGGTCGCCAATCAGGCCGAGCACGATGGATCGATTGACCGGCGATAAGGAGGGGTCCTGGATCAATACGGCAAGCCGCGCCTCCGCGCCGGCGAGGTCACGTTGCTGGAGGTCGGCGAAAGCCAAAGCCATCCGCGCCAGCATATTGGAGGGCGCAAGTGACAGGGTACGCTTGCCGTACGTTCGGGCCGACTCCGCGTCGCCCGCCTGAGCGCTAAGCCACGCGAGGCGCGCAAGCGGCTCGGGATAATTGCGATCGAGCGTCGCGGCCTGCTCATACGCAGATCGCGCGGCCCTGAGGTCGCTCAGATCTTCCAGCACCACCCCGCGGTTGAAGTTCGGCGCTGCCATATTGGGGTCGGCGCGAACAGCGGCATCATAGGCTTGCAGCGCGTCGGTTGTGCGGCCGAGCGCTTTGAGGGAAACGCCCAGGCTATTCAGAATGTTCGGATCCTTCGGGGCGAGCGCGCGCGCCCGCTTGAGCAGCTGTGCCGCCTCCTCAAAACGGCCCTGGCGATAGCTTACCGACGCCGCCAAGTTGAGGACGGCTGGATGCTCTACCTTCTCAGTCAGCGCCTCAACCGCCAGGTCGCCGGCCGCCTCAATTCCGTAGGCGCGCAATGATGCGTCGATCCGTTCCAGCCATAACTGGCGGCGCGCGGCACGCGGCTGGCGTGGCATCTCTTTCATCGCCCCTGCCTGTTCCCGCGGCCTGATCCGACGTCAACCATTGCGAGCGGGATCGGCCCATGGTTTTGATGATTGGAAGATGAAGAAGAAGCCATGATCGCTCTAACCGGACCGCTCCGCGTCTGGACCAACGACGAAGGCCGGGTCCACTTCATGAGTGTGCCCGAGGACAGTTCACACGAAATCCGCGCCCATGCGCTGGGCTCGCCGCGGGGCTTTGGCTCGGTCCGCGTCGAGGCGTGCATCCATGACGTCACTTGGCGGACGTCCCTCTTTCCGGTGAAAAGCGGCGGCTACTTCCTGCCGGTGAGGATTGCAGTGTGCCGCGCGGCAGGCATCGCCGAGGGCGACGAGGTTACGGTAGAATTGAGGCTGCTGTAATCAGTCCGACTGCCGACAGCGCAGGTCGGTTACGGTCTGATCGAACTGCTTAGCCATGCTCGACAAAACGGTGCACGTCTCGCGGTCGTACATCGAGTCCGCCAAGCGGCGGCAACGGCCCGCCTGCTCGGCCAGCGCAAAGCTCTGTTCCTCGGTGACATCCACCAGTATGTTCACCGCACCGGTCAGATTGCCGGCGTCATCGAACAACGGCGTGGGATAGGGGCGAAAAGCGCGCCGGCTGCCATCGGGCCGGGCGGCGATGGCGATAACGTCACGGACACTCCGCTGCTCATGCACGGCGGTCGCCATCGGGCATTGGTTGTGGGGCAGCCGCTCGCCGGTGGTGGTGTAGATCTTCCAAGTTACGCACCACTTGTCTTTGCCGAGTTCGGGCTCGCGACCGGCAAATTCCACGCACGCACGGTTCCAGTACGTCACCGAACCCGCGGCATCCGTGGTGTAGACCGGCACCGGCAGCTCATCGAGTGTCGCCCGCCATTCGTTGCCGGACGAGAGCGCGCCAACCGCGGTTTCAAGGACTTGTTCGTGGTTCAGCGGATCGCTCTTCTGATTCAGACAGAGTTCAACTTGCTCGCCGATCAACTTGGAAGGGCGGGGCTTGTTCCCGAATTGCGCCGAAAAGGAATAAAATCCGGGGTCTGTGGCTGGAAAACGACAGTCGCCGGTTGGCCCTAGCGCAGGCGCTTGACGAGGATTCGACCGTCGTCGCCGGGCTTGACCTCGAAATTGGGCACCGCCTTGATCAGGTCGGACAAGCGGGTGAAGCCGTAGTTCCGGGCGGCGAAGCTCGATACCGCCGTGGCCCGCTGGCCGAGCTCGGACAGAGATGTGTAGCCGTCATCGTCGCGCTTCGACGCCTTGTAGGCCTGGCCAAGCACCTGCAACAGTTCGAGGTCGACCGGCCGCTGGCCCTTCTCGGCGATCGGCTGATCGAGCTTCTCGTCCTCCGCCAGCGCGAGCGCGCCGACGTCGAAAAAGCGCGAGCACGCCTGCTGGAAAGACAAAGGGGTCTTGGCGGTGCCAAAGCCGTAGACCTGAAGACCGTCTTCGCGAATGCGCTGGGCGAGCGGCAGAAAATCGCTGTCCGATGACATGATCCCGAACCCGTCGACATTGCCACGGTAAAGCAAGTCCATGGCGTCGATCGTCATGCGCATGTCAGTCGCGCTCTTGCCTTTGACCACGTCGAACTGCTGCATCGGGACGATTGAATGGGGACCGGTCTGTTCGCCCCAGCCCTTGAGGCTGGCTTTCGCCCAATTGCCGTAAGCGCGGCGAATATTGATCGTGCCCAACTCGCCGAGCACCAGCAGGACCTCATCGAGATGCTCGGGAGATGCGTTGTCGGCATCGATCAGGAGGGCAATATTGTCTTCCGACTCGCCGTTGCGGTCGCGCATCAGTTCGAATCCCCTTCGTCCTGATATGCTCTCTACCGTCGTCGCGCGGAATGACCACAGTTGAGCGCGTCCGCCATTCAGTTCGGGAACGAAACGCCCGCTAAAGCACTAATGCAGATACAGGAAGCGCGTATGGAAGGGACTGAATCATGAGGAAGCTAGCATTGGGCGCGGCCCTGGCCGCGAGCGTCGCGGTTAGCGGCTGTTCAACTTACGGAAGCGGCTACGGCTACGATCCGTATTACAACAACGGATATTACCAGAACGGCCAGGGCTATAACCAGGGCGGTTATCAGTATGACAGCCAGGGCCGGCGGATTGCCACCGGCGCGGCGGTTGGAGCCGTTGGCGGCGCCGTCGCCGGCGCTGTTATCCCGGGCGTGAGCACGGTTGGCGGCGCGGTTGCCGGCGCCATCCTCGGCGGCGTTCTCGGCGCAGTCGTCAAGGGTCGCCAATATTATCGCGATACCCGCGGTTATTGCTATTACGTCGACCAGAACGGTCAGCCGGTCTACGACTACAATACACGTTGCTAGATCAGTAACTTAGTCGAATTCGCTTAGACGGGGCGGAAGACACCTTCCGCCTCGTCGAGCATGTACAGCCGGCCCTCGGCGATCGAGAAATGCGCGCCGTGCAGGGTCAGTTCGCCGGCATCTTCGCGTTCGGCGATCCACGGGAAGGTGCGCAGGTTGGCAAGGCTGACCTTCACCGCTTCCCATTCCATGTCCCGAAAGGCGTTACGATCGAGCGTGCTGTGGCGCGCGCGCACTTCGTCGCGAGCCGCGTCGAGCATCCGCACCCAATCGGCGATGAAATGACCTTCGCCATGGTCGGTGTCCTCGAACTGGCCGGTCAGCCCGGCTGCGCAACCCCCGCACAGCCCATGGCCCATGACCAGTATCTCTTCGACGCCGAGTTGAGTGACCGCGAATTCGAGCGCGGCCGAGACGCCATGGTATCCGCGGCTCGTCTCGTAGGGCGGGGCGAGGGCCGCGATATTGCGCACCACGAACATTTCACCCGGCCGGGCATCGAAAATCTGGGCCGGATCGACCCGGCTATCGGCGCAGGACAGGATCATGACCTTCGGGCTCTGACCCTCGGCGAGGTCGGACCAACGCTCGCGCTCGCGAGCCCAATCCTTGTGGCGGAAACGGTGGTAGCCGTCGATCAGGTCGGTAACGGAGGTCATCCGCCCTCCGGCTAGCGGGACGAGGGCAGGGGTGGCAAGCGCCAGGGTTGGCAATCAGGGGTGGCAATCGCTATCTGGCCGCCATGAACGCACCCGCCACCGTTCCCAAGCAGCGCAAGCCCGACTGGATCCGCGTCAAAGCCCCGGTCAGCGAAGGCTATCACGCGACGCGCCGGCTAATGCGCGAGCTCAACCTCGCTACGGTGTGCGAAGAAGCCGCGTGCCCGAACATTGGCGAATGCTGGACCAAGAAACACGCGACGGTGATGATTCTTGGCGACACCTGCACGCGGGCCTGCGCCTTCTGTAACGTCAAGACCGGGATGCCGCGGGCGGTCGATCCGCTCGAGCCCGAGCATGTCGCGACCGCCGCAGCCGAGCTCGGCCTCGAACATATCGTGGTGACGTCAGTCGACCGCGACGATCTGCCCGACGGCGGCGCATCCCAGTTCGTCAAGGTGATTGAGGCGCTGCGCAAGCGGACGCCGGCAACGACGATCGAAATCCTGACCCCCGATTTTCGCAACAAGAGCGAGAGCGCGGTGGACGCGATCGTCGCCGCCGGGCCCGACGTCTACAATCACAACCTTGAAACCGTCCCGCGGCTTTACCCGACGATCCGCCCCGGCGCGCGTTACTATGCGTCGCTGCGGCTGCTGGAGAGCGTCAAGCGCAAGGCGCCGCACATCTTCACCAAGTCGGGCCTGATGGTCGGGCTCGGCGAGCAGCGGCTCGAAGTTCACCAGGTGATGGACGACATGCGCTCGGCCGGGGTCGATTTCCTGACCATGGGCCAATATCTCCAGCCAACGCCGCGCCACGCGAAGGTCGAGGAGTTCGTCACCCCCAAGGCCTTCGAGGCCTATGCCGCAATCGCCCGGGCCAAAGGCTTCCTGCTGGTCGCGGCGTCGCCACTGACCCGGTCGAGCTATCACGCCGGCGACGATTTCAAGGCGATGCAGGCGGCACGCGCCGCAATACTCGCGAAAGCCTAATGCCGCGGCACAGCGAGACGCGGCACTTGCCGTACACGCCGGAGCAGTTGTTCGACCTTGTCGCGGACGTCGCGCGCTATGACGAATTTCTACCGTGGGTGGTCGCGGTTCGGGTCCGTTCGTCGAGCGAGGCTGAAACGGTTGCCGACCTGGTCGTCGGGTTCAATGCGTTCAAGGAACGCTTCACCAGTCGGGTGCGCAAGCAGAAACCAGACGCGATCACCGTCGATTACATCGAGGGACCGCTTAAGTACCTGCACAACGAGTGGCGTTTCGAAGTCGCTGCCGGCGGCGGAACCGATGTCCATTTCTCGGTCGATTTCGCGTTCAAATCGCGATTGTTCGAAACCCTGGCCGGCGCCATGTTCGATCGCGCGCTCAGGCGGATGATCGGAGCCTTCGAGCAGCGCGCGGCCGCGCTTTATGGCATCAGCAGGTCGAGCGCGCAGAGCGCGGCCTGAAGCCGGACGCCGGCGCGTCCGTTATCCTTGAGCTGCTGCTGGTCGGCGACGATTTTAGCCGGGTCGGCGCCCCGTTCGGCGCACGCGAAGACGACCGTGCCGACCGGCTTTGAGGGAGTGCCCCCGCCGGGACCCGCGATCCCGGTAATGGCAACGGCGATATCCGCGTCCGATGCGGCCAACGCGCCGCGGGCCATCGCCCAGGCAGTCGCGACGCTGACCGCGCCGAACGTATCGACGACATCCTCGCTGACCTTAAGTTGGCTGATCTTGGAGGCATTCGAATAGGTCACGTAACCGGCCTCGAACACATCGGACGAGCCGGCGAGCTCGGTCAGAGCCGCGCTGACCAAGCCGCCGGTGCAGCTTTCCGCGACCGCAATCCGCCGGCCGGCCTTGCGATTGGCCTCGATCACTTCGCGGGCCTTGTCGACAAGTTGTTTGGGAAGGAGTGTATCCATAGCGGAGCGTCAGGACGCCTCACAGATTGAGAGCGGCGGCTCCTTGCTCTTGCTGCCGGACAGCCCGACGATTTCCACAATGATCGTGGCAAGATTGATTGCCGGCAACGGCGCCAAGGCTTCGATCAGGCGATCGGCCTTCGGGCAATCGGCGGGTTTGATATCGTCCGAAACCGCCATGCTGAGACCGGCTACGACAAGGGTACGGAGAGCATCGTCGGGAACTTTGGTGAGCAGCCGTGCAGGGTCGCCCTTAGGGTCGTCCTTGGATGCCATCTTGATGAATGCGGCCTTCGCCGCCGGCCAATAATTGACGGCAGCCGCGCGATGGCGAGCAATCAACTGAGGCCCCTGGGCCACCAGGAAAGACGTCTTCGGCAACGATGCCGCACATTTCTCGTGGGCTGAATTGAGGAACTCGGGAAGCGCAAAGGCGAACAGCGCGTTCGCTTCGTCGCGGGTAAGGCACGGTGGAGAAGGTTGAGTCTGCGCCATGGCCGGCGTTGCCATAAGCGCGGCAATCGCCGCTACGTTCCAAGTCTTCCGCATGAATATCCCCCTAAAGAATGCACGGACGCTATCACAGCGCCTATTACGGGCAAGCTTGCATTCGGATGTTCGCGACCGCCTGCGCGGCCATGCCTTCGCGGCGGCCGATGAACCCCAACCCTTCGGTCGTGGTTGCCTTGACGCTGACCTGGCCGACCCGAACGCCAAGGATTTCCGCAATTCGCGCGCACATCGCGGCCCGATACGGGCCGACTTTGGGCTCCTCAGCAATGATCGTGCAATCGACGTGGTCGACGATACCGCCGCGCTCCGTGATCGTGGCGACCGCATGGAGCAGGAAGCGGTCCGATGATACTCCCTTCCATTGCGGATCAGACGGCGGGAAATGCGTACCAATGTCGCCAAGCCCCGCCGCCCCCAGCAACGCATCGGTGATCGCATGGAGGACGACGTCGGCATCGCTGTGGCCGGAAAGGCCGCGCGAGTGGGGTACAGCGATTCCGCCGAGCATGATCGGGCCTTCGCCGTCAAATGCGTGGACATCGAAGCCCATCCCGGTGCGGGGATGCGTGCAAGCGGCAATCCGCTCTTCCGCACGTGCCCAGTCCTCCGGCGTGGTCAATTTGTCGAGGTCGTAAGCCCCGGCCACGACCGCGACGTCCATCCTCGCCGCCCGGGCGACGAGTGAATCGTCGCTGGGGAAGGGACCTTCCCAGTGGGCATAGGCATCCTTGATCTCGGGAAGGCGAAAAGCCTGCGGTGTCTGCACGCGGACCGCGCCCTCCCGATCGATCGCCTCGCCCAGCAGGTCAGTCCATCTGGCGAGCGTGTCGTTGATCGGAAGGACCGGCACGGCTCCTTCGAAGAATTCGAGTTGAGCAACCAAGCGGTCGATCACGTCGGGCGGACAGAACGGGCGAGCCGCATCGTGGATCAGGACGACATCGCCATCGATAGCCGCCAGGCCGTTGCGTACCGACTCCCCGCGAGTGGCGCCGCCGATAATCGGTTGGACGTCCCCGAAACTGCCGCCAATCGCGCGGTAGGCATCTTCCGTTTCACCATCGGCGACGACCACGCGCACCCGCTGCACAGCGGGATGGTCGGCGAAAGCCATGACCGCCCGGCGGAGAACCGGTACCCCGCCGATCGGCCGATACTGTTTGGGCAAGCCGCCGCCGAGGCGTTCGCCCTTGCCGGCCGCAACGATGAGGGCAGTGACGCTCATTGGCGCGCGCCTTGCCCGTCTCCGGCGGCTCCTGTAAAGGCGCGCCTCCGCATGAACGCTCTAAAACCCATCAGGATCGGCCCGATCGAGGTCGCGTCGCCAGTCATTCTGGCGCCGATGACGGCTGTCACGGACCTGCCGTTCCGGCGCGCGGTCAAGCGCTATGGCGCCGGCCTGACGGTGACCGAAATGATCGCCAGCCAGGCGATGGTCCGCGAAACTCGCCAATCGCTGCAGAAATGTCTGTGGGACCCGGCCGAGGAGCCGGTTTCGATGCAGCTCGCCGGGTGTGAGCCGCAAGTGATGGCCGAAGCCGCCAAGCTCAACGAGCAGCGCGGCGCGGCGATCATCGACATCAACATGGGCTGTCCGGTGAAGAAGGTGGTCAATGGCGAAGCGGGATCGGCGCTGATGCGCGATCTCAAGCTCGCGGCCGCGATCATCGACGCGACGGTCAAGGCGGTTAAGGTGCCCGTGACGCTCAAGATGCGCATGGGCTGGAACCACGACAGCCTCAATGCGCCTGAACTGGCGCGGATCGCCGAGGATCTCGGCGTCCAGATGATCACGGTCCATGGCCGGACGCGGTGCCAGATGTACAAGGGCGAGGCCGATTGGGCGTTTATTCGACGGGTCAAGGACGCGGTCTCCGTCCCGGTGATTGCCAATGGCGACATCTGCTCGATCGGCGATGCGCGCGAGGCGCTCGCGCGATCGGGTGCCGACGGCGTGATGATTGGCCGCGGCGCCTACGGCCGTCCGTGGCTGATCGGTCAGGTAATGGCCGAACTCTGTGGGGGAGGGGCGCGCTCGGATCCCAGCCTCGACGAGCAACTCGAGGTCATGCTCGCGCAGTATCACGAAATGCTCGAACTTTACGGGGTGCAGACCGGCGTCAATCTCGCTCGCAAGCATATCGGCTGGTATACCAAGGGCTTGCCAGGCTCGGCTGAGGTCCGCAATCAAGTGAACCAGCAAGACGATCCGACGGTTGTCGTGCGGATGCTTCGCGAATTCTATGCGCCTTGGCTGGCGCGGTCGGCGGCTTAAACAAGCTTAACGACACAAGTGTGTTGTTCGTGCAACGGCCATGCTAGGGGCCGCTGCAATGCATGCGTCTACGGTCGAATCGTCTCTGACATCGCGAGCGGAAAGCTGGCTCGAACGCGAACGGGCGAGCGGGCGCTTGTATCGCCGGGCAGCGATCCTCATCGCGATTTTTTTGGTGACGATGCTGGTGCTGAGCTTCTGGCTGATCCAGCGCAGCGGTGAACCGGGGACGATCCTTTCGCCCCCCGTCATCGCGCTGCTGTTGGTCGCCAATCTGATCCCGGCGATTGCCTTGATGGTGCTATACTCGCGCAAGGTCGCGATGGACCGCGCAGGGCGGGGCGGCCTAGGAAGCGGGCGGCTTCATACGCGGCTAGTCGCGCTGTTTTCGGTTGTTGCCGCGGTTCCGACGGTTTTGGTTGCGATCTTCGCGTCGCTCCTCTTCCAAAGTGGCCTGGAGTTCTGGTTCTCCGACCGCGCCCGCGGAATGCTGGAAAACACGGTAGAAGTTGCGCGCTCAAGCTACGGCCGCGAGGTCGACCGGGTTTCTGCAGAAACAGTGGCTGCCAGCGGAAACCTTGGAGAATATCTCCATACCATTCCTGTAGAAGATCCGCGCTTCGCCGAGGCTTTTGGACGGTTGCAGGTCTATAATCGTGGCCTCTCCGAAGGGATCATCTTCACCTACGGCCGCGACAAGCAGATCCGCACGATCGCGCTGGTAAATCCCTACAATCGACCGCTCGACAAGGTCATCACCGGGCAAAGGCTGGCGGAGCTCAAGAAGCGCGAGGTGGTTCCCATCAACTCCGTGGATCGGATCGGGGCGCTGACCAAGCTTAACTACGGCCCGGACACCTATTTCTACGCTGCCCGAGTTTTCGATCCGGAGTTCCGGGATCAGATCAGTCGCGCGAATGATGTGCTTCGCGACTACCAGTCGTTGCTCAAACGATCGCGAACCAATCAACTTCGCTTCAACGCGGCGCTGCTGCTTGGGGCGCTGATCATCGTCGGGTTGGCAATTTTCACTGCGCTCAAGATCGCCGATCGGTTGGTTCGTCCGGTGGGGCAACTGGTCGCTGCTGCGGGTCGCATCGAGGAGGGCGATTTTTCGGTCCGCGTCCCGGTTGCCGATACCGAGGACGAGATTCACACGCTGGCGACCGCATTCAACCGGATGACCGGACGGCTCGAGGAGCAGACCGGCGCGCTCAAGGCCGCCAACACCCAGCTCGAAACCCGGCGCGCATTCATCGAAGCGGTGCTGTCGAGCGTTACCGCCGGCGTGATCGCGCTCGATACCAGGAACCGCATTCTGCTCATCAACCGCTCGGCCGAGACGCTGTTGCAGAAGGCGCAGGAGCATCTCGACGGCCAGGGACTGGCCAAGATTGCCCCGGACCTCGACGAGTTCCTGCGCGGCGACGAGGGCGAAGCAAATGTGACCGTGGTTGCCGGGGCCGGGCAACGGACCCTCGCGGTCAAGCGGGTGCGCTACCAGGACGGAAGCGTGCTGACGTTCGACGACATCACCGACCAGTTGACCGACCAGCGCCGCGCCGCCTGGTCTGACATTGCCCGTCGTATCGCGCACGAGATCAAGAACCCGCTGACCCCAATTCAGCTCGCCGCAGAGCGGCTCCAGCGTCGGTTCGGCAAGGAAATCTCGTCTGACAAGGATACCTTCGAGCAATTGACCGGGACGATCGTTCGCCAGGTCGGCGACCTCAGGCGAATGGTCGATGAATTCTCCAACTTCGCGCGCATGCCCAAGCCCGCGTTCCACGAAGAGAACGTCCACGATATCGCGCGCCAGGCGCTGTTCCTGCACGAGGTGGCGCACCCCGGCATCACCTTCGCGCTCGACCCCGCCGAAGGCGAATTCCGCATGGTCTGCGACCGCCGCCAGCTCAGCCAGGCGCTGACCAACGTCGTCAAGAATGGCGTCGAGGCGATCGAAAGCCGCAAAAGCCGCGGCGAGCACAGCCTTGCCGGCGATCGGGTCGAGCTGCGCCTTCACACCGAGGATCGGCACTTGATCATCGACGTGATGGATAATGGCATCGGTCTGCCCGAGGACCGCGAGCGACTGACCGAGCCGTATATGACGACGCGCGTTCGCGGGACCGGTCTTGGGCTCGCGATCGTCAAGAAGATCGTCGAGGAACATATGGGCGAGATTGCCTTTCTCGACCGGGCAGGTGGGGGCACGCATGTCCGCATTGCGTTCGACACGGACAAGCTCGCGGTGCTCGGCGCGAATGACGAGCTGGCGCACACCAATGAGGATGAAAATGACGACGAAGGTACCAGCTGATGGCGCTTGAAGTGCTAGT
>Ga0207658_10001484_pt1 | contig 18219 bp, 23 predicted proteins | sample KBSS33metaG_FD_184322 | JGI IMG/M metagenome (GOLD analysis project Ga0207658, IMG submission 184322) | Switchgrass rhizosphere microbial communities from Kellogg Biological Station, Michigan, USA - KBS S3-3 metaG (SPAdes) (version 2) | ecosystem: Host-associated > Plants > Roots > Rhizosphere...
TGTCTTGTCCGAGAGCCGGATGCGGGAGATCTGCATGTCCGGTTCGATGAGCAGGGAGTGGAAACGGACCATCTGGCAAGCCCCACAGGCGCGCCGCACGACACCGCGCCACTTCCTGACTCTACCGACTTCGGCAGCCGCTCATAAACATGAACGAAAAATGGACCATTTTTTTGTTTATCGACTGCTGACGGTCAGCCGCCGACCAGTTGCGGTCGCGTTCGCCTACCGGCATTACATCCCAATGCGGACACTGCAATCAATCTGGTTCACGTTGTTAGCCGCTGTTGCGGTATTGGCCCCCACGATCTGGGGACTTTCCAGTGGCGTCATTTCGCGCGAACTCGGTCTGCCGTTGGCCTTTGGGGGCCTCCTGCTACTCTTCGATTGGCAGTTTGGCATTTGGATGCTTCCGAGGTTGCTTTCGCCCGCACAGATAGGGAGCGAGGCGCGGTATGCGGAACGCATCATGTATTCGTTCCGGTTCGCTATGCCACGCTATGGCGCAGTTTTAGCATTTACGCTCGCTATGTGGGTTAGTCTTGCGACCTTCGGAGACGGGGACTGGCAGATTTGGCCTTTGATAATAGTCATAATCGCATATGGCGCTGCGATGTTCATTCAATCGTTCAGGGCAGTCGAGGTAGCTGTTCAGCGTGCCTTAGGTGATGTCCGCTAACTCAACTTTGCTATCATTGGCCGACAGTCCGCACACCACCCAAATTGCACGAAAATGGACCATTCTCTTGCCCATCATAAGTGACTGAAACCCGACAGTCGCCCGTCGACCATTTGCCGACATCCAGCGGTATGGGTAATTACGCGCAAAGCGGACGTTGGAGTTGAAAATGATTTTGCTGCTAAGGCTTGCTGCATCGGTATTGCTTGGCGGAGCAGCGTATTACGCAGTCTATCGTCTGATACTTTTTGTTGCTCAAAACTGGATTTGGGGCCTTGGAGACTTGGCCGTCCTGATTTCACCCATCATGATTTTCGGTTGGCTTCTCTGTGCGGTTTTTATCGTTGGGGTGTTCAGGATGCTGAACCGATTTCGGTTCTTTCGCAAAGCTAGATAACGCCAAAATATGCGCATGCTCCTGACTTTTCCGAGCGTGCCAAGTATCTGAGCAATTCAGTGAGCGCGATTGCAGCCTGTCCGCTTCCCGCCCCTAGGCAAGCGTCTCAATATGGAGACCTTCAAGATCAGGGTAGTAAATCAGACCTGCTTGATCATCTTCGACCGCTAAGCCGGTAGGCCAAATTTCATGCCATTCTTCGACCGGATATTTTGGACCGAAAATACCTGCGTCTGGAATGGCAACGACCGTGGCTGGGTATCCATCGATGAGAAGCCTATCGCCAATCTTCAATTCCATAGCTGTGCCCCTCATGCGGCAGTGCGCCAAGCCATGGCAGCTATCTTAGCGCGGGCCTTCAATAGCCGACAGTCCGCTTCCCACCCGTGTTTTCCACGAGGCGCTTGCCTCTTTCAGAAAAGCTGCCGGTCTGCTGTTGGGAATGAAAAGTTGACCGTTGAGTGTCTCACAAGGGTCGACTCTAGCTGGTGCAGGGCGTGGCCAGTCGACCACGCCCTGCAATAAAATCATGCCGCGTCGACCAGCACAATTTCGCTGTCCTCGATCGCGGTCACGCGTATTACATCGAGATCGCTGATCGCGGCGCCATCACGAGCGTTGACGCGAACATCGTCAATCTGGATCGCGCCAGTGGCGGGAACCAGATAGGCTTTGCGATCCTTGCCGACCGGATATTCAACGCTTTCGCCGGCTTTGAGTGTTGCTGCAACTATCCGCGCGTCGGTGCGGATAGGCAGAGCGTCATTGTCGTTTTCGTAGCCGGACGCCAACGTCACAAAATGTCCGGAGCGATCGTCCTTGGGAAAGGGGCGCGCACCCCAGCTAGGCGCATCACCGTCGCGGGTTGGCACGATCCAGATCTGGAAGATCTTGGTGGTCACGTCCTCCAGATTATATTCCGAGTGCCGCACACCGCTGCCCGCGCTCATCACTTGGACGTCGCCCGCTTCCGTGCGGCCTTTGTTGCCCAGGCTGTCCTCATGCGTGATCGCGCCTTCGCGAACATAGGTGATGATCTCCATGTCGCGATGGGGGTGCGGCGGGAAGCCGGTATGGGGGGCGATCGTGTCGTCATTCCAGACGCGCAGGTTCCCCCAGTGCATCCGGGCCGGATCGTGATAACCCGCAAATGAGAAATGATGCTTGGCATCGAGCCAGCCGTGGTTGGCGCCGCCAAGGCTGCTGAAAGGGCGTAGTTCAATCATTGGTTATCTCCTGCGGGCCGCGTCGTGCCGCCCTGTTGAGATGCTTTTAGACCTTGCGGATCATCCTGCTCAGAGAGATAAAAGCAGATGAAACGTTCGAGGAAATCGAAAAGTGAATACCCCGGGCACGCCAACCTTCGATCAACTCCGTATCTTCCTGATGATTGTGGAAACGGGCAGCTTTGCGGCCGCAGGACGCAGACTTAACCGGGCGGTGTCAGTGATTAGCTACGGCATCGCCAATCTCGAAGCGCAATTGGGTCTTCTGTTATTTGAGCGGGAAGGGACGCGAAAGCCGCAATTGACGGTCGCCGGTCGCGCATTGTTGGCGGAGGCGCGCCACATATCCCATGGCATGGATGGGCTCCGCGCGAAGGTGAAGGGACTGCTTGACGGTCTGGAAGCGGAAGTCGACTTCGCCGTCGATGTGATGCTGCCGTCAGAGCGGCTGGGAAAGGTGCTGCGCACGTTCGCGACCGAGTTCCCGACAGTTCAGCTACGCTTGCATGTCGAGGCGCTGGGCGCGATCACGGCGATGGTGCTCGACGGCAATGCAGTCGTTGGCATTTCTGGGCCGCTGGCGTCAGGCGTCGAGGGCGTCGAGTGTATCGGGGCAGGATCGGTTCCGATGGTGCCGGTCGCCGCGCCCGACCATCCGTTGGGCCGTATGGAGCGTATTCCGCCTGGCGCGGGGCGCGACTACACCCAGTTGGTTCTGACCGATCGATCGCGTTTCACCGAAGGGCAGGATTATTCGGTGATGAGCCCGAAGACCTGGCGCCTGGCAGACCTTGGCGCAAAGCACGCACTGCTGCGTGAGGGGATCGGATGGGGCAACATGCCGCTGCCGATGATTGAGCCGGACCTCATCGATGGATCTCTGATACGGCTATCGATGCCCGACCATCCGGGCGGCATGTATCGCTTTGCAGGGGTTTGGCGCCGGGACACGCCACCTGGCCCCGCCGCCGCTTGGTTACTGGACCAGTTCGTCGCGCTGGGGCAAAACGACAAGGCGCTGGAGGGTATGGGCGATGTGTGACCCCTTCGCTATCCGCTGACTAGGCCTGGAGGGTTTCGCCTGCCGCAGGGTGCAACATGCAGGCCAGCGTTCCTGCAAGAACCATCCCTCCTGCAAGGATGAGGGGCGCAACGAGGCCGCCATGCGTGACGAGGTATGCGCCGATCGTAGCACCGAGGAAGATAGCGGCAATGCTGCCGATGCGCCGCGCCCAATTGGGGTTGCCGCCACCTGCAATACTGGAATCTGCCGCAAGGCCTGTGATGGTGAGCGTCAGGACCGTCGTGGTCAGGTCTGGCACCTTCAACTGGCGGATGGTCGCGTTGCGAAAGCCCATCGTCACGCCGGTCAGCGCGATGATTGCAAAGAGATGCGAGCTAGGCGACTGGCTGGCGATATTGAAGCCTACTGCAACTCCCGCGGCAATCCAAAGCAGGATCGCCTCGACCAAGGCCGCGACCAGCAGCCAGCGGCGCAGAGGTAGACCGCTATGATGCTTGCCGACGCGGCCCGCGACCAGCGCGCCCAATAGGAAGGCCGCTATCGCAGCCAGATAAGGGGCGACGTGAAATCCTGGTGTTCCTGCAGCTGCAAAACCCAAGAAGACGACGTTGCCGGTCATGTTGGCGGTGAAAACCTTGCCCAGACCGAGGACGCTAATCGCGTCGACAAGGCCGGTGGTGACGGAGAGGAGAAGAAGCAACCAAGGCAGCGGTGCGGAGGAAGGTTTAGGGACGGTCATGGCGGGTCTCCGGGATGATTTGGTTTGCTCGGTCTAATTGGATCCTCACACTTGATGCAGTAGAATAATATCAGCCAGATCATTCGATATACTGGACATCAGAAGCGGAAATTACTCTCCAGCCCTAGCATAATGATCGTTTCGGCGGCTCCCGTCTGGCGGATATATGCGCCTGGCGCGAAGGCTGAGAGAGATGTCGAGAGCTCCAGTTCAGGCGTCGCCTGCCAACTGAGCGCGGCTTCCACTTCCTTGCCGATGAACCGCGCGCTGGCGTCGCCCGGCCCGCGGATCAGATTGCCGGGAATATCATAGATGCCATCGCCTTTGCTGTAGCGCCAATAGGCCATGCCCGCGACGCCGAGCGACAGATTATCGCGTAGCGCCAGCGTGACGCTGGGGTGCAGGTTGATGATGTTGTAGGGTCCGACTGGCGATAGCTCGCCGAAATATTTGCCCTTCGGAAACAGCGCGTTGAAGGTGCCCAAGCGACCGTCGTCCGGATTGCGATCGCCGCTGATGATGTTGAAGCGCATGGTCGCGCGCGGTTTGAGTGGGACGGCAGGGAAGCTGCGCGAGACTTCGGTCCCGAGTGTCCAGGCGTGAATCGACTGACCGTCGAAATGGCCAAACTGAACGACGCCCTCGACATTCCAGCGCCAATTATCCGCTCTGCCATGAACACGCAGGCCGAGGCTGTGACGGAGCTCGCCTCCCTCGATGCCGCCGAAGGTCGCGGCGCGGTTGCGATAGCCGAGATAATAGGCGTCGATACCAGGCGTCGCGGCATAAGCGCCCCACAGCGATTTTGTAGGTGAGCTACGATCGTCGAAGGTGCCTGCGCGTGCCTGCACTGGCTTAGCCGCAAACACGCTGAGCATTGCGTCGCCGTGACGGATGTCTGCCCGTACTGCGTCGAAGGCGAGCGGAACATTGGGGCCGTAGCGCGTACCGACCAGCCTTTCTGTGCCGAGCGACAGCATCTGCCGCCCCCCGCGCAACGTGACGGGGCCGGCCTCGACCTCGACGAAGCCCTGCAGCAGGTCGGCGCGAGTCTGGTCGACCGGACTGGTGGATGGGGCGACGCCGACGGCATAGGCGGCAATAGGCTGGACGAAGGCACGGACTTTGCCGACGTGCAAATCGACGTAGGGTGTTGCGCGGAGCCACAGATAGGCGTCGTTAGGTGCATCCGCGCCGCCCCACAGATTGTTGTGGAAGCTTTCGATCCGGGCGCGCAACTCCATTCCGGTGCCGATCCAGTTCGCGCCATCGTCGTTTAGCGGAATATATTTCAGGTCATCTGTCCAGCGGCCATCGCGATTGGCGGGATCGGCAAGCTTGCTCCAGTCCTCGTCATAGCGGGTGTTGGTGAGCGTAGGCGGCTGCCACGGCTCGCCCGACTGCGCGACGGCCGGCGCGGCGGCGAGGAGCATTGGCAGGATGAGCAGGCTACGCACGAGACTGCCGAAGAAAGGAGAGGATGGCGACAAGGAAGAAGCCGCCAACGAGGCCGATATGCTCAAAGAAGGCATTGGTCGCCATGAACCGTTCCGGCCCGTGCATGGTCCAGAAATCATTGGCGACCGACGCGGCAAGGATCGTAAAGACGCCCAGCATTCCAGCACCGAGCCACGCGAGGCGATCGGCAAGGATCAGCGCGGAGCCGATAAGTTCGACGGCGATGGTGAGCACGGCGTAGAGGGCGGCGGGTTGCAGTCCGAAATGCGCTTGTTCGGCGACAGCTCCCTGCCAGTCGGTCAGCTTGACCATGCCGCCTAAGATGTAGGGGCCCACGAGCGCAAGGCGGGCGATGAAGGATGCGCCGGGCCAGGCCAGGATCGCGGCGATCGGGCGGGGATTCTCGAAGGACATGGCACGATTTCTCCTTTCGCTTTGCGAAGAACCGCGAAGCGATACTGTTCAGATTGGATCGGTGATCGGCCCCTTCCTCACATGGGAGGTGCCGATCAGCTGTTCATACAGCCCAGCAGCCGCAGCCGAGCGCACCCCATAAGCTCTGGACGTCGGCGGCGGGGACGTTTGCGCCAAGGGCCGCGGCATGGTCGTGACCATGGATTGTGCAGGATGACGCGCAGCCACACGCAGATGCCATTTTCTGCGCGGTTTCTGGCCGGCGATAATATCCGCCGAAGGCCGCAACTGGTGACCAGTCAGGCATAGCCTTGGGCGCTTGGGGCCCAAGCGGGCCGAAATCGCCTTCGCCATAGACGATCTTGCCGCCCAGCACTGTCAACACCGCACGAAGATGCGCGATTTCGCTTTCAGGCACGGAGAAATAATCGTCCGACAGAAGGGCGAGGTCGGCCAGTTGCCCGACTTTGATTTGCCCTTTCTTGCCTACTTCGTTCGAGAACCAGGTGTTGCGTTCCGTCCACAGCCGCAGCGCCGTTTCGCGATCGAGCCGGTTGCGGACCGGATAGAGTGTAAGGCCGCCGACCGTTTTCGACGTAACCAGCCAGCTGAGTGACACCCATGGGTTATAGCTCGCGACCCGTGTCGCATCGGTCCCCGCGCCGACCGGCACACCAGCGGCCATCATCCGTTTGATCGGCGGTGTGGCCTCGGCCGCCTTTTCGCCATAGCGCTCGACGAAATATTCGCCTTGGAAGGCCATGCGATGTTGCACAGCGATGCCACCGCCCAACGCTGCAATCCGGTCGATATTGCGGTCGCTAATCGTCTCGGCATGATCGAAGAACCAGTTGAGGCCCTGCAGCGGGATATCCTTGTTCACCTTTTCAAACACATCGAGCGCACGACCGATCGTCTGGTCGTAGGTGGCGTGAAGCCGCCAGGGCCAGCGGCGCTCGGCGAGCAAACGGATGACCGGCTCGAGATCTCCTTCCATCTCCGATGGCATATCGGGACGGGCAACGCGAAAATCCTCGAAGTCGGCGGCGGAATATACAAGCATTTCGCCCGCGCCGTTGTGGCGGTAGCTATCGTCGCCATCGCCCGGCTTGATTTGTGTTGACCAATTGGCGAAGTCCTTCAGTTCCTCTTTCGGCTTCTGGGTAAACAGGTTGTAGGCGATGCGTAGGGTCAGTTCGCCATCCTTGTGGAGCTTGTCGATCACCTCATAATCGTCGGGATAGTTTTGCGACCCGCCGCCCGCGTCTATGACGCTGGTGACGCCCAAACTGTTCAGTTCCCGCATGAAGTGTTTCGTAGAGTTCAATTGATATTCCTGCGGCAGCTTTGGTCCCTTGGCGAGCGTAGAATATAGGATAGTTGCATTGGGCTGGGCCAGCAGAAGGCCGGTCGGATTGCCGGCCGCGTCGCGCACGATCTCGCCACCAGGCGGGTTCGGTGTATCCTTGGTGTAGCCGACAACGCGTAGGGCGGCGGCGTTGAGCAATGCTCGATCATAAAGATGAAGGATGAATACTGGAGTGTCGGGCGCCGCAGCATTGATCTCATCGATCGTAGGCAAGCGCTTCTCGGCGAACTGATGCTCAGTGAAGCCGCCGACCACGCGCACCCATTGCGGCGGCGGTGTGTTCTCAGCTTGGCGCTTGAGCATCGCCATTGCTTCCGACAGGCTCGGGACGCCTTCCCAGCGCAGTTCCATATTATAGTTTAGCCCACCACGGATGACGTGGATGTGGCTGTCAATCAGACCAGGGATCAGGCGGCGTCCCTTTGCGTCGATAATCGTGGCGTCGGCGCCAGCAGCAGTGCGAACTTCGCCTTCGGTTCCGACTGCCAGGAACTTGCCATCACGGATGGCAACCGCGTTGGCAACCGGATTTTCTCGATCAAGTGTCGTCACCTTGGCGTTGGTGATGATGAGATCCCTGGGGGGCATGGCGAAAGTCTCCGTAACAGTCAGGATGGGGAGGCAAGCGGCGCTGCCGAGCGCTTGGCGGCGGGTGATCATGCTTCGCGCTCAGCATTGCCGGGGAGCTTCCCCAGCACGTGTTTGGCGCAGTCGGTGGTGACGAAGCGGGTCAGTTCAGGCAGGCTGGTGATACGCTTGGCAACCGGGATCAACTGTTCGCCAAGGAGTATGCCTGCCAGCCCCAAAAGGGCGATCACCGGCGGAGCGGGAGACCGGACACCGAGCAGACTGTAGACAATGCCCACCAGCAGTCCTGCGCCTAGCGAAAAGATATAGGCTCTCATATGTCCGTTCTCCCTTGTTTTGGCTCAGGCCTGGATGAAGGCGAGCAGGTCGGCGTTCAGCACCTCGGCATTCACCGTCAGCATTCCGTGCGAATAGCCTTCGTAGATTTTGAGGGTCGCGTTCGGCAACAGTTCGGCCTGGAGGATGGCCGCATTCTTATAGGGCACGACTTGGTCTTCATCCCCCTGCAGCACCAGTGAAGGCACAGTGATTGCTTTCAGATCGTCCGTCTGGTCGGTTTCGGAGAAGGCCTTGATACCTTCATAATGGGCCAGGGCCGAGCCCGTCATGCCCTGGCGATACCAGTTGTCGATCACGCCGGGCAGCACAGTCGCGCCGGGGCGGTTAAAGCCGTAAAATGGGCCGGACGGGAAATCGCGGAACAGTTGGGCGCGGTTCGCCGCCACCCCGGCGCGGATTCCGTCGAACACTTCGATCGGCAGGCCGTTGGGATTGGCTTGGGTCTTCACCATCAGCGGTGGGACCGAACTGACCAGCACAGCCTTGGCTACGCGGCCCTGCGGCTGGCCGTGGCGAGCGACATAGGCGGCCACTTCGCCACCACCAGTTGAGTGACCGATATGGATGGCGTTCCTCAGGTCGAGATGTTCGACGACGGCTGCGGCATCTGCTGCGTAGTGCGCCATGTCGTGACCGAAATCGACCTGAGCGGAGCGGCCGTGACCGCGGCGATCGTGGGCGACGACCCGATACCCCTTCGACAGGAAGAACAGCATCTGCGCATCCCAGTCGTCAGACGAGAGCGGCCAGCCATGATGGAACATGATCGGCTGTGCATCCTTGTTGCCCCAGTCTTTGTAGAAGATGTCGACGCCGTCGGTGGTGGTCACGAAATTGCTCATGAGGAATTCCTTTGGAAATGAGGGTGAAAATGCAGTTGGCGAAAGCGTTGGCCGCCTGAACCAGATCAGTGTGCTTCCGATGCGTTGAACATCGTCTTGGCGTAAGTGATGCCGAGGCCATAGGCGCCACCCCATTTGCGGGCGATGCCGGTGGTCATGTCGTATGTTTCGGTGCGCGCCCAGTCGCGCTGCAGCTCGAGCAGATATTGGAGCGAAGTCATGGGCTTGGCGCCAGCTGCGATCATCCGCTCGATCGCGCGCTCATGCGCTTCCTCGGAAATGTCGCCGCAGGCGTCGGTGATGACATAGGCTTCGAAGCCTTGCTCGATCGCCGACAGCACCGGGCCTACTATGCAGACGCTGGTCCAAAGACCGGCGAAGACGATGCGCTCCTTGCCGATCCGGTTGATCTCGTCGATCACGGCGGCGTCTTCCCAGGTGTTCATCGACGTGCGGTCGAGCATCGGCTGGCCATCGAACGCTTCGGAGATTTCGCTGAACATCGGTCCGGAAAAGCTCTTTTCGGCGACGGTTGTCAGAATGGTCGGAACGTTGAAGCCAGCGGCACCGTTAGAGATCAGAGCGGCATTGTTCCGCAACAGTTCGGCCGAAATCGACTTGGTGGCGAAGGCCATTTGCGACTGAAAATCGATAAGGACAAGGGCGTGGTTGGTCGGCGAGATCAGGGCCTTGGCGGGGATCGGGGTGGCTGTGATCGTCATTCGAAAAGCTCCTTACTGGCGTTGCTCCAGCCCAATCGTTCGGGCTGATGTCGATCTACGCTGAAGGGTTTGTCTCAAACAGACGTATAAAATCTGCCTGTTTGTTCGATTTTATGGAAATGTTTAGCCAGGCGCAAACCTAGCGCTTGCCGGGGCCTTGTATTTCACTTCCGACATCGCGCGGAAAGCCGGCTGCCAAATGGTCGATAAGCGCCCGAACTGCGGGGGAAAGGCCCCGCCGCGTCGTGAAGACCAGATGCACAATCCCCTGCACCCCGCGCCAGGTCGGCAGCACGCGAACCAGCATTCCTTCCCGCAATGCCTCGCCGCGGACATGATCGGGCAGAATTGCGACACCCAGCCCCTGAATAGCGGCGTGCCGGACAGCCGCCATGTCGGCGCACCCCATGCGTGGAGTCACATGAATGCATTGCTTGCGGCCGTCCTCCGTTTCCAAATGCCATTCGAGGTCGTCGGCTTCGTCGTGCGTTGCCAATGCCGGCAGTGAGGCAAGCTGCGCGAAATCCTCCAGTTGGCCGGCAATTTGGGGGCAGGCAACCAGTATGCGGGTCGATTTGCCTAACCGACCACTTGATGCCTGGCATGAGCGGGACCGAACTTATCCAGCGGGTCCGGCAGGCGCGGCCAGGCACGCCAGTTCTGCTCGTGTCCGGCTACGCGGAGGCGGAAGGTCTGGACTCAGGGCTGCCACGGCTCACGAAGCCATTCCGTAAAGACGAGTTAGCAGCGAGTCTTCGGCAGATAATAGCGTAGTGGATCTGTAGCGGGTTTGTGCCGATCATCCGGGAAACTCGCAGATCAGTCAGCAATCGTGCTAGCATTGTGCCTAAGCTTGTTCCAAAATTGCTTGATGGCTGCCTCGATCCGGTCTCGGTCGATTTGCGCTGGCGAATGGCAGATTCCGGCAGCAACTGCCGTATAAGGCTCGACCGGCGCACGGCGGGCTTTGGTCGCGAGCTGCCAGAAAAGCGGACCGTCGGCAGCTAGGGATCGAAAATTTGGCCTTGAGCGTCAGGCAAGGGTCGGTTCTTAACCAGCGGTTTTGCCGTGCAAAAGTGGTTCGGCAGCTATCGAGTACGTACGGAAATGGAAGCATTTGTAGCGACTGATCCGGTGACGGTGATCTACACATCCTCCTTCAAAATATAGACCTATCTGGGGTGTGCTGATCCCGACATAGGGAGGCGTAGGCGGCGCGCAGAGTTGCGCCAGAAGCCCCAAGCGCAGTAGCTTCCTCAGTGCTCATAGAAGGGATTAGCATCCGCTCCACACCTGCCGCGCCGAGAATGCATGGCATGCTCATATAGATTCCTGACAGTCCGAACGCGCCACTCACCCTTGTTGATACTGGCAGAATCACCTTCTCGTCGCGCACGATCGCCTCGCAAATGCGCACAATCGCGGTAGCGACCCCATAGGAAGTGTAACCCTTGCCTGAAACGATCCCGTAGCCCGCATCGCGCACCGTCTGTGCCAACTCCTGCTGATCCAAGTTGCCGCCAGCGCCGGAGAAATCGGCTAACAGCAAACCGCCGACGCGGACCACCGACATCAAGGCGACTTCGCTGTCGCCATGCTCGCCAAGTACAAGCGCGTCGACGCTGCCAGATGCGACATTAAGTTCTTCGGCCAGCAACGTCCGCAGACGGCTGGAATCAAGTAAAGTGCCCGTGCCGATAACCCGGCTTGCGGGAAGATCTGCACAATCGAACGCGATCATCGCCATAAGGTCGACCGGATTGGACGCGACAAGAATAATGCCATTGAAACCGGCAGCGGAGAGTTTGGTGACGCATTCCCCGACGATCGCGGCGCTGCGAGCGGCGACCGAAAGACGCGTCTCCGCGCCATGGGTAGCTGCGCCAGCCGTGACGACGGCGATGGATGCTGTGGCAGCATCCGCATAATCGCCGAACCAGATGCGTGCGGGGCGAGCCAGTGCGTTGGCGTCCGCAATGTCCTGAGCCTCAGCTGCCGCGCGGTTCGCGTCGCTATCGATCAGCACAATTTCCCGAAACAGCGCGCGCAACATGAGCGCATAGGCGGCGGTCGCCCCGACGTGACCGGCGCCGATAATGGCGACTCGATCACGCCCCGTTTCCACAGAATGATGTCCGCTTGCGGGCCGGGGGCTCACTGCGTTCCCAACTTGCGTGACCTGAATGTCGCATGTGTGATCGAGACTATCAGACGGCCCAGGATACTGCTCACTTCATTCGCACGAGGGAACTTACTGTCCACCTTGGCAGCTCTGACCAAATCGCCCACCCAACCCGAACGATCGTGCTGGATCAGCAGCCCGGCGCTGAATGTGACTTTGTCAGTCGCGGAGGAAATAAAGTCGTTCGATGTCACCGTCGAGTCGTCCTACCGGCAAGCTGCCAATGACTGTTGACCGGCTTAATCATTGCGCGGCGGCAAATCAGGCAGACACTGACGAACAGACCGTTCTCCCACCGCTGACCGGCCGGATCCGCCTGATGTTGACCGAGAAGATTATGCAGTATCAAGCGGGGTTTTCCTCGTTTTTGATATGAAGGGACACAATTGATTGTCGTTTCGTATCGCCTTCATCAAACCTATCACCGATCTCTTCTGCATCGGCTTCGTCCTCCAGCAAAAATTCCAGCGCAATGGCTGCGTCCTCATTACTCAGCGCGTCCATCAAGCCAGCTTCGCGGCTCTCGGCTTCCAGCGCCTGCACATCCCACGCGCGAGCTGCGGCCAGCGCGACCGTTCGAACATTCTTGAGCTCCGTCTCCGCCGCGATCCGACGGTGATACGCCTCTTGCTGTCTGCACAACGCGGAACTGTTGATCATGGCGGAAGCCTATACTCCTCTGCCGGACCAAGGGACGCGGACCCACAAGGGAACCCAACGCCCTCTGGAGGGCAGCGGCATCGCAGGATCAGGCACGTCTGGAGGTAGCTTTTCTGGTAGAGTAGCTGCCGCTTCGCGATCTTGCTGCAAAGCCGCCTCTAGGTCTTTCGGATCGACCGTGCGATGTTCGACTCGCCCGGTCGTCAGCACGATTAAAGTTGTCGCAACGCGGTGAAAGACCGTACGGACATTTCCCTCGATGGCCTCTTCCTCCGTGTCGACCATGTAGCTGCCGGCTGGCAGTGGGTGGTCGAAGCCAGGCAAGCTGAAGGGCGCGCCGAAAGTGACCGAACTTCTCGTTGAGCGAACCGTCATGTCGGTTGACGATCGTTTCGATCGGTGTAGGCAAATATATAAAACATCAATGTGACCCCTGACAACAGACGAGAGCAAAATGGTCTCGTAGTCACAAAATGCCTTCGGCTTTATGTGAGTGATACGCGATCATAACAAATCCGCGACATTATCGCAGTTTTAGATTCCGGATCCGAACATCGGAGGGAAAGGTGTGTCGCCCCTGTTTCCCACCTTAATATTCACATCCTGCTGCGGAAGCCCATGCGACGCCCAGTAAGACCAATTCCAAGTCGCCGATCACCGCAAACATGCAATTTCCGATGCGAACATGGCCTTTCCTTTAGCTGCTGATGCGCACTCCTTGAAGGGCGTCTGGCTTGATGAGCATCGTTCCCTTCGGAGAGGTCACCTCTATCATCCATACATATCCCTGATTGGCGCTGAGGTCATCGTGTTGGATCGCGGTGATGTCTTCGTACCAAGTCCCAGCAATCAGCACCCCCACCCTTTTACCGTCGTTTATGGCTGTTTCAGCGGTGCCAACTATGACCGTGGCGGGGAGGTTGGATTCAGTCATGGTCGCTTTCACCTGCTGATTGTTGACGGGTAAACCGCCGTTCGAACGAGGTCTTTCAGTGACACTGGATTGCAGTCCCTGCGGAGCGCGTGAATCTGACTTGATGGCGGTCAATGAGGACGCAAACATTTAGGCCGCTGAACGTGGCTATTTCAAATTAGACAGGCTCAAGATTCTGTTGGGTCGACGCATAATGGGGTATGGTTTCCGGCTCAATATAGCCACCCTCGTTGTCCCACTCTTCCGAAGCCTGTTCATTTCTTACCCGCCGATCCCTTAGTACCTTACGTTCCAGGTCAGATTGTAAGGCGTTGTGCGGAAAGGAACTAGAAGCCAAGAGTCTGCCATATGCCTTTGCAAACGCTTTGTGCACCGTTCTGGCAGATAGCGATCTGGAATGAATAGCGCGTTCCAGAGAAATCTGTTCGCGCATCAAAATGTAGTTGAGGTCAATTGTCATGATGCCTCTCCTGTAAGTGCCGTCGGCGATTAAGTGACCCCCTTCTCGAGCTTCAATTGGGACGGCAAACAACCGCACAATGCCCTCCTCGATCGCCCTGTTGAGCACCTGGCTCTCAACCCGCGGCGCAGTTATTATGACCACCAGGGCTAATAGTAACCCCACGATTTTGGCGGCTGCTGAGCCCAAGGCGGGTGCCACCGCAGTTGATAATCGCGTCGCGGCCTAAACGAGCCACCGGGTCGCATGAGTTTCCAGTCTAAACCACGCCCCACAAGTAGACCCTACCGTCAAAGCCGTGGCTCCCATCCAAGCTATTCCGTGAGTTTAACTCGTGAGTTTCTTTGTTTCTCAACATAACATGTTTGGGAAGACAAGTCGCAATTAATATTAAATATTTAGCTTCCGTCAATTCGGCCGACGATATTCGGATATATATGGCTGAAGAAGTGAAGTCGCGCAGATTGAACGCCGTGAGATGGAAATTCTCAATCGTGAAGCACAGCCGGCGCCTGTCATTCACCCAAAGGCATCTTTTCGCAGGCTCCTCTATATAGCAGCCGGCTACCCGCCCAGCGCCGGCTCGTTGTAATGGCGTATCACCAAATCGAAAAAATTTTGGAGCCCGGCGGCGTCGTCAAACTTGGGAGTGTCTGGACCACATATGTGTTTGAACCAGACGGACGGGTTGATGAGATCTGGTGTTGTTGCCCCCTAATTCCCTGACAGTCAGTCATGGGTTAAGCGCGATAAACTCACGCGGGGAACGATAGCCCAAGGCACGATGCGGATGCACGTGATTATAGTGGGCCATCCAGTTGGGGATTTGGTCGATGACAGCGCGGGCGTCAGGCCTTGGACTGACGCGAGCGTAATCGCGTTTTATGGTGCGCACGAAGGCTTCAGCCATGCCGTTGCTCTGGGGGCTCTCGACTGGGGTGGTTCTTGGTATCAGGCCGATGCTTCTGGCAAAGGACCGCGTTTCCCTGGCGGTGTAGCAACTACCATTATCGGTCAGCCACTCGATGTCATGGGGCAGACGGTTCACTTGCCCGAAGCGATATTCGACGGCGGTGACCATGAGATCCCGGACATCCTGGGCGGTGATGCCGCCAGTCGTCGCGACAAAGCCCATGGCTTCACGATCACAGCAGTCGAGCGCGAAGGCGATGCGCACCTTCTCGCCATTGTCGCAGCCTATTTCGAGGCCGTCGGAACACCAACGGGTATTGCGTATAGCGACCGCAACCTTGCCATCATGCCTGCGCTCTTCCCCGCGCCCGCTATGTCGCGCGAGCAGAAGGCCATGAAGCTTCATGACGCGGTAGATGCGCTTTTGATTGGGCGCTGCGCGCCCGTGCATTTCGGCTTGGCGGCGTAACAGCGCATGCACTCGGCGATACCCATAGGTCGGCAAGTCCATGATGAGAGCGCGGATCTCGGCGACAAGATCAGCGTCAGGCAGCGGCGGTCGACCGCGGCGTTGCATCGGGCCTTGCTGGCGCATGGCAGACAGATGCGGTCGGGAGATGTCCAGCGCCTGGGCGACAGCGCTCACTGTCCACCCTTGGGCCACGAGGTCGAGTGCAACAGATGTTTTTTTGCGCCTGTGGCGCGGGACATGGCCTCACGCAACAGCTCGTTCTCCATCGTCTTCTTGCCGAGCATACGCTGCAGCTCGCGTACCTGGGCTTCCATTGCCCGATACTCAGACGCTGCTACGACTTCTTCGCCAGCTGTCGCTGCCGTCAGAGCGCCTTGAGCCATCAAACGGCGCCAGTTGAACAGCTGGTTGCTGGCAATGCCATGCTGGCGGGCTACCAAAGGGGATATACGTCTCTTCGACAATCCGGATCTTCTCCTCAGTACTCCACCGCCGGCGGCGCTGCACCGACCTGATCACGTCCACACGATCATACTTACCAGGCATAGGGTCAGGCATATTACTCACTCTTACATAGGTGAGACTGCCTGTCAGGAGATTTAGGGGGCCACTTCATCTGGACTGACGATGATGCCGGTCAGGAAGCCGTCGAGTTCCGACAGAAGCATCTGATTCAGCAGAATATCGTCGAGTTCATCCAGATCGCGTTCCATGGCGATTGATCTTAGCAACAATATCGCGAGCGGCTATCCGCATTCGATGTTTGTTTCGCCGAATGTAGCGCAGCGGCTTTCTTCACTACTAGAATGGGCCGCTATTAGTTTCCGTTATGTGCAAGGGCGGTCTACGACCCATAGTCTGTCGGCCTTCACGAGCGCGTTTGCCATCACGATGATTTTTCGCATCAAGGTAACGACAGCAACCTTTGCCGGTTTTCCAGCTTCGATGAGGCTTTGATATTTGGCTTTGAAGTCAGGGTTATAGCGGGCAGCGACAAGAGCTGGCATGTACAGCGCTCGTCGGACATTGGCCCTTCCGCCCTGAATGAAGCTGCGTCCTTTCCATTGTCCAGATTGACGAGCAACAGGCGCAAGTCCTGCGAGGGAGGCGGTCTGTTTGGGATCAAGTGCTCCTAACTCTGGCATGGTAGCGACGAGTTGGTCTGCGGTACGTACGCCTATTCCGGCGATGCTGGAGATAATCTGGTGCCGTCGCGCCAATATTGGGTCGGCAGAAATAGTTGCCGCAATCTCCGCATCGACCTGTGCGATATGGCGGTCTATCTGATCCAGACGAAGTTTATGCTGCCGTTTGAGAAGCGGGATTGTCAGGTTCTTCGCCTGGTTCTGGATGGCAATCTTATCGCGGACTAAGCTATCGCGGGCACTGATCAGTTCGGCAAGCTTCGCTTGCCGCGGCGTAGTGGCCGGGCGGACCGGAGGTTGTAACGTCATGGCCATGCGAGCCAGGACCGCCGCATCGATTTTGTCCGTCTTGGCAAGTGTGCCTACTGCTTGTGCAAACCGGCGCGCGCGGGCCGGGTTGAGCTTGACGCATGGCAGATCCGCCAACGCCTGCTCCAATTGGCGATGATAAGCGCCAGTGGCTTCATAAGCGATCCGATCGATTGGCCATTGGCCGAGCCAGGCTATCAATTCCTTGTGCCCCTTGACTGTGTTGGCAAATTGCTGCGCGCTACCGGCAGGATGGGCGTAAGCATCAAGGCTAGATTTTGAGATGTCGATACCGACTGTCTGTGCTAGAGAATTATCCATCTTTTCCGCTGTCCTATTCTTGTCATCCGGGCCCGAAGCCCTGGTTTCCGTCCAGGCCTGTTGGAAAAGAAAGGGGTGATCACACTAATCGACGGTCCTCCACGACCGAGACGACTTCGATCCATCCCCTTCCGCCCGATCCGGGGTGGCCACCCCGGATCGGGCATTTCATGATGCCCCAGCAAGCGCAAAAGTCATAAGACAAGACGACAGCCTCGGTCGATTGCGGTAGGCGACAAGTGGGACGTAGCAGCCATTCAGGGCACCGGTCATGAACTCCGCTTCAACCGCAAGCTATCGTTGCAAGCGATCGGTCTGATCTCAGATTGGTGTAGTGGACCTCTTGCGGCTACAGAGCTAAGCAGACTTCGTAAACGCGTTGCATTGTTCCAGAGGTTGCTCGCGGCAATGAGTCGATCTTCCTGCGTTCAAAGCCGATTTGTGGTTCAATTCCAATTGGAACAATCCATATGACTCTTGCAACACCTAACGACAGGAGCTGCGCGATAGGCCGTTCAACCCCATCGTTGGCGATCGTAAGCGGCGTTCTTGGTATCTGTTCGTTCGGAAGCCTGATTGCCTACATTACGACGCCGGCCCTTCAGATGCAGGAATCCGGCGCGGTGCCGCCTATGGGCGTCCTGCTTTTGAACATTCAGTTTTTGTCATCCGCTGCTCAGGTTCTGATGATGATCCCTGTGGCGATCTGGCTTTACGGTGGGAGTGGTCGGCGATCCCTGACGCCGAAGCGCAATGGGATGGTCCAGAGTTGGACCATCTTTGGGGTCGTGGCGTTGGCTGGAGTCGCAATTCTTCGGTTGGCAGCGATGGTCGATGGCGCTGTATCCGACATTCTTTTCATGCTTCCGATGGGCTTGGTTGGTGTATGGCTATTAGCTAGTCGTCCGTGAACAATAGCGTTTTGGTTAAGCGCGTCATTGACGTGGATATGCCGTTTCAAAACTCCCCCGTCTGGATGGGGTAACGCGCTAAACGGCGATCCTTTTTGGCTGCGAGGCTGATAGCA
>Ga0207658_10001485_pt1 | contig 18208 bp, 19 predicted proteins | sample KBSS33metaG_FD_184322 | JGI IMG/M metagenome (GOLD analysis project Ga0207658, IMG submission 184322) | Switchgrass rhizosphere microbial communities from Kellogg Biological Station, Michigan, USA - KBS S3-3 metaG (SPAdes) (version 2) | ecosystem: Host-associated > Plants > Roots > Rhizosphere...
ATTCGCGCGTCGGTCGTTCACGAACCGCCGCGCTGGACCACTATGAAGGGGGACACCAGACACCGCGGCGACCGGAGAGTATCGGCGATGAATCTCGACATACGAATCTTCTACGTCATCAACGATTTCGCTCGCGATACGCCGTGGCTGCAGCCGCTGCTGGCCGCGTATGCCAACGACGGGGTGCTCCTCTTCGTCTTATTGCTGTTCGTCGGATGGTGGCTCGCCCGCAAGAGCACAGACCCGATGTCCATGGTCGCTGCGGTGTGGGCACCGCTGGGCGTATTCGCCGCCTTGCTCGTGTATGACCCGATCGCCGTGTCGGTCAATGAGACGCGTCCGTGCAACGCGCTGCGCGACATTGTCGTTCTGCACTGCAATACGGATGGCGGTTTCCCCAGCATCCATGCCGTCATCGCGGCGGCGGTTGCCGCGGGACTGTGGTTGGTGGACCGTCGCCTCGGCGTCGTGGCGGCTTTGTCCGCGGCGCTGATGGCGTTCGCGCGCGTCTACGTCGGTGCCCACTATCCGCGTGATGTCCTCGCGGGCCTTGCGCTGGGCATTGTGGTCAGCTTGGCCGGCTACGCTCTGGTGCGGCCCGTGCTGCGCCGACTCCTCGGCTTCGTCCGCAGAACCCGGCTGAGGATGCTGGTCACCAGCACGCCGGCTGACACGCCTGACGACGTGCGGAATCGCCCGTAACCACCGCCCGACTCCCGGTCTGGCTGCGTTCACCCCGGATCCGGTCGCCCACCATGCGCTCGACCAATAACGGGACAAACGCCTGGATAGGGGCATCGACGAACTGGATCGCGGCCTCTCGGCACCAGCCCAGAATCTCGTTGTCGCGTGCCACATCGTTGCGGCCCTCGCGACGTGCGAGCTTCCCGGCGACCTCGACGATCCAGTCCCGCAACTTGTTTGTTGCGGGCACAGCTGCCGGCGAATTGTTGCTCGATTCAATACCGCCGACCGGAGCAAGACACCGAATACTCGACATTCACCTAGCATGTCCAACTGCCCGGGCCGGCGCTAAAGCAATTGGTCCCTACTTTGAGAGGCCATCGTCTCCACTCGGCGGTCTAGCCTCCGATGTCGGCGCGATATGGGGTCCGGTAGTCGATGACCACGCGGCCCTCGATCCGCCCGTCTGCCATCTCGCCGAGGATGTCGTTGATCTCGTCCGGGTGCGCCCTGGTGACCATCGGCTCGACAAGTCCGCGAGTATAAAAGTCCATTGCCTCGGTCATATCTTGTCGAGTTCCCACGATGGATCCCCGAATCGTCAAGCCCCTCAGCACGATATCGAATATCGGTGCGGCGAAATCACCAGGTGGCAAACCCACCAGGACTACCGTTCCGCCTCGGCGTACCAGGCCGATCGCCTGCTCAAATGCCGCTGGTTGCACTGCTGTCACCAGCGCGGCGTGCACGCCCCCGGTAGCTCGCTGGACTGCTGCGACGACGTCTCCCTGTTTCGCATCGACCACAACCTCGGCGCCCAGTCGCTTGGCCAGGGCCAATTTCGACGTATCGACATCAACAGCCACCACGCGCAGGCTCATCGCGCGGGCGTATTGAACAGCAATGTGTCCCAGTCCACCGATTCCCGATATCGCAACCCACTGCCCGGGCTTCGCGTCGCTCACTTTGAGGCCCTTGTACACCGTCACGCCGGCGCACAGGATGGGGGCGACCTCCAGGAGGTCGACGCCGTCCGGGATGTGAACCGCGTAGTCCGCGTTCACCAGCATGTAGGCGCCGAAGCTCCCGTTGACGGTGTACCCGCCATTGCGTTGGGTTTCACACAAGTTCTCGCGGCCGGTGCGGCAGTACTCACATCGCCCACAGGCTGACCACAACCACGCATTGCCGACTTTATCCCCGACCGCCAAATGACGGACGCCGTCGCCGACCGCGACAACCGTTCCGATTCCCTCGTGGCCCGGCACGAACGGCAGCCTCGGCTTGATCGGCCAATCACCCTGCGCCGCATGCAGATCGGTATGACATATGCCTGACGCTTCGAGTTCGACAAGCACTTCACCGAAGCCGGGCGATGGAACCTCGATCTCACGGATTTGCAGCGGCTGACCGAAATCGGTCACCACCGCCGCCTGCATCGTCGCCAGTCGAGTGACATGGGCCGGCTCGTGCAATACCTGGGTCATGTCTGCCCCACCGTGACGCGCTCAGCCGAACTCCGCTGGCCGGCAGCGTCATTGTCAACGGCTACGGGCGATACCGGCCGGATGAACAACAGCGTGCAGTCCGAATCTTTCAAGACCTTTCGCACCTCGTCGCTGGTCAGTTCCGCGACCAGCTCAGGGCGGTCTCCGGGCACGATGACAAGTTGATCGATGCACGCACTCTGCCGCAGCAGGTTGGTCAGGTGTCCCGGCATCGCCAGGGTGACCGACTCGAGATGACTGTTTTCCGGATCCTTCACATACCGTTCCAAGGCGGCGTGCACCGGATGCCTGGCATCGACCGGCCGGCTCGAATGTGACCAGGGCTCCAGCATCAGGATCGGAGCGTTGCGCCATGCCGAATCAGCTTCGGCGGCCTTGAACACGGCGGTGGCAGAGTCTGATTCGTCCAGCACGGCCAGAATCCATTTCCGGCGGTCGAAGTCGCGGTGTGCCCGACGGATGATCGCTACCGAGCCCGGCGCCCGCCGGGCGACCTCCGCTGCGGTGGATCCGCGAGGAGCGTCAGGTGTGTCGCGTTTGCCGCGATCGCCGACACAGACCATCGATGCGCCGCGAGACTCCTCGGCAAGGCATTCCGCCGGATCACCGGTAACGATCTCCGATTCGAGCTTGACGTCGATGTGGGTATCTGCCACCGTTTTCCATGCCTTGTGCAATGCGTGCTGCGCCCGATCGATGTTCTCCTGACGATCGGCATCTACCGGGTCAATGACGTAGACCAGTCGCAACGTGGTGTCTCGGCTCGCCGCTTCCAGTGCAGCCCACCGGGCAGCACGCAGCGCATGTTTTGAGCCATCGATGCCGACGACGACGGGGTTCTTGGTAACTGTCACGTTCATCGGATATCCCTTCAGGCCGCGCGGGGCAGGCCCTGGAAGGCCATCCCCCACCCGACGATCGACACCAGGGCCGCCGCGGCGCCGCGCCAGTACGGGTGAAACGCGATGATCGCGATACCACCCATCAGCAAGAAGGCGCCGGTGATCCAAGGCGACGTATTGCTGATGGTGAACTCCGAGAGCATCGCACGCATGTCGGCCGCCCGGACGGCTACGACAATGCAGACTATCACGTAGAACGGTCCTAGTACGCGGGCGACACCACGCGTCCGCTGCTGGATCTCCTGGTTCGCGACCATGTCGCTCCTCCATCTCCTGACAACCCTGAGATCGGTTGATCTCCAATGACATCTGACCGCGCCTCCGACGCCCGGCCCTAGTGTCTAAGGTCCCTCCGGGCGAGCGAAAGTGCTCTGTCACAGGCCACCGTCAAAGCACTGACCGGCATGCCGCGACAGCGGCGTCGACCGATGCACCGAGCGGGGCGGTGGTGTCGATACGGTGCGCCTGGGGCCAGCTGACCTGTTCCTTCGTCAACGCCGCGGCCATCTCGGCGGTGACTTCTGAGGTGCTGTCGCGCCTATGACGAATCCGATCCTGCGCAATGGGAAGTGGCGCCATACACTCTATTTCGACTGTGGGACAGAGGTTTTCGCTGCCCAGTTCACGCGCATGCTGTCGCATACCAGCATCCCGCCAGGTGGCGTCCAGGACGACTGAGTATCCCTGCGCGAGGAGCAACCCGGCTCTCGTCAACATCTCTCGGTAGACCAACTCAACCTGCTCGTGGCTATAGCGACCGGCTCCATACTGCCCGGCAGGGCCGCCCAGATGGCCGGCCTCGCACAGTTCGGCGCGGACGTCGTCGCTCGAAATGACCTCTGCCGCAACCTCAACAGCCAAAGCCCGGGATACCGTGCTCTTGCCCGTCCCGGGGGCGCCGCCGACCAGGATCAACCGAACGGTCGCGGCCCGTAGATTTTTGATCGCCAGTTCCAGATGCCGCACCGCGTCGGAGCGGGCGCCGGCGTCCCCCTGTTCCATCCGGATGCAATCGACCTTGGCCCGCACGATCGCTCGGTAGGCACAGTAGAAGTACGCCAGGGACGGCGGCGCGGCATCATCTGTGGCCTGCCGGTAGCCGGCCAAGAAATAGTCGGCCAGCTCACGAGCTCCCCGGAATTGCAGGTCCATCGCAAGGAAGGCCGCGTCGTCGATACCGTCGACATAGCGGAGCTGATCATCGAACTCCAGACAGTCCAGGATGACCGGTCCATCAGCGGTACAGAAGATGTCTCCGGCTTGGAGGTCGCCGTGCCCGTCGACGATGCGGCGCTGCTCGATGCGCTCTTCGAACAACGCCGCCCGGCCATCGATGTATTGCCGAAAAAGACCGCCGATCAGGGCAATAGCGCGAACGGCGTCCAACTCCCGGGCCCGGTGGCCGAGCTCGGCCAAGTTCTGCTCCCAGCGGTCGACGACGGCCGAGCGCCGTCCAGCAGCGCTGATCTCCTCGTTGTGTGGCGAATCAGCGTGCAGCCGCGAGAGCTGTTGCGCAATGGCGTCGAGGTGATGCTGCGTGGGCAGCCCTCCCGCGACCATGGTGGCGAGGCGTTCACTGTCGGGATAACGACGCATCTCGATGACTGGCTCACCAGGTCCGCCTGCGGACTGCACGAGGTGAGCCAAGCCAAGATAGCTGTCTGCAGCAAGCCTGCGGTTCAGCTCGATCTCGCGCAGGCACGCACGTTCGCGGCGCTCCCGCGTGCTGAAGTCGAGAAAATCCGTAACTACCGGTTTCTTCGCCTTGTATGCGCGATCGCCGGCCAGCACGACCAGCCCGGTGTGCGTTTCGCAAACTTCGACGCGTGCGGCCGGAACCACCGTGTCAGTGACGTGAGGTGTGACGGCAAGGCTCATGGCGGCAATCCTTGCCGCCCCCGCGGGTCGACGATGCGGCCATCCGGCCCACGGATGGCTGCCAATGGTCACCTGCCCGGGTACTGGTGACTTCTGGCTCTGTCAGCGCTCAACCACGTCAGGCAGCGTCGGTATCCACCTCGCTCCGTCGAGAAGGACATCTCATGACGAAACCCAAAATTCCACTTCGAGTGATCGAAGATGCGGTACGACTGGCCTGCCGCGCACCGTCATTCCACAACAGCCAGCCGTGGAAGTGGGTTCTGAGTTCGGCCACCCTCAAGTTGTTTCTCGACACCGATTGGTTGGTGGCCTCGGACAGTTCGGGGCGTCAGGCAGTGTTGAGCTGCGGCGCCGCACTGGACCATCTGCGGGTGGCCATGGCGGCAGCCGGCTGGGCCACCCTCGTCGATCGCTTCCCCAATCCCAACAACCGTCATCACCTCGCCGATATCGATTTCCGGCCGGCGAAGGGAGTGACGCCGGTACAGCGGCGGGCAGCGGACGCGATCCTCTGCAGGCGAACTGACCGGCTGCCATTCGGCGCCGTCGAGGACTGGCCGGCTTTCGAGAAACTACTGTGGCTTGCCGTGGGCAATCGGCCGACCCAGATTGACGTGCTGGCCGCCGAACAGCGCATCGAACTGGCCGAAGCCTCTCATCTTGCCGAGATACTGAGGATGTACGACGCCGCCTATCACGCCGAACTGGGATGGTGGACTGCACCTTTCGGCGCATCGACGGGGATTCCGCACAGTGCCCTGGTCTCGGCAGCCGAAAGCGATCGAGTTGACATCGGGCGCTCGTTCCCGGTCACGCACACCCGGGAACGACGCGGGCAATCCGGGGATGACCGGGCCACCGTTGTGGTGATCTCCGCGCTCGGCGATACCCGGGACGACATCTTGGCGTGCGGCGAGACGCTATCTGCGGTGCTATTGGAGGCCACCATCGCCGGCCTAGCCAGCTGTACGCTCACGCACCTCACCGAGCATCCGGCGACTCGCGACAGCATCAGCACGCTCACCGGGCATCCGTTGCCGCAGGTGCTGGTTCGAATCGGCACTGCGCCGGTCCTCGACGAGGTCCCGCCACCGACACCGCGACGCCAGTTGTCGGACGTCTTCCGTCACCGGCCAGATTGCGCGCAGGAACGGAATTGACTCCGGGGCACTCGATTCACCGCGCTGTCGCCCAAGGCGCCGCGCCGCACCCACTGCGGCTGCCAGCACGATGCCGGTGACCAGTAGCTTCCTCATATCTACGACGATCTCGACCCAACGGGTTACTTGCTAGAGCACATCGACCCGCGGTCGCGGCCAACGGTCCCGCCGCCGTCGGTCATTGCGGCAGACGACTAGGGACCAATTCCCCTGCCGCTGCCGGCACCACGACACATACCGTCGACGCATAGTCAGCTCTGTGATTTCAGGAGAGTACGGAGATGTACAAATCAGCGTCACCGTCGTCAGCAGTGGTGGTCGGTATCGACGGCTCACAGTGGTCGGTGAATGCCGCCCTGTGGGCGATCGACGAAGCCGTCAGCCGCGATGTGCCGCTGCGCCTGCTCTACGTCGTTGCACCACGTGGCCACGGCGACATCGATCCTGAACAAGAGGCCCGAGACCTCGCCTGCGCCGACGTCTCCGTCCGCCGAACCCTGGTTGCTGTCGAATCAGCGGAGAAACCGGTCAAGATCGAGTGGGAAGTCCTACAGGGTCATCCCGCCAGGGTGCTGTTGAACGCGGCCCGATCAGCCGACCTACTCTGCATGGGCTCCCTCGGCATCGCCCACGCGACGGGGTCCCGGCTCGGCTCCACCGCGGCGACATTGGCGACCTCGGCACTGTGTCCGGTTGCCATCGTTCGCAGCGGCAGCCCGCATTGGTCGACACAGCCCCGACACGTGGTCGTAGAAATCGACGAGAGTCCGGACAGCGTCAACGTTCTCGCCGCCGGCATCAACGAAGCCCGACTGCGTGGTGCCCCACTGACCGTGCTCGCGACATGGCACACTCCCCCGACGGACGCTCACGAGCACATCCCAGATGAGAACTCCCGCTCACGTTTGGACAAACGGCTTGCGCGTTACCGCCGCGCGAACCCGGACATCGAGTTCAACCCGGTCCCGATAAACAGCTCAACCATGAACTACCTTGAGCATCATGCTGATTCGATACAGTTACTCGTCGTCAGCAGGCATCGCGGGCCCGGCTTGGGAGAGATTGTCGGGACTGCCCGTGCAGTGCCGAGCCAGGTCAACTGCAGCGTGTTGATTTGCCGCCATAACCAGCGCTTGTAGTCGCTGACTGGGTCTATCGTCTTGAGGGAGAATTGAACGCACACAAGTACGTCATCACCATCCGGAAGGGTATGTGAATGGTCACTGTTTTTCTCGTCGACGACCACGAGGTCGTACGGCGTGGACTCATCGACCTCCTGAGCGCGGACCCCGAACTGCAAGTCATCGGGGAGGCCGGCACGGTCGCGCATGCCATGGCGCAGATTCCGGCGCTCCGACCCGACGTCGCGGTACTCGACGTGCGCCTGCCCGACGGCAACGGCATCGAACTGTGCCGCGATCTATTGTCCCGTCTGCCCGACCTTCGTTGCCTGATGCTGACCTCGTTCACCTCCGACGAAGCGATGCTCGACGCGGTCCTGGCCGGCGCCAGCGGCTACGTCATCAAGGACATCAAAGGCATGGAACTTGCGGAAGCGATCAAAGCTGTCGGCGCGGGACGGTCGCTGTTGGACAATCGCGCCGCGGCCGCCCTCATGGCCAAGCTCCGCAACGCCGCCGAACGGTCGGACCCACTTTCGGGCCTGACCGATCAGGAGCGGGTCCTGTTGGATCTGCTCGGTGAGGGGTTGACCAACAAGCAGATCGCCGCACGTATGTTCCTCGCCGAAAAGACTGTGAAGAACTACGTGTCCCGCCTGCTCGCCAAACTTGGCATGGAGCGTCGGACCCAGGCAGCGGTGTTCGTGTCGAAACTGGACAGACCACAGCATCCAGACGACTGACGCAGAACTGGCGGCAACCCGTGCCGTGATCCTGTTGCGATGACAGAATCACCGGTGTGACTAGCCCTAGCAACAGCGCCGATCGCCCGCTGCGGGCGACGCTGTCCGGACTGCGGTTACGTGAGCTCCTCGGCGAAGTTCACGAGCGGGTGGAGCAGATCATCGAAGGGCGTGACCGCTTGGACGGGCTGGTCGACGCGATGCTCACCGTGACATCCGGTCTGGAATTGGACGAAACGCTGAGAACCATCGTGCGCGCGGCGATCGAACTGATCGATGCGCGGTACGGTGCACTCGGGGTACGCGGCACCGGCCACGAACTGGTGGAATTCGTCTACCAAGGTATAGACGAGGAGACGCGCTGCAAGATCGGGCCGCTGCCGCAAGGTCGCGGAGTGCTCGGCGCATTGATCGATGAGCCGAAACCCATTCGGCTGGAGAACATTCGCACACACCCCGCTTCCGTCGGGTTCCCCGAGCACCATCCACCCATGCGAACGTTCCTCGGTGTGCCGGTGCGCATCCGTGACGAGGTTTTCGGCAATCTCTATCTGACCGAAAAGGCTTCAGGACAACCGTTCAGTGAAGACGACGAAGTGCTGGCACAAGCACTGGCGGCCGCGGCCGGTATCGCCATCGAGAACGCCCGTCTCTATGAGCAGTCCCAACGACGCCAGGCCTGGATCGAGGCCACCCGCGACATCGGTACCGCGCTTCTTTCCGGTACCGAGCCGGCCGAAGTGTTCCGGCTGATCGCCGAGAAGGCGCGTTCGCTGACGGAGGCGGATGTCGCGCTGTTGGCAGTTGCCGAGGAGGACGACGCCCCGAGCAACGAGATCGCCCAACTGCAGATCGTCGACATCGTGGGCGATGCGGAACCGACCGCATTGCAGATTTCGGTAGTCGACGGGCCGGTCAGCAGCGCCTTCCGTCAACGGATTCCGTCGCGCTGCGATGCCACTGACCTGCCCGATGACATTGCGATCGGTATGGCACACGCCCTCGTTCTGCCGCTGCGCACCACGGCATCGGTCATCGGAATCCTGATCTTGCTCAGAGGCGAGGCGCGACAGCCGTTCACCGATGACCAGTTGGACACCATGGCTGCATTCGCCGACCAGGCCGCGCTCGCCTGGCAACTTGCAGCAAGCCAACGGCAGATGCGCGAATTGGACATCTTGGCCGATCGGGATCGAATCGCCCGCGACTTGCATGATCACGTCATCCAAAGGCTGTTTGCCGTCGGGCTCACGCTGCAGGGTGCGGTCCCGCGCGCGCGGTCCAGCGATGTGCAGCAGCGCATTACCGAATGCGTCGACGATCTGCAGGACGTGATCACCGAAATTCGCACCGCGATTTTCGATCTACACGGCAGCTCCAGCGGCTCCACCCGGCTCCGGCAGCGACTCGATGCCGCGGTATCAGCGTTCTCCAGCAACGAATTACACACGACGGTCCGTTACGACGGTCCGCTCTCCGTCGTCGAGGCAGACCTGGCCGATCACGCCGAAGCGGTCGTCCGGGAAGCGGTGAGCAACGCCGTCCGGCATGGCAACGCCAGCGCGGTCGTCGTCACCGTCACCGTCGCCGACGACTTGCGCATCGAGGTGGCCGATAACGGCCAGGGTCTGGCCGAGACGATCACCGAGAGCGGTCTGGCCAACCTCCGCCGACGAGCCACAGACAGTGGTGGTGAGATGACAGTCGAACCGGCCCGGGATGGCGGCACCGTGCTGCAGTGGTGGGCGCCGCTGCCGTGAGACTACTTGCGGTAATGGTCCTGTCTGCCCTTACCGTCGCGATCCAGCGCGCGCCACTCAGCAGCCCACCTCCCGTAACGCTTGTGGTCTAGCCACAAGCGGAGGGTCTCGACCACGATGTACAGGCTCCCGGTCAGCCCCAGCCATAGCAGGGCCGCTGCCCCGAACGATGCGGCAGAGACCTGGTCGCGGGTCTGCGGAGGCCCGACGTATTCGCCTCTGCGGTTCACCCACACCGAAGTCTGGTCCCCGACTCGCAGGTTCTGGGGGCCCACGAACCAGGCATTGTGATCGGCCCCGCCGGCCCGCCAGCGCACGTGCGTTCGGTAACCGGCTGCCCCGAAACGCGATACGACGACGCTGTTGTCCACCGCGGTCGCGTCGACGGTGTGCCATTCGGCAGACTGCCGGGCGGCCGTTTGCTTCTGCTCGTCATAGACCGAGGTGCCGAACGCCGCAGCCGGTGCGATCAGCAGCAGCGCAAGTATCAATGCCAGCAGCCTTACCGAGGCCTCGAGACGGTCACTGCGGCGCACCAGGGGGCTTCGGGAGAAGCACATGAAGTTTCGGAGCCAGAGCTGTGCAACCGGGCTCCACTTGTACTCGTCCATGCCGGGCTCCTTGGTCGGACCTCACGCGCTATCCGGCGCTGCGGGTGACTTCAGACTGCGTGACAGCGCCGACCCCACGGCAGAGACCAATGTCCTTGCCTTCCAATGACGATGGACACCTGTTTCGCTGTCACACGGCCGTCCGCGTGGTGGCCGAGCAAGTGACCTATGGCTCTGTCGATCGCGTGACGTTCACCTGCAGGATCGCTGTATGAAGATCGAGCAGACTCCGGGTGGATTCACTCCGCCGGTCACCTTCTCGTCTCCGGCGCGAGCATCTCACGAAACGCTCTGGGACGGAACGAAGGTCACTGTCCGCGATCTCGAACCCGAGGATTTCCCCGCGGTGCTGGCACTCGCCGACAACGTGAGCGGTGACGAGCTCTACCTCCGGTTTTTCACCTACCACCCGAAACATCTCGCGGAGTGGCCGCATTCGGTGACCCAGCCCACCGCGGGGGACCTCTCTTTGGGTGCCTTCGACGACGAAAGACTTGTGGCCGTCGGCAATTACATCACAGCCTCCCCAGTCGGCACCGCCGAAATCGCCATCGTCGTCGCGCATCGCAATCACCACCGCGGGATTGCCACAGCGCTGCTCAGGCGGCTCGGTGCGCAAGCCAAGGCAGCGGGCATCCAACGGCTCTTCGCTGACGCGCTGGCAGAGAATCGCGGCATGCGGCAAGTCATCGCCGACACCGGTTGGCTCTACACCCAACACCGCAACGATGAGGTACTCACCATCGAAGTCGACCTAACCGAGACCGGCGCCACGGGACTGGCGGAACCCGAACCGACTGCATCGCCATCTGTCCTATGTGCTGTGAGGTAACCCAAATGTCCAAAACATTCCCCGACCACGAGACCGTGCGCGCCGCCATGGCGCTCGCAACGCGTGCACCTTCGGTCCACAACACCCAGCCCTGGCGGTGGCGGATCGGCGCACACAGCATGCATCTGTACGCCGAGCAATCGCTGCACTTGGCGCACACCGATCCCGACGGGCGCGATCTACTGATCAGTTGCGGTGCCGCGCTGCACCACGCAGCGGTGGCCCTCTATGCCCTCGGCTGGCAACCGACCATTCACAGGTTTCCGAACCCCGCTGAGCCCGACCATCTCGCCTCGATCGAAGTGGTTCGTTGCGCTCCGAGTCAGCCGGACATCGCACTGGCGGCCGCAATACCCCGCCGTCGTACCGATCGGCGCTATTACAGCGGCTGGCCCGTCGCACTCGGAGACGTCGCTCTGATGACTGCCCGCGCCGCCCGCCTCGGTATCGGATTGCGTCGCGTGAAGCTCAACGACGTCTTGAGCACCGCACTGCGGCAGGCGGTTTCACAGCACGTGCACGATAGGGAGTACCTCACCGAACTCACGATGTGGAGCGGGCGCTACGCATCGGTGGCGGGAGTGCCCGCTCGTAGTACGCCGACGCCCGACCAGAATGCCGCTGTTCCCAGCCGCATCTTCGCGGGTCCCATGTTGGGCCAGCCCGCGGGAACAACCGCATCAGACGACAACGGATTACTTTTGGCTCTCGGCACCTCAACGGACACCCCACTTGATCGGTTCCGGGCCGGTGAAGCCACGAGCGCAGTCCTGCTGACCGCTACCGCACAAGGACTGTCAACCTGCCCGGTCACCGAGGCGTTGGAAAACCCCGATTGCCGCAAGATCGTTCGGACGGACGTTTTCGGTGACGAACTGTTCCCGCAGATGCTGATTCGCGTCGGCTGGGCGCCGCTCAATGCTGATCCGCTGCCCGCGACCCCGCGCCGGCCCCTGACCGACGTGGTCTCGTGGCTCGACGACGATGCCCCATTCACCTGATTCGGCTCGACGCCGATCGGCCGAGTAATAACTCTCTACTCCAACGGAATAACATTCGAAGACAGGTCGAAACCATGAACACTTCACGACCCATCGAGGACCGGACCCGCATGTTCGCGCGTGTGCTCGGCCCGTATCTCGTCATCGCCGCCCTCACCCTCGTCGCCCGGCCCACCTACGTCAAGAACCTGATGCATGCATTCGACGGAAGTTCCGTCTGGCCCTGGATCGCAGGGGCGTTCGTCTTGCCGATGGGACTTGTCGTGGTTGCGCTGCACCCGTACTGGCGCGGGTTTGCCGCCGCTGCCGTATCAGTCCTCGGATGGATGACAGTGGCCAAGGGAGTAGCGCTGATGACCTTCCCGCAGTCGTACCTCTCCATGGGACAGGATGCCTTTGCCGGCGCACCGTGGTGGATCATCAGCGTCGCCATCATGGCATTGATCGGGCTATACCTAACAGTCATCGGATGGGCTCCGAACCACCAATCAGCCGCTGCGGCCAAGGCCACGGCAGATGCCATTCGGGATCTACCGCGGCAGATCTAGCGCGATCAGACAAAGCTGGTAAGGGAGTGATGATGTTTACAGTGGTTCTTGGCACTGCGTTAGCAACAGCATTCGGCGCAGTTCTCCTGTCCTCGCCTGTTTTGGCAGATGCCGGCGGCAGCGACGGCGCAGACCCGGCAATAGGCCAGGCATGCATGGCGGTCAACTTGAACGACACCGCAAAAAGCCCTTCTGGCGATACTTTGCGTTGCCTAGCAACGGGTAGCGGCGGTTTCTCTTGGATGACCGATACCGGCGCGGCGGGCACCATCGCGCAATTGGAAAAAGAGGGATATAGCGTGCAATTGGAGCGCGTAGGCGTTGCGCCGATGGACAAATGCACGGTACAGAACGTATGGGACCCGATCATTCAGACTCGCACCGATCGTTCGACCGGGAGCACGCACGCCACCACCATCGTCATCAATAAGACCATCAGGGTCTCTCTCGATTGCACTGGCTAGCGCGCCCCAATTCGCCCCGATACATCATGAAAACAACGACACCGAAACCAACTGAGGGGCAGCGTCTTCTGTCCACGGCTCCGTCGTTCGATGGCTGTCCTGACTGGCAGGCGCTGGCCGATGCCGCGCGGGTCGCTCCCGGGACGCACGTCCATCTCATGCGCGACCACAACCCCGGAAGGCATACACCCGGTCTGGCCAGAGACGGTGGTGAATATGCACTCACAGAGGCGAAGACGCTACTGCTGGAATTGCAGGATCGGTTCTTCGCCTCTTCCGGGCACGCGCTGGTCGTCGTACTCCAGGCGATCGATGCCGCGGGCAAGGACGGCACGATCAAGCACGTCATGAGTGGACTGAACCCGGTGGGTGTCGACGTGTACAGCTTCAAGGAACCAACTCCCATCGAGGCTGCCCACGACTACCTGTGGCGCTACCACCGGGTGTTACCCGAGCGTGGGCGCATCGCGGTATTCAACCGGTCCCACTATGAAGCGGTCTTGACGACCAGGGTGCACCCCGAATTCCTGGATCCACCGGTCGCAGACGCCGATCTACATCACCTGTGGCACAGACGCTTTCAAGAAATCAACGAGTGGGAGCGCTACCTTCACGACAACGGGACGGTCATCGTGAAGCTCTTCCTCAATCTCTCGAAGGGCGAGCAGAAGCGCCGTTTCCTGCAACGCCTGGAGAACCCGCAGAAGAACTGGAAGTTCTCAGTGAATGATCTGGCCGAGCGCACACACTGGGACGACTATCAATTCGCATTCCAGGAGATGCTCAGCCACACGAGCACCACGTGGGCGCCGTGGTACGTCGTTCCCGCAGATCACAAATGGTTCAGTCACTTGACCACCTCAGCTGTGCTGGTGCAGGCGCTGCGTGGGATGGACCCGCAGTACCCTGCCCTGACTGATTCGGCGAGACAGCGCCTGACCGCGGCAAAGTTACGGCTCGACAGCGAACCATGCTGACTCTGGCCGGCTGCCACTTCATCTCGAATCAAACAGCCTTGTGAACGGCCTTCTTGAGGGATCTCAGCGCGGCGGGTAGTGCCTGCTCACAGTCATGAGCGACGTCCGTCTCCTGTTGATACAACAAGCCGTAGGTGAAAGCGTCCTCCCCCGCTGCGTTCGCCGCGTCGGCCAGTTCAGCGAGGTCGGCGCGGCTCACAACACTATCCTGGTGATCGCCGAGTAGCGTCTGAACGGCCTTCGCAGTCTCAGCTACACATGCTGCGCCATTCGCCGCCGCGACATACCGTAATCGCTTGGCACTCTTTCGAATACGATGCAGCATCGCGTCACGGTCGGCGGGCTCGGCGGCGGCTGCCGCTTTGACTCGCTTAGCGAGGCGCTTGTATCCGTCTGCGATCGTCTTGGCGGCCGCTCGTTTCCCATGAGCGGTGACGCCCGACGAGCCAGTCGTGGTGACCGCGTCCAGCGCATCGAGCAGCCTGAAGTAGCGTGCCGAACGCATCATGCTGATCGATGCCTGCAGCCCCGACCGATAACGGCCGCCGGCTCCGTCGACCAGACGAGTTCGAACCGGCCCACGGACGAGCTTCGCGGGCAATGCATCGAGTGCCCGCTGATGTCGCGCGGCCAAGACCTCGGCATCGCGGGCCGTGCCCAACACGGTGGCCAACTCACGCAACTCTTCGAGCAGCCAAGCGTCCCCTGACAGTCCGAACGCGGCGGGCGAAGCCTGCAGGAGACTTCGGATCGTCCGAATGGCAACCCGCATCTGATGTACCGCATCCGGCGCGTCCACGCGCACCGCGCGGTCCCACCGCAACAGCTTCTCGAACTGCTCACCGACCGTCCGATGCGCCCGGTCCAGCTTCTCGCCCCTTGGCTTCGAGTCAACCGTCGATGCCCGTGGGGTCATCCTGGTCGGAGTCACCGACACCAAAGGACGGTCGCGGACGATCGCGAGGACGACATCACGCAGCGTGTCAGGAAGGTTGTCGTCGTCAGTGCTCACTGACATGTGGGACGCCAACCCGGCATCCGGCTCAGATGGCAGAGTCAGATGCCAGCCCGCATTCTCACCACCGATGTGGCAACTCAACGACACCCCGTGTGCCGCCAGATCATGGTTCGCTGTGTCGTAGTAGACAGTCCGAGACTGAGTCGCGGACCGTACCGATCGACTCATATCTGGACTACGTCCGTATCGTTGGGTTCCAACGCGGCCAGATCACGGGCAATTATTGCCATCATCGTTCGCAGATCGTTGTTCGCCCGATGCAGATAGACCGCAGCCATCTCGATCGCTGCTGCGTCCTGATGCAGAATTCCCGACAGGCAGTAGGTGAATCCGAAGCGGTAATCGTCGATCACCTGCTGCAGCGCCGCGTTCAACACCGCATCCGGTCCGGGCAAGAGTTTCTGGAGGCGCGGCAACGTCGCCGCACCCGACTGGCAGGCGCGCTGAATTCCGGTCTCGTCCGCCTTGGCCGACGCCGCAACCATGTTGTCCCGTTGGACGAGCAACGCATCGAGCGGCGTTTCGAGTTGTGCCAGCCACGCATACAATTGCTGTCCGTCCCCTGCAGGGTTCGCCGCCGCCGAGGTTGTCCGATCTGGCGGCGCGGCCGACGTGTCCGGCAGTACGAGGCGGACGAGAGAGAACCCGTGAAACATCCAGCCGGCGAACATCATCAGGACGATCAGCCCGGCAGAAATCGGCAGCAGAATCCGGCCTTGGCGCGCATCAGTCACCGGATCGCCTGGCACGCAGGCAGCATCATCTGAGCCTGCGATTGTCTCTTGACACTTCGAGGTGGGTACGAGCATCGGGGAATCCTCCCTACCGACTCGGCACTCCGGACGGATCATCCCTGAATCGTCCATCGTTTCGCGAACGAGGGCACGGGTCAAAGGTCCTCTCGCACAATGCCGGAAGCCTTCTGCGCCCCAGAGCCGACGGCGATATCCGACACCGCCCATCGCGCGCACGATTGCTGTGCGCAGATATCTGACCTAAGTCACTAGTGCTATCCGAGACGCCGCGGGCAAGCTCGATGGATGGATCCGATTGAGCGAGAATGACCATCACCAGCCGCGTCATCTGCTGGCCACCGACTATCGCAAAGCTGCGGTCATATCAATTGAGTTGGCTGCGCGGCGATCTCGTCGCGGGCGCGACGGTGACTGCCTATCTGGTTCCGCAGGTGATGGCCTGCGCGATGCTGGCGGGGATGCCACCGTTGACCGCGCTATGGGGTGCTGTATCGGCCCAAATCGCATACGTTCTTTTCGGTACCTCCAGCCGACTGTCCGTCGGGCCCGAATCGTCCACGGCGTTGCTCACCGGTACCGTGCTCATCCCCGTCGCCGGCGGCGATATTGCGCTTCACCAAGCACTGGCGGCGGTCCTGGCGGGAATCGTCGGTCTCATCTGTCTGGTTGCCTCACTGGCCCGGCTGGGCTTCTTGGCCAATCTGCTGTCACGCCCCATTCTCATCGGATACATCACGGGAATCGCGGCCGTCATGCTCATCGGCCAAATCGGCGCGTTCACCGCAGTAGCGCTGCCGGATGAGCGGATTACCACTGTTACCCAGTCGATTCCAGAGGTGGCACGTGGAATTCACACGCCGACTCTGATTTTGGCGGTTTCGGTTCTCTGTCTGCTGTTCGCGCTCGACAAGTGGGCTCCAAAGCTTCCCGGGCCGGCGATTGCCGTCGTGGCCGCCACCGCGCTTGTGTCATGGAAATCAGATTGGTTCCGCGGTACCAAGTCGCTGCAGAACGTCCCCGAGCCGATGCAGTCCTTCGGATTCCCCCATGTCTCCTCGGGCCACCTGTCGGCACTGGTGCTCCCGGCCATCGGGATATCCATCGTGGCCTTCTCCGACGCGGTACTGACCGCACGAGCGTTCGCCGCGCGTGACGATGCGGAACTCAACCCGAACACTGAATTGCGCGCGCTGGGAATCGCTAATGCTGCTGCGGGCCTGGTACACGCCTTTCCGGTCAGTGCCAGCGCCACCCGAACGGGGCTGGCACGCGCAGTCGGGGGTAAGACGCAGCTGTATTCGATCATCGTGGTGATGATGGTGTCAGCAGTCGCATTGTTCGGCCGTAACGTGCTGTCGCACATACCGGTAGCGGTACTCGGAGCCCTGGTCGTCTACGCCGCAGTCCGCATGATCGACGTTGCCCAGTATCGGCGTCTGGCCCGTTTTCGCCGCAGCGAGCTCGTGCTGGCCTGCGCCACCACTTTGGCTGTGCTCGGCTTCGGCGTGCTCAACGGCGTACTCGTCGCTGTCGGCCTGTCCATCCTCGACTTGCTGCGCCGCATCGCGCATGCGCACGACAGTGTCCTCGGCTTCGTTCCCGGCCTCGCCGGCATGCACGACCTCAACGACTACGCGACCGCGGCGCCCCTGCCCGGCCTGGTCGTGTACCGATACGACGCGCCCTTGTGCTTTGCAAATGCTCAGGATTTCCACAAGCGCGCGCTTGCGGCAGTGGACAGGACAGACGGGCACGTCGAATGGTTCATCTTGAACGCCGAAGCGAACGTGGAGGTCGACCTGACCGCACTCGACGCTCTTGACCAACTCCGCGAAGACCTGGCGCAACGCGGCATCGTGCTCGTCATCGCACGTGTCAAGCAGCACCTCCGCGACGCTCTCGCGGCAGCTGGGTTACTGAACCGGATCGGCGAGGACCGAATCTTTCCGACCCTGCCGACGGCAGTCGATGCATTCGAGCACCGCTGAATCACAGTCCGGTCGGATACGTTTCCGGGGTTTCGCCCGCGTGCCAGACACTTGTCGGTTCCAGCGGTTCGAGCGCGCGTGTCCGATCGATATGGATCATCGCGTCGTACTGGTCGGCCGGCCGTACGTGGTAATAGTGGCTCTGCCGCTCTGTGGCAGGCAGATAGATCACGCCGATGGCACGTCCGAGGCGGACGACAGAAAGCGGCTCGGCGGCCGCATCGGTGATCAACGGCGAGACGAAGAACGATTCTC
>Ga0207658_10001493_pt1 | contig 18184 bp, 14 predicted proteins | sample KBSS33metaG_FD_184322 | JGI IMG/M metagenome (GOLD analysis project Ga0207658, IMG submission 184322) | Switchgrass rhizosphere microbial communities from Kellogg Biological Station, Michigan, USA - KBS S3-3 metaG (SPAdes) (version 2) | ecosystem: Host-associated > Plants > Roots > Rhizosphere...
GACATGAACCTGAAGGAGATCGCGGCGGTGCTGAAGGTCACCGAGTCGCGTGTGTGCCAGCTGCACAGCCAGTCGATCGCGCGGCTGCGCGTGAAGCTGCGCGCCTACTGAACGAACGAAGGCGAGCCATGTTGTTGATGAAACGCCCGCCCCGGCCGCAAGCCGAACTCGTCGACGAGAGCACGGTCGCCGCTCAGCCCGACCTGCAACGTGCGATCCGCTCGATCGCTAAGCAGGCCTCGACGATCGGCCGCGAGTCGGCCGAGGTGCGCGGACTGATCGACGATTCGACCAAGGCCTCGGAGCGCAGTGCGCAGGGCGTCGGTGCGCTCAGCGCGCAGGTCAAGGACATCAACGGCGCGCAGGCCGGCATCGGCAGCCTCTCGGCCTCCGGACTGGGCGCCGTCGACCGGGTGCGCGTCGCGGTCGAGGGCGTGGGCCGCGAGGTCGGCGAAGTCGTCTCGACCCTGCGCGATGTGGCGCGGGCGGCCGAGAGCATCACGCAGATCGCGTTGCAGACGCGGCTGGTCGCGTTCAACGCCTCGGTCGAGGCCAAGCGTGCCGGCGACGCGGGGCGCGGCTTCGGTGTCGTCGCCGACGCGGTCAAGGACCTGGCCGGCAAGGTCGAGCAATCGTCGAAGGACATCATGCGCACCGTGGGTGTGCTCGACAAGCGCATCGACGCGCTGGCGCGCCAGATCCGCTTCGACGCGAACCAGGCCGAGCAGGGCGAATTCCACCGCGCGCTCGGTGACGTGCAGGGCGCGGTCGCGAGCATCATCACGGCCGCCGAGCAGAGCCGCACGATCTGCGGCGGCCTGGACGCCCAGATGACCGCGATCGCCGCGGAGATGGGCCAGACCGGGCGGGCGCTGGGTGCGGCGATGAAGCGCAGCGAGGCTTTCCTCGATGTCTCCGAGCACCTGATCGAGCTCGTCGCCGAGTGCGGCATCGAGACCGAGGACACACCCTACATCGACGCCGCGGTGGCGGCGGCCGCCGAGATCGGCGGCCTGCTCGAGGCGGCGCTGGCCAGCGGCGCGATCGGCGCCGCGCAGTTGTTCGACGAGACCTACCAGCCGATCCCGAACACCAATCCGGCACAGCACACGACGCGCTTCATCGCGCTCGCCGACCGGCTGTTCCCGACGGTGCAGGAGCGCATGCTGGCGCTGAGCCCGAAGGTGGTGTTCTGCATCGCGGTCGACCGCAACGGCTACGTTGCGACCCACAACAAGAAATACAACAACCCGCAGCGCGGCGACCTCGCGTGGGACAGCGCGAACAGCCGCTATCGCCGCATCTTCGCCGACCGCACCGGCCTCGCGTCGGCACGCAACGAACGGCCGTTCCTGCTGCAGACCTACCGCCGCGACATGGGCGGCGGCACTTTCATCGTGATGAAGGAAGCGGCCGCACCCATCACGGTGAAAGGCCGGCATTGGGGCGGCTTGCGCCTGGCGTTCAAGTTCTAGCCATGCCGGTGGTCCGGCACGGTGGGCGCGTTCGAACGGCCTTTCAGGCCGCTCAACTTGCCCGGGGAATACGGCGCCTGCGCGCCGTATTTGATGCGGCGGGCCTGGCGGCCCGCGCATCGGTGCGCGTGAGGCATTGATGCGCGTCGTCTGGCCGCTGCCGGCTTTCCTGTCGTGGGCGCTCGGCTGGGCGCTGTTCGTGTTGCTGCGCGCGGTCGACGCGCCGCAGGCGGTCGCGATCACCGCGGCGGTCGCGTTGGGCGCGGCGCTGAGCCTGCTGGGCAGCACGCCGTGGCGGCGCATCTTCGTCGCGGCCGGCTTTCCGCTGTCGCTCGCGGCTTCTGGCCTGGCCGCGTCGATGCCGGCCTGGGGCTGGCTGCTGCCGCTGGCGCTGCTCGCGCTGATCTACCCCCTCAACGCGTGGCGCGACGCGCCGCTGTTCCCGACCCCGAACGGCGCGCTCGACGGCCTGGCGCGGCTCGCGCCGCTGGCGCCGAACGCGCGCGTGCTCGATGCCGGCTGCGGCCTCGGCGACGGGCTGTGCGAACTGCGGCGCGAGTACCCCGAGGCCACGCTGCACGGCCTCGAGTGGAGCTGGCCGCTGCGGGCGCTGTGTGCCTGGCGCTGCCGCTTCGCACAGGTGCGCCGCGCCGACATCTGGGCCGCCGACTGGTCCGGCTACGACCTGGTCTACGTGTTCCAGCGCCCCGAGAGCATGGGCCGCGCGGCCGAGAAGGCGGCGCGCGAATTGCGTCCGGGCGCGTGGCTGGTCAGCCTGGAGTTCGACGCCCCGGGCGTTGCGCCGACCAAGGTCGTCGAGTGCACGGACGGCCGCCGCCTGTGGCTGTACCGCATGCCGTTCCGGCAGCGTCGCTAGACCCGGAGCGCGCACGGCGCCACCGCTACAGCAGCGGTTCGAGCTGCCGGTGGTTCCAGTCGAGGGTGGCTTCGATGGCCCCCTGGGCATCGAGGCGCAGGATCTTGAAGTCGTGCATCACGTGTTCGTCGTAGCTCCAGAACCGGATACCGAGGAAGCTCGCCAGCGTGCGCGTGGCGGCCTTGCTGCCCGACAGGAAGGTCCAGTTCGCGCGCTCCAGGTGGCGGGCCTTGCGGTAGTCGGACCAGGCCTGCGGCGTGTCCTCGGCCGGGTCGATGCTAACGACGACGAAGTCGAGGGCGATGCCCTTGCGATCGGCCTGTGCCTGGGCGGCCTCGAGTGTGCGCAGCGTGGTCGAACAGATGCTGCGGCAGGCGCCGTAGGCCATCGCGACGACGACCGGACGACCGCGCCACTCGGCGAGCGCGCGCGTGCCGCCATGGTCGTCGACGAACTCGAGTCCCAACGGGTAGACGCTGGCCGGCGCTGCGCCCGCGCGGCCCGCCAGCACGAGCGCCAGCGCCAGCGCTGCGCCGAGGCGCTGGAGGCGCGTGCCGCTGCATCGTTTCATGCGCCGGGCCTCAGTACTTGCCGACGACGTGCACGCCGTGCGGCTCCGCATTCACATAGCCGATCGCGCCGGGGTTGTTCCTGACGAACATCAGCACCTCGACGTCGCTGGCCTTCTGCGACGGTGCGTTCAGGCCGTCGCGAAACGCTTTCTTCATCCACGCGGCCGAATACTTGGGCGCCGACATCTTCAGCACGTGGGCGAGGAAGTCCGGCTGCGCCGCGGCGTTGTCGACCGGCAGCAGTTTCAGCGAGCCCGAGAACTGGGTCTCGCCGAGGAAGACCTCCTTCACCTCCTCGGCGGTCATCGACAGGGCGCCATTGGAGATCACGTACACGTCAGCGGCGAAGGCCTGGCTCGCGAGCAGGAGTGCCGCTGCCGCAAGCAGCCAGTGCAATCGGGATGGGAACTCGAACATGCGGGTCCGGCGCTAGAAGCTGACCGCGTACTGCAGCCTGAACTGGTCGATCGCGTGGCCGATGCCGGCGTCGTCGGTCCGGTTCAATTCCAGCTTCACCGCGGCGCGCGGGTCGGCGTTGTAGCGCAGGCCGAGCACGTGGCGCCGGTACGAGCGGCCGTTGGTCTGCGCCAGGAAGTAGTTGTCGGTCTGATCGAGCGCGGCCTTCTCGAAGCGGTAGTAGGGCATCCAGCGGTCGTCGAAGGTGCGGCCGATGTGGGCGTAGCCGGTCCAACTGCCGTGGCTGGCGCCGTCGCCCAGGTCGCGGTTGCGCAGGCGGTAATACTCGCCGATGAGTTCCCAGCCATCGTTGTCGTAGGCGGCGTGCGCGCCGAGCAGCAACAACCGGGTTCGACTGGTCAGCGCGTCGTTCGCGTCGTAGGCGTTCACCGATTGCCGCAGGCCGCTGACGCCGACCGTGAAGCCGTCCAGTGCGGCGCCGAAGCGGTAGTTCACCCCGAAGCCCAGCACCTTGTTGCCGTTGTCGTCGCCGCCCGGGTTCGGGTTGAGCTGGCCGTTGGCGATGCGGGTGCCGTTGCCGAGGTACAGGTTGTAGACCAGCCGGTCCGAGCCCAGACGCACGCTGCCATTGGCCCAGGCGCCCGTGGTGTGCACCGGCAGGATGCCGCCGTCGTCTTCGAAGTCGAGCAGGCGCGGGCGCAGGATCGACGGCTGGAGTTGCGCGCCGTGGTGAAACGCCATGTTCCAGTAGCCGAATGGCGTGTGAAAGCGCCCCAGCCACACGGTCAGTGCGTCGCTGAATGCGTAGCCGATCTGTGCGCGTTCGAGATCGGCTTCGGTGTCGCCGCGGTCCGTGATTCCGAAGTTCAGTTCGACCAGCGTCTTCACGTGGGGGCCGAGTTCGGGCGTCAGGTAGAAGTCTAGCGAGCCGACGGCAAAGCCGTCCCGCTGCCCGGGCAGTGCCGCGCGCGAGCCCACCAGGCCGACATCGACGAAGCCGTGCAAGGGCAGTCCGGGCTCGCGCAGGTCGCGGCTGTTCGAGGCGGCCAACTGGCCGAGCGTGCGTTCGACCTCTTCCAGGCGTGCATCCGGCGTGGGCGTGGAGGCGGCGCGTGCCGGCGCGACCGAGGCGACGCTCGTGTCCGCCGGCGCTCGCGTGGCGCCGAGCTGCTTCTCGAGTTGTTCGAGACGGCTGGTCAGCGCCTCGATCAGGCGCAGGCTGTCGTCGAGGCGGCGCTCGAGCTGTGCGGTGTCCGCCGACCAGGCCGGCGTGCACGGGCCCAAGCTCAGCGCCGCGACGAACGCGGCCGACGCGATGGCGTGCGACACCTGGCGGACAACATTCATCCTGGACTCCGTGAGCGGGCAGAAAAGGAACTCGATCTTGAATGGCGCGCGGCGCGCCGATCGGTCGATCAGGCCGACTTTTCACCCACGGTTTGCGCGCGACGCCGCAAGAGCCGCGGAAAGCCGTTCATTTCGGCCGATTCCCCGACCGGCCAAGCACCCATCATTGGCGTGCGCCATGCACCAGGCCGTGGTCGAGAACACCTGTAGCCGACAAATGCAAACCTTGCGCGTGCAGTCGCTGAAACTGCGCCTGATCCTGAACATGCTGGTGATCCTGTTGCCAGTCACGCTGCTGCTTGCCTACCAGTCGTGGATGGACCTGCGTCGTGCCGAAGTCGTCGACGAGGCGTTCCAGCGCGGCGGCAGGGCCAAGGTGGCGCAGGAGCGCTACCGCCTGTTCGTCCAGGGCGTGAGCGATGCCGTGGACAGCGGGCGCGTGGCGCGGCCGGCGCTGGGCGCGCTGGAACAGGCCCGCCAGAAGGTCGGCGAACTTGCCGCGAAGCGGCCGTCGCCGGACCTGACGACGCTGCTGGCGGCGATCGAGTCGCTGACCGGCGCGCTGGAGCGCGACGCCTCGCTGAACCAGGCGATCGGCCTGCGCACGCAGATCCATGCGGTCGACGAGCGGCTCCAGCGCAACGTCCAGATCGACGACGCCGCCGCGGAGGCGGCGATCGTCGAGTCCATCGCGACCGCGCGGACGCAGCACAACGTCGTCGTCGCCGCCGCCTTGTTCACGCTGCTGGCGGCGTCGTATTTCCTGTACGGCATGATCAAGCGACTGACCGAGCCGCTGGCGCGCGCCGTCGACACGGCCCAGAGAATCGCGCGCGGCGACCTCTCGGCCGACCCGGCCTACGATCCGCGCGACGACGTCGACGGGCTGCTGCGGTCGCTGGCGAGCATGGAGCGCAGCCTGTTCGAGTACCGCCAGCAGGTGGAGCAGCGCACCCGCGAGCTGCACGAGCTGACGGCCTGCTCGCAAGGTCTGGCGCAGGAGGCGGACACGGCGAACCGCGCGAAGTCGCAGTTCCTGGCCAACATGAGTCACGAGATCCGCACGCCGATGAACGGCATCCTGGGGATGACCGAACTGCTGCTGGGTACGCCGCTCGACGCGCGACAACGACGCTTCACCGAGACCGTCTACCGATCCGGCGAAGGCCTGCTGCAGATCATCAACGACATCCTCGACTTCTCGAAGATCGAGGCCGGCAAGTTCGAGCTCGACTGCATCGAGTTCAATCTGCGCGCGGTGCTCGAAGACGCCTTCGAGCTGCTGGCCACGCGTGCACACGAGAAGCGCCTCGAACTGATCTGCCAGATCGATGCCGACGTGCCGCCGGTGGTCGTCGGCGATCCGGGCCGGGTGCGGCAGATCATCACCAACCTGGTTGGCAATGCCGTCAAGTTCACCCAGGAGGGCGAGGTGGCGATGCGCGTGGCACGCACCGACAGCGGCGCCGACCCGGCCGCGGCGATGCTCGAGTTCTGGGTCCGCGACACCGGCATCGGCATGAGCGACGCGACGCAGGCCCGGCTGTTCAATGCGTTCACGCAGGCCAACGGGTCGATGGCGCGTCGCTACGGCGGCACGGGCCTGGGCCTCGTGATCACCAAGCAACTCGTCGAGATGATGGGCGGCTCGATGGACGTGCGCAGCCAGCCGGACGCCGGCTCGACCTTCCACTTCCGGCTGCCGATGCCGATCGGGTCCGGGCCGCCGGCGATGCCCGCGGCGCCCGACCCGGACAGCCTGCGTGGCAAGTGCGCGTTGATCGTCGAGGACAACCCGACCAACGCGGCCGTCCTCGAGGACCACTTGCTGCAGTGGGGCGTGCGGGTCTGGATCGCCGGCAATGGCGTCGAAGGGCTGGAGCGGCTGAGCGAGCTGCACGCGTCGGGCGCGCGCGTCGATCTTGCGCTGATCGACATGAAGATGCCGCTGATGGACGGCATCGCGTTTGCCGAGGCGCTGCGCAGCAGCCGCCCGTCGATCGCGCCAGCCCGGCTGGTGATGCTCACGTCGGTGGCGACGGACGAGGACGCGCGCCGCGCGCGGGCCGCCGGTGTCGATCGGTATCTGGCCAAGCCGGTTCGCCAGGTCGAATTGCTGCGCGCGATCCAGCCCGCCCCAGAGAGTGCGCCGGCGGGCGCCGTATCGTCGGTCGCGCTGGGCGCGCGGGTGCTGGTGGCGGAGGACAACGCGGTGAACCAGGAAGTCATCTGCGCGATGCTGAAGAACCTGGGCTGCGACGCGTTCGTCGCGGCCAGCGGGGCCCAGGCGCTGCAGGCGCTGACCCGGACCGAATTCGATCTGGTCCTGATGGACTGCCAGATGCCGGAGATGGACGGGTTCGAAGCGGTGATGCATTTCCGGCGCGGCGCGAACGAGCTCTTTGCGTACATCAACCCGGTCCAGTTGCCGATCATCGCGTTGACCGCGAATGCACTGGTCGGTGACGCCGAGCACTGCCTGGCGATGGGCTTCGACGACTATCTCAGCAAGCCCTTCACGCAACAACAGATCGACGCGCTGGTGCGCAAGTGGCTACGCCATGATCGTCCGCCGGCCGTGGCCGCGCCTGCGCTGCTCAGCGGCGTCGGCCGCTTCGACGATGCGCACGCCTGCGATTCGATCTTCGATGGTGCGGCCCTGGACGAACTGCGGCGCATCGACGCGCAATCCGGCGACGGGCTGCTGCAAAGGGTGCTCGGCGTGTACCTCGGTTCGTCGGCGGGACTGGTCGCGGCGCTGCACGCGGCGATCGACGCGGCCGATCCGCACGCCGCCTGCACGGCGTCGCATTCGCTGCGCTCGTGCAGCGCCAATGTCGGCGCGTTCGCGCTGGCGCGGATGTGCGCGGTCATCGAGCGCCTGGCCGGCGAGCGGCGCTTCGACGATGCGCGCGAGAGTCTCGTTCGTCTCGAGCGTGAACACGCGCGTGTCGCCGGGGCGCTCGAATCGCTGCGCGCGGCCGAACTCCAGGGTTAGTCGATCAGCCGCCGCCGACGCTGTCGATGGTCGACGCGAACGCGTTGCCGCGCTGAACCGCCGTCGTGGCGGCAATGAACGCCAGCACGTCGTCGAGCACCGGCGCGATCCAGCGCAGCGGCGCGGCGAACGCGCCGATCAGCGTGGCGTGGCTGGCGCGCGGGTACAGCCTCGAGGTCACCGCGCTGCCGGCCGCCTGCTGACGAGCGGCCAGCGCGCGCGTGCTGCGCGTCGGGCTGACGACCGCGTCGTCGAGCGGCGCGCCGAGAAACGCCGGGCGCCCCTTGGTCGCCGCGAAGTCGATCGGCTGCGCGTTCGCCGGGTAGTCCGGGTGGAAGAAGACCGGCTGTGCGTCGCGGTTGTCGGTCGGAAAGAAGTCGTAGGGGCCGGCCAGGCCGATCCAGCCGGCGAGCTCGGCCGGCGCGTGGCCGGTGCCGGCGAGCCAGCGCGGGTCGAGCGCGAGCATCGCGGCGTTGTAGCCGCCGGCGCTGTGGCCCATCACGAACACGCGCGCCGGGTCGCCGCCCAGGCGCGGCGCCTGGGTCAGGCCCCAGGCCAGCGCGAGCGCGCTGTCGCGCAGGAACTCGGGGTAGCGCACGGCCGGGTAGAGCCGGTAGTCGGCCACCAGCGTCAGCACGCCGCGCGCCGCCAGCGCACTGCCGACGAAGCGGTACTCGGTCCGTTCGCCGGTGTTCCACGAGCCGCCGTAGAAGAACACCACCACCGGCCAGCCGTGCGGCGGCGCCGCTGTGCTCGGCGTGTAGACATCGAGCCGCTGGCGTTCGAGCGGCCCGTAGGCCACGCCTTCCTGCCGCGCGACGCCGCCGCCGGCCGCGGCCAGCGTGTTCAGCACGCGCAGCGGCGCGCACGCGCTCACGCCGGCAAGAGCCAGGGCGAGCAGGACGACGCAGATCAGGAAGGGTTTGAGGGAATGCAACGAGCGGCCCGGTCGAATCACTGAGCAACGGTACGCGCGGTCGGGCGCGACGGATGCGTCAGGCCAGCCGCGCCCGGTGCCGCGTGATCTGTGCGCGCACCTGCGCCGGCGCCGTGCCGCCGAGCACGCTGCGCGCGTTCAGCGAGCCGCGCAGGCTCAGCACGTCGTAGACATCGTCGGCGATGCCGGCGTTGAAAGACTGCAGCGTTTCCAGCGGCAGCTCGGACAAGTCCGTGCCGCGCTCGATCGCGAACTTGACCGCGTGCGCGACGACCTCGTGCGCGTCGCGGAACGGCAGGCCCTTCTTGACGAGGTAGTCGGCCAGGTCGGTCGCGGTCGCGTAGCCGCGCCGCGCGGCGAGCTCCATCGCCTCGGGCTTGACGCTGATGCCGGCGACCAGCTCGATGAAGATGCGCAGCGTGTCCTTCAGCGTGTCGACGCTGTCGAACAGCGGCTCCTTGTCTTCCTGGTTGTCCTTGTTGTAGGCCAGCGGCTGACCCTTCATCAGGGTGATCAGGCCCATCAGGTGGCCGACGACACGGCCGGTCTTGCCGCGCGCGAGTTCGGGCACGTCGGGGTTCTTCTTCTGCGGCATGATCGACGAGCCGGTGCAGAAGCGATCGGCCAGGTCGATGAAGCCGAAGTTCTGGCTCATCCACAGCACGAGTTCCTCGCTCAGGCGCGAGAAGTGGACCATGCACAGCGCCGCAGCGGCGGTGAACTCGATCGCGAAGTCACGGTCACTGACCGCGTCCAGGCTGTTCTGGCAGACGCAGGCGTTGCCGCGCTCGTCGACCATGCCGAGCGTGCGCGCCACCCGCTCGCGGTCCAGCGGGTAGCTGGTGCCGGCCAGCGCGGCGGCGCCCAGCGGCAGCCGGTTCGTGCGGCGGTACACGTCGTTCATGCGCTCGGCGTCGCGCGCGAACATCTCGACGTAAGCCAGCAGGTGGTGCCCGAAGCTCACCGGCTGAGCCACCTGCAGGTGCGTGAAGCCGGGCTGGATGACCTCGGCGTTCTTGTCGGCGACCTCGACCAGCGCGCGCTGCAGCTCCGTCAGCAGCCCGCCGATGGCGCCGATCTCGTCGCGCAGCCACAGCCGCACGTCGGTGGCGATCTGGTCGTTGCGCGAGCGCCCGGTGTGCAGCCGCTTGCCGGCGTCGCCGACCAGCGCGGTCAGGCGCGCCTCGATGTTCAGGTGCACGTCCTCGAGTTCGAGCTTCCATTCGAAGCGGCCGGCCTCGATCTCCTGCGTGATCTGGGCCATGCCGCGTTCGATCGCTTCGCGGTCGTCCGCACCGATGATGCCCTGCGCCGCGAGCATCTCGGCATGCGCCAGGCTGCCGGCGATGTCGGCCTTCCACAGGCGCTGGTCGAAGCCGACGCTGGCGGTGTAGCGCTGCACCAACTCGCTCATCGGCTCCGAGAACAATGCCGACCAGGCCTGGGATTTTTTGTCGAGTTGGTTGGAGGACATGGGGGCTGCGCTGGACAATGCGGTTGCGCCCGATTCTATCGACGCCCCCTCTTTCGACCGCCGCGATGTCCAACGCCCTGCCGACCTCCGACCCGCCCGCCCGAGCGGCCACGCGCCCGGGCGAGCTGCGTTCGAGCGGCTTCGGCACGACCGCGTTCGACGCGCTCGCGCCGGCCGCCGCCGAAGCGGTGACCGGCGGCTCGGTGTTCGACGTCTGCCATGTTGGCGTCGTGTTGCGGGCCTTGCTGTTCGTGCACGCGGTGCTCGCGATCGGCGTGCTGTTCGTCGCCACCTCGTTCATGGGCTGGGTGACCGCGTTTGCCGTGGCCTCCGGCGCCGCGCTGCCGGCGGTGCTGTTGTGGCTGCTGGTGGCCTGCGCCGCGCGCCGGCCGTTCGGCGCGTTGCCGCTGCCGGGGCAATGGGTCGTCGCGATGGGGCTGGGCGCGGCCTGCGGCGCGGGCGGCGCGCTGCTCGCGGGCCTGGCGGCCGGCAACGGCTTCGGCACACCGCCCTGGCTCGCGCCGGCGCTGGCCGGGGCCGGCCTCGCGGCGCTCGTGTTCCAGTGGCTGCGCCTGCGGGCCCAGGCGCTGCTGCCGGCCGACACGACGGCGCGCTTGGCCGAGCTGCAGTCGCGCATCCGCCCGCACTTCCTGTTCAACACGCTGAACACCGTGCTCGCGCTGGTGCGGCATGACCCGGCGCGCGCCGAGGAACTGCTCGAGGACCTGGCCGAGCTGTTCCGCGTCGCGATCTCCGAAAACCCCGAATCGGTGTCGCTGGCCGAGGAGGTCGAGCTCGCGCAGCGCTACCTGGCGATCGAGCAGGTGCGCTTCGGCAGCCGTCTGCAGGTGACGTGGGAGCTCGACCCCGATGCCGGACAGGCGCGTGTGCCGCCGCTGCTGCTGCAGCCGCTGGTCGAGAACGCGGTGCGCCACGGCATCGAGCCGTCCGACCGCGGCGGCACGATCCGCGTGCGCACGCGCGTCAAGCTCGGCCGCGCGCTGATCTCGATCGTCAACAGCGTGCCGGCCGCGGGCTCGCAGCCCGGTAACGGCATCGCGCTGCGCAACGTGCGCGAGCGGCTGCGCCTGATGCACGACGTCGCGGCACAGTTCGACACGAAGCGCGATGCCGACCTGTTTCGCGTCCAGATCGTGGTGCCGTTGTGAGTGGGCTGCGAGTGTTGATCGTCGACGACGAAGAACTGGCGCGCTTGCGCCTGCGTGGCCTGGTGCACGACTGTGCCGACCCGAAGGCCCAGGTCGTCGGCGAGGCGGCGAACGCGGTGCAGGCGCTGGTGTGGCTGGCCGAGCAGCGCTGCGATCTCGTGCTGCTCGACGTCCAGATGCCTGGGCGCGACGGCACGCAGCTGGCGGCCGAGCTGAAGCGGCTGCCCGAGCCGCCGGCCGTGGTGTTCGTCACCGCGCACGCGCAGCATGCACTGCAGGCCTTCGACCTCGACGCGGTCGACTACCTCACCAAGCCGGTGCGGCGCGAGCGCCTGCACGCGGCGCTGCAACGGGTCGCGCAGCGGCTCGCGTCGCGGCACGGTGCACACCTGCGGCGGCCGTGCCCGACGGACGTGCCGGCCATCGTCGTCACCGACCGCGGCCGCGTCGTGCGGGTGCCGCTCGCCGACGTGCTGTACTTCAAGGCCGAGCTCAAGTACGTGACGCTGCGCACCGCCGAACACACCTACGTGCTCGACGAGGCGCTGTCCGACCTGGAGCAGCGCCTGGGCGATCGTTTCCTGCGCGTGCACCGCAACGCGCTGGTCGCACGCAACGCCGTGCGCGCGCTCGAGCGCCGCGCCGTGCCGGCCGGCGCGCCCGAGCGCGAAGACGAGGGCGGCGAGGGCTGGGCCGTGCGCATGGCGCCGCTCGACGAATGGCTCGCGGTGTCGCGCCGTCAGGTCGCGGCGGTGCGCGAAGCCCTGGTGGCCGCCGGGCGCTGAGGGTCGGCGGCCGGCGGTCTGCGCCGGGCGAGGTGGTTCGTCCCTCTCATTGAGGATGGGGCACCCCGCGAGCCCGCGGCGTGTGGCCTCAAGTCGCGCCGCGCTCGGCCGAAAACTGCCCTAGGACTGACAGGCCAGTTCGGATGCCAGCCCGTCGAAGCAGTATGCGTACGTCTTCATCGGGAGTCAGAGAAATGAGCCAAGTCCCGCAGTTTCGTCGAACGCTCGCCGTGCGAGCCGGTGTGACCGCCTTGCTGGTGCTGTCGGCGCCAGCGTCGTTCGCTGCCACCGACAGCACGACCTTCGCCGTCACCGCCACGGTCCTGAGTACCTGCGCCGTCGCGGCCTCGCCGCTGGCCTTCGGCAACTACTCAATGGCGCAGGTCGACAGCAGCGCGCCGGTGCTGGTCACCTGCACCAACGGCACGACCTACACCGTGGGGCTGAGTGCCGGTGTGGGCACCGGCGCGAGCGTCGCCAGCCGCAAGCTGACCGGGCCAGCAAGCCAGGCGCTGACCTACTCGCTCTACGGCGATGTCGGTCGCACGACCGTCTGGGGCCAGACGATCGGCGTCGACACGGTCGCCGGGACCGGCAACGGCGCGGCGCAGACGCTGACCGTCTACGGCCGCGTTCCGGCGTCGCAGGGCCCGGGGCCGGGGGCATACACCGACACGATCACGGTCACGTTGACCTACTGAACGAGAGCGAGCCGGCCATGTCGCTCCGCTGTGTCCGCACATTGCTGACGGGGCTGGTCCTCGTCACCGCGTTGCGGTCGATCGCCGCCGCGAGCATCGAGGTGGCACCGGTCAGCCACGACCTGGCCCCCGGGCAGACCGCGATCAGCATGACCGTGAGCAACCGCTCCGCGGTCGAGACCACGCTGCAGGTGCGCGGCTTCGCGTGGACCCAGGAAGACGGCGTGGAGCGCCTGGCGGCGACTGACGAGCTGCTGGTGGCCCCGGCCATTTTCAGCGTCGCCGCCGGCCGCAGCCAGGTGCTGCGCGTGCGGGTGCCGCCGGCGCCTGCCGGGCACGAGATGTCGTATCGATTGTTGATCGATGAACTGCCGGCGGCGTCCGTGGGTGGCGAGGTGCGCATGGCGCTGCGGCTGTCGGTGCCGGTGTTCGCGCACGGCGCCACGCCCGGAGCCGCCCGACTCACCGCACGCCTCGATGCGGACCACCGCGGTGTGACGCTGATCAACCGCGGCGCGACCCGGACCCGCGTGCACTCGTTGACTGTGATCGTGCCGGGTGGCGAGCGCCATGCCGCGGTCCCGGACGGTGGTCCGTACCTGCTGGCCGGCGCGCAGCGAGCCTGGTCGCTGCCGGCCGCCGCCCGCCGCTCGCCGATGGCCGGCGCGCCAAGCCTGCTGGCGCTCACGGATACCGGGTACGTCGAGGTGCCCCTTGACGCAGCGCCATGAACGCGGAACCGGGCGACGCTGGATCTCCAGTTTCGCGCTGGCATGGGTCTGCGACGCCGCCTGCGCCGATGAACTCGCCCTGCTCGAACTGGTGATCGACGGCCGCGCCACGCAGCGCGTCGAGAGCTTCGTGCTGCGTGACGGCCGGCCCGCCGCGAAGCGCTCCGTCTGGCGTGCGCTGGGCGTCCGCGACGATCCGACCGCCAGCGCCGAAGAGACCCTCAGCGTGGCGCAATTGCCCAGCGTTCGAGCGGAACTCGATCTCGAACGCCGCATCCTTGCGCTGGACCTGCCGCCCGATCCGAACGCCCGCACGCTGATCGACCGGGGCGCGCCGGAGGACGCGCCGCCGCTCGACCAAGGCAGCGGTGCGCTGCTGAACTACGACCTGAGTCACCAGCGTGCGGGCGGTCTCGACCGGACATTCGGCTTGCTGGAGGCGCGCTGGTTCAATGCCGATGGTGTGTTCGAGCACTCGACGCTCGTCTCCGACGGCCCCGGCGTCTGGCAGCGGCGCCTCAGCAGCAGCTACACGCGCGCCGACCCGCAGCGTCTGGAACGCCTTCGGCTCGGCGACCTGGTGACCGGCGGCCCGACCTGGGCCCGGCCGCTGCGTCTGGGGGGCGTGCAACTGATCACCGACTTCGCGTTGCGCCCCGGCCTGGTGACCGCTCCCGCGCCGCAGCTCGGCGGCAATGCGGCGGTGCCGTCGACGGTGGACGTGCTGGTCAACGGTGCGCGTCAACTGTCCGAGCCGATCGCCCCTGGCCGCTTCGAAGTGCGGCAACTGCCGCTCGTCAACGGTCTGGGCGAGGTCTCGATGGTGGTGCGCGACGCGCTCGGGCGCGAGAGCGTGCAGAACCTTTCGTTCTACGCGTCGAGCCTGCAGCTCGAGCGCGGGCGCAGCGCCTACGCCTTCGAAGCGGGACGGGTCCGGCGCGGCTTCGGTACCGGCGACGATCGCTACGGCAGCTGGGCTGCCAGCGCGACCTGGCGGCGCGGCCTGTCGGACCTCGTCACCTTCGAGTCGCATGGCGAGGCGGGCGGCGGCACCGTGTCGGCCGGCGCGGGTGCGCTCGTGAACCTGGGCGCGATCGGCTTGATCGGCGCGGCGCTCGCCGGCAGCCAGGGCAACGGGCGGCGCGGGGTGCTGGCAAGCGTCAGTGCCGAACGCCAGACGCCGGTTCTGAACCTGCAGCTCGGCTTGACGGCGGCGTCGGCGGGCTACCGCGATGTCGCCAGCGCCGCGGGCGACGCGCCGCTGCGTCACAGCCTGCGCCTGGGCGCGGGCTGGCAGCTCGGTGGGTTCGGCAGCTTCGGCGTGGCGGCGATCGACCAGCGCGTCGGTGCGACTGCGCGCACCGCTGTCCAGCGCAGCCAGCTGCTGTCGATCACGTACCAGCAGACGCTGCCGTTTGGCGCCCAGGCCTATGTCAGCGGCTACCGCGATTTCGCCGCGCACGGTGCGAACGGGGTCAGCATCGGTGTGACGCTGCCATTCGGCACCCGCGGTGCACTGTCGTCCATGCTCACGCGCGAGCACGCCGGCAGCAGGCTGACGACCGCGGCGGGCGAGTCCGCCACCACCACCGGCGAGGTGGGCTGGCGCGCGGAGGCCGACATGGCAATCGACGGCCCGGCGCCGGCACGGCAGCGGTTGCAGGCCTCCTATCTCGCCGAAGCCGCGCGGCTGGCGGTCGAGGCCGAACAACTCGACGGCCGGGCCGCGGTCCGCGTGAACCTGCAGGGTGCCGTGCTCGCGATCGGCGGGCGGCTGCATGCGAGCCAGACCATCAACGACAGCGTGGCGGTGGTCGACGTCGATGGCGAGCCCGGTGTCTCGGTGTTCCACCAGAACCGCTGGATCGGCCGGACGGATCGCCACGGGCAGATCGTCGTGCCGGGGTTGCTGTCGTTCCAGTCCAACCGGCTGGCGATCGACCCGCTCGACCTGCCGCTCGACGCCGATGTGACGGACCTGGTGCGCGAGGTGCGACCGGGGGACCGGACCGGGCTGCATGTCCGATTCGCACTCGATCGCCAGCGAGCGGCGCTCGTCGAGTTGCGCGATGCGCACGGCCAGCCGCTGCCGCTCGGTGCGCGTGTGGCGGGCACCAGCGCCGCGGTCGTCGGCCACGATGGCCAGGCCTACCTGCGCGGATTGGGTGACGACAACCGGCTCGTCGTCGACTGGGGCCAGGGCCAATGCAGCGCGCGCTTTGCGTGGCGCGAGCGCCAGGTGGACACCGGCCGCATCGGCCCGGTGGTTTGCGAATGAACCGCGCGCCGCGCCGATCCGGCCACCTGCGTCGAGCGGCCGTGGTGGTCGCGCTGGCCGCAACGCTGACGAATGCCGGCGCGGTCACCTGCAGCGTGTCGGCGCTGCCGGTGGTGTTCGGCGTCTACAACCCGCTCAGCGCGCTGTCGACCGTCAGCACGGGCAGCGTCACCGTGACCTGCCAGCCGGTGCTGGTGGCGATCCTGCAGAGCTACACGCTGAGCTTGTCGACGGGTGGCGCTGGCAGCTACGCGTCGCGCCGACTCGCGTCGGGTGCCAACACGCTGCAGTACCAGCTCTACAGCAACCCGGGCTACAGCACCGTGTGGGGCAACGGCAGCGGCGGCAGTTCCACGGTGGCCAGCAGTTTCCTGCTGGCGGTCCTGGTTCCGGTGTCGGCCACCCACATCGTCTACGCGCGCATGCCGGCGCTGCAGTCGAGTGCGGTCGCAGGCGCCTACTCGGACACGATCATGGTCACGGTGACCTACTGACGCCGTTCGAAGGTTCGCGCCCGCACCTGGTTCGCTCGCGCCTTCAGCCGGTATTGCGCAGCCCCGCCGCGATGCCGTTGATCGAGATGTGGATGCCGGTGCGCACGCGCGCGTTCTCGGGGTCACCCTCGGTGCGCTGGCGGTAGCGGCGCATCAGCTCGACCTGCAGGTGGTTCAGCGGGTCGAGGTAGGGAAAGCGGTGCTCGATCGAGCGCGCCAGCGACGGGTTCGAGTCGAGGCGGTGCTTCTCGCCGCTGATCAGCGACAGTGCATCGTTCGTGCGCTGCCACTCGGCCTTGACCAACGCGAAGATCTTCTTGCCCAGCCTCTTGTCCTCGACCAGCTCGACATAGCGCGCGGCGATCGCGAGGTCGCTCTTGGCGATCACCATGTCCAGGTTGGACAGCAGCGTGCGGAAGAACGGCCACTGCTTGTGCATCTTCTGCAGCAGCGCGAGCTTCTCCTTGCGTTTCGCGGCGTCCTTGCCGAGAAAGGATTCGATGGCCGAGCCGAAGCCGCACCAGCCCGGCAGCGCGACCCGGCACTGGCCCCAGCTGAACGACCAGGGGATCGCGCGCAGGTCCTCGATCGCACGCGTGGCCTTGCGCGAGGCCGGGCGCGAGCCGATGTTGAGTTCGGCGATCTCGCGGATCGGCGTCGCGCCGAAGAAGTATTCCGTGAATCCGGGCGTCTCGTAGACCAGCTTGCGGTAGGCGCGAAAGCTCGCGTCGCTGATCTGCGCGGCGGCGTCGAGAAAGGCCTGCGGCGCGCTCTTGGTCGGGTGCAGCAGCGTCGCCTCGAGCGTGGCCGCGACCAGTGTCTCGAGGTTGCGACGGCCGATCTCGGGGTGCGCGTATTTCGAGGCGATCACCTCGCCCTGCTCGGTCAGGCGGATCTGGCCGTTCACCGTGCCCGGCGGCTGCGCCAGGATGGCCTGGTAGCTCGGGCCGCCGCCGCGCCCGACGGTGCCGCCGCGGCCGTGGAACAGCCGCAAGGTCAGGCCATGCTCGGCGCGCAGCGCGTCGAACAACTGGACCAGCTCGATCTCGGCGCGGTAAAGCTCCCAGTTGCTGGTGAAGCTGCTGCCGTCCTTGTTGCTGTCGCTGTAGCCGAGCATGATGTCCTGCTCGGCACCCGAGCGCTTCATCATCGCGGCGATGCCGGGCAGCGCGTAGAACGCGCGCATGATGCCCGCGGCATTGCGCAGGTCGCCGATGGTCTCGAACAGCGGCGAGACGATCAGGTCCGACATGGCCCCGTCACCCTCGTCGAGCGTCCCGCGCAGCAGCCCGACCTCCTTCAGCAGCAGCATCACCTCCAGCAGGTCGCTTACGTCCTCGGTGTGCGAGATGATGTAGTGACGCAGCGCCTGGCGGCCGTAGCGCCGCAGCATCACGACCGCGGCCTCGAAGATCGCGAGTTCGCCGCTCGCATGCTCGCTGTAGTTCGCCGCGCGCACCCGCAGCGGCCGCGCGTCGTTGAGCTGCTGCAGCAGCAGCGCGCGGCGCGCGTCTTCGGCGAGCGCGCCGTAGTCGGCTTCGACCTTCGCGACGCGCAGCAGCTCGGCGACGACCGCCTCGTGCTTGTCCGAACTCTGGCGCAGGTCCACCGTCGCGAGATGGAAGCCGAACACCTGCACCGCGCGCATCAGCGGCTGCAGCCGAGGGCGGCTGAGCGCCTGCGCGTGGTGCGCGGCGAGCGAGGCGTCGATCACCTGCAGGTCGGCGAGGAACTCGTCCGACGAGGCATACGGGTTCTGCGGCGCGACCGCGTGGCGCAGCGCCTCGGTGCCGGTGAAGAGCTCGAGCGTCGCCGCCAGCCGCGCGTACATGCCGATCAGCGCGCGGCGGTAGGGCTCGTCGGCACGGTGCTCGTTCTGGTCCGGCGAGCGCGCGGCCAGCGCGGCCATCTCGGGCGTGACCGGTGCCA
>Ga0207658_10001498_pt1 | contig 18144 bp, 18 predicted proteins | sample KBSS33metaG_FD_184322 | JGI IMG/M metagenome (GOLD analysis project Ga0207658, IMG submission 184322) | Switchgrass rhizosphere microbial communities from Kellogg Biological Station, Michigan, USA - KBS S3-3 metaG (SPAdes) (version 2) | ecosystem: Host-associated > Plants > Roots > Rhizosphere...
ACCTGTTCGGCCTCTTCGCCGACGACGATGTTCTGCGGCATGATCGCGCCGGAGAAGCCGCCGTTCTGGATCGCGTAGAGCACGTCGTCCTTGCTCTCCTCGCGTTCGTTCAGGTTCGGCCCCTGCGTCCGCTCACCGCGGTTGCCGCTGCCCTGCGTGCCCGCCGCACCCAGCGTGTGACAGCCGGCGCAGTGGGTCGAGAACAGCACCGCGCCATCGCGGTCGGGGCTGTCCTTGGCGACGTCGACCCCTTCCGAGCCGAATCCGCAGGCCGTCAGCCCGAAGGCCGCAGCGACCACCAGCGCTATGACGAGAGCTGCACGCACGCGGCGCGCATCATATTGAGTGAAGGGGCGAGCCCGTCGCTCAGTCCGGCGGCCGGTGGCAGACGGCCTCGACGTTGTTGCCGTCGGGGTCGAGGACGAAGGCGCCGTAGTAGCCGGGGTGGTAGAGCGGGCGCGGGCCGGGAGCGCCGTTGTCGGTGCCACCGGCGGCGAGCGCGGCGGCGTGGAAGGCGTCGACCGTGTCGCGATCGCGGGTGGCGAGGGCGACGTGGACGCCGGTATCGGCGACATCACGACATAAGGAACAGCCCGGCGGGAGGAGCGTGCCAAGATGCGGTGATGGCCGAGACGCCGCGTTTCAAGCAGCCGGGCTGGTTCACCAAGCACGTCTTCAACCCGCTGGTCGCGCTGCTCAGCAAGGCCGGCCTCAGCGTCGCCGGCTCGCGGGTGCTCGAAGTCCAGGGCCGCAAGAGCGGTGAGTGGCGGCAAACGCCGGTCAACCCGCTCACCCACGACGGCCAGCGCTACCTCGTCGCGCCCCGTGGCCACACCCAGTGGGTGCGCAACATCCGCGTCAGCGGCCGCGGCCGCCTGCGCGGTCGCAGCAGCGAGGAGTTCTCCGTCACCGAGGTCGGCGACGACGAGAAGCCGCCGATCCTGCGCGCCTACCTCGAGAAGTGGAAGTGGGAGGTAGGTGCCTTCTTCGAAGGCGTCGGCCCCGATTCCTCCGACGCCGAGCTCCGGGGCATAGCCCCCAACCACCCGATCTTCCGCATCAACCCATAACCGCCCACCGGTCGAGTCCTGCATCGACCCCCGCCACGGTGGTGGATGCAGGACTCGCGCTTCCTGCCGCTACAGCCCACTCGTAAACGCGGCACGCAGGGCGAGGAAGAAGATCACCCAGCAGCTCACCACCATGATTCCCATCTCGCGGCGGAGCACCGCTTCGACGACCGCCTCGCGTTCGGACTCGGGGATCGATTCGGGATCGACGTCGCCGAGCTCGCGTTCGGCGGCGCCGAAGCGGGCGCCCTCGGCGATGAAGGAGACGACGAGGGGGAGGATGCCGTAGAGGTAGTGGAGTTCTTCCTTCGGTTCGTGGCCGGTGACGACCAGCAGGCCGCCAAGCAGGGCCTGGAGGAAGACCGAGGCCTGGGCCGCCCGCAGCAAATACCAGAAGGGGATCGAGGGTTGCTTTCGGAACCAGGCGATACCTCCGAGCAGGCCGGCGGCGAGGTTGAGGCTGATCAGGCCGAAGCCGACGGCAATGTGGATCCCGAGCATCGGCTTAAATCCGCCCAAGGGGGTCGGGATTCCGCTTGCTGATGCGGAAAATCACTATGTAGCAATGTGTCACAAGCTGGGTGTATAACAGCGGCAACGGGCGCTCAGAGCGTTGCGACGCGTGCGGGCCTAACCCGGCAAATCCCCCAAATTGCTTAAGACCTACCTGCCCATCCTCGTCTTCGCGGTCCTCGGCCTGACCGTCGGCGGTGTATTCGCGATGCTCAATCACCTGATTGGGCCGAAGAAGCCTGCCCAGGCGACCAGCGCCTCGCGCCGTCAGGCCGAGCCCTACGAGTCGGGTATCCCGGTGGCGCCGGCGAAGAACCTGCGCTTCGGCGTCAGCTTCTACCTGATCGCGATGCTCTTCATCCTCTTCGACATCGAGGTGGTCTTCCTCTATCCGGTCGGGGTGATCATGAAGAGCGCCGACAGCCTCTTCGTGCTCGGCGAGCTCGTCACCTTCGTCGTCCTGCTGCTGATCGCCTTCGTCTACGTCTGGCGAAAGGGTGCGCTGGATTGGAAATAGAGAAACGCGACCCGCTGCTGGCCAAGCAGGTGACCGCCCGCGACATGTTGCGGGGCGACCTCGACGGCGCCGACCTCGAGCGCTACGTCGAAGAACGGGTCGTCACCACCACCTTCGAGAAAATGCTCAACCTGGCGCGGGCCAACTCGATCTTCCCGCTCACCTTCGGCCTCGCCTGCTGCGCGATCGAGGCGCCGATCTCGATCGTCACCGCCCGCTACGACCTCGCCCGCTTCGGCGCCGAGGCGCTGCGGGCCTCGCCGCGCCAGGCCGACCTGATCATCCTCTCGGGCCGCGTCTCGATCAAAATGGCGCCGGTCGTCCGCCGCCTCTACGACCAGATGCTGGAGCCGAAGTGGGCGATCTCGATGGGCGCCTGCTCCTCCTCCGGCGGCATGTTCGCCAACTACGCCGTCGTCCAGGGCGCCGACAAGTTCATGCCGATCGACATGCACATCCCCGGCTGCCCGCCGCGGCCGGAGGCGGTGATGTACGGCTTCTCGAAGCTGCAGCGCAAGATCATGGGCAACCCCGACCAGGGCTGGCGGGCGCGCTACAACGCCGCCGGCACCGAGGAGTGGGCGCGCGGCGGCCCGCGCTCCGAACCGAGCGCCGAGGCGGCCGCCGCCTACGAAGAGGCGCGGGAGCTGACCCTTGCCTGACGCACCCGGACTCGAGCTGATCCGCCAGGAAATCGAACGCGACCTTCCCGGCTCGGTTGGTGGCACCTCCTACGAACACGGCTGCGCGGCGATGATCGTCGACCCGGAGCAGATCCTCGCCGTGCTCGGCTGGCTGAAGGAGACGCCCGGCCAGAACTACGGCTTCCTCTCCAGCCTCCACGTCGCCGACTACCTGCCGGCCGAACCGCGCTTCGGCGTCCACTATGAGCTGCTCAACTTCGACCGCCGCGAGCGCCTGCGGGTGAAAGCGATGCTGGCCGACCCGGGCGAGGACGCGCTGCCCGAGATCGACTCGGTCACCGCGTTGTTTCCCACCGCCGACGCCCAGGAGCGCGAGTCCTACGACTTCTTCGGGATCGTCTTCCGCGGTCATCCCAACCTGACCCGGATCCTGCTGCCCGACGACTACGTCGGCTGGCCGCAGCGTCGCGACTTCCCGGTCGGCGGCGAGCCGGTGACCTTCACCTACAACGAGCACAACCGTGGCTAGCGACGTCTCGACCAAGGGCTTTGTCGACGATCCGACCTCTGAGGTCATGACCGTCAACGTCGGGCCGCATCACCCGGCGACCCACGGCGTGCTGCGCCTCGTCGTCGATCTCGAAGGCGAGGTCGTGCGCGAGCTGCGGCCGGTGATCGGCTACGTCCACACCGGGATCGAAAAGTCCTGCGAGGACAAGAGCTACTGGAAGGTGATCCCGTTCGTCGAGCGGATGGACTACGTCTCCTACTTCTTCCAGATGGAGGCCTTCTGCGGCGCGGTCGAGCGGCTGATCGAGCTCGAGATCCCGCCCCGTGCCAAGTACCTCCGGACCCTCTTCCTCGAGCTCAACCGGATCCACTCGCACCTCGTCTGGCTCGGCACCACGGCGCTCGACCTCGGTGCGATCTCGATGCTCTGGTACTGCTTCCGCGAGCGCGACCGGATTCTCGACCTGTTCGAAATGGCGACCGGCCAGCGGATGCACACCCGCTACTTCCAGGTCGGCGGCGTGATCGAGGACATCCCGCTCGGCTTCGAGGAGAAGTGCAGGAGCTTCGTCGAAGACATGCCGGTCCGGGTCGGTCAGTACGAGGCGCTGCTCGACCGCAACGAGGTCTTCCTGAGCCGGACCAAGGGGGTCGGCATCGTCTCCCGCGAGCGGCTGCTCGAGCTCGGCGTCACCGGGCCACTGCTGCGCGCCGCCGGCGAGCCCTGGGACCTGCGCAAGACCTTCGACTACCTCGCCTATCCGGAGATGGACTTCAAGATCCCGGTCGGCACGGTCGGCGACAACTACGACCGCTACCGCTGCCGGGTGGCGGAGATGGTCGAGTCGGCGAAGATCGTCGGCCAGTGCCTCGACGCCCTCCCCGAGGGCCCGTTCATCGCCGAGGACCGCAAGTACGTGCTGCCGCCACGCTCCGAGCTGCCGACCTCGATGGAGTCGCTGATCCACCACTTCAAGCTCGTCACCGAGGGCTACCGGGTCGGCCCCGGCGAGATCTACTACGCGATCGAGGGCCCGCGCGGGGAGCTCGGCTGCTTCGTCCTCGCCGACGGCTCCTCGAAGCCGGCGCGCGTTCACTTCCGCGATTCTTCGTTCGTCAACCTGCAGGCCTTCCGCGACATGGCGGTCGACAGCTACGTAGCCGACATGATCTGCAGCCTCGGCATGCTCGACCCGATCCTCGGCGGGGTGGACCGATGAGCCCGGTCGACGGTCCCGGCGTCAGCAGCCCGAACCTGCCGGTCGACCGCGCGGTCACCGAGGGGCGGGTGCTGAGCGCCGACCCCGAGCAGATCCCGCAGCTATCCGAAGTCGACTGCCCGGCGGAGCTGCAGGCGCGGGTCGAGGAGCTGATGGGCCGCTATCCGGACCGTCACTCGGCCTCGATCCCGGCGCTGTGGGCGGTGCAGGAGCGCTACGGCTGGTGCACCCCGGAGGGGATCCGCCAGGCGGCGGCGGTGATGCGGGTCACTCCCGCCTACCTGGAGTCGGTGGCGAGCTTCTACGACCTCCTGCACACCAAGCCCGTCGGCAGCCACCGGATCGAGGTCTGCACCAACATCAGCTGCTGGATGCGCGGCGGCGACGAGCTGCTCGAAGCCTTCAAGGCGGCCGCCGACGGCGACGACGACGAGTTCTTCGTCACCGGCTTCGAGTGCCTCGGCGCCTGCGACATCGCGCCGATGGCCTCGATCGACCAGCGCTACTACGGGCCGCTGGAGGCCGCCGAGGCCGGGGTCGCGATCGGCCAGCTGCGGGCCGGCGCCGAGGTGCTGCCGGACAAAGCGCTGGCGAAGCGCGGACTGGCGGGCGACTCCTGATGCCGCACGAGCTCGAGACCAGGGTGCTGCTCGACCACGCCGAGGACCCGCGCCTGCGGACCCTCGACGGCTACAAGGACCTGGTCGGCGGCTACGCCACCCAGGAACGCGCCTACAAGGAGATCGAGCAGGACGAAGTCCTCAAAGAGCTCGAAGACTCGGGCCTGCGCGGCCGCGGCGGCGCCGGCTTCTCGATGGGCAAAAAGGCTTCCTTCCTGCCGCGCGGCGAAATGGCCAAGTACCTCTGCTGCAACGCCGACGAGTCCGAGCCCGGCGCCTTCAAGGACCGCGAGCTGATGCAGCGCAACCCGCACCAGCTGATCGAGGGGATCGCGATCGCCGCCCTCGCCGCCGACGCCGGCCACGCCTTCATCTTCATCCGCGGCGAGTACGACGAACAGGCCGACATCCTCGACGCCGCCGTCGCCGAAGCCTACGAAGCCGGCTACCTCGGCGAGAACATCCTCGGGACCCATCGCGACCTCGAGCTGGTCGTCCACCGCGGCGCCGGCGCCTACATCTGCGGCGAGGAGACGGCGCTGCTCGACGCCCTCGAGGGCAAGCGCGGCAACCCGCGGCTGAAGCCACCGTTCCCGGCGGTGCAGGGGCTCTACGGCGGCCCGACCCTGATCAACAACGTCGAGACCCTCTCGAATGTGCCACGGATCGTCGCCAAAGGCGCACAGTGGTTCCGCGGCTTCGGCACCGACCAGTCGCCCGGGACGAAGGTCGTCTCGGTCTCCGGCGGCGTCCGCCGCCCCGGCAACTACGAGGTCGAGCTCGGGATCCCGACCCGCGACCTGATCTACGGCCTCGCCGGCGGCCCGCTGCCGGGTCGGGAGATCAAGGCCTTCTACCCCGGCGGCTCCTCCTCGCCGGTGCTGACCGCGGAGGAGGGGATGGACCTCCCATACAGCTTCGAGGCGATGGCCGAAGCGGGCTCGATGCTCGGCTCGGGCTCGATCATCGTCGCCGATGACACCGTTTCGATCCCGCTCATGGCACTGCGTACCGCGCGCTTCTACCACCACGAGTCGTGCGGCAAGTGCGCCCCCTGCCGCGAGGGGACCAACTGGACGGTGAAGATGCTCGAGCGGGTGGTGCGCGGCGAAGCGACGCCGATGGATCTCGACATCATCAGCTCGGTCCAGGACAACATCATGGGCCACTGCCTCTGCGTGCTCGGCGACTCGATGGCGATGCCGGTCGCGGCGATGGTCCGCAAGTTCCGCCCCGAGTTCGAGCAGGTGATGGCGGCGGCCGCCGGGATGGTCGAGCCGCACCTCGTCGTCGACGCCCCGCCCGAGACGCTGGGAGCCTCGGTATGAGCGACTCGCCACGGACGGTGACGATCACGGTCGACGGTCGCGAGATCGAGTGCCCCGAGGGCCAGTTGCTGCACGACGCCGCCCGCGAGGGCGACGTCGAGATCCCGGTCTTCTGTTACGAACCGAAACTGGGCGAACCGGTCGGCGCCTGCCGGATGTGCCTGGTCGAGATCGAGGGGATCCCGAAATTGCAGACCTCCTGCTCGACCCCGGTGCGCGACGGGATGGTCGTCCACACCCGGACCGAACAGGTCAAGCACGCCCAGAACGCGGTGGTCGAGTTCCTGCTCGTCAACCACCCGCTCGACTGCCCCGTCTGCGACAAAGGCGGCGAGTGCCCGCTGCAGGACGTGACCCAGGGCTGGGGCCCGGGCAAATCGCGGGTGATCGACGAAAAGCGCCACTTCGAGAAGCCGATCGAACTCTCGCCGCTGGTCGCGATCGACCGCGAGCGCTGCATCCTCTGCTACCGCTGCGTCCGCTTCAGCCAGGAGATCTCCGAGGACGCCCAGCTGCAGCTGCTCGATCGCGGCGATCGCACCTACGTCGGCACCTTCGACGAGCGCCCCTACGTCAGCCCCTTCCACGGCAACATCACCGACATCTGCCCGGTCGGGGCGCTGACCAACTACACCTATCGCTTCCGCGCCCGCCCCTGGGACATCGAGCAGGGCGGCACCGTCTGCACGCTCTGCCCGAGCCAGTGCAACGTCTCTCTGACGATTCGTGACGAGAAGGTCAAGCGGGTGCTGACCCGCGACAACCACGACGTCGACGACGGCTGGATCTGCGACAAGGGCCGCTACGGCTTCGAGATGTTCGAGGCCGAGGAGCGGGTCGCGGCGCCGCGGGCGAAAGGCGGCGACGAGCTGAAGTGGGAGGACGCGATCGAGAAAGCCGCCGCGGGCCTGCGCGCCGCCGGCCCCGGCAAGGTGGCGGCGATCGTCGGCGACGCCTCCAACGAGGAGGCCTTCCTCGTCCAGGAGCTGCTGCGCGGCGTGCTCGGATCGCCGCACCTCGACTCGCGTGCCTACCGTGGCCCGGACCGCGACATCGCGCTGGAGCTGGCGCAGCCGGAGCTCTCGGCCAAGGTCAAGGACATCGACAGCGCCGACGCGATCCTCGTCCTCGGCACCGACCCGCTTCACTCCTCGCCGATCCTCGACCTCCGGGTCCGCAAGGCGATCCGCCGCAACGGCGCCCGCCTGGTGGTCGCGACCGAGCGCCCGACCGCCCTCGACGGTGGCGCCGAGGCGATCGCCCGCTACGCCCCCGGCGAGGCGCGCCACTTCATCGGCGAGCTGACCAAGGCCATTGGAGGTGAGGACACGGTGGCGACGCCACTGGCCGAGACCCTCCGCGACGCCGGCAAGGTCGTTGTCCTCTGGGGCCAGCGCATCGACCACGACAGTGGCTCGGCCTCGACCCTCCTGGTCGAGCTGGCGAAGCGCCTCGACCTCGCCGCCACCGAGGGAGCCGGCCTGCTCGAAATCCCCGACTTCACCAACGCCCGCGGCCTGCGCGAGGCCGGCGTCCTGCCGGACGCGGGTCCCGGTCTCTCCGAGACGACCACCGGCTACTCGGTCGAGCAGATCCGGAGTGCCCTCGAGTCCGGCGACCTCTCGGGCGTGATCCTCTTCGGCGTCGACCCCCTCCGCGACTTCCCCGACACCATCGCCTGGGAGACCGCCCTCACCGCCGCCGACTTCGTCGTCTCCTTTTCGATGCACGAGAACGCGACGACCGCGAAGGCCAACGTCGTCCTCCCCCTCGAGACCCACGCCGAGAAAGACGGAACGCTGACGCACCCCGACGGCCGTCTCCAGCGAATCCGCCCCGCAGCTTCCCGTCCCGAGGGGGTGCGCTCCAACATCCAGGTCTTGGGCGAGCTGTCAGCGGCCCTCGGCCAGACCACCACCGTCACGAACCAACCGGCCGCCTTCGAAGCTCTCACCAAAGGCGTGGCCTTCTACAACGGCATCACCGACGAAGACCTCGGAGGCCTCGGCTTCCGCTGGCAGGACGGCCACTCAGCGGCAAGCCTTCCGCAGCCGCGATTTGGAGACAGGAGCGTCAGTGAAGCCCGCGCAGCCGACGTTTCTGAGGGCTTGCTGCTTGGCACCTACCGCGACATCTGGGCAGGCCCCGCCACCGAGCTCAACCCGCCGCTCCGCTTCCTGCAGCCGAAGCAGCGCCTCGAGCTCTCGGAGGCCGACGCCGAGCGCCTCCATCTCAAGACGGGGTACGAGGTCCGCGTTTCGCAGGGCGACCAGCACGTCGACGCCCTGGTCCAGATCAAGGACCGCGTCCCCGAGGGCGTCTGCTTCCTCTCGGAGGGCATCCCCGACGCCAACGCCAACGCCCTCCTCAACGGCGGCCCGGTCCGCGTCACCGTCTCGCAGCCGGAGCGCATAGAGGTCTAACCGATGCTCCCCCTCGCCGATACCGGCTTCGCCGAAGCCACCTGGATCATGATCGCCAAGTCGCTGGTGATCTTCGCCGTGATCTTCGCGATCCTGCCGATCCTCACCGTCGTCGAGCGCAAGCTGATCGGCCGCTTCCAGCACCGCTACGGCCCCAACCGGGTCGGCCCGTTCGGGATCCTGCAGCCGCTCGCCGACGTCGGCAAGCTGATCTCCAAGGAGTCGTTCCGACCCGGGAACGCGATCTCGACCCTGTTCATCCTCGGCCCGCTCTTGCCGGTCCTCTCCGGCGTCCTGGCGCTGGCGATCATCCCCTGGGGCGACACCCAGATGGGCGTCGGCTTCTACGGCATCGACGTCCCGATCGGGATCCTCTACTTCTTCGCGGTCGGCTCGATCGCCTTCTACGGCCTGCTCCTCGGCGGCTGGTCGTCCGGCTCCAAATACAGCCTGCTCGGGGCGATGCGCTCGGCCGCCCAGCTGATCTCCTACGAGGTCGCGATGGGCCTGGCACTGCTCGGCGTGATCATGATGAGCGGCTCGCTCTCGCTCGTCTCGGTCGTCCACTCGCAGGGCGGGATCTGGTTCGTGATCCCGCAGTTCGTCGGCTTCCTCGTCTTCATGCTGGCCGGCTTCGCCGAGACCAACCGCACCCCGTTCGACATGCCCGAGGCCGATGCCGAGCTGGTCCAGGGCTTCATGACCGAGTACGGCGGCATGCGCTTCGGCTCCTTCCTGCTGGTCGAATACATGGAGATCCTGGTCGTCTCCGGGATCGCCGCGGCGATGTTCCTCGGCGGCTGGATGGGTCCCGGCCCGAGCTTCCTCGACCCGATCTGGATGCTGGTCAAGATGCTGGCGCTGGTCGCCGTCTTCATCTGGGTGCGGGCGACGCTGCCGCGGCTGCGCTACGACCAGCTGATGACGCTGGGCTGGAAAGTGCTGCTGCCGCTGGCGACGCTGAACGTGCTGGTGACCGCGGTCCTGGTGGTGACGACTTGAGCGCGGAGCGACCAAGCGTCCGTATCTGGTTCTTCGCGCCGGGAGCGAAGCGCGAGGATTTGTCATGAGCGATCGCAAGCAGCGCAGCGGCGACATCTACGACCCGCGCAGCGCCCCCTACCTCGACTCGATCGAGGTGATCGAGGTCCAGCGCGGACCCGAGCCGGGCGGGGTCGGCGGCGCCTACCGCGCCTTCGGCGAGACCCTGCGGGGGCTGAAGACGACGATGTCGCGGCTGATCGAGGGGCCGATGACGATCGAGTATCCGGAGGAGAAGACGCCGGTCTACCCGCGCTTCCGCGGCCGCCACAAACTGCACCGCTTCGAGGACACCGGGCTCGAGAAATGCGTCGGCTGCTCGCTCTGCGCCGCCGCCTGCCCGGCCGACTGCATCCGCGTCGTCGCCGCCGAGAACATCCCCGGCGATCGCGTCTCGGCCGGCGAGCGCTACGCCGCCGTCTACGAGATCAACCTCTCGCGCTGCATCTTCTGCGGCTACTGCGAGATCGCCTGCCCGTTCGACGCGATCACGATGGGCCACGACTACGAGATGGCCGACTACGACCGCTCAGACCTGATCTTCACCAAGGAGATGCTGCTCGCCGAGCCGATCGAACGGACGCCGCTGAAACGGGAGGGCGAGTGACCGCCGGAGGCGTGCACTGATGGAAGCTGTGCTGTTCTTCATCGCCGCGATCGGCGCGATCGGGGGCGCGATTGGCGTCGTCGCCTCGCGCAACCCGTTCTACTCGGTGCTGGCGCTGATCGCCCACCTCTTCTCGCTCGCGGTGCTCTTCCTGCTTTTGACCTCGGCCTTCGTCGCCGCCGCCCAGGTCGTCGTCTACGCCGGCGCGGTGATGGTCCTCTACGTCTTCGTCGTCGCCTACGTCGGCGAAGGAGGGGAGTCGGCCTGGGAGCCGATCCCCGGCCAGCGCTTCCTGGCGCCGCTGCTCGGAATCGCGCTCTTCGTCGAGCTCTCGGTCGCCGTCCTCTCCTCGGCGCTGCGGGCGCTTGAAACCCACGGCCCCGACGTCGGTCCGGGCTTCGGCAACCCGGCGGCGATCGGCACCCTGCTGCTGGAGAAGTTCCTGCTTCCGTTCGAGGCGACGTCGCTGCTGCTGCTGCTCGCGGCGGTCGGCGCGATCGTCCTCGCCAACCGCAAACGCGAGGAGCGCGAGGGCGCTTCTGCGGCCGGCGGAGGTGCCGCGTGAACATCGAGTGGTACATCGTCCTCTCGAGCCTCCTGTTCACGATCGGCGCGGTCGGGATCCTGATCCGCCGCAGCCCGATCGTGATCCTCCTCTGCCTCGAGCTGATGCTGAACGCCGGCAACCTGGCGCTGGTCGCCTTCAGCCGTGAGGTCGGCAACCAGCAGGGTCAGGTCTTCGCCCTCGTGGTGATGGTCGTCGCCGCCTGCGAGGTCGTCGTCGGCCTCGGCCTGCTGGTCGCGATCTTCCGCCGCAAGCTGCCGATGAACGTCGACGACCTGCGGGAGCTGCGCGGGTGAGCTCAACCGCCTGGGCCTGGCTGGTTCTGCTCTTCCCGCTGCTCGGGTCGATCGTCTGCGCGCTCAGCTACCGCGTGATCCCCGCCCGCGCCGCCGGCGCGATCGGCACCGCCGCGGTCGGCCTCGCCTTCCTCTGCGGGATCGCCGCCCTGGTCAACCTGCTCGGCGACCCGGCCGAGACCCGCCACCACGCCTCCTCGCTCTGGGACTACGCCAGCGCCGCCGGCCTCGACATCAAGCTCGGCATCTACGTCGACCCGCTCTCGATCTTCATGGTCCTGATCGTCACCGGCGTCTCGACCCTGATCCACCTCTACTCGTTCGGCTACATGGGCTCGGACGCCGGCTACCACCGCTTCTTCAGCTACCTCAACTTCTTCGTCTTCTCGATGCTGCTGCTTGTCCTGGCCGGCAACTTCGTGCTGCTGATCGTCGGCTGGGCCTTCGTCGGCTTCGCCTCCTACGCGCTGATCAGCTTCTGGTACCGGCGCACGACGGCGACCAAGGCGGGGATGAAGGCCTTCGTCATCAACGTCGTCGGCGACATCGGCCTGGTGCTCGCCGCCTTCCTGATCTTCCAGCAGCTCGGCAGCTTCGAATACACGCAGGTCTTCGAGAAAGCGCCCGAGGTCTTCCAGACGAATGAGTGGACGATCGTCGCGATTTGCCTACTGCTGCTGGTCGGGGCGTTCGCCAAGTCGGCGCAGCTGCCGCTCCACACCTGGCTCCCCGACGCGATGGAGGGCCCGACGCCGGTCTCCTCGCTGATCCACGCGGCGACGATGGTGACCGCCGGCGTCTACCTGATCGCCCGCACCCACGTTCTCTTCGAACTCGCCCCGACCGCCGCCGACATCGCCGCCTTCACCGGCCTGGCGACCCTCCTCGTAGCCGGCACGATCGCGCTGGTGATGACCGACCTGAAGCGGGCGATCGCCTACTCGACGATGAGCCAGATCGGCTACATGGTGGTCGGCGTCTCGATCGGCGCCTACAGCGCCGGGATGTTCCACCTGATGACCCACGCCTTCTTCAAGGCGCTGCTGTTCATGGCGGCCGGCTCGATCATCTCGGCGATGGCCAACAAGCAGAACATCGACGAAATGTCGGGCTTCGGCAAGGCGATGAAGTTCACCTCGATCGCGATGCTCTGCGGCTCGCTCGCCCTTGCCGCCTTCCCCGGTACCTCGGGCTTCTTCTCCAAGGACGAGATCCTCGCCTACGCCACCGACCGCGGCGGCATGTACCTGATCTTCACCGTGCTCGGCTACGTCGGCGCGCTCCTGACCGCGATCTACACCTTCCGCCTCGTCTTCCGGGTGCTGCCCGGCAAGCCCTGCAAGGAGGCGCAGGAGCTGATCGACACCGGCCACCTCGCCCACGAGACGCCGCGCAACCCGGCGAGCGGCGAAGAGGAGGACACCGACGTCGGCTTCCCCGGCCCCGAACACCACATCGCCGACCAGACGCCGTCGATGAAGATCGCGATGGGCGTGCTCTCGGTGCTGGCGCTGTTCGCCGGCTTCGTCCAGGTGCCGGGGCTCGACCACATGGTCACCAGCTTCCTCGAGCCGGTCTGGGAGGGCTCGCCGCTGGCGGCGATCGAGCCCTCGACCGCCGCCTCCTGGGTCGGCCTCGCGATCGGCGCCGCGATCTCGCTGGCCGGGATCGGGATCGCCTACTGGGCCTACGTCCTGCGCCCCGAGGTGCCGGGCAAGCTGATCGAGCGCTTCGGCTGGCTCCACACCTTCCTCTACAACAAGTGGTACTTCGACGAGCTGATCGACGTGCTGGTGGTGCGGCCGGCGCTGGCGATCGGCCGCTTCGCCAACCGCACCTTCGAGCGCTTCGTCGTCGACGGCCTGGTCAACGGCACCCGGGAGACGGTCGGCGAGGCAGGCTCGGTGGTCCGCGCCGTCCAGAACGGCTTCGTCCGCAGCTACGCGCTGCTCCTGCTCATCGGCTTCGCTGGTCTCGCCCTCTACTTCTTGATCACGAGCTCGTGACGGTGACGGTCAAATGATCAACGTCCTCCTCTGGCTGCCGCTCGCCTTCGGGCTCGTCGGCCTCTTCCTGCCGCGGCGGGCGACCGGGTGGTGGGCGACGGTGGGCACGATCGCCACGCTCGGGATCGCGATCGGCATGGTCGCCGGCTTCGACACCGGCAACTCGGGCCTGCAGTACACCACCGACACGACCTGGATCTCGGGGCTCGGGGTCGACTACAGCCTCGGCATCGACGGCCTCAACCTCTTCCTGGTGCTGCTGACCGCGGTGGTCTGGATCGGCGGCACCGCCTTCGCGGCCTTCCGCCAGCAGGAGCGGCCGCAGCTCTTCTTCTTCCTGATGCTCGTCGCCGAGACCGCGACGCTCGGCTCCTTCCTCTCCCAGGATCTGCTGCTCTTCGTCCTCTTCTTCGACCTGATGCTGGTCCCGTTCTACTTCCTGTTCGGGATCTGGGGGAAGGACCGGCGGCCCGAAGGCGGCCCCAGCGCGCCGGCGGCGACGATGAAGATGATCGTCTACACGCTGATCGGCTCGCTGCTGATGCTGGTCGCAGCGATCGCCACCGCGATCATCTCGGCCAAGGGCCACCCGATCACCTTCTCGATCCAGGCGCTGCAGGAACAGGGCCTGCCGCTTGGCAGCCAGCGCTGGATCTTCTGGTTCTTCGCCGCCGCCTTCCTGGTCAAGATGCCCGCCTTCCTGGTCCACGGCTGGATGCCCGACGCCTACCGGGCGGCGCCGCTGCCGGTGCTGGCGGTCTTCTCCGGGGTGCTGGCGAAGGTCGGCGCCTACGGCTTCCTGCGGGTGGTGCTGCCGCTCTTCCCGGAAGCGACGGTCGAGTTCCAGGAGATCGTCCTGGTGATCGCCGTGGCCTCGATCCTCTACGGCTCGGTGATGGCCTTCACCCAGACCAACGTGCGGCTGATCGCCGGCTACTCGTCGATCGCCCAGCTCGGCTTCATCACCGCCGGGATCTTCGCCCTGCGCGCCGACGGCTCCGACGGGGCGATCCTGCAGATGGTCAACCACGGCCTCGTCGTCGCGCCGATCTTCGTCGTCGTCGCGCTGCTGGTCGAGCGGACCGGCAGCGAAGACATCCGCGAGATGGGCGGTCTGGCTTTCCGCGCCCCGATTCTCGCCGCCCTCTTCCTGATCATCACCCTGGCGACCCTGGCGATGCCGGGGTCGGCCAACTTCATCGGCGAGTTCTACATCCTCAACGGGCTCTTCCAGGCGAAGATCGTGTTCGCGATCGTCGCCATCTCGGGCGTCGCGATGTCGGCCTACTACGCGCTGCGGCTCTACCAGCGGACGATGCACAACCGCAAGCCGGACGGGCTCGAATCACGCGAGATCGGCTTCCGCGACGCCGTTGTCCTGGCGCCGCTCGTGCTCTGCATCCTCGGCCTGGCGCTCTACCCGCAGCTGATCCTCCACCGCACCTCGCCGACGGTCGAACAGACGGTGGCGCGGGTGACCGGGGGAGCGGCGCCGAACGCGACGCTGGCGGCGGAGGGCAAGGGGCACGAGGAGATGGTGAGCGAACGATGAACTTCGACGCCCCGCATATCGACTACGCCGGGATCTCGCCGCTGATCGCGCTGACGGTCGGCCTCGTCGTCGTCCTCATGACCTCGGTCTTCAAGCCGCTGCGGCGGACCGCGCCGGCGCTGACGATGCTGACCCTCGCCGCCACCGCCGGCCTTTTGATCTGGCGCTGGGGTGACGAGCAGTCGCTGATCGCCGGCGCCCTGCGGATGGACGAGCTGGCGATCACGATCTCGCTGATCGCGATCGCCACCGCCGCCTTCGCCGTCCTCTTCTCGATCCGCGAGCCGGCGGTCGCCGAAGCGGGGTCGGGCGAGTACCACGCGCTGCTGCTCGGCTCGGTGCTGGGGATGGTGATGCTCACGGCAGCCGACAACCTGGTCACCTTCTTCGTCGCCCTCGAGACCCTCTCGATCCCGCTCTACATCCTCTGCGCCGCCAACCTGCGCCGCGAGGGCTCGCTCGAGTCGGGGCTCAAGTACCTGATCGTCGGCTCGCTCGGCTCGGCGACCCTGCTCTACGGGATGGCCTTCCTCTACGGCGGCACCGGCGCGACCGACTTCGAGGGGATCGCCAGGGGGATCACCCAGGGCGGCGTGCTCGGCGACCCGCTGATCCTGGTCGGGATCGGGATGTGCGCGGTCGGGCTTGCCTTCAAGACCTCGATCGCCCCCTTCCACCAGTGGACGCCCGACGTCTACCAGGGCGCGCCGACCCCGATCACCTCTTTCATGGCGGTCGCCACCAAGGCCGCCGCCTTCGCCGTCTTCCTGCGCTTCTTCGACGTCGCGCTCGGCGACCAGGGCAGCGAATGGCAGCCGGCCCTGGCGGTTCTGGCGGCGATCTCGATCGTCGTCGGCAACCTCGGCGCAATCGGCCAGGACAGCCTCAAGCGACTGCTCGGCTACAGCGGCGTCGCCCAGGCCGGTTACATGCTCGGCGGCGTCGTCGTCGCCTCCAAATCGGGGGTCAGCGCTCTCGTCTTCTACCTCGCCGCCTATCTCTTCATGAACCTCGCCGCCTTCGCGGTGGTGATCGCCCGCGAGCGCGAAACCCCGTGGGGCGACGACATCCGCGCCCTGCGCGGGCTCGGCGCCGAGCGACCCTGGCTGGCCTGGCCGCTGACGATCTCGATGTTCGCCCTCGCCGGCTTCCCGGCGACCGCGGGCTTCATCGGCAAGCTCTACCTGATCGAGGCGTTGGTCGAAGGCGACTACACCTGGCTGGCGGTCTTCATCGCGGTCGGGACGATGATCTCGCTGGTCTACTACCTGCGGGTGGTGGCGGCGATGTGGATGCGCCCCGACTCCGAAGCCGCCGCTCCCGGCGGCGAACCGGCGATCGCCGGCGCCGCGCCCGAGGCCGATCCGATCGACCCCGACGCCGGCCGCCGCCTCTACCTGCTCGCCCCGGCGGTTCTCTGCGCCGCGGCGACGGTCTTCTTCGGCGTCATCCCGCAGCCGCTCGTCGACTTCGCCTCGCACGCCGGCGCCGCGATCTTCGGTTAACGGATAGAACCCGCCCTCTATGGGCGTCCTCCTGACCGCGGCGGCGATCGTCGCCTCGACCGGCTTCGGCATCTGGTCGGAGCACCGCTGGCCGCGGAGCGCCGCCGAGGCCGCCCGGCGCGGCCTGCAGCTGATCCTCTACGTGATCCTGCCGCCGGTCTACTTCCTCAACCTCGCGGCCGCCCACATCGACCTCGACGAGGGCGCCGGCATCCTCCTCGCGCTGCTCACCAACGCCGCCACCGCGACCCTCGTCTGGTTCGTCGCCAGCCGCTTCCTCAACCTGCGCCGCGCCGAGGTCGGCGCGGTGATCGTCGCGACGATGGTCGTCAACACCGCCTTCCTCGGCTTCCCCTTGACGATCGCGCTGCTCGGCCGGGACCACCTCTCGACCGCAGTCCTCTACGACGCCCTCGTCAGCGGCCCGCTCCTACTGCTCGGGGCCTTTGCGGTGGGAGCGGCGTTCGGAACCAAGGCGGGCGAGACCGTGAACGAACGAGTGGTCACCTTCTTCACCCGCAACCCGCCCCTCTACGCCGCCATCCTCGGCCTCCTGGCGCCGTCCTCTCTTGCCCCCGCCACGCTCGTCGACATCGCCCAGGTCGCCGTCATCGGCCTGCTGCCGATCGGCTTCTTCGCGGTCGGTGCAACCCTCGCCGAGGACGCCGAAGAGGGCACCTTGCCGATCCCGCCGCCGCTGACCCGCACGGTGCTGCTCTCGCTGGTCGCCCGGCTGATCCTCGCCCCGGCCTTGCTCACCGCCCTGGCGGCGCCGCTGATAGACCTGCCGAGCACCTACCGCCTGCTGATCGCGATGCCGACCGGGCTCAGCGCGATGGTCGTTTCCCATGCCTACGGCCTCGACAACCGGACCGTCGCCGAGATCACCGCCTGGTCGACCGCGATCGTCGTCGCGGTGGCATTAATCTCGTTGCCGTTCTGATGCTTCAGCACGCCGGCATCGAGATTGTTCCCGCCGAGGTCGAGCGCGCCGTCCTCCTCTTCGAGCTGCTCGGCTTCCAGCGGGTCGAGCCGCCGCCCTCGCTCGCCGAGGGCTTCACCTGGGTCGAGCGCGAGGGCACCCAGATCCACCTGATGCACGACGATGACCCGGTCGTGCCGCCGCGCGGCCACGTCGCCGTCGACGTCCCCGACTTCGACGCCGCCCTGGAGCGCCTGCGCGAGCATGACTTCGAGCCGGTGCGGCACCGCGAGCACTGGGGCGTGGCACGGAGTGTCGTGACGCTGGAGGGTGGGCAGAGGGTGGAGATGATGGCGGCCCCGCCGGGCTAGGGACGGCGAGGGATCAGGGTTTGGCGAGGCGATCGCCGGCAGGATCCCCTCCGACGCTCGCCCAACGAACGTCTGGGGTCCCCACCCCCCATTTTTTGGCTGACAAGGGACGGAGTCTGGCCGCCAAATGCGGTGAGTCGGCGGCGAGCCGGCCGCGTGACCGTACCTAGGCCCCACCGAGCGGCTCCATCGTGATCGCCTCCTCGATCGGCCGCCCCGGCTTGGCCCAGCAAGACCACTCGCCGCGCGGCCGCCCGTACAGCAGGGCCAAGCACCGCCCGATCGCCCGCTGGCCGTACGCGTTCGGGTGAAGCGATTCGCGCGTCGTCCCCTGGGCGAAGGAGAGGCGGCGGATCCACTCGGCTCCGGCCTCGCTCGGGCCGGCGGCGCCGACCCGGTGCGAGTGGCGGTCGCAGAGCTGGTGGCCGTCGAGG
>Ga0207658_10001499_pt1 | contig 18143 bp, 14 predicted proteins | sample KBSS33metaG_FD_184322 | JGI IMG/M metagenome (GOLD analysis project Ga0207658, IMG submission 184322) | Switchgrass rhizosphere microbial communities from Kellogg Biological Station, Michigan, USA - KBS S3-3 metaG (SPAdes) (version 2) | ecosystem: Host-associated > Plants > Roots > Rhizosphere...
CCCCCCCCAAAAAAAAGAAACATACCATTTTCAAGGGCCTGTGACACTAGTATGGAAATATATGCATGTTTCTTTTCCACCACAAACAATTTTTCATCCATCGACTTTAATGTGATAGTTCCCGTTGGTTCCGGTGCATCTAGACTTGCTGCAGCTTCTTTTGTCTCTGCCATCTAAATAAAAATATTTCTTTTTCTGACATCAAAAGTTTTTTTGAAATAATGGAAAAAAAAAGAATTTTATTCGTTGGAATACGTGTTTTTGTTTAAACTTAAAGTTAATGTTTTTATAGCTTACGCAGAAGAATTTTTTTGAGTGTTGGGGGAAAATTGGGTGTGATGTCATCAATAAACTTGGATGCTTCTGTTTGAGAAAAGTCAAATTTTTTGAAAATGTCTAACAATTCTTGCACTGCAAAATCATCTCGTTCCTTTGTTTCTGGAAATTCGCTTGAGGCGCGTTGCAACACATGGCGTGCATATTGAAGCAATATTTTGTACAATGCATCAAACTTTGTAACATGCTGAATATCATGCACATGATTTGTTAACATATCATACACTTCTAGAAATTCATATTCTGATACTACTTGTGCAAATTGTTTTGTTAATTGTGCTTTGCTTAAACGTGAGGATTGCAAATCCTTAAAAACCGTTTCTAAACTTCTTTGTGGTTCGGGCCCTGGCCCTAGGTCGGTTGTTCTGTGTTTTTCTTCTGGTTCTTCGTCTGCTTCCGTTTCTGAACTGCCTAATTGTTCTTCTTCTTCAGTTTCGGTTTCCGATTCAGGAATTTCCAGTTGTGCTTTTTGGGGCACACGTGCATGTGCTTGCAACGATGCAATTGCATGAATCGTAACTGCACGAGCAAGGTCATGTTCAGCTTCGTGCAGCAGCTTGCGCGCTTCAGCTTCAAGCGTGACTTTGGATGGTATTGCCTTTTTTTGATATTTTAGTAAAAGGGCTTGTAATACTTGCGTACAACTCAACGCAGGTGCTTGTTTTTTGGCTGTGTCTAACATTGGTTTTTTTTCTTCGGCAACAGGTGTTTTTTTTCTCGATGTTTTCTTTGCAGTGGCTGGCTTTTGGTCTTTTACAATCGATGTTTTTTTAGCAGGTATTGGCTTTTTTTCTTTTGTAATAGATGTTTTTTTGGCGGTATCAAGTGGCGGTTTTCCTTGATAATGCCGTTTAACCTTTTCCCACAATGTGGCTTTGTGTTCATTGATATGATATTTAATTCCAAATTCATCCAGTATTTGAGTGAAAAATGTCTTGTGGACATACTGTACTAATCTGTCGTCAATTTTTGTAGGATCTTTTAAAAATGCTTCAATAACCTTTTTGCGTTGTGCAAAGTTTTTGGGATTAACAGAAGCATGATGTTCAATTTTCCATTTGTGTTGCGTTTCATCAAGTGTCACCATTTTTTTTTTATTTTTCACTTTATTTTTTTTTTAGGAAAATGTATGCATCTGCATTCAATGATGCTCTTCACACAAAGTTAATTGCAAATTTGATTGATTTAGTGATTGAATACGTTCCTGCATGTTCACACGATTGCGATAGCTTTCACAAACTTGTCGGTTGTGAAATGACTGTATGTGAGGTAAATCAGTTTAAGCATATACGATGTACATGCTGTGAACTAGAATGCTTGAGCACTTGCTGTCAAGCATGTGGACGATATACTTGCTGCAGATGTCTTGAAAATTGCGAAAACTGTGCTGCACAAGTGTGTATTCCAAACGAAAATGATGAACTTTGTCAACGAGTTCGCTGTGAGATGTGCGATCAAACACTATGCCGTAAATGCAGTACTTCATGTGAGTTGTGCAGTCAACAATTATGCCTTAAATGCAGTAGTTCATGCGAAACATGCGACACCAAAGGTTGTCCAAAGTGTTTGAAATCATGTTCTATTTGTGATCGTGGTATGTGTCAAGATTGTGAGTCCATGTGTCTCATATGCGAAGACAGAGGATGTGAAATTTGTATTGATAAAGGAAAATGTCACATGGATGATGATGATTATGAACTACCAAGGAAAAAATCAAGAGTTTGATTTATTTCCTACAAATGCCAATCCACGAAAAAGTAAATCATAGTGTTTGTTGATTACACGTTTAACATTTCTTTTCGCTGCTGTACGACCCAATGGATTTTGGGTGATATATGCTCGCTCAAAACACTTTAACAATGTTTCAGATAATTCGTAGACGTTGTTTTGATTTCTAATATTCAACTTTCGAATAAATAAATCAATTCTGAACAGTGCATCTTCAACATTTCCACGAATTGAAAAATCCAGTGGAATTTGTTCGCTTGTCCAATGTTCTGTTCTCAAAAGACCCTTTTCTACATAAATCGTCACATCCGAACCACACCTCACATGGAGAATATTGTTATCACAGTTTTTACAATACGCTCGAGCTCCATGAACAATTTGCCAGCATGAAAGCGTCTTGCAATACATTTTTTTTTAAGGTGTTTTTTTTAATAAGGTTTGAATCAAGTCAAAAAAAAAGAAGTACTATAAACTCAATTCATGTTGAGCACAGCGAGTACGATGATGACGAATCTTGTAACATTCTACAACATCACAGTATCCCTTGTGAATGTGTATTTGGCTCAAGTAGTTTGCATTTGCTTCTAAATGCGATACTTTGGTATATGCAATGTCATGCATTTGTATTTCTGCTACTTTTTTCAGAGATTCATAGATCTTCGTTGCGGGAAATTCAGGTGCCGCAATGATATGACAACATGTTTTGGGATCACCTAATAGTGCAATAACATCGTACATGAGCTGTTCAATACTGAAATATGCACCGAAATCATTTAAGTATAATGTGCGTATCCACATACCTTGTTTTACAAGAACTTCTATTTCTGTACATGTTGCACAGTTAGAACAATTTCGACGAATTTTGAAATTCACATTGTCTTCTCGTACCGATATTTTACGGTCATCTAAGAGCTTGGCCCATAGTTGACCAATTGACATTCTGAAGTTTTTTTGTTTTTAATTGTGTTATAAACATAATACAAAACAAAAAAAAAAGAATGTTAATGGAAGATGATCAAGAAGATATCGAGATGAAAATAGATTCGATTCCATCACAGGTTCATGAAGTTCCGTATTTATTCTATCCCTCGCAATTACCAGATGCACATGGCAAATGGTTATTATTCGCACCCAAAGGGTCGATTCATGATCAACTATGGGAAAATATAAAGTTGTTTTTTCAAAGCACGCCAGCATTTTGTTTGTTTGCAAAGACATCTACATCTAGACCACATTCTCATCAATCAAGTGATGGTTATGGTGTCGTAATGGTCTACTGTGAAAACAATCCTGAAAGCATAATCTTACGAGTTGGACAACATTTAGCAAATATGTTACAATACACATCGAAAACAGGGAAATTGTATTATAAAACAGAACAACAGTCCAGAACAAAAACAAATTTTTTCACAGCATATGAAAAAAAACATACTTTTGCAATAGACGTTCCAAGAGATAACATACCACAAAAATCACTTCAACTAACAACAGCACCTCCCAAAAACAAGATTTGTGTCTATTCATTGAATGTGTGGATGAATCATATGTTTATTAAAGAGAGAATGTTAGCTATCTTTCAAGATATTGAATCTAGACGACCCGATATCTTAATGTTCCAAGAAGTTACAGTACACAGTTATAGTGTATTAAATGACTTGCTGCGCAGTATCGGGTTTTCAACTCGTTCACAACTAAAACCAGATACAAAGAAATTTTCAGAGATGTTGTATTTTAACACACGTACAATGGAAGCACTGGATTTTGAACAATTAAATTTAGAGCCAGAAGCAACTATGAAGCGCGAATGCCATGTTTTACGTGCATTGCATAAAGTTTCTCAAAAACGTATGGTGTTTGCAACTGCACATCTTGAAACAGGAAAAGATAGAAAGGAATTGCGCGAGCGGCAGTTTCGGCATTTGCAATTTGTACTAGAACAAAAACAACTCCCATGGATTTTTGGAGGTGATACAAATATGGGCCATGATCAAGATTATTTAGGTTTAGCACCACAGACACATGATGCATGGGAACAAACTGGATGTGAGGATCGTTATTTTGGTACTTGGGATCCATGTAAAAATACAAATTTGCAAAAAATGATGTGTGGTAAGTTTCGTTTTGATCGCTTTTTATTTCAAAAATCTTCCCTTGTTGCACTTGATTTTCAATTGAGTTGTCAAACGCCTATACCTTTATGCAATAACTCTCATCCAAGTGACCATTTTGCCATTGTTTCCAATTTCATATTTTCTATGTCATTACATTGATTTCCGGCTCAGACTCGTCACCTGTTTCTGTATCTGATTCTTCATTGAGCACTGAGTGTGGCGTGTTAGACATAATATCAATGTCTTGTTCGTACTCGTCGGTACTTGGTTCTTTTTGTGCTTGTGAAGGAGTTTTCTTTTTGGTCTGGGAGGATTTCTTTTTGCTTTTCTTTTTGGTCTGACGGGTTTTCTTTTTGGAACTTGGTACAAGCTCCCTCACTCGCTGTTGTTGTGCAGAACGAACAAGGTCTTCGAAAGTATCCTGCTCTCTATGACGTGCCAAAATAGCTTGGACTTTTGATTCTTTTTCTGATAAAACGGTTGCTACTGGCTCTGTAATTGGTCTCAGTGTGTCATAACGTGTTACATCTCTGGGTGGTTGTTTTTTGTTTCTTCGTGGACGTCGCCATGGTTTAGGTTCTTTTTGTTCCGGTATTTCGACTGGTGTTTCTTCTTCAAGAAGTGCAGCACGACGTTCACGTCGTACGCGATCATAGTCTTGTTGCGTTGTTAAACCTGGTCCGGCAAGATCTTCTTCTTCTTTGTATTCAATGTCTTCTTTAACGGCATCAAACCAGTCTGTGATTTCTGCGCGTAACAAGTGCGGCGGAACCCTTTGCAAATGCCGATAGGCAACGATTTGCAGGCGATGAATGTGGTCTGCAATCTGAACCAATGGTTTCCCAAATACACTTGCTGGACACTCTGTAACCGCATCTATTACCAATGCATTATGAACAATACTTTTTTTTTGCCAATTGATTAAAATGTCAACTTCATGTGGTAAAAGTGGTGTTTTTTGATTTCGGGCGTTTATTGTGCGCCATAAGGAATAATGATGCATGCGACAAAAATCAATGCGTCCCTTGCGTGAATGGCGCGTCGGTAACAGACAATAATGTACCCAATTTCGTACTAAGGGTAGTTGTTCAGGGGACCGAACATGAATAAAACTTGAAGTAAAAGGTGTTTCAAAGCTCATGTATGGGAATTCAACACTTAGGTTTTCGCATAGATCTCCCCAATGAATTTCCCATGTCGATGGTAAATCAACATGCATTAAATTGTATTTGCCACCTACATTCGTTGAGCTTGTTGTTTTTTTCGCACGTGGTATAACTATAAACTCAACTTCCATGTCACGACAATCATTTCTAAATTGTTGCATAAGTCGAGTGACAACTTGAGAACGCAAGGCAATTGTTTCGATAGGAAATGTTACAAGTTGACAAAGAATTGCATAATCGCGAAAATGAAGTTTTGTTTCGAGAAATCCATGCATACACGGTATATCAATTCCTGCACATGTTCCAGTAACACCATACACAGCAACTGGAATTTCAGCACTCGCAAAACGATCCGCCGGCCAATTTAATGCAAGATAATCAATATTATTGACCAACTGATACAATTTTGTTAATCGATTCCATCTTTGTAAGCGTTCTCCGAATGCAGTTTTCACACTAGTAAGTGATAATGGTCCAAAAAAACAATTGTCAATGACTTCTACCAGATTCAGTTGGCTCATATCATTTAACACACTTAAAAAAAAAGGAAAGAAAGTATCTTGTTTTGTTTTTTTATTATTTGGATTTCAAAATAAGGAAGCAAAAAAGAGTAAAAAAAAAAGAACACATTAAAAAAAATGCCACTTTGGGTGTGGGTAGTAATTGTGTTATTCATTATATTTTTTGTCTGGCTCTTGTCAACGTCTTATCGCAAATATCGACCCAAAAAAATCATACGTATTACAAATTCCAGACACGAGCCATTACCTGCAAGTTCGCCTTCTTCATCGTCGTCGTCTTCTTCATCGTCGTCATCTGCATCGTCGTCGTCTTCTTCATCGTCGTCATCTGCATCGTGCATATTACCAAGTAATACTTTGGAACCAGCGACGATTCCAGCATCGGAATCCGTTGCAACAGAATTGCCTGCACGAGATTGTTATTTACGTACAACGAATTCAGCCCGACGATGGCGAGGTAACGAAACTACTTCATATGTCTTGTAAATTGGGTTGCACAAATAATAAAATAGCACTCGATTGTTGTTCCCATACCAATTTTGCAGCCTTATTCAGTTTTAATTGATGTTGGTAATCAACATCGTCAAGTTTGATGGTTTCGCACTGACATTCAATACGCAAAAAACGATCTGCAAATAAAGAACGCATAAGTTTTTCTGGTGTATCATCTCCGGCACCAAGTAATATACTAATTAAACCACGTTTTAACCAGCTCACTACACCCATGGCTGCAGCTTGTAATGATGTAAATGGTAATAAAGAATTAAAATGTGTCATTGATGTGCCAATGGATAACCAACAAATATTACCTTGATCAAAAAAATCAATGGCAATTAACAGTGCAACTATAAGAGGCTTGTTAGCACGAATGCCACCATCACAAAGCCATTGATCATTTACAAAAACAGGTGGAAAAAACACAGGGGCTGCACTTGATGCATCCAATGCATCTACCAATCGAATATTTTGGACACTCTGTTCCCAAGAACGAAACACGATAGGTGCACCATCTAAATCACAACACACAATGACTAAAGGTGTAATAATATCTGCAAATGTTCGATCACCTAAAATTTTGTATAATGCAGCTGTTTTACCAACACCATCATATTTAGGATGTAACAGGGGTACTCTTGGATTAAAAAACATCTCGGGTAAATACGTATAAAATTGATCACATGCACGGCTTGTTTTTTGCATATCATCAAGCCATCCAAGTGCAACAATCGTACCAATCATAGCTCCTGCCGATACTCCTACAACCATGCTAAATAATTTAGACAATGGTATTGGTTGTGAATGTGCCAATTGACAACAAAGCTCCAATGCGAAACGTCCACGTACACCACCTCCATCAAATACAATAACTGTTTTTTTAGGACCTTTTACGTTAACACATTGTCGTATTAAAGACATTTACTAAAAAATTTTTTTTTTCTTGTCGTTTTATTTATTTTTCTTCCAGGTTTTGAAAAAAAGAAAGACACAGAAAAAAAAGCGTAATAAATGTATGAGTCACGTCTGCGAGCAGAATGGTTACGAAATCAAAAAGGAAATCATATTACAAACAATCGATTTGCATCAACTGCCAGTATTTACAAAAATAGAGCATATCAATTTGTATTGCAACATACAAAGGAAGATGGTGCGAAATTGGCGAAGAAAAGGCATCTTGACCAAATAGAATTTTGTAAAAAAAGACGCACGCAATTAGAACGCCAAATTGATCGAGGTGTGTGGGAAAATAGTTATGATTTTATGGATGATTTATTGGTTGAAAACGAAGCAAAAGCACAATTGCAAAATGTAATTTGTCATTTAGATAAACTTTCGAACCAATGTCCCGAGGAATTATGGAATCAACGTATCAGTCCGTTAAAACCAGAATTTGTAGCATCACTTGCTGTGCTAAATTACGCAAGTAGAAAAACAGATGAAATTTTTTCCATTGATGCTGAACGATGTGATTGTGGGCGCTTGTATCGATTTAGGTGTATCACACATGAAAATGTTTGTACCGCATGCAAAGAATGCCATCCGGTACTAGTTGCGGCAGAAGACATTCAAACAGATGTGCTACAACAAGGTAAAACAACTCCATCCTTATGTGCAACAACTTCTGCATCTCTTGTGAAAACCCTCAAGAAACAAGTCGTGTTTAAGGATACTGCGTCTTCATTAACCCCCGCACCAACAACAACAACAAAAGTTACCAATTCTGGCAAACTGGGCAATTTTAACACGTATCGAAAATATTTAATGCAATTTGCACCAGATGCGTGTTTCATTCCACCAAATGTTTGGAAATTATTATACGAATCGTTGGCTTCCATTCATCTCTTAAGTAGTTTACGATGTAAACCTGTTCCTGTAGCCAAAATTCTTAAAGATAACAACTTACAAATGTATATTTCACATTCCGTTCGCCTTGCAAAATTATTCAATGGAGACCCAGTGCCTGTTTTGGAGTATGATCTCATTGCACGACTGTTGCAACGATGGAAAGAAATTCATGATGTCGCAATACTTGCTCCTGATATCAAAGGTTTACCAGGGGTTGAGATGCTGACACATGTATTTTTATTATCGGAAAATCGTGCGGATTTAGCAAGTGCGTTCACAACACATAAAACAAACAACGTATCTGCGACACAATCTCAGAAATTTTCGCAACTGATTGAAAAATGCTCACGTACAAGTAAATTGCAATGGAAAATGTGAAAAACAAAAAACAAAAAAAAACAAAAAAATGTTTTGGGTTAGTTATAATAGTGCATATGCAAAAGAAGAGTTACTTTTCATGCTTTCCTCTTATGCAACATACCCTCCAGAACTTGTTGTTTCTGCTGCTGTCGCACAACAACTTGAGAAATTTTTTAATAATGCAAAAGATGCATATATAGTATTTGGTGATGATCTTAACGCAATATTGTATTTTCATGTTAGGAAAAAGGCATTTCTTGACCTTGATTCAGCGTTGTCTTACTTGTGGAAAGCAGTTTTAACACTTCCAGAACAACGTTTATTTGCGACATATATTATGCAAACATTACATTCCCTTCAATTTACACATGCAAGATTCAAAAAACCAATTGTGCGCGATGGTTTTATGAGCGAATTAATAAATGCTATAGTAGTAAGTTTTCGTGAAGAACCTGTTGTTGCGATTGTTGATAGTAAATCACGTATTGATATTGAGCCACGTGCAGTGACACCACTTCCTCCCATAATATATGATGTTGTTTTATATTGGAACAATGCTATTATACCCGCTCGTTGGCGCAGTGCCGAAGACGCCACGTTACAAGAAAAAGATACAGAAATACCAAGCCATAATGAACCAGGGCAAAAATTCTTTTATTACAAACATCTCTTAGATTATTGGCGTGAAGAATATGGTATTCCAGAAGGTCGTGATTCTTTAGTTTGGCGTGAGGATGAAGAAGGACAAATTAGTAATCTTACAAACTATTATCATCTAACCTTTACAAGGATGATTGTTGACAAGCCAGGACTTTCGCCTGAAGCAATTGCATGGATTCAAAATACCAAAGATAAAATGTCTCATGTCGAATATAATGCGCACAAAGCTAAATTAATTGCATTGTATTGGGATTATTCCATGTATTTTGCAACCAACTTTAATTCAAAGTATGCTTTTTTATTTGCACATGCACAATTTTGGAGACTCTTTCATTGGCTGTCACTTACTTCACGATCATGATTTTGTGTGGTTTTTTTTTGTTTTAAGAAATTTTCTGAGTTAGGCATTTGGAAAGTTTCGGGTCATGCAACAGTGCACGCAACAACGTATCCGTACACATATTGTTAGTGCATGCGGCAACGATATTAGATAGTGGGTCGGTGTTAAACTTTTTGAACGCAGCATTGCACTCGCTCGTTGTTTTCGTTCTTCTTTTGGTTTTCACAGATTGCCAAAGCAATAAAATACGAGCAACTTCACCCAGGTTTTTGCTTACACTCCAGGTGTCAAAACTCTTTTGTTCCACAATGAGATTAAAAATCCGTTCCGTTTTTTTGATGTTTTCTCCATTCCATTGTGCAACAAACGATTTGAGCGTTTTTGCAATTGTCTTGTCCGAACTTGTTTTCACTTCGGCAACAAATCTCACAAGCTCGCTTTTGTAGTTTGTTTCCATATTGCTTAACGCATTTGTTTGGAGTGTACTCAGCCTTCCGCTACACGTACCCGTCTTCTGAAGGAGTTTCTCTTTTGAAACAAACATAAAAAATTCTGTTAGTATCAAAGTTAAATTAGCATCAATGGCGGCAGGTACACAGATCGTCTGAGTATCTTTACACACTGTTCGCAACACTTTCGAAAACGAAAGGTCACTAGGAGATTGCATAACCTGTTGTGCAAAAATTGCGCTTGCAAAAAAACCTACATTATCAATAAACAGTTGTAATCCAGCAATCATTTCGTTGAGGTGAAATACATTAATGAATTCTGTTAGTCCTGCGGATTGCAGCAAATTGCGAAAGTTTTCTATGGCACTCAAATGAGTCTTAAGAATATGGAGTTGCGATAACAATTCTTTCGTTTGCTCGTTTGCAATATAAGCTGCTAAACTACTGGAAAGAATGGAAAGTGCAACAATGACATTAATAAATTCCACATAATGTGATCGAACTGCAGGATCAAAACGATCGTGTTGGGCAATTAATAATGTACTGTGCGTCATTGCATTCAAATTAGTAATGTGAAGTTCACACAATCGCATAAGGGCATCATTAACATCTTTCCACCCAGATGCATTGTTGCCATTTGCTGTTCGTGGTCCAAGATTTGAACATGTCACTTGTGCAACTTTGGTTTCTAAAAGTACACTTTGGACTTCTTCAACCTTTTGGAGAGCACTATTTTCGGCTTGTTGAGCTTTTGTAAGTGCTATTTGTGCCTCGAGACGCGCATCTGTTTCTTGTTGTAATCTTATGCGATTGATGCGATCCTTGTTGTATGCCAGTTCCAATTCCACGAGACGATTTTTTTCAATGTACAACTCATTCACGGCTATGTTCATGTCCTTGTTCAAAGTATACAGATCAGAGATGTACGGTGCCAAATTGATAGGTACAAACGTCTGAGTATTACTTTGGTTAATTTTAGCAATGATATCTTGCAGTTCTCGAAGTTTGTCTCGAATACGCAGAGTTATATCCATCACTCGTATGCTATCACCCATAAACACCGCCGCTTGTGCCCGAATCGCTTTGCGCTGGTTCAGATCACCCGGTACTGCACTTTGAAGTAAGGTTGCATGTTCTGACGAGGGCACCGTCTCAAAGCCCATAGGTAGATCAGTACCACAGGCAAAAAAATGTTTGTTATAAGCACTAGTTAATTGTGCCTCGCGCCGTTCACATTCCTGTCTGTTTTTCACATCCGACTCCCAATCAAAATTGGGAATATCATGTGCATGTTGCAATGCGGTTGCAATGGTTTTCCAGTCTGGACCGAGATGAGTTAACAAGGATTGCTTATGCTGGTACAACACGGGATATTGTACCAAGTATTGTTGCATTAGAGTTTGCATTTGTTTAAGAACACGCAACTGATCTTCTTGTGTCTTCAAAATCTTGAATTCTTGTGAAAGAGTTTCATAACGTGTTCGGATATCTCGCATCGATTGAATCTGTGTTTCTGTTTTTAGCACTTCTTGTTCATTCGGTTCTTGTAACTTGAACAGACTTGCTTTTGCAATCAAATCCCAACATGCTTCTGTTTTGTCAAATGTACATTGTCTGTCAACACATTCTGTGGCCAAAGGATGTGCGCCAAACTGGTCGCATAAATTAGATGGATCAAGTGGTACTGACACAATACCAACATCAGGAGTTTGTGCATCAAGCAGTTGCAAGTACACTTCTAATTGCATTGCATCGCGCTGCAACTTTAGATCGTTGTATTTTGCTTCGAGTGTCGCATGCTCCAAATGTAATTTCTGAAGCTGTGAATGCAGCTGTATTTTTTCATCTATGGTGTCAGCACTTGTAAATTGCAGTCGTGCTGTTATACTTGCTTCAGATTGCAAACTCAATTCGTTTTTTTCTTCTAAAATGATTGCTTGAAGCTGTTGAAATTGTTTTTGTAAAACGGTTTCAGCAACTGCAAGTCGTGCTTGTGTATACTCCCGAATAAATTCTGAAGTTTTCGTGGCCTTGTTATCATTCTCACATCGCACTATGAATTTGCGATCTTCTTCGTAAGTGTGAAACCCATCCAAAAATTCCGTGCATGTGGATGTTTGTTCTAGGGGTCTCAATAAAAACATTGTTGTAGAAAGTGCTTCTTCGTCATAGTGCTTTGTGGCATCCTGCAGTTCCTTAAGAAGTGCGTCTTGATGTGGAATTAAGATTGTTTTGCGCGTTTGTTGCAAATTTTCAACCTCTTCCAAGGCGTTTGTAGTCCACAGTGCCTCTGCATTTTGTGCAATAGCATCCTTTGCAGCTTGCAGTTCGGCTAACAAGACCAAAAAGCGATCCGTTAAGAATCGACGCGACTTTTCAGTAAGATTTTCTTGAAAATCACTTTTGACCATGTTGTACGCCATTTTCAAATTTTGTACACATGCATCGTCAGTTGTTGCACATTCTTGTTGACACCGCGCTAGATATTGAGATTGTTGCTCAAACACATGGTGAAAATCCATTGGGAATGTTTCGTATTTGCATTGATTGTTACTCAACGGAGTTTTCTCGGGCATTGGAATCAATTTTTGTAAATCACTAACAAGGTTCTGGTATTCTGTCTCCTGCGCAAGCAATTGTGTATGAAGTTCTTGCGATTGTACCAATAAACTTTCTGCGTCTTGGATTTCGGATGGCGACAAAACTTTTACATCGTATTCACGCAGAGTCTTTAAGCGCGATTCTGCATTTAGAAGTTGTTCTTGAATGTTTACAATCTTAACCATACGTGTCTCCAAAATAGGATGTTTTGTAATTTCCAGCGGCGGTACTAGATTCCGGTAGGATAGAATTAGATCCGAACATTCCTTTGAATTAAAATTGCCATCACACTTGTTCGTAACACATGCACTTCGGAGTTCTTGCACGTTGGTGTTGCCCGTAGGTTTAAAAATTTTAAAACAGTCGGGACGTGGGTCATGGTCCACAAGTTTCTGATGCATCTTGATAGAATTTTGTTCCGCAGTAGTTGTGGTGGTAGTAGTTGTAACACTAGTTGTAGTTGTAGCAGAAGTTGTAGTTGGAGTTGTAGCAAAAGTTGAAGTTGTAGTAGTTGTAGTTGTAGTAGTACTTGTAGTTGTTGTAGTAGGTGTAGTAGTTGTAGTTGCAGCCGTGGTGGTCACAATCGCGGGTGGTGATGTTATTGCAATCGTGATATTTTTTTTAAGCAACGTTAGGATACTTTGAATAAGCGTCGCTTGAAACATGATGTGGGAACTTAACACTTGCTTAAAGATATAGTTTCGCAAAACAGATGTCTCTGGCATATCTTGTAGATTTTTAAGAGAACTTGTAACTTGTGTCTGCATAAGTTGCACTTGATCAGTTGCATGTGCTGAAGCCAGTGTGGAAGCGATAAGTTTTTGCAAGATATCCACTATACGTGCTGCATACGATAGATGTGCAAAAGCAATATCTTCAAAAACGGTTTTTCGTGATTGACTAAAATCTTGCTGCGCCATTTGCTCTTGCAAATTTGCCTGTGTGAGAAGAATCGAAAGCTGTGTTTTGAAGGAATCTACATTGAGAGCGTGCGTGATGGGAGAATTTGTGACACTCGTCAACGACGCGTTGATTTCTTCTACAAACGTCGACTGTGGAATAAGTGCCAGATCCGATTGTAAAATATTCGCATCCAAACGTGCGTTTACAAGTGTTAAATATTGCAACAAACAAGCACGAAATAAAATAGGATCGTTTTGTGATTCGCATAATTTCGCGTATTGTGAACTCAATGAATCAGCTCTTGTTTTAAGATTCATCAGATCCTTTTGTAAACTTTCTTGATTTTTGTCTGCTTTTACATATGCACACGTTGCAAGCAATGCATCATTTTCAAGGCTCTTTAAGTTGATGATAGGAGTGCACATGTCCGAAGAATAAACGCATAGTTTAACATGTTCCACAAATGCCAGCATTCCATCCATACATGCATGATTAGATAATGTATTTTGTAGCTGTTCTTCAAATTCCAAATATTGTGTAGCAATATTCACTCGTGCAATAAGTTTGTCGCGGCGCTTGGACACATCTGGATGTGACTCGTATGCAATTAATTTTGCACATTCAGCGACAAACATGCCATGTACAGATTCATGCCACATAACATGTAATTTTTGAAATGCGTCAAATTTCTGAGTTACATGCAAATTCAGTAGTTTCTGTCGCAATGTCTCTAAATTTGCGACAGTTTGCGACAATTGCAAAGTAAGTGCATTATTGGAATCAAATTGTGTCTGCATAAGCAACAATTGCAAACGTGTTTTCTCATACGTTAATAGTTCTTCAATATGAGTAATTTGAAACCTTGTTTTATGCATTTGTAAGGATACTGCAGCATGTGTTTTCAATAAGCATCTCCAGTTATAGGATTGACATGCGTTTGGAGCAGTACTTATTTGTTCCATGGATGTAGCGCAGGATATTGCTGGTAAATCCACAAGCGCTTTTTGTACAGCATCTTGTACATTCTTTTTTTGTACTTGCTCATTTTTTGTATCACTAATATGTATTGCAACATATGCTTCTTGTGCAGCCAACGCAGTATTCACATTGTTGATTTTGGGAATTTTGCACGCATCTTTTAGAGGCGACCCTCGCAATACGCTTAAATCTTTTTCGAGATTCTGAAAATCTGGAAGATCTGGAAAATCTAAATCCCAGATATCGGCCAGTTGAATTGCTGTTGTTCGTCTGCGTGCAATCCAATCTTCAACAAATTGCTCTTGTTTGGCAAATGTTACTAACAACATTGTTTTAAATGCATTTGTATCCGCGCCTTCTGGTGCGGTTTGCATTTTACGTTGCAAATATTGTCGCCATTGCAATGTGGCTTGTTGGTATGTAATTTTGTATTGTTCCACATGCTTGTCCATGACAAAAATAGCATTTGTAATATCTTCGACGCTTTGTGCATAACTTATATAAAATGGATGATAGTTCAAATCACGTGTTTCTAATTGAAATAATTCTTTTTGAGTCGCAGCATTAATTCGTGCTGCATCTTTTTGTTTTTCTGCCTGCAGGCTCTTTACATAATCGGTGCTGTCAAAAGTTCGCATTTTTTTTTTCTGTTTTGTTTTTTTGTTCAATGACAATGGCGTCCTTTTGCTTTGATTCTTCAAATTTTTCTTTTTTTTGGCGACGCTCTGATAAAGGCATCGTGTAGAAATCTCGCATCATTTCAACTGTGTCTTCAAACGCATTCAAAAGGCTTTTGGGAAGCTCATCTTCCATAAACAATGTCTTAATTTCTTTACTTTTCTCAGTTGTCTTTGCACCCAATGCTAAAAAATGACCGACACCATGTTGTGAAAAGGCATCCGGTTTACGACCCGCTTTTGCATAAAGGAGATATTGAATCACAATGTAGCGTGTTTGTAAGTCTTGTTTTTTGTTTAGAAGTTTAATTCTTTTCATTTCTGAATACAACAAGCTTGTGATTGCGAATCGCAAACCGCCTTGTTGTTTCATGGCTGCATCATTATGAATGATGATGGGAATTGTGTCGAACCTTGTCAATGCCAAATACGCCACATCATCTGTTTCTAAATGTTCATATGGACGAAGCTTTGTAAGTTGGTTTCGAATTCCAGTGTGATTCGAAGCAGCCACATCAATGCGCAATCTACTCCACACGCTGGGGGTTCGCGGAAGATTAAAAGCAACAGCTATTGTATCCACTGAACAACATCCACGCGCATCTGTAGTACTTGCCATCCATATTAATTTTGGTGGACCCTCAAACAATGCTTTCTCGCTTTTTGTAATAACATATTTTTGCCATATTGTCTTGATTTCTTTTTCCTCGTTTTCACTTTCTGTTTCTGTATCTGACATAAAATTCTTTTTTTTTTGTTTTTTGTGATTTGTTTTGTTTTTTTTTTCATTTAAGGAACGATTTCGCCAGTGTAAGATTCCCATATTAAACTTGAGTATTTACTATTGGGATTTTGTCTTGGTGCACTGTATACAACAACGTGTTTCGAGTGATCTTTCAATTTGTTATTTGCATTAAGTTTACAACTTACTATTAGTCCACATTCATAGTTATAGTCTAATAATTTCCACTTGTTTGCTCGAACACTAACCATGTCATTTTTTGGTGTTCGTTTTAATTGTAACATATTGTCTTTTACTCCAATAACTTCAAATTCTTTACCAATTAACGAAAAACAAACTAATATCTTGTCTCTAGGCACAGTTTCATGATAGTTAGCATTTGACAAAAGGTGAACGCCAATAATCATAACATTGTCGGCTTGAATGTGCACTTCGTTAATTTGACATGGGCTTGTATAATCTTGCGTTAACATATATTGCCCAATTTGAACTTCAAACGCCCTTAATGGAAATAACATTTTTCACACCTATAATTTTCTCTCTTCTTGTTTTTTCGACAAATGATTGCAATCTTATACATACTTTTTAATTTAAATTTTTTTTAAAGAAGAAAAATACTTTTCATGTGGGCACAAAAAGGAATATGAACAAGAAACGGTGTCACGAGACATCTGGAACGATGTGGTTGGAACTGGCATGTGGCATGTATGTAGGCGTACAATCTGCAGAGCCATATGCATTGCATTGTTGTAAGTGCTTATTATGTGCAACGATTCGTTTTGAAGATGCTCTTGATATGCGGTATAACATCTCGTTGCCATGCGGAACAGAATTCATGCGTGCGTTAAGCCGCATGCAATGGATCAAACACGTAATAGAATGTACACAATGTGCAGCATTTGAGTTTGAAGATCTTGAGCCAATACAAAAAAAATTATTACGCGAACACATGCTCGTGAGAACAAAACTGACTGAACTGGAAGGAACCAAAAGCGATTTAAATTTCGTCCTGGCCAACATTGGGAAAACTGTGAAAGACGACCATGTGTGTACAACAATGCTGATTGAAAAACTTGAAAGTTATATTGAAGATGGCAAAAGTGAACAGAATATTGACACATGGCATAATCTGGGATCTTGTCAGAGCATTTTCTCATGGATTGTAGATATGCACATGCAATCACATGCGTTTGAAAAAATTGCTGTTTTGGTTGAAAATGCGAGCAAAGTGTATGAGAAATATTTACAGGAAAAACCAAAACTAATCCAACAGCGAGATAATCTACAAACACAATTGTTTGAACTATGTGGTTCCTCTTTAAAAGCTGCAAACAGTTACTGTTTTAGTGTTGCTTTTAGTCTTAATACTCGTGTGTGTATAGAATGCCCAACTTCATGTGCTGAAGATCGTTCTTTTTTTATTTCGGAAGGTGTTCGCCTTAATGAAATTGCTTGGTGCATTGGGGAATACGAGTATAACATCAAAGTACACCCTATCATATGGAATTGTTTTTGGAGATGCTTATTTCTTAATACGGAACGAATCTTGCTAAGTCTTATACAACTTCCTAAATTTGTACCAGCTAGTATCGTTCGCATATCACAATCCTATGCACATGTGTCTGTTCAACAGTTTTTAGACGCCTTGCATGATGTTCTTGGATGGTATGCACAAAAGCGTAAGGGAAAACGATGTTTTTTAAATGAGGCTGTTGTTTTACAAGAAATTCAAACATTTATCATGAAATTCCTCGCATTGGAAAATAGAAGTTTTATTTCTTAAAAGAGCAGGAAAAAAAAACATTAAACTGCCGTAACACATTTGGATTGTTTTTCACGAACATTTAAAGCCTGTAACTCATTGCATGCAGGATCCGTGCAACTTGCTAGATCCGTTGCGAGCTGATTGATTTTGGATCTCAATTCACGCAGTTTGTTTGCACATTCTTCGGGTTGAATTTGAACACCATGTTGTGTCATGACGAGTTGGCTGTCACCCGCATACTGTGGTTTTACACTATGTAGTGCGGGCCAGCCTGGAACATTTTCAAACTGTTTCTTATCAATTTGCACCAAATTGCGTTTGTCCAAAGTTTCAAGCGTCCAAATTTCCATAAATTGTTGCAACAAAAGTCGCAACATGTTTTCAGGGTAGGCTTTACGTAGATCCTCATCCAATGTGATTTTTTTGCTTGTTGGTAAACGTTTCCATGCCTCTTCCGCAGTCC
>Ga0207658_10001501_pt1 | contig 18138 bp, 20 predicted proteins | sample KBSS33metaG_FD_184322 | JGI IMG/M metagenome (GOLD analysis project Ga0207658, IMG submission 184322) | Switchgrass rhizosphere microbial communities from Kellogg Biological Station, Michigan, USA - KBS S3-3 metaG (SPAdes) (version 2) | ecosystem: Host-associated > Plants > Roots > Rhizosphere...
GCCCGCTTGGCGCTCGGGCGACGAGAACCGCCAACGCATCGTCGTCGTGGCCATGCTGCTGATCCTGCCCTTAACACTGCTCACCCTGATGCCGGGCTATGGACCGCCCTTCGCCGCCAACCTCGCGATGAACCATACCCGCTACGTTATCCTGTTCGTCTCCGCGACTTTCATGGGCGCGGCGTTCCTAATGCTGAAGGACGTGCTAGCAGATGCCGGTGAGCGCCTGTTCTCGCCTTTGGGTCAAGCAGCCGGGCTGCTCGGCACGCTTGTCCAGCTCGTCTGGACGGCGATATTGATCGGCTGGATGGTGACGCTTGCGCACAAGCCCGCCACTTATCTGCCGGTCTATGGCACCCTGACTGAAAACAGCTCGGACGTACTCCTGTTCTTTGCCGGCCTGCTGACTTACGTCGCGACCGCCTGCTATGCGCTCGCCTTCGCGCGCGCTGGCTGGCTGGGACCAATCAAGGCCAAGCTCGTTGCCGCGATTGCGACGATCGCGATCCTTGGCTTGGCGGCGCGAGGCCTAGGATTTCCCGATCTTGGCGAGGACTGGTACATGGTTCCGGGCGACATCGTCGGCATCCCGGCGATCCCCTGGCTCATGCCCTATCTGCTCGGCGTGGCCGCGCTGTTCCGGGCGGCGCGCGACTGATCGGATCGATCCGGCCGGACTGCCCGCCGCAAGGCGGGTTATATCGTCGCCATGACAAAACTTTCGCCGATCGAGTTGGAGTTCGCGACGATATCCAGCCTGCATAGCAGGTCCGGTTGGAAAGCTACTTCAACAACGCTTCATGCCCTGGCATCAATTCCAGCGAACTGAGTTAAGTTGGAACAGGCGCCCTTTCCCGAAAAGGAACGACGATCGACGAGGCCTGGGCTTTCTCGTTGGGATCCTAAACGGGAAGATCGGTGCGGACGATCCGGGCGGCGTAGCAGCCGCGTTTGGCGTAATGCGCCTGCAAGTAGGCTATAGCGGGATTCTCGAATAACCGCTTGATGAGCGGCGCAAGGGCATTCCCGTCCCCAAGGTCGGCATCCACCATCTCACCGTTCTCGCCAAACCCGCGTAGCGAGATAGGGCGGATGCGAAGCGCGTCGGGAACGACATCAATCGCGTCGAGCGCGCGATTGGCACCTTCGCGCACGAAGATAGCGTGCCGCGAACGGTACGCCGTGGCGGCAGGCTGATGCTCGTAATTCAGCAGGATCGCGTGCTCTCCGATGTCCATGTCACGGACTTCCACGCGATCTGGAAAGCCTGGTTTGGCATTAACGACGTACCGCTGTGCTCCTGCAGCAGCGAGATCGGTATCGGAAAGCCCGTAAAGGTGACTAAACTGGCCGGGGTCTATCCCTAGGATGCGAAAGGACATGGGCGAACTCCTAAAGGTGTTACGATTCTATGGCCCATCTCACCTGCGCAGGCTTCCCGCATCTTGCGATCAAACCGCGAATTCCCGTATCGGCATCCCCATGGGGAAGCGCCGGAGGTGGCGACAAACAGGTGAAATGCGCTACGTCCGCTTCCGACGTAACCTGGCGTTCAAGCGCTAGCATCGGAACGACGTAAGGTGGTCGAGATCAGGCAAATCTTTTGGCACCAGCAACACTGGCGACGACAATGACGGTCACGAGCAACATGCCCGGGGCCACAGGCTCATGCAGCAGGACAGCAGCGAGGACCAGTCCCAGGAAAGGCTGCAGCAGCTGCAACTGACCAACACTCGCAATGCCACCAAGGCTGAGGCCGCGATACCAGAAGATGAAGCCGATCAGCATCGAAAAGACCGAAACGTAACCCAAGCCGAGCCAACTGCTTAAGCTAATAGTCCCCAGACCGGACGCCGGCCAGAGCATCGCCGTGCCAAGCGCGGCAAGCGGCACACACATGACCAGCGCCCAGCTGATCACCTGCCATCCACCAAGCTGGCGCGTCATAACCGCGCCTTCGGCATAGCCCAATCCGCACAGCACAATGGCGGTGACCATCAGGCCGTCGCCAAGATCCGTGGGCTCTGCCCCCCGGGCCAATGCGAAACCGGCCACGGCGGCCGCCCCCACCAGAGCGAAAACCCAAAATCCCGCTGATGGTCGTTCGCCGCCGCGCAACACGCCGAACAGGGCCGTACACAATGGCAAAAGCCCGATGAACACCAGCGAGCGTGCCGAAGTGATATGCTGCAGAGCCAGGGCCGTGAGGAACGGGAAGCCCAGCACACAGCCCCCCGCCACAACTGCCAACTGGCGCCATTGGCGGAACGACGGTCGTGGCTGACGCCCCTGTGCCAGCAGCAGGCAGGCCAATCCACCAGCGATCAAAGCGCGCAAGCTCGTCAGCAACAGCGGGGAAAAGCCGATGACGGCGAGGCGCGTGGCGGGCAAGGATCCGCTAAATATTGCGACGCCCAACAGGCCATTGCCCCAGCCTCGATAGTTGCCCTGCATGAAAAACGCCCTTGATGTCAGAGGCACGGGCTAGGCAAGGCGCACGGGAACGGCCAGAGACAGAACAGTACAAATTGCAGATTCTGTATCATGATAGGAGCCATACAGATGGTCGGTGCAACGCAGGCAGGCCGAGTAATGGAGGGTATACGTAGCCGCATTGCCTCGCGGCTGCTCTGCTCTGGTGACCGCCTGCCGTCCGTAAGGCAATGCGCCGCCAGTTTCGGCGTTTCACCTGCCACGGTGGTTGAGGCCTACGATCGGCTCGTCGCTGAAGGCCTGATCGAGGCAAAGCCACGCTCGGGATTTTTCGTCAGCGCGTTGGCTGGTGCGCCCCAAAGCCCATCGGCCCGGGGCCCGCAGCGCGACCCCGCCATTGACCCGTTCTGGGTCTCGCGACAATCGCTCGATTCCCCGGCGGCCATCGCGAAGCCCGGTTGCGGGTGGCTGCCGCCGGAATGGATGCCCCAACGCGCGCTTCAGAAGGCCATGCGCGAAGTGGGCCGCGATGCCGCCACGCTAACAGACTATGGCACCACGGCGGGCGATCCTGTCCTGCGCCGCCAGATCGCGCTGCGATTTGCCGCAGATGGGCTGATGTGCGATCCCGACCGGATTCTGCTGACCAGTTCGGGCACGCAGGCGATCGATCTGATCTGCCGCCTGTTGCTGCGTCCCGGGGACGCGGTGCTGCTCGATGATCCGTGCTATTTCAACTATCAGGCGCTGATGGCTGCCCATCAGGCAAGGCTGATCAGTGTGCCCTTTGTGGCCACCGGCCCTGATCCGGCAGCCTTTGAAGCGATTGTCGCGGCTGAGCGGCCGCGCCTCTACATCACCAATTCAAGCCTGCATAACCCCACCGGAGTCAGCCTCAGTCTCTCTACCGCACACCGCCTTCCGGCCATTGCCGCCGCGCATGGCATGGTGATCGTCGAAGACGATATCTTTGCCGATTTCGCCCCAGGATCGCCAACCATGGCCGCACTCGATGGCCTTGCCGGCGTGATCCGCATTGGCAGCTTCTCAAAAACGCTCTCTGCGGCGCTGCGCTGCGGTTATATTGCAGCGCGGCCGGAATGGATCGAGTCCTTGTCGGACTTGCAACTGGCAACCGGCTTCGGCGGCCCAAGTCCGCTTGCTACCAGCGCCATCAGCCATGTTTTGGCCAGCGGCACCTATCGGCGGCATATGGAGGATTTGCGCGTTAGGCTCGCGCGCGCGCGGAACCAGGTTGGGCAACAGCTCTTTGATCTGGGTGTTGTACCGCAAGGTCTTCCCACTGGCGGCTTCACCTTGTGGTGTCGGATACCAACCGGCCTCGATAGCGCGACATTGGCAACGACCTGTCTGAAACAGGGCGTCATTCTAGCTCCGGGCAATGTGTTCAGCCCCAGCCAGAGTGCGGCGGCTTTTCTGCGCTTCAACGTTGCTCAGACCAGTGGACTGGTCTTGGGAGTGCTGGAGTCGGCATTACAGGATCAACTGGCTCTCCTTTGACGTCGGTCGCTTGAAACAGACCTCGGCTAGGGCCTATCCTAATCGTCCTGACGGCAGGTCTTGGCGGATTCTGCCGCTGGTGAAGTCATCCAGGCGCGGCAAAATGTGGTCGGCAGGTGTCACGAAAAATGGACCTAACTGGCGATCGGAAATCCTTCTCTGGGCATCTCAGTCGGGTCGACCTCCGTGCCGATCGGTTCAATTTAATGTTTCGTCGCCGACGACAAATGCGAGGTATCTTCGAATGTCAAAGCAAGCGGCCAGAGCGATGTCTTCGTGAAAAAGCGCTCAGGCCGGTTTTGCCGGGTCTCGTGCAATAGGCCGAGCCAACAAAGCGGCCGCAGGACATGCACATAGACGAGCGATTTCATATGGGAGTTCTTGTCAGCGCTGCCTGTCAGTCTGGCACTGAATTGGTGATCCGTCACACCTGAATCGGCTTCGCTGTTCACGGGATTGAGGACGGAAACCCATTCGATTTCCAGCATGTCATCCTGGCCAGCGGAAAGGAGCAGATGCTGTGCAAGGGCAATCCAAAGGCTCCCCGAATGCTCCAACAGGTCTGTGCCAATTTTGGTTATGTGTAAGAAGCCCTTGCGGTGACGGGCGAGCTTGGCGGCCAATAACAAATCGTGCAGCACCACCAACGGGGGAAAGTCATGCTCGTTCAGTACTTTATTGATAGCGAAGAGTTCATCTGCCGTGTATCCCGGCCAATTGAAGGCTTCAGCGGCCCAAGTGACATAGTATCGCTTTAGTGCCCTGCTTGGCGTCAGCCCGATCAGACCTACTTCCAGGAGATGCCGCAATGTGAGCATGGCTGCTCGGTGGAGCGGTGACAGCTCCAACTGCGGGGCATCGGCGGCTGGGGCGTGAAACTCGATCATTACAAAGAGGCTTCTGCCGCGGAGCGGAACTGGAAACAACAGCCGACATAGCCCCGCAAATGAGCAAGCGGACCGAGCAGTCCTGGAGATTGGGAATTGGCCAACTGAGGTGGTCCCGCCTTCTTGGACAGTTTGGCGGCTAAGTTAAGCTAATCCCGATTGTCGTTCATGCCGCCTGTTTGATCATCGGATCATGGGGGGCATGCCCCCCATGATCCGATTGTCCGATCTGCCCATATGCTTCAACCGGGGTTCTCCCGGCCAAGCCCGAGTGTGGACGTTGGGTATTGTAATAGGTGATCCACCGGCCAAGGCCAGTCCGCAGCTCGGAACCTGTCTCGAAGGCATGGAGATAGACGCACTCGTACTTCAAGGACCGCCAGAGCCGCTCGATGAAGACGTTGTCCATCCACCGCCCCCGACCGTCCATGCTGATGCGGACCTCGGCCTCGCGCAGCACGCTGGTGAAGGCTTGCGACGTAAATTGGCTGCCCTGATCCGTGTTGAAGATCTCGCGCCTCCCGAACCGGGCCAGCGCTTCCTCTAGCGCCGCGACACAGAAGCCGGCATCCATTGTGTTCGATAGCCGCCAGGCCAACACCTTGCGCGTTGCCCAGTCCATGATCGCCACCAGGTAGAGGAAGCCACGGCGCATGGGGATGTACGTCACGTCGGCGCACCAGACATGGTTGGGCCGCTCGATCGCCAGCTTGCGCAGCAGGTACGGGTAGATCCGGTGCTGCGGATTGGGATCGCTCGTGCGCGGCCGCTGGTAGATTGGCGTCAGGCCCATCTTCGCCATCAGCCGCCGTGCCCGGCGGCGTCCAATGTCCCGACCATTGCGCCGCAGGTGCCGCGCCATCTGGCGGCTGCCATACCATGGGCACTCCATGAAGGTCTCGTCGATCACAGCCATCAGCGCCAGGGTTTCGTCCGTCTCCGGGACCGGCGCGTAATAGTATGACGAACGACTGATCAGTAGCAGGCGGCATTGCGCTGCGATCGGCAGGCGGAGGTGAGCCGGTTCGACCATCGCCCGCCTCCGGTCCACGCTCATCGACCGAAGGCTTTCGCTAAAAAATCCCGCTCCACCACCAATTGCCCGATCTTGGCGTGCAGCTTCTCCACCTCGCTCTCGCTGGCGGCCTTGGCCGCATCGCCAGCCCCGGAAAACGTGCCTGCCATCCCATCAATGGCCTGACGCTTCCAGGATGCGATCATTGTGTGGTGGACACCGTGCTTGGCTGCCAGCTCCGCCAGCGTCAGATCGCCCCGGATCGCCTCCTTGGCTTTGAAATCGGCGCTGTAGCGCTTTCTCGTCGTCTTCATTCCCGTACCAATCCGTCAGGTCGGGATTAGCTTAGCATCCTGTCCAGAAAACCGGCACCACCTCAGATCGTGATCGAGGTCTGCATGGACAGCCCCACTACACTCAGCGCAAGGACGTCGACGATCCTGAACGCTCACCACATGTGGCGCTATCCTTTGGTCGGCGGCTCGCAAAACCGACGACGCGGATCAATATTCCTAACCTTTGTCTAGTACGCCCTCCTCTTCCTTTCATGGCGCTAGCACCTTCTGTGGCTATCGCCCCGGTTAATCCCAGACGAGACACTCCGGAACTACCCGTTCGAGGGCCTGGATAGGCAACGTGAATGAAGGGCAGCTTCAGCCGATCGGCGCTCGAAAGGAGGCTTACCGGATCGTCCCCAATCGTGGTCATTGGGCTGCAGCGAATGGCCCCCCTCTCGTACGATTCAGTGCTCAATGAGGCGGTCAGGCTCTAAGCGATCCTGCGCATAGCACGACCATGTCCTACTCAATCCAGCGGAAAGCGAGAGCCTGCCGTCGGCCTTGGTGCGGCGAGAGGATCAAAATTTGTCCAAGAGGACCAGTTTTCGTGTCACTGGACAGTTACCGGGATGCCCCGCGAGGATTCGAACCTCGATTGACGGAGTCAGAGTCCGTAGTCTTACCTTTAGACGACGGGGCACCGGGAGGCGCCCCTCTAGGCGGCGTGTTTGAGAGCGTCAACCCAATTTTCGCGCTTTGCACAAGCGTGCCGGGCCCTTCCTGGGGGCAACCTTGCCGCGCGGGCGCCATGCCGCTACGATGGTGGCAAGTACCCGGCCGGCGCCGATGCCGGCGGGAAAACATAAGCGAATTTGTATCATGGCGGAAACCACTCCGCCGGCCAGGGGACGAGGGCCGCGATCCGGCGGAAGGAACAGGCAGCGAGGGCCGCGCAAGGCTTCGCCCGCGCCCGATGCCGCCGGACAGCCGCCCGCCACTGCGTCGGCCCAACATCGCGCAGAACCCGGCGCGGCATCGGGACAGCGACCTGCTGCATCCCCTGGCGCGCTGGCCGGTGCCAAGGCCAAGGCCAAGGCCAAGGCCAAGGCAGGATCCAGAAAACGCAGTTCTGCGCGCAGAAGCAAGGCCAAAGGCGCAGCCAAGCGGCCCGCGCCCGGCGTTGCGAGCAGCGAGGCATCCGCAACGCCCGCGCGACCCCTGCATGACCTGGCCGCACACGGCGCACAAGCCGATGCCGGCGCTGGGCAAGAGGCTTTGCGTCCGTCGGCGGCGGCAATGCCGGCGTTCGCCTTTCCGGACGATGCCGCCCTGCCGCGTCCCTGGCAAAAGGCGGTTCCGTTTCATCGCCAGGCCTATGCCGCGATCGACCTTGGCACCAACAACTGTCGCCTGCTGATTGCCCGTCCCGCCGGCGGGCATTTCGTGGTGATCGATGCGTTCAGCCGTGTGGTGCGGCTGGGCGAGGGGCTGGCCCAGTCTGGCCGCCTATCGGATGCCGCGATGGACCGCGCGCTGGCAGCGCTGCATGTCTGCGCGGAAAAGCTGAAGAAGCGCAATGTGCACCTGGCGCGCTCGGTGGCGACGGAGGCGTGCCGGCGCGCCAGCAACGGCGCCGAATTCATCGAGCGGGTCTATCGGGAGACGGGCATCCGCCTCAACATCATCACCGCTCAGGAAGAAGCGCGGCTGGCCGTGCTGGGGTGCCATATCCTGCTCGAACACGGCGATGGCCCGGCGATGATTTTCGATATCGGTGGCGGGTCGACCGAAATGGTGCTGGTCGATCCTGCCGATCCCGTGCCACGCATCCTCGATTGGCAGAGCGTTCCCTGGGGCGTGGTGTCGTTGACCGAGGGCGTCGGTCCGATTGCCGACAGCCCGGAAGCCCGCGCCGCCGCCTATGTCGACATGCGCGCGCGGGTGGCCGACGGTTTTGCCCCGTTCATCGAGCGGATCGCGCCTGCCCGAGCCCGTGCGCTGGCCGAAGGCGCCATTCGCCTGCTCGGCACAAGCGGAACCGTTACGACGCTGGCCAGCCTGCATCTGGGGCTGCCGCAATATGATCGGCGCGCAGTCGATGGACTGATCGTGCCGACGCAATCCATGCGGGCGATCAGCCAGCGCCTTGCGCACTTGTCTCCGGCAGAGCGGGTGGCGGTTCCGTGCATCGGCCGCGAGCGGTCCGATCTGGTGGTCGCCGGCTGTGCCATTCTGGAAACCATTTTCGACATCTGGCCTGCCGACCGGCTGGGCATCGCCGATCGCGGCATTCGCGAAGGCATCCTGCGCTCGCTCATGGCCACCGGCGGCGATGCCGTGCGCAGCCGCGAGGCCTTGCGCCAACTTAGTAGCGGAGCAACGTAATGAGCCGTTCCGGCAAAGATCCGCACGAGCGCCTGAAAACCGCCAAGAAGCGCACGGCGTCTTCCGCGCGCTGGCTCTCGCGCCAGATCAACGATCCTTATGTGAAACAGGCCAGGGCCGATGGCTGGCGCAGCCGCGCGGCCTTCAAGCTGATCGAACTGGACGAACGGTTCGCCCTGCTCAAGGGCCGGCAGCGCGTGGTCGATCTCGGCATCGCGCCGGGCGGCTGGAGCCAGGTCGTGCGCAAGAAGGCGCCCGCGGCGCGCGTCGTCGGCATCGATCTTTTGCCCACCGAGCCGATCGAAGGCGTGACCATTTTCGAGATGGATTTCATGGCCGACGAAGCGCCCGCAGCACTGGAAGGCGCGCTCGACGGGGCGCCCGACCTCGTGCTGTCGGATATGGCCGCCAACACCGTGGGCCACAAGCAGACCGACCATTTGCGCACCATGGGCCTGGTGGAAACGGCTGTCGACTTTGCCATCAACACCTTGGCGCCAGGCGGCGCATTCGTGGCCAAAGTCTTTGCCGGCGGCACGGATGGCGATCTCCTGACGATCCTCAAGCGCAATTTCGCTTCGGTGAAGCATGCCAAGCCGCCAGCCAGCCGCAAGGATTCATCGGAATGGTACGTGATCGCGCAAGGGTTCAAGGGCCGCGCGCCTGCGCCTGAAGCCGAGGGCTGATCCACTGCACGGGCATGCCGGGGGATAAACCCAAGGCCTGCGAAGAATCCCGTTGCGGTGCGCGCCTCTCTCGGCTAACCGCCCGTCTCCCACCCGTGGGTCCTGCCAGGACCCGCGCGACGAGAGGCCCGATGGCGGAGTGGTGACGCACCGGACTGCAAATCCGTTTACGCCGGTTCGATTCCGGCTCGGGCCTCCATCGCAGCCTCCCAGAGCGTCTGAAGACGTCCTGTAAGCGGCTGTTTTTCGGCACTTTTATCTGCTATTATGGCTCCGTCAGTCGAGGGCCGTTTCATCAAATCTCACCCGTGTGATGGACGAGTTGATGGTAGGCCCCGATTTCAGGATGGGGACATACCATCATGTCGAGCGAAAAACGGCAGAAATCCGGGCTTACGGCGGCATGGGTGTCGCGCGCAAAGCCCAAGGACAAACCTTACAAGCTAAGCGATCGCGACGGCCTCTATCTGCTGGTCGAACCCAGCGGTGGTCGCGTCTGGCGCATGAATTACCGCATTCATGGCAGACAGAGAACCGTAACTTTCGGTCGGTGGCCCGAACTGCTGCTTGGAGAGGCCAGGGAGCGATTGCTTGATGCGCGTCGGCTGCTTGCCAAGGGGATTGATCCCGTCGAACACGCCAAGCTCGAAAAGATCGCCAGATCGCTGGCGGCGACGCACACGTTCGAGGCGGTGGCCAAGGAATGGCTCGACAAGATAGCCGCCGAAGGCGCCGCGCCGATGACGGTGAAGAAAGCGCGCTGGCTCCTGGCGAAGCTTTACCCAGCAATTGGACGGCGCCCTATCAGCGAAATCTCTGCGCATGAATTGCTGCTGGCACTCAAGAAGATCGAAGCCACCAAGCGCTACGACACCGCCAATCGGGCGCGAACAGCATCCAGCCAGGTTTTCAGATATGCCATTGCCACCGCGCGGACTGAGCGCGATATCGCCTCGGATCTGCGCGGTGCGCTGATCACGCCCAAGACCACTCATCGGGCCGCAATCACGACGCCTGTTGAAGCAGGGGCGCTGCTACGCACCATCGACGATTATGACGGGCACCCCCTGACCAGAACGGCGTTGCGGATGCTTGCGCATGTTTTCGTTCGGCCCGGCGAATTACGCTGGGCGGAGTGGTCCGAGTTTGATCTCGAAAAGCGCGTATGGACCATCCCAGGGCACAAGATGAAGATGCGTCGCCCTCATGCTGTGCCGCTCACCAGGCAGGTGCTGGCGATACTGGCGGAGATTGAGCACGACGCCGCTTATAGCCCTTTTCTGTTCCCCTCCCTGCGCGCCGTTGATCGACCCATGTCCGATAACACAATCAATGCGGCGCTCCGGCGACTGGGCTATGGCAAGGAGGAGATGACCGGTCATGGCTTCCGCGCCTTGGCAGCCACGCTGCTCAACGAAATGGGCTGCTGGAATCCGGACGCCATCGAGCGACAGCTTGCTCACGCCGATGGAAACTCTATTCGTCGGGCCTATGCACGGGGCCAATACTGGGAGGAACGGGTGCGCATGATGCAGCACTGGTCTGATCATCTCGACCAACTACGCAATGGCGCCAAAATCCTGCGCCCGAAATTTGGGCACAGCGGATCGTAGAGCGTGGGCTGGGTGATTGGCGGCTGGCGGCGGCCGTTGTCGGTCAGAGCCAGTCCTTCGAGAGCTTTGTTCTAACGGCAGCTTCGGACATAACTTGCCACTCGCCTAGCGTGAATGGCACCTGGCAGCAAAGCGCCTCAATTTCGAATACCGGCAAATCAAACGCCAGGTCCTGAAAGTCGCCGTTTCTAGGTTCCGATCGAGATCCCGATAGGGTTAGGCGACCCGTTAATTTCTGGATGTGTTGCCCGTGGACTAATCGGTAGCAGCGAAGACGCCAACGATGTGATATGTGCAGACCGCCGCATATGGAATTTGTGGCTGTGGCGCGTGGAGAAATCGATGCCAAAGTGGTTGAAGGCGGTACTGCGCTTCTTGGTCGGCGAGCCGCGTCTCCAACGGCCAGCTTCCAGAACGTCCCGGCCGACAGGCGCTTTCTCACGCCAGCGATCCTACCCGCTCATCGGCCTCAAGGAGCATACCGGAGAAGGCCGGCCGGAAAGGCTTCGCTGGAAGGCGAGCCATCCCTCCACGATACGTCGCTTCAAGGCGGAGGTGACGTGCTCCCACGGGCACGGTATCGCGCTTCGCGACCACACTGTTGAAGCCGACGGCAGCGTCGTTCCCAGCATCGTGTGCAAGGCTCCGGGCTGCGACTTCCACGAGATTGTCCGCCTCGAGGGCTGGCGGGCAGGCAGGATTCCGGCCGCGATCTAAGCCGCGAGGCAGTCCGCTTCGCTGCGCAGATGTTCCGGCTCGATCCGAGTGCCTATGTCGTCGAACGCGTAAAGAAGCGATATCCGCTCACCGTTCCACTGGTAGCGGTAATGGGCCGCCTGGAGGGTCTGCTCCAGAGTCGACCCGTTCAGCACGGAGATCGCCGTCGCGCTGGGGCGTTCGATCGGGTGGAAGAGCACCCCGTCCACATCGTCCCCGATGGACTTGCCGAGCTCGCGCCCGCGGTCCCGCGCCTCCTCAGCGTCGAGGCAGCGTAGGTCGACAAACCGGCCAGATAGCGGCGTCTTGAACATCCGCATGTCCAGGCCGATCGGGCCCTCCGACGTACAGGCAAGAAAGCGCTGACGCTTCGCTACCGAGATCGCTAGAGCGGTCTGGCGGTCAGCAGCGACCTCGAGGCACGGACGGTCGGCATCGAAAAAGGTGCTGCCGTCCGGATGGCCGTACGCGAAGGGAGCAAGGTTCCAGTTCTGGAGACGCGCTGACGTCTTCGGATCCTTGTTCTCGAGGTTAGCAATACGAGCCTGCGACTGGAGGCGGGGGTTGGTCAGGTTCTCGATGTCGACCAGCGCGTTCAGGCGGTCGTTGGCGACCAGGCCTTCATACACTGAGACTGGCGGGAAGCGCGACGGGATGAGCCGGAAGGTTTCGCCCTTCCACTGCACGACGGGTCCGATCTCAGCCACCACGCTGGGCATCCAGGAAGCGCTTGACCTTGTAGAGGCTGGTGACCTTGCCTTCGAGCATGACGTCGAGCGCGCTGGCACCGTCGAAATAGGTGTTCTTCTTGCGCACCCACTCCTCGCCGCGCTCGTCAACGGTGAAGAGGATCCGCAGCGATTTCCAGATGCCGAAGATATAGGAGAGCCGTTCCAGCGTGTCGGCGGGCAGGTTGCCGCCTTCTTTCTTCCATTTGAAGAAGGTCGAACGACCGGGAGACCCTAACAGCAAGATTTGCTCGTCGGTGGAAAGGCCCCACCGCTCTGCCATTGCGAAGAAGGCCTCCAGCTCGGCTGGAATCCTCGAACGTCCGACGATCCCTTCGGCGTCGGGGGCGGTTATCGCCATCTTAAATTACTCCTTGTCCAAATGTGGACTTGACGCGAAAATTAGTCCTGATGCATACAGGGTCCAGATCGAGACTTCTTGGGCATCTTAGTCCAGATGGCTTGATCGTCAAGAGTCCCGGCAACGTGGCCGGCATCGTGCTGGAGTAAAAGACATAATGACCATTTCCGACCCCGGGCGCGATCGCGCCGCCGACGAGTTCCCCATCAACGGCGAGCTCATCAAGTTCGATGACGCCATCATCAGTGTGCGCGAGGCGCTCAATGCTGCCGGATTGACGCCCGCCAGCGAGCATCAAGCGGTCATGATCGAGAACGGACGCACGACCCATATGACCACGGACGCTAAGATCATCCTTGCCGATCATCCTCATGGTCAGCTGCGTGCCGCCCTGTCCGACGAGGCCTACGCCTTCACCGTGAACGAGATCGGGCAGATCTGGCCAACGGATCAGATCGAGACGGACGAGTTCAATCGTATCTGGCCGGCCCCCGAGGGGCAGGACTGGGTGCTGGAGCGGAAGGACGAACCGGACGTCGTCCTCCGGCCGGGCAGCACCATCGCGTTGGGCCCGAAGGGCGTCGAGCACGTCGTCTCGCGCAAGCATCACGGTGCCGACAAGCTGCTGGTGACGGTCATGACGCTTAGCGGCGTGTTCCCGGCCGAAGGCGGTCTGCGCGTCAAGAGCGACGAGACGATCTCCTCCGTCCTGGAGAAGGCGGCGCGGAAGCTCGACCTCGCCGATACGTCGGGGTGGATCGTCAGCGTCGCAGGCAACGACATCAACGCCTCGTTGACCTTCGGGCAGGCGGGTCTGACCGGTGTCGTCGAACTCGACTGGATGCCACGCGAAGGTGGCGGTGGCAATGCTTGAGCTGATCTCGCGTGCGGCGTTCGAGGCGGACGTAAGCCGCCTCGACGTCACCGCCGTGCGTCGCTGGGGGTGGGAGATCGTGTCGGCGAAATACCCCATCTTCGATGTCATCTTCCACCATCCGACTGCGGCAGCGCTACGTCTGCGGCTGGAATGCGAGCAGTGGAACGAGATGCCGCCGAGCATCCAGCTTCTGCGTGCCGATGGCACGCCGGTGGATGCGGCGCCGCCTTCCGTGGGCAACATTTTTCATCCTTACCCTCATCCTGTGACGGGGCGCTTGTTCGTGTGCATGCGCGGGGTCCGGGAATACCATACCCATCAAAGCCATCTCACCGAGGCATGGTCGAACTATCGCGGCACGTCGGGCAACGATCTCATCGGCATCGTCACCCAGATCTACCGCTCATGGAAGAAGGCAGTGGGATGACCAGGCTAAGCTGCACTACCGAAATGCTGGCACGAACGATCGACATCCTGCGTGCAGGCGGCGCGCGTTCCGAGGAGCGCGTCGTCCTTTGGCTAGGACCAGTTTCTGGTATCCGCGAACCGATGCCGGTCACTGAGGTCTACGAGCCCGATCAGATCGCCGACATCGACTATTTCAAGCTGCCACCTGCAAGCCTGCGCGGCCTGATGAATCATCTGCGCGGCGCACGTCTGAAGATACTGGCGCAGGTCCATAGCCATCCCGGTCGTGCCTTCCATTCGGAGGCCGACAACGAATGGGCGATCATCCGCCATGTTGGCGCGCTTTCGCTGGTGCTGCCGGAGTTCGCTCGCAACACAACGCCGGCGAACTTTACGGAGCAGGCCGTCAGCTATCGCCTTTCGGGCAAAAACGAATGGGTTCGCGTACTGACGTCCGGTTCCGACGGATGCATTGGGGTATTGGGATGATCACCGCTAGGCAAGAGAATGCTCGGATGCTCGCGTCGGCGCTCGGCATTGACGAGGATGCTGCATCGGCCCGTCTGGAAGGCCGGATCCTGGTCACGGTGGATGGGCGTGCTTCCTGCGCCGACTGGGCCAGGGAGATTTGCGATCTGCTCGATCGCACCATGGCCGTGACGCGGGATCCGGCGGACGACGCGAAGGTCGAACTCGTCATCGGCAATGCCGCACCGCGTTCGAGCGCCACGCGGCTGTACGCGCGGATTGACGCCTCGAAGGCGGTGATCAGCCTCGAACCGCCTAAGACTGTGTCCTCCGATCCGCACCCGCTCTTCGCGTCGATCGCGGCGTGTCCGACGGCGGCGGCGGCTCTTTCTCTTGCGATTGGCGCCGAAGAACTTCCGAAGGTCAGCCTTCCGATCACCGTGTCGTTCGACCAGCTTGGCATCCCGCGCGAGGCCTTGGACGCGTCTCTCGACCTGGACGGCGCAGTGCTGATCGGCGCGGGCGCCGTCGGCAATGCGTTCTTGCGTGCGCTGCGTTATATCGACGCCCGGGGGACGCTACCGATCGTCGATCCCAAGGCAGTCGGCGGCGGTAATCCGAACCGATGCCTCTATTTCACCGAGGCCGACGTCGGGCAACCCAAGGCTGAAACTTTGGCGCGGAATGCCAGCCCCGATTTCCCGCGTGTCGCGCTAAACCCCTTCAACGGTGATTTTCACGACTATGTTGCGAAGAACGGCCCTCAGCGCACTGCGATCGTCACCGTCGATAGTCGTCGCGTCCGTCGCGCTATTCAGGCCGAAGTTCCCGAACGCGTGTTCGACGCGTCGACCACCGACATCCGGGCGGTCGTCGTCCATTCGCATCGCCAGCCGACCGCCAATGCATGTCTTTCGTGCATCTATCGCCACGTCCCAGATGAGCACGCCCGGGAACGCGCCATTGCCGATGGACTCGGGATCAGCCTAAACATGGTCAGGGAAAGTCTCATCTCCGCCGACGCGGCGGCGCTGATCGCTGGCGCCAACGCTGAAATTCAGGCGGCGGCGATCGAGGGTATGGCCTATGACAGCCTGTTCAAGCAGCTGTGCGCCGAGCAGGCGTTGAAATCCGCTGAGGGGAAGCAGGTTCTCGCCCCTTTCGCGTTTGTCAGTGCTCTTGCTGGCAATCTACTGGTGGTCGAGATGCTGCGCGTTCACATCGGTCTGACATCCACCAACTACTGGCAGGTCGATCCATGGGGGGCACCCATCGCGAAGCTCCGCAGCTGCCGCCCCCGCATCGTCGACTGCGAATTCTGTTCGATCCCGCACTTCGTGGCTATCGCCGACCAACTCTGGAGGGAGAAATCGGGGGCAGCGTGAGGAGTCGAGTTGCTGGTCGCAGCAATCGAACGACAGTTTTTCACTGCGAACCTCTCTAAAGTGGCCCGCCGGCACTCGGCCCAATTTCTGTTAACCCGCGACACCTTTCACGCAACTGCTAAACGTCCCTTTCTAGTGAGAGCTGCAGTTAGAGCTATCGCTCTGGAGCGGCAGGATTATCCAGGATTCCCGCATTCCGCTAGCCTGAGGTATATCAGAAGGTGGATCGTAGCATGTTGACCCATACGCGCTGCCGGTCCCCGTCTCCCCCATGGAACATGGGGTTGCGCATCCATTCGCGCATGGCAGATTCCCGCCAGCCGGTGCAGCGCGTGGCGATGCGGACCTGCTTGGGAAACGTCCCCGCCTGGATCTTGCGATAGAGAATCGCGCGGGTCAGGCCGGTGCGATCGAGGACGGCGTTGAGGTGCAGAATACGGTCCGGGGGCTGTTCAGTCATGGCTTGGTTCTCCTGTGCTGTGGTTGGTTTTCTTGCTCCTTCGTTGTGAGATTTGCTGGTCTGCGTTCGGCGTCAAGAGTGCCGAAAACGGCGCAAATGCGCCGATTTTACGCCATTTGACCCCATGGTGTCCGATCTTACCCCAGCGTACGAAAAAGAAATTTTGAGGCTCGTGCAGATTGTGTCTCAGGCCGTCTCGGTCTGACCGCGCTCTCCTTCCGCTGCGCTCCAGCCGAGCCGGCTGCGCCGTCTCGTCGGCATGGCCGGTGCGATCGCTGACACTTGGCCCGGCCTTGCTGGCCGGTCCTGTCGGTCCGCCTGTGGCTTCCCTCCAGTTGTCGCCGCGCTTTGGATGCGCGGCGGCCTTTGCCTCGGCTCCAGGGTGACGGGGGGCGTCACGGCCCTGTAGCCCCGCCGCGACGGGGTGCAACCCGGCCCGCTGCGCGGGTCCGGGTGCTCCACGTTGTTGCGCCCTTCGGTGCACCCCGCCGCCTGATGCGGGGCTGTCGGTCCGCTCCTGCCGCCCCCCGCCACCCCGGCGCCGGGCCATGGCGGTTTAAGGAGCTTGAAGATCATGAGCACCGTGAACACGAGCGAATGCCAGTCCCTCTATGCCGAGGTGACGTCCCGCATCATTGCCGAACTCGAAGCCGGGCGCCTGCCCTGGGTGCAGCCCTGGGACGCCAGCCGCTGTCCCTGCACGCTGCCCCACAATGCCGGTTCCGGCCGGACATATTCCGGGATCAATATTCTCATTCTCTGGACCTCGGCCATCGAGCAGGGCTTTTCCTCGCAGCGCTGGCTGACCTATCGCCAGGCCGAAGCAGCCGGGGGCCATGTCCGGCGCGGCGAGAAGGGCACGGCGGTCTGCTATGCCGATCGCTTCACCCCGCGCGAGGAAGCGGCCAAGGCCAGGGATGAAGACCGCGAAGCGCGCACCGTGGCCTTTCTCAAGCGCTTTACCGTGTTCAATCTCGACCAGTGCGAGGGCTTGCCCGAGGACATCATTGCTCCGGTGGCACCGATTGCGCCCGAGCTGGCGATTGCTGGCGCCGATCGCGTGATCCAGGGCAGCGGGGTGACCTTCCGCATCGGTGGCGGGGAAGCGTTCTATTCCCCCTCCCATGATGTGGTGCAGGTGCCGCCCCAGGCTGCGTTCCTCGAGCCGATCAATTGGTTCCGCACGGCCCTGCACGAGCTTGGCCACGCCACGGGCCACAAGAGCCGGCTGGACAGGGATCAAACCGGCGAGTTCGGCTCTGCGTCCTACGCAAAAGAGGAACTTGTCGCGGAAATGGCCAGTGCCTTTGCCTGTGCCGCGCTGGGCATTGTCCCGACGGTGCGGCACTCCGACTACATCGGGGCCTGGCTCGAAGTGCTGCGCGCCGACGAGAAGGCGATCTTCCGGGCTGCCAGTGCGGCCAGCAAGGCGGCCGACTTCCTCCTGGCCTGTGGGGAGGACCGGCCATGAGCGCGTCTCTCCCGCCCGAATGGGGCACGCCCGTTCTACCGACCCTGTCGCCGCGCGCGTTCTGGCGCAGGGGGCAACGCGGTCTGCGCCGGATGACCAAGCGGCAGCGGGCGATCTTCGCAGCCGTGCGCTTCGAGGGCGCCAGCTATACCGAGCTGGCGCAGCGCCATGGCATCAGCATCGAAGCCGTGCAGGCCGAGCTGGCCAAGGCTCTCTCCACGCTGACCCGCGCGGTCTATGGGCACTGGTGGCAGCGCTGGTGGCCGTGGTGAAAAATTCAGGCCGCCCGATGACTTGCCATCGGGCGGCCATCGCGACAGGGTGCCGCTATCATGCGCAGCGATCTCGACCATCTTCCCGCCAACAAGCAGCGCGAGCTGGAACGCGTGGTGCAGATCGTCTTCGAGGAATTCGAGGACGCCCTGGCTCTGGCTTCGCACGAGTG
>Ga0207658_10001511_pt1 | contig 18082 bp, 14 predicted proteins | sample KBSS33metaG_FD_184322 | JGI IMG/M metagenome (GOLD analysis project Ga0207658, IMG submission 184322) | Switchgrass rhizosphere microbial communities from Kellogg Biological Station, Michigan, USA - KBS S3-3 metaG (SPAdes) (version 2) | ecosystem: Host-associated > Plants > Roots > Rhizosphere...
CCCGCAAGCGTGCACGTCCACGGCGGGCGTCGAGAGCGGGATCATGCACGCTTGCGGGCATGACACGCACATGACCGCCTGGATCGAGACGGCGCGACTGATGGCGGCGCGCAAGGCCGAGTGGTCGGGGACCCTGGTGATGATCGGACAGCCTGCCGAAGAGCTCGGCACCGGATCGGTCGAGATGCTGAAGGATGGGCTCTACACGCGCTTTCCGAAGCCGGACTTCACGCTCGCTTTTCATGACACGCCCGAACTGCCTGCCGGCGTCGTCGGCGCGGCGAGCGGGTGGGCCTTTGCCAATGTCGACAGCGTCGACATCCTGGTGCGCGGCATCGGCGGGCACGGCGCCTATCCGCATATGACCAAGGACCCGATCGTGCTCGCCAGTGCGATCGTGATGAAGCTGCAGACGCTGGTCAGCCGCGAGATCGATCCGGTCGATTCGGCGGTGGTGACGGTCGGCTCATTCCATGCCGGCGCCAAGCACAACGTCATCCCCGACGATGCCAAGCTCGAGCTGACCGTGCGCAGCTATTCCGATCTTACGCGCACGCGACTGCTCGACGGCATCCGCCGGATCGTCCGCGGCGAGGCGATCGCATCCGGCATCCCGGACGACAAGCTGCCGGTGGTCTCGGTCAAGGACCCGTACACCCGCGCGACCTGGAACTCGCCCGAGTTCACCGAAGCCGCGATCGCCGATCTCAAGGCCAAGATGGGAGAGGAGCGGGTGGTCACCAAGCAGCCGACGATGGGTGGCGAGGATTTCGGCGAATACCGCCGCGCGGATGAGGCGCATATCCAGTCGGTGATCTTCTGGGTAGGCGGCGCCGATCCTGCGAAGCTCGCCGCAGCCAAGGCGGGCGGGCCGCCGCTGCCATCGCTGCACAGCCCGTTGTGGGCACCGCAGGCCGACAAGGTCATCGCCTCGGGCTCGGAAGCGATCACGCTGACCGCGCTGCGATTGCTGGCGAAGAAATAGCGACTCAATCCAGCCGCCCGTCCGACGCGCCGGCCCGCTCACGCGAAGCGGCGAGCAGGGTCTCCATTTCTTTTGCCGAGGTCTCCTCGGGCTGCACCCCGCGCCGCTTGCGGGCGAGAAGGGCACCCCATTCCTCCTTCGTCATCCCCGGCGGCGGAGTGGAGAGCACGGCAGGCCCGCTTACGGCGGGCGCGGCGGGCGCGGGGATCACCACCATGCCGGCAAGATCGCCCGAGGTCTCGCCACCCCGGCCGCGGTCGCGCGCCCAGGTGTCGTCCGCATCGACTTCCATGAAGGCGCCGCCTGTCGAGCTGGCGGAAGCGCGCGAGGCGATCAGACCGACCGGCGCGCCGTGGGCCGCCTGGTCGATCGCGTCGGGATCCGTCGGCGCGACAGGCTGCGCCACCGCCCCCTTCTGCTGCTCGCCCTGCGCGAACATCGCCAGCAGCCCCGTCGCCGCCAGCGTCACCGCGGCGAAGTGACGGTACATTTGCGGGGTGGTGAGCGGCAGCTTGCGCGTCATGCGGGACATGCGGACTTCCTTGGCGCGCACCGGGTTACCGTTCCTGCGCCAGGTGCGGTTACGGCGGGACTGAAGCGGCGCTGCGTAGTCCACCTACCTGTAAAGCGAACCGACAAGCCTCTACGGCCCACCGAAGCCCGCAAAAGCACGGTAGTGGCAGGCTTGCCGACATGGCTGTCAGATTCACCGACGCTTTACGTCTTGGCATTAAGCATCACCCAAAGCCCGCAACCACGCGGGTTGGGGACGGCAACTTGCGACGATGATTCGTCTGTTCAAACACTACATCCCGCATGCAGTGGTCCTGTTGTGGCTGGTCGATATCCTGCTGCTGGCGGCGATCAACGAGCTGTCATGGCGCCTGCGGGCAGAGCAGATCGGCATGGACGCTGGCACGTTGCTGTCGCGCCTGGCGCCGCATGCCGCCTTTGCCGGGGTGATCTCGCTCTCGATGGTGGCGGTCGGCGTCTATGGGCCCGAATCGCTGCGTTCGATGCGGTTCGCCGCGGCGCGGCTGCTGGTGGCCATCTCGCTGGGCGTCATCGCGCTGTCCTTCGTCGACTTCATCGTCGGCGGCCAGAACTTCTGGCGCTCGACGCTGGCCTATTCGATGGCGTTCGCGATCGGGCTGCTGATCGCCAACCGGTTGCTGTTGAGTGGTTTCCTCGGCACCAGCGCCTTTCGCCGTCGCGTCCTGGTGCTCGGCGCCGGCAACCGCGCCAAGCGCCTGCGCGATCTTGGCGAGCGGCCCGAGAGCGGCTTCGTCATCGTCGGCTACATCGGCATGAGCGAGAACCGCCCGATGATCGAGGAGGCGATCCCGCGCGCGGCCATCAACAACCTCACCCGCTACGTCGAGAATCTGGGCGTCAGCGAAGTCGTGCTGGCGCTTGAGGAGCGGCGCAATGCGCTGCCGCTCAAGGACCTGCTCCGCATCAAGACCACCGGCGTCCACGTCAACGAGTTCTCCAGCTTCCTAGAGCGCGAGACCGGCCGCGTCGACCTCGACACCGTCAATCCCAGCTGGCTGATCTTTTCGGACGGCTTCTCCTCCGGCCGCGCCCTGTCGAGCGCCGCAAAGCGCCTGTTTGACATCGCCGCCAGCGCGCTGCTGCTCGCGATCACGGCGCCAGTGATCGTCCTGTTCGCCCTGCTGGTGAAGATCGACAGTCGCGGCCCCGCGTTTTACCGCCAGTCCCGCGTCGGCCTGTTCGGTGAGAACTTCCACGTGCTCAAGCTGCGCTCGATGCGTACCGATGCCGAAGTCGCCGGTGCGCAGTGGGCGGCCAAGGACGATCCACGTGTCACTCGCGTCGGCAGGTTCATCCGCAAGGTGCGGATCGACGAGCTGCCCCAGGCCTGGACCGTGCTCAAGGGCAAGATGAGCTTCGTCGGCCCGCGCCCGGAGCGACCAGAGTTCGTTGCCGACCTCGAGGAGCAGCTGCCCTATTACGCAGAACGCCACATGGTGAAGCCCGGCATCACCGGATGGGCGCAAGTGAACTATCCCTACGGTGCCTCGATCGAGGATTCGCGGCACAAGCTCGAATATGACCTCTACTACGCCAAGAACTACACGCCTTTCCTGGACTTCCTGATCATCCTGCAGACGCTGCGCGTCGTGCTCTGGAGCGAAGGCGCGCGGTGATGACCATGGGCCTGCCCGATGCATGGTCAACCATCGAGATTGCGCTGGACTTGACCAGCGCCATCGCCATCGCGAGCCTGGCGATGTGGCTCTGGCCGCGCCGCGCGCGGTTCCGCGATGCGGGTAGCGCGGTGCTGGCGGCGCTGCTGCTGACAGCGCTTTGGAGCCTGGCGGTTGCGTCTTCCGCAGCCGGCTCCGCCTCCACGTTCGTCCCCTCGATCGCCGAGAGCGTGCGGAACCTCGCATGGTTGCTGGTGATCTACCGCCTGTTCGAAAGCGACGGGCGGCACGCCGCACTCGCGCCGATTCGGCCAGTGATTTACTCGCTCGCTTTTGTGGAGCTGTTGCACCTGGGTTCCGATTACGGCCTTTCGCGCGTGGTGCTGGAACGCGAGTTCCTGCGCGTCGCGTTCGAATTCAACGTGCTGTTCCGCCTGCTGGTGGCGGTGGGCGGACTGGTGCTGGTGCACAACCTCTATGCCGGCGCCCCGCGAGACGCCCGCGCTGCACTGCGCTGGCCCGCGGCCGGCCTGGCGACCCTGTTGGCCTTCGATCTCAATCTCTACACCATGGCCTACCTCGGCGGTAAGCTACCGCATGAAGTCGCCGCGCTCCGCGGAGTCGCCACGCTGGCGCTGGTGGCCTGTCTGACCATCGCCGCTTCCCGCAAGCGCGACGACTTGCGGCTGCGGCCGTCACGCGCGGTGACGTTCCAGACCTTTTCGCTGATCGTGATTGGCGTTTACCTCGTCGCGATGGTCGCCGTGGCGCAGTGGCTCTCCTACGTCGGCGGCGATTTCGCGCGGCTGATCGAACTGGCATTCCTGACCATCGCCAGCGCCGTCGCGCTGGTGGTGCTGCCCTCGCGCCGTGTTCGCGGCTGGCTCAAGGTGATCCTCGCCAAGCATTTCTTCCAGCATCGCTACGACTATCGCGAAGAATGGCTGCGTTTCAACCGCACCATCGGCAGCGGCGGCGAGCAGGCGCTGCCGCTTGCCGAGCGGGTCGTGCAGTCGGTCGCCGACGTATTCGAGAGCCCCGCCGGGCTGCTGCTGACCCCGGGCGAACAGGGCGACCTCAGCTTGGCTGCGCGCTGGAACTGGGGCGAGATCCTCGTGCCGGGCCTCGCCTTCCCGCAGCGCGCCCTGGGTCCTTTCGCCCATACCGGTTACATCGCCGATCTCGACGAGATCCGCGCCGCGCCCGGGCGGGCCCCGACGGGATCGGACTTCCCCCGCTGGCTGATCGAGGACCCGCACGCGTGGGCGGTGATCCCGTTGGTGCACTACGAGCGGCTCGTCGGCATGGTCGTGCTCGCCCGGCCACAGCTGGTGCGGCGGTTCGACTGGGAGGACTTCGACCTGCTGCGCGTGATGGGCCAGCAGCTTGCCAGCTACCTTGCGGAGAACGCTAGCCAGGAGGCGCTCGCAGAATCGAACCGCTTCGAGGATTTCCACCGCCGCATCGCCTTCGTCATGCACGACATCAAGAATCTCGCCAGCCAGTTCAGCCTGCTGGCGCGCAATGCCGAGCTGCACGCCGAGAAGGCCGCGTTCCGGGCCGACATGCTGGTGACGCTGCGCAACTCTTCGGACAAGCTCAACGCGCTGCTGGCCCGCCTCTCGCGCTACGGCAATGGCGCGGTCGACCGGCTCGAGCAGGTCTGCGCCGGGGAAGTCGTCGCTGCCGTGATGGAGCGCTTCCGCGACCGGCCGCAAGTGGTCCTGGCCGAAAGCCAGGCGCTCACCGTCACCGCCAACCGCCATTCGCTAGAGCAAGTGCTGGTGCACCTCGTGCAGAACGCTATCGACGCCAGCGCGCCGGGCGGCCTGGTCTTCCTCTCGCTCACCGGCGACGGGCTGGTGGCGCGTTTCGAAGTCCTCGATTCGGGCTGCGGCATGAGCGCCGAGTTCGTGCGCAACCGCCTGTTCAAACCCTTCGTCTCGACCAAGAGCGGCGGCTTTGGCATCGGCGCGTTCGAGGCGCGCGAGCTGGTGCGGGCGATGCGCGGGCGTCTCGAAGTGGAATCGCGCGAAGGGCTGGGCTCGCGCTTCATCGTGCGGGTGCCGCTCGCCGTCGCGACCGATCTGATGCAGAGCCTGGACAACGAAAAGCGGGAGGTTGCCTGACATGGACCATGCGACAGGCAAGCCGGACTCCAGGGTCCTGCCCAAGCTGCTGCCCAAGCTGCTGATTGTCGAGGACGACGCCGGCCTTCAGGCCCAGCTCAAGTGGGCCTACGAAGACTTCGAAGTGCTCGTAGCCGGCGATCGCGCCGCCGCTGTGGCGCTGCTGCGCTCCGAGATGCCCGACGTGGTGACGCTCGATCTCGGCCTGCCGCCGGACCCGGACGGCACCACCGAGGGCTTTGCCGTGCTGGACGAGATCATGGCGCTCAAGCCCGATACCAAGGTCATCGTCGCCTCGGGCCACGGTGCGCGCGAAAGTGCCCGGCAAGCGATCGCGCGCGGGGCCTACGACTTCTATCAGAAACCTGTCGACATCGATGCGCTCGGCCTGATCGTGCGCCGCGCGCTGCAGCTGCACCGGCTCGAAGAGGAGAACCGCCGCCTCGCCGCCAAGGTCGCCAACGACGACAAGGTCCTGGGTCGCCTCATCACCGGCGCACCCGAGATGGTGAAAGTAGCGCGCACGATCGAGCGCGTGGCCACCACCAATGTCTCGGTCATGCTGCTGGGCGCGAGCGGGACTGGCAAGGAGCTGCTGGCCCGCGGCGTGCACGAGGCGAGTGGGCGGGCCAAAGGCGCTTTCGTCGCCATCAACTGCGCGGCGATCCCCGAGAACCTCCTCGAAAGCGAGCTGTTCGGCCACGAGAAGGGCGCATTCACCGGCGCCATCAAGACCACGTCGGGCAAGATCGAACAGGCGGCCGGCGGCACCCTGTTCCTCGACGAGGTGGGCGACATTCCGCTCCAGCTCCAGGTCAAGCTGCTGCGCTTCCTGCAGGAGCGCGTCATCGAGCGGGTCGGCAGCCGCGAATCGATCCCGGTCGACACCCGCATCGTTTGCGCCACGCACCAGGACCTCGATGCGATGATCGCCGAGGGTCGGTTCCGGGAGGACCTGTTCTACCGCCTGGCCGAGATCGTGGTGAAGATCCCCAGCCTGGCCGAGCGTCCGGGCGACGCCACGCTGCTCGCGAAGGCTTTCCTCCACCGCTACGCCAAGGAGATGAACCCACGCGTGCGCGGCTTTGCCAGCGACGCACTGGCGGCGATCGATGCCTGGGCGTGGCCCGGCAACGTGCGCGAACTGGAGAACCGCGTGAAGCGCGCGGTCATCATGGCCGACGAGAAGCTGGTCTCCGCCGCCGACCTCGACCTTGCCGAGCCGGACCAGCAGGTCATCAACGCGCTCAATCTCAAGACCGCGCGCGAGCAGGCCGACCGCAAGGTCATTCGCCACGCGCTTGCCCGCAGCGAGGGCAACATCTCTAGCACCGCCAAGATGCTCGGGATCAGCCGGCCCACGCTTTATGACCTGCTCAAGCAGTACGACCTGCAGTCCTGATCCCTGGCCGGCGCGGGGGCGCCGCCTGGGGGGGCGAGGGCTTCGCGCGGGACTGGCGGCGATCGCCGGGCTGCTGGCGCTCGCGGCCGGGCCTGTCGCAGGCGAGGCGCCGGGCAGCGGCGCGCAAGTCTCTCGCGCGCTTGCCGCGATCCGGCGGGGGGATGGGATCGATGCCGAGATGCGCCTGCGCGCGGCGATCGAGCAGGGCGCCGAGCGGCGTGACGTCAATGCCCTGATGGGCGAGGCGCTCCTGGCGCAGGGCGACGAAGTCGGCGCGCGGCGCTGGCTCGCCCGGGGCGAGTTCTCGCCCGCAACCGCAGCCGCCGGGTGGCGTGCGCTCGGCCTGCTCGAGCGGCGCGACGGCAACCTGCCCGCCTCGGGACGCGCTTACGACCGGGCGCTGGCGCTGACGCCTGCCGATGCTGGCCTGTGGGTCGAGATCGGTCGCCTGCGTTATGCGGGCGGCGAGCACCGCCTGGCGATCGAAGCGGCGGATCATGCGCTGTCACTGGACGGCGCCAACGTGCCGGCGCTCACTTTCCGCGGAGAACTGGTGCGCGATCGCTATGGCCTGCTGGCGGCGCTCCCCTGGTTCGAGCGGGCGATCCTGCTCGACCAGAAGGACGTCGACGTCCTTCTCGAATATGCAGCCACCTTGGGCGAGCTTGGCCGTGCCAGCGAATGCCTGACGGTGACGCGACGCGTTCTCGATCTCAGCCCCAAGAACCCGCGCGCCTATTACTTGCAAGCCGTGCTTGCCGCGCGCGCGGGCAACTATCCTCTGGCGCGGCGCCTGTTGCTGCGCACCAAGGGCAAGCTCGACGACGAAGCCGGCGTGCAGATGCTGCGCGGCGCGGCCGAGCTTGCCGTCGGCAACGAGGCTGCCGCAGCTCAGGCGCTCGAAGCGGTACTACGCCAGCGCCCAGACGATCGCGCCGCGCAAGATCTCTTGGCGCGCGCGCTCTACCTCCGTGGCGAGTACCGCTACCTCACACTGCGCTTTGCCGATGCTATCGGCCGTGGCGAGGTGTCGCCTTACCTCGTCACCGTGGTCGCCCGCGCCAGCGAGGCTCTGGGCCAGCGCGGCGCCGCTGGCGACTTGCTCGACCGTGCCGCGCGCCCGGCGCGAGCGTCGTTGCGCGTGCTCGGCCGGCAGGGGCGCATCGGCGAACTGCTGGCGTCGGGGCAAGGTGCCGCGGCGCTGGCTGCAGCCGAGGGGATGCGCCGCACCGCTCCCGGATTCTACGACGCCAATGCCCTTGCCGGTGACGTCCAGCTCGCGCTCGGCCACCCGCGCGAGGCGCAGGCGCGCTATGCCGCGGCAAGTGACATCCGCCTGCCCGAGAGCTTGTTCGAGCGGCGCATCGCCGCTTACGCGATGGCCGGCGACCTGCTTGGCGGGCGCGACCTCATCGAGGGCTACCTGCTGCAAAACCCCACGAGCCGCGTCGCTCAGCTCGCCGCCGCGCGGTTGGCGATGGCCATGGGCGATGCCGGACGGGCGCGCCGCATCCTGGCCTGGCTGCGCGACACGGGCGGCGCGGGCGACGTGCGCCTCCTAGCCGACCTGGCGATGGCTGAGGCCGGCACTGGCGACAGCGAAGCGGCCACGGCGGCCGCGGCGGTGGCCTATCGCCTGCAGCGCTCCAACGCCAGCGCCGCGCAGTCGCTCGCCTTTGGCTACGTCACGCTGGGGCAGGAGCGCGCCGGCGCGGTCGCACTGCTCGACAAGGCCCAGGCGATCGCCGGCACGACGCCGCTGATCGCCGCAGCGCGCGAGCAGTTGCGCGCGCGGCGGGAAGGCTAGCCCTCACTTGGGCTGATAGGTCTGCTCGACCCCGGGGAAGGTGCGCGCGCGCACGTCCGCAGCGTATTGCTCCGCGGCGGAAGCGACGAGCTCGGCCATGTCGGCGTAGCGCTTCACGAACCGTGGCACCCGCTCGAACATGCCGAGCATGTCCTCCGTCACCAGCACCTGGCCATCGCACTGGGCGGAGCCGCCGATGCCGATCGTAGGGCAAGAGATCGCCTGGGTCACCGAGATCGCGATCGGCTCGACGACGCCCTCGATAACGACGGCGAAGGCGCCCGCCTCGTCGAGCGCCTTGGCGTCGCTGACGATCTTGGCGGCTTCCGCATCGGAGCGGCCGCGCGCGTTGTACCCGCCCAACACGTTCACCGCCTGCGGGGTCAAGCCGACATGGCCCATGACCGGAATGCCACGGCGGGTAAGGAACGCCACCGTTTCGGCCATCGCCTCGCCACCTTCGAGCTTAACGCCCGCCGCGCCGGTCTTCTTGAGCACCCGCGCGGCGCTTTCGAAAGCCTGCTGCGGCGAACTCTCGTAGCTGCCGAAGGGCATGTCGACGAGCACGGCCGCGTGGTAGCTACCGCGCACAACGGCAGCGCCATGGGCGATCATCATGTCGAGAGTGACGGGAACGCTGGAGGGCAGGCCGTAGATCACTTGTCCCAAGCTGTCGCCGACGAGCAGCAGGTCACAATGCGGGTCGAGCAGCTGCGCCTGCCGGGCGGTGTAGGCGGTCAGCATCACGATCGGATCTTCGGTGACGCCGTCCTTCTTGCGGCGGCGGATCGCCGGTATCGTCAGGCGCTTCATCGGAGCGGGCGTGGGATTGGCGCGGCTGGTCGCGGTGTCGAGCTGGAAGGTCGTGGACATGGCCGGGTTGTAGCGCCAGGCCGGGCAGGGGGCAAATGTCCGACGCGGGGAAAGAGGCTGCGGGATTTCGCAAGATAATTGCGAAGCTGGGGAATCTTGCGTGGTTGGCCCTTGCCAAGCGCGGGCTTGTCGTTAGCCTCCCGTCATTCGCAAGTTCCGGGGGACCCCGCATGTTCGGTCGCGTCAAGCCGCTCGACGCCATTCTGGCGACGGCTGAGAAGAAATCACTCCATCGAACACTGGGCTGGTTCCAGCTCACCCTGTTCGGCATCGGCTCCGTTATCGGCACAGGTATTTTCGTGCTGACCGCCGCAGGAGCGCAGAAGGCAGGTCCCGGCCTGATGCTGGCGTTCCTGATCGCCGGCGCCGTCTGTATCGTCGCGGCGCTCTGCTATGCGGAAATTGCTTCGATGATCCCGGTGGCGGGCAGCGCCTATACCTACAGCTATGCGACGATGGGCGAGACGATCGCCTGGACGGTGGGCTGGGCGCTGATCATGGAATACGCGATCGCGGCCGCGGCGGTCTCGGTAGGATGGTCCGGCTACTTCACGGGCACGATCCTCAACCAGTTCATGGGAATACACCTCCCGGCCTGGCTCAGCGCCGGACCCCTGGCGCTGGGCGGCGCGGCCGGCGGCCTCATCAACTTGCCGGCACTCGTCATCGCTCTCCTAGTCACCTGGCTGCTGATCGTGGGCACCAGCGAGAGCGCGAAAGTCAACGCCGTCCTGGTTTTGATCAAGGTGACAGCGCTGACCGTGTTCATCGCGCTGACCGTGACCAGCCCGTCTTTCGATGCGGCCAAGTTCAATCCATTCCTCCCGGCCGGCGTGTTCGGCGGCTTCGGCACCGGTGTCGGCGCGGTAGGCGCGGCGGCGACGATCTTCTTCGCCTACGTGGGCTTCGATTCCGTGTCGACGGCAGCCGAGGAGACAAAGAACCCGCAGCGCAACGTGCCGATCGGTCTGATCGGCTCCCTGCTGTTCTGCACCGCCTTCTACATCCTCGTCGCCGCAGGCGCGATAGGCACCCTTGGCGGTCAGCCGATCATGGGTCCGGGCGGAGTGCCGTTCCCCGCCGGGTCCGAGGAGCTCGCCCGCCAGTGCGCGCTGCCGCAGTATTCGCAACAGCTCGTCTGCTCGGGCGAGGCGCTGGCTCACGTGCTGCGGATGATCGGCTTTTCCACCATCGGCAACATGCTGGGTGTTGCCGCTTTCCTGGCGCTGCCTTCGGTGATCCTCGTGCTGCTGTTCGGCCAGACCCGGATTTTCTTCGTGATGAGCCGCGACGGCCTGCTCCCCGAGGCGCTGAGCCGTGTTCATCCGCGCTACAAGACTCCGCATATCGTGACCGCGATAACCGGCTCGGTGGTCGCGCTCGGTGCCGCCTTCTTCCCGGTCGGGCAGCTTGCGGACATCTCTAACGCAGGCACGCTCTATGCCTTCATGATGGTCGCGCTGGCGGTGCTGCTTCTGCGCAAGCGCGATCCCGGTCGCAAGAGGCATTTCCGCGTCCCTGCCGTGTGGCTGGTGGCGCCGTTGACGATGGTCGGTTGCGTCTTCCTGTTCTTCAACCTGCCGAGCCAGGCGATGCTGTTCCTGCCGCTGTGGGGCGCGCTGGGACTGGGGATCTACTTCGCCTACGGCCGCAGCCGCAGCCACCTGGGTCGCGGCATCGTCGAGGTGCACGAGCCGGAGTACGCCGATCTGGAGCCCGATATCCCAGGTATCGAGGATCGCGGTCGTCCCTGATCGGCCATAATCGCACACTATCCCTGGACAAGGAAAAGGGGCCGGAAGGCCCCTTTTCTGCATCAGCGCTGGGCCAATGCCTTTAGAGCTGGCCCATCGCCAGGCTGTCTGCGGTAAGGGCATCGATCATACCCTGCCGCGCCTCGATCTTGCCGCCGTTAAGGAACGTCACGATGTCTTGCGCCAACCGCTGACCCTGGGTGGCGAATAGTCCGTGCGGCTCGCCTTCGTACTCGACGAGATCGGCGGACGGCACCTTCTGCGCCACTTCGCGCCCGGTGGCCTCGATCGGCACCGTGGCGTCCGCCGTGCCGTGGATCACGAGTGTCGGCACGGTCAGGCTCGGCAGGTCGGGCCGGAAATCGGTGTGCGAAAAGGCAGCCGCGCTTTGCAGCGTGGCGTACTGGCTCGCCTGCATCGCCTGGCCCCAGGCCCAGTCCAGCTCCTCGTCGGGGACCGGGTGAGAGAGCAGACCGACACCATAGAACTGCTTGAAGAACGTGGTGAAGAACCGGCGGAAATCGGTCTCCATGCCCTCGCTCATCTGATCGAAGACCTTCTGCGGCACGCCGTTGGGATTGTCCTCGGTGCGCAGCATGTAGGGCACCACGGAGGAGACCAGCACCGCCTGCGTCACGCCTTTGCCGCCGTGGCGCGACATGTAGCGCGCGATCTCGCCGCCGCCCATCGAGAAGCCGACGAGCGCCACGTCCTCGCTCGCGCCGGTTGCCGCCATGACGTCGGCCAGATCGTCGGCGAAGGTATCGTAGTCATAGCCGCCGGCAGCGTGATCCGAGCGACCGAAGCCGCGGCGATCGTAGGCGATGGCGCGGAAGCCTGCCTCGGCCAGAGCGATCATTGTCGGGTCCCACGAGTCCGCCGAAAGCGGCCAGCCATGGATCAGCACCACGGAACGTCCCTGTCCCAGTGTCTTGACGCGCAAGTGCGTCCCGTCGCGGGTTTCGATCATCGTCATCGGGCAATCTCCTTCGTTTGAGCATAGAGCCGCTGCGTCAGCCATCTTCCGCGGGACGAATGATGCGCCGCGCCGCATTCAGGGAGCGGTGTGCCGCCAGCCCAGGGTCGTTTTCACGCGGCTAACTGGCCATTAACCGGCGAGCGGGTAGGGAGGTTTCCATCAATCTGTCGGATACGTGTCATGCCACTGATTAAGGGCCTCATTCCCGGTTTCCTGCTGACATGGATCGTCTGCGGCGTTCTGGGCTCGAACGGGTCGAAAGGCGGCATGCTGGCGATCCAGCACAGCTACGTCGAAGGCCATAACTTCTACTGGTCATGGGCCCTGTTCGTCGTGGCGACCGGGCTCGCCAGCGCGATCTTCTGGATGATGGACTCCTGAAGGCTGCCGCTGAAACCCTGCTGCTGAAACGTCACCGCTGAAACTCCGGACGCGCATGCGGCTTACCGTCGCATGCCTTCGCTGCTGGACCGCACCGCGCTCGTTCTTCTGCTGATCGGCTGCGTGCTCATGGGCGCTCGGGCCTGGCTTCACGATCATCCGCAGCACGACCCCTGGGCGCCGTTGAACCTGGCCGACCCGCCGGGCTGGGCAACCGACCGCAAGCTCGCCGCGCTGAGAGGCGATACCGCGACTTGCCGTGCATTCCTTGTCCGCAATGGTATCGACAGCGTGGCGCTTCCTCCTGCCGGAGCGGGCGCTTGCCGCCGCGAAGACCGCGCCGTGCTGGCTGCACCTGCCGCCGCCGGCGTCACGCTGGCGCCGCGCGGCGCGCAGGCGGCCTGTGCGATCGACGCGGCGCTGGCCTGGTGGCTGCTTCACGGCGTGCAGCCGGCCGCGAAAGCCACGCTGGGAAGCCGGGTGGTTCGTATCGAACACTACGGCACCGGTAATTGCCGGCGGATCGGCGGCGGGAAGTCGGGCGGGTGGAGCGAGCATGCGACCGCCAACGCGATCGATGTCGCCGGCTTCGTCCTGGCTGACGGTCGACGTGTCAGCGTCAAAGGCGACTGGAGCCGACCCAGTGGCAAGGCGGCTTTCCTCAGGATGGCACGCGATAGCGCCTGCCGCAGCTTCGCGACCGTTCTGTCACCGGACTACAACGCCGCGCACGCGGATCACCTGCATCTGGACCAGGCGAACCGCGCAGGCGGATGGAGCGCATGCCGCTGACGCTGGATGAATGCCAGGCATAGGCCCTGCGATGGTGCCGGGCAGTCGGCCAAGCGCGGGACGGAGGGGAGAGGCCACGCCAAAGCGCCGGCAAGGAAAATGGTGACCCCTACGGGACTCGAACCCGTGTTTTCGCCGTGAGAGGGCGACGTCCTAGACCGCTAGACGAAGGGGCCAAATGGCCATTTTCATTCCACTTTCGTGGCGCGGCAGGATGGTGACCCCTACGGGAATCGAACCCGTGTTTCAGCCGTGAAAGGGCCGCGTCCTAGACCGCTAGACGAAGGGGCCGTCCGACTGCGCCGGAAGGCAGGCCGGCCCTCTAGCGGGGGTCCACTAGAGGGTCAAGCCCCTGCGGCTGTTAAAGTGACGGCTCCAGGTCAGTTCACGAACGCCGCATCATCGAGGTGCAGTTCAGCCTGCGGACGGCTGCCCCAGTCGTCGATCCTGGCGCGTCCGGCCAGCCACAAGCGGCGATCCGGACCCGCGTGAAGCAGCGCCTGACCCAGCTCGGTCTCTCCGGCGCGAAACGCCATCGCCTTGAACCGCGCACCGTCGTTGCCGCTGACGATCAGGCGCACGTGATCGGTGCCGACCATGTCCGCCTTGACGATCCGCACCGGCCCCACTGCCACGCGCGGGCCGGGCCAGCCCATGCCGAATGGCCCGGCGCTCTCCAGCGTGCCGACCAGCTCGGGCGACAGGCCCCGCGGGGCCAGCGCGAGGTCGAGCAGCATCGACTGGCTGGCACTCGCCCGCGAGACATCGGCCGCCAGCCGCTCGTCGAGCCAGTCGGCCAGCGCGTCGAGCTTGCCCGGCGCGACCGTCAGCCCGGCCGCCATCGCGTGCCCGCCGCCGGCGACGAGCAGGTCCGCCTCGCGCGCGGCGATGATCGCGGCGCCCAGGTCCACGCCGGCAATGGAACGGCCCGAGCCCTTGCCGTTGCCCGCCTCGTCGGCATCGAGCGCGATGACGAGCGCCGGCTTGCCGGTTTTCTCTTTGATGCGGCCGGCCACGATGCCGATCACGCCAGGATGCCAGCCGGCACCGGCGAGGACCATCACCGCGCGGTTGTGCTGCCGCTCGATCTGCGCCTCGGCCATCTCCTGCACGACTTGCTCGATGCCGCGGCGCTCCTCGTTGAGGCGTGAGAGCTGGGCGGCGATCTCGCGCGCTTCGTCGGGGTCGGTGGTGGTGAGCAGGCGCACGCCCAGCGTCGCTTCGCCGACACGGCCGCCAGCGTTGATCCGGGGACCGAGCGCGAAGCCGAGGTCGCTGCAAGTGGGTGCGCGGCCGAGCCGGCTCGCGTCGATCAGCGCGGCCATGCCGATGTTCTCGCGCTTGGCCATGACCTTGAGGCCTTGCGCCACCAACGCGCGGTTAAGACCATGCAGCGCGGCGACATCCGCGACGGTGCCCAGGGCGACGAGATCGAGCAGCGCGAACAGATCCGGCTCGCGACGCGTCTCGAAGTAGCCCCGCGCGCGCAGGGTGCGCACCGTCGCCACCCCGAGCAGGAACGCAACGCCAACCGCCGCCAGGTGCCCGTGCGAAGCGGCGAGCGAGTCCTCGTCGAGGCGGTTGGGATTGACCAGCGCCGCGGCGCGGGGAAGTTCCGGGGAGCACTTGTGGTGATCGACCACGATCACGTCGACGCCCGCCTGGTGCGCCATCTCCAGCGCCTCGTGAGCCATCGCGCCGCAATCGACGGTGACGATCAGGCTCGATCCCTCGCCAGCGATGCGCACCAGCGCCTCGCCGCTGGGACCGTAGCCTTCGAGCAGGCGGTCGGGGATGTAGTAGCGCGCATCGTGGCCCAGGCGCCGCAGCAGCAGGATCAGCAGTGCGGCGCTGGTGGCGCCATCGACGTCGTAGTCGCCGTAGACGGTCACGGTCTCGCCGGTCATCACTGCCTGGGCGAGGCGGTCGGCGGCGGCGTCCATGTCGCGAAAGGCGGATGGGTCGGGCAGAAAGGCGCGCAGCGACGGGGAGCGGTGGCGCGCCAGGTCATCGCGAGCCACGCCGCGCGAGAGCAGGAGCTGGGTGACGATGTCGTCTTCGAGCCCGCCCACACCCTCACCGGGCCCAGCGGTGCCGTCGCACAGATCCATGTTGCCGCCGCGCCAGCGCCAGGCCTTGCCGGAGAGCGAGCGGTCGATGCCGAAGACGCTGGCGGGCCGCGAGTCCATGGGTTTGCCGATAGGGCATGTGGCCGCGGACGGGAAGGGCGGCCGTCAGGTTGTGCCCTGGCGAACCAACGCGAACGCACGACAATTGTCGCTGGCTGCGCGTGCGATCTGAAAGTACCTTCTTGAAAGATCGAGGAGGATGCATGCTGGCGATCGTCTGGCACAGTCGTACCGGCGCCGCTCGTGCGATGGCGGAGGCGGTGCACGCCGGCGCTGGGGAGCGCAGCCTGCTGCTGCCTGCCGCGGATATCGAGCCGGAGGCGCTGCTCGCCGTATCCGGCTATGCCTTCGTCTGCCCGGAGAACCTCGCCAGCATGAGCGGCGCGATGAAGGAGATGTTCGACCGCTGCTACTACCCGTTGCTCGGTCGCATCGAGGGTCGGCCCTATGCCACCGCCATCGCCGCAGGGTCGGACGGCGAGGGCGCGCAGCGGCAGCTCGACCGGATCGTCACGGGATGGCGCCTGCGCCGCGTCGCCGAGCCGTTGATCGTCCGCCTCGGCGCGCAGACGCCAGAGGCGATCCTGGCGCCCAAGAAAGTTGCGGAAGCCGAGCTCGATCTCTGCCGCGAACTTGGTGCCGCCATGGCCGAGGGACTTTCCATGGGCATCTTCTGAGCGCGAGATCGGCTTGGTTTCCAATGACGTGAAGAGACTCGACGCAGCCGCACAAATGAGGCCTATTGCGCCTGCGGCACGACGCGAAGGAGGCAAAACGCTGCTCACGACCATGAGAGAAGGCAAGACCCGGAGCGCAGGCGTGTCGCTGCTGTTCGCCCGCGGCGACCGTCCGACGCAGGACGACGTCGTACGGGTCCTGGCAACCCTCAGTGATACCGGGCTCACCGCGCAGGTCTCGCATCGTCCGTCCGGTCAAGCCGACTGGCTCGAACTGCTCGTGAGCGGATTGACCTTCGATCTGATCGGCCTGGCTCCGTCGGAAGGTGCCGATGTCGAGCCTCCGCTGCACTTGTACGGCTTCGAGACCGGGCTCTCGCTCGAGCTGGAGGCGATCACCATCGTCCCGTCGGGACACATCGCCGCCGCCGCCTCGCTCGAGCCGGTGGTGCGGGGCATCGCCGGCCTGGCCGCGAACCTGGCGCTGCACCTGCCGGTCTCGGCGGTGCTGTGGCATTCGGCCGGCACGGCGATGGAGCCACGCTACTTCTCGCGTGCGGTGCTCAACTGGCTGGCGGGCGGCGCTTTCCCGGCGCTGGGCCTGACGGCCTTGGTCGTAGCCACCGACGGCAGTCTGTCCACCACCGGCCTGAGCCATTTCACCGGGCAGGAGCTGCAGCTCGAAGGCAGTCCCGGAGAGGCTCAGACAGACACCGTGAAGCTCGCGATCCGGCTGGTCGACCATTTCGTGCAGGGCGGCCGGCTCACGGCCCCGCAAACGATCGAGGTGGGCGGGATGAAGCTGCTGGCAGAACCGTCCGCAGGCGGGCCCCTCGTGCTGGTGTGGCGGGAAACCTGATCCGGTAACGCGACGCTTGCATTTGCCCCTCTCTGCTGGCGATGTCGTCGCTGGGGGCCTTGCACATATGACGTTTTCGGGGACTGGCCGGGGGGTCGGGCCACTTCGTACGGTCCTGCCATTCCGCGCTGTCAACCGCGCGGATCGCGCCGGCCACAACGCGGAATTGCAGCGCCATCACCTGCTGCCGCGCGAGCTCCTCAAATACCGTGCTTTCGCCTCGATGTTCCGGGCGATCGGAACGGGTGCGATCGACTTCGAGGACTTCCGCGCCAACGGCCTGCTGCTGCCCTGCCGCGAGAGCGCCGCGCTGGCGATGGCACTGCCGCTCCATCGCGGGCCGCATCGCCGCTACACCGAAGTCGTGACCGAACGGATCGGCCAGGTCGAGGCGAGCTGGTCGTTGGCCGCGCGCTCGACACCGGTGCGGGCGCGCGAGGCGGCGCAGATGCGGCTGACCGTGCTGCAGCGGGCGCTGCGCCGCTACCTGCTCGAAGGGCGCAAGCGTCGGCCGGTGCTCAACCGGCGCGATCCTGCGCGTGCAGAAATTGACTATGCCGATCTCGACGCGATGGCCGAACTGGTCTGGTCCGGCACCGTGATGCCGGGCGCTCAGCCGATGCCGATGCGGGCGAGCAGCTCGTCGCGCGCGTCCTGATACTGCGCGGCGAGGCGATCCACTCGCGCCGCCACCGGCTCCACCGCATCGATTGCGCCGATACCCTGGCCCGCACCCCAGATGTCCTTCCACGCCTTGGCGTCCATGTTACCGCCCGAACCGAAGTTCAGCTGGCTCTTGTCGCCTTCGGGCAGGTTGTCGGGGTCCATGCCAGCGGCGACGATCGAGGCGCGCAGGTAGTTGCCGTGGACGCCGGTAAAGAGGCTCGAATAGACGATGTCGGCCGCGCGGCTCTCGACGATCGATTGCTTGTACGCGTCGGGCGCGTTGGCCTCGGGCGTCGCGATCCAGGGCGTGCCGATGTAAGCGAAGTCGGCGCCCATCGCTTGCGCCGCCAAGATTGATCGGCCGCAGGCGATCGAGCCCGACAGCGCGACGGGCCCGTCGAACCAGGCGCGGATCTCCTGCATCAGCGCGAAAGGCGACTGCACCCCCGCGTGTCCACCGGCGCCGGCGGCGACCGCG
>Ga0207658_10001526_pt1 | contig 17996 bp, 21 predicted proteins | sample KBSS33metaG_FD_184322 | JGI IMG/M metagenome (GOLD analysis project Ga0207658, IMG submission 184322) | Switchgrass rhizosphere microbial communities from Kellogg Biological Station, Michigan, USA - KBS S3-3 metaG (SPAdes) (version 2) | ecosystem: Host-associated > Plants > Roots > Rhizosphere...
ACGACCCCGACGCGGCAGGCGCCGCGATGGAACTGGCGCGCCTCGCCGGGATCTTGCCCGCCTTCCTCGTTTCGCCGCAGACCGAAGATGTGGGGCAGCCGCTCGGCGCGGCGGACCTGGCCGAGTGGAAGGACACCCACCGCCTCGCCGTCGCCGCGCGGGCGAAGCTGCCGGTCGCGGCCACCGAGGATGCCGAGATCGTCGCTTTCCGCTCGCTCGACGACCTGCGCGAGCATGTCGCTCTGGTGATCGGCACCCAGGACGGCGACCGCGCGCCGCTGGTGCGGCTGCACTCCGAGTGCCTGACCGGCGACATCCTCGGCAGCCTCAAGTGCGACTGCGGACCGCAGCTCGATGCGGCTCTGCGGGCAATGGCCGAAGAGGCGGCGCGGGGCGGATGGGGGGTGCTGCTGTACCTGCGGCAGGAGGGACGCGGCATCGGCCTGGTCAACAAGCTGCGCGCCTATCGCCTGCAGGATTTCGGGTTCGATACGGTCGATGCCAACAACCGGCTGGGCCTGCCGACCGAGGCCCGCGACTTTCCGGTGGCGGCGCGCATGCTGGAGCTGCTGGGCGTGCGCGCGATCCGGTTGATGACCAACAACCCGGCAAAGGTCCGAGCGCTCGAGGAGGTCGGCGTGATGGTTTCCGAACGGGTGCCGCACCAGCTGCCACCCAATCCGCACAACGCACGGTACCTCGAGACCAAGCGCGACCGGACCGGCCACTTGCTGTGAGCAGGAGATAGCCGGGGCGCGGCGTGGCGGACAAGGCCGCGCCCCGGCGCCCGTCAAGCGGGCATCAGCAAGATGATCGAGCCGATCACGGAGGCTGCAACCGCGACGAACACGGCGCCCTTTACGTAGTCTCGCGCCTCGAAGCGGTCGTAGTGCTCGGTGCGCCAGGCACGGTACTGGACCGCCACTTGCGGGTCTGCGGCGAGCAGGCCGACGTCGAGCGACGTCGCCACGCGGTCGAACCAGTTGCGGATCTCGGCCAGTTCGGCGGTCGAGAGGTCGGGATAGCGGATGAGCAACGCGGCGATCTGCGCGCGTTCCTCGCCGGCCATGACGCCGGCGTTGATGGTGTTCATGTCTGAAATTCCTGAATCGTTGAAAACGAGGGCGCGCCGAAGCGAGCCGGTCTCGGCGATTCAGGCCAGGGGCGGTGCGGTGCTGTCCGGCAGCCGGGACGGATGCTCACGCGGCGGAGGCCCGCGCGCTTCGGGGCGCAAGCGCAGGCGGGTCGCCAGAGCAAGCGACGGACGTGCAGAGACAGGCTGCGCGACAGACTGCGCGGGCAGCGGCGGTTCGATCTGCGCGCTGGCCGAGGCGGACTCGACCTTGCGGCTGGAGGCTAGGGCGACGTCGAGGGTGGCGGCGCTGAAGGCCGATCCCTGGACCCGCTCGAGCGGCGCCCGGATCGGGCTTGCCGCCTGCAAACCGATCGCGGCGAGCAGGAGCAAAGTCCAGATCCGCAGGCGCGGAAGCAGGGCACAGGAAAAAGCCATCGCGCTAAAACCTAGGGGTCGCCGTGGCCAGAGGCAAGTCCGGTCCGCTGGCGCGCGTCCGGCTTAGCGCTTCTCGTAGCGGGTCAGGCCTTCGCCCAGGGTGTTGGCTCCCAGCGTCACGGCGTCGCCCGACCAGTCGGCCACGAAGGCGCTGCGGCGTTCTACCCCGGGGGCGAAGCGCGCATTGTTGCCCTGCACGACCAGGCCGCCCGAAGGATGATTTCGGTGCTCGGCAGCCACCGCGATGAAGGCCGAGTAGTTTTCCTTGTCGCGGCCCTGCACGAACCAGTTGCCTGCGATCTCGCCCGCGGCGCCGTCGCTGAGGTCGATCATGTAGTTGGTGGAGCGGCCGCGCGAATCGTCGAAGCTGCAGTTGAGGATGGCCACGCGCTCGGCGCGGGTCTTGGCGTAGTGCCCGCCGGTGCCGGCCTCGAAGCGGCTGCGGGTGACGGTGAGCGCGCCGTAATTGCCGACGTAGATCGAGTGCGCGCAGCCGGAACCTTCGCACGTGCCCAGGCGGCTGAAGGTCGACTTGTCGATGGTGATGGTGCTCGCCGGATCGTCGGCAGTGAGGATGCCCTGCTCGCTGTCGCGGAACCAGGACTGCGCGACGGCGAGGTTGCCTTTCTCCAGGCGGATGCCGGCACCGTTTTTGTCCGACACCCGGATGTTGGCGAAGACGACCCCCTCGACCCGCGCCGAGCGGCCGCGCAGCACCAGCGCCGCTTTTCCCTCGCAGGCGACGCCGTCGAGCACCGACTGGCCGGGAACCTCGGCCTGATAGGTGACGTCGCCCGAACCCTGCACCGCGCAATCGGCCAAGCGCATCGAGGCGAGGCGGATGGTTCCGCGCCCTTCGCCGATCGAGTCAACGGCTGCCTGCAGACTGTCGTAGGTCCGGCCGGTCTCGACGACGGTGTAAGGCGCGGCCGACTGGGCGTGGCTGGTGAAAGCGGAGAGAGCGGCCAGCAGCGAGGCCGAGGTGGCAAGCGCGATTCGAAGTTTGCGGGTCATCACCGCACGCTAACGCGCTAGTCTCGCCAAGGTGTGAACGCGCTTTCGCCCGTCCCGCGGCGGGACGGACGACGCTTCAATCCTTGCGCGTGCCCTTGTCGCCCCAGCGCCACTTCCAGCCACCACGGGTGTGGCGTGCCGTCACGACGAACAGGACGCCGGTCAGCAAGACGACGATCACCTGAGCGGCGACGAACATGCCGCGGCCGGACCGGCCAGCTACCGCCTCAATGCCGATCACTGCCGCCGTGAACCCCAGCAGCACGAACCAGCCCTGCCGGGTGATCGGTAGGCCTGACCCGTAGCCAAAGCGCTTGGGCGCGAACCAGGCGCCGTCATCATTGCCGTCCTGCGTCATCATTCCTGCTCCTTGTCCGCCGGTGGTCGTCCGCGCCGGGCCGGTTCGCTGGCATCGACTTTCACCCCACGGCGGGCCAGCGCCTCGCGCAGGAGCACTTCGATTTCGGCGTTGACCGAGCGGAAGTCAGCCGACGCCACCCGCTCCAGCGCCATGTAGAGCGCCGGATCGAGACGAAGCGGGAAGGCCTTCTTTCCGGGAGACGCCATGCGCGGGTTACTGGTACAGCGTTCCGGTGTTGACGACGGGCTGCGTATCGCGCTCCCCGCAGAGCACGACCATCAGGTTCGACACCATCGCCGCGCGTCGCTCGTCGTCGAGCTCCACGACGTTCTTCTCGGAGAGCTGCTCGAGCGCCATCTCGACCATCGACACTGCACCTTCGACCAGCTTGCGCCGAGCGGCGATCACCGCCTCGGCTTGCTGGCGCCGCAGCATGGCCCCGGCGATCTCGGGGGCGTAGGCAAGGTGGGTGAGGCCGCATTCGTCGACGGTGATGCCGGCGACCTGCAGCCGCTCGATCAGTTCGCTGCGTAGCTCGGCATTGACCTGCCCGTGGCTGCCACGCAGCGTGATCTCGCCGTCCTCGACATCGTCATAGGCATAGCGCGAGCCGATCGAGCGGACCGCCGCCTCGATCTGCACGTTCACGAAAGCCTTGTAGTCGTCGACGTCGTAGAGAGCTTGCGCCGTGTCGGCGACGCGCCAGACGACATTGGTGGCGATTTCGATCGGATTGCCGCGCAGGTCGTTCACTTTGAGCTTCTCGGAGACGACGTTATTGGCGCGCACCGAGATCTTGGTCTTGGCCATCCACGGCCAGATCCATCGCAGGCCAGTGGCGCGATCGGTGCCGCGATAGCTGCCGAACAGCGTGATCGCCACGGCCTGGTTGGGCTGCACCATGTAGAACCCGCATAGGATCAGCACGACCGCCAGCACCGCCGGGATCACAAAGGCGAGGAACGCCAGCACCTCGCTATCGGTGGGATCGCTCCCAGCCATGCGCGCGATCGCCCAGATCAGCGCAAAGACAAGCACCAGCGCCGCGTCCAGCATGACATACCCGCTCATGCCGCCGGCGGAATGCTCGCGACTGGAATTGATCGGAGAGTGCGACTCGGACATCGGAAATTCCCCCTCAAAGTGATATCACCTTAATATCGGATATCGCGCACGCCGCAAGAGCTAACCCAGCTGGGTTGAAATCGGGGCAATTCGCTCATAATATGCGGGAGCGGGCCGGGCCCCTCTGGCGCGGTGCAGATTGCGGTGATGTCCGTTGCTGCACCTCGTGATGTCGGACCGCATCGGGTTAAACCGATGCAGGTCGTCGACATATCGCCAAGGAACGCGAGACTCCCATCTGCACCGGCTGACCCGATCGAATTACAATCCAGTTCGATAGGGAATGATACGATGACCGACCGCATGTTCCGAATGCTCGAGCGTCTTCAGAAGCTCGATACGCTGATTGCATTGGCCCGCCGCCGCCGTTTGGCCGATCCCCTCGAGATCGCCCGCCTGCGTGCCCGCAAACTGATGATACGGGAGAGGCTCGCCCGGCTTTCGCATCCGCCCTTGCCGGTCTGATGAGTCTGTAATCCCCCGGAGGGCGCGCACTGTCCCAGACCCGCGGACCCGCTACCATACCTCATGGATCGCACACATGGAATTCCTGCTTGCCGACTGGCTCGGCCTCATCGCGGGCAGTGTCGGCTGGTCGCTGTGGCAGACCGGGGGCACGCCGTCCGTGCCGATCGACGCGGATTAGCAGGTGCGCCGAGGTGGCGGGGCGACTAGGGAGCGGCGATGACCCGTCCTCCCAAGAGCCTCGCTGCCACATCGCCGGCTAAAGGACCCGATTGGACGCCGAGGCATCTGGCCGCGCTGCTTATGGCGAACGTGGCGCTGGCGCTGGGGCCGTGGCTGGTGCGACTGGCCGATACCGGCCCGGTTGCCGCCGGCTTCTGGCGTCTCGCGCTGGCGCTGCCGGTGCTGGCCGCACTAGCGCTGCGCGAACCTGCGGCGCAACGGGCGTTGCGTGCCGGTACCCTCGCAGATCGGGTTGGCGGCGGGATCTTTTTCGCCGCCGATCTCGCGGCATGGCATGTCGGCATCGAGAAGACGAAGCTCGCCAATGCCTCGCTGTTCGGCAACTCGGGCAGCGTCATCATCATGGCGTGGGGGCTGGTTACGGCCCGGCGCACGCCGCGACTGCTCGAGCTTGCCGCGATTGCTGCCGCCCTGGCCGGTGCGGCATTGCTGATGGGCGGATCCTTGGAGATCAGCCATGCGCACCTGATCGGCGATCTGTTTTGCCTGTTGGCCGGCTTCTTCTATGCCTTCTACATCCTGATGCTGAACTCCGCGCGCGAGAAGCTTGGCCAGTTCTCGGTGCTCGCTGTCTCTACCGCTGCGAGCCTGCCGGTGATGATGGGCATCGCCCTGCTGCGCGGAGAACCTATCCTGCCTCAGGATTGGACCCCGCTGCTCGGCCTTGCTTTCTCCAGCCAGTTGGTGGGCCAGGGACTGCTGATCTACTCTCTGCGTCACTTCACGCCATTGGTGATCGGCCTCGCACTGCTGACGCAGCCGGCGATCTCGGCAAGCGTAGGCTGGCTGGCATTCGGCGAGACGCTGACGGGGCTGGACGTGCTGGGCATGGTCCTGCTTGCCGCCGCGCTGGCTATGGCCAAGGCCGGTGACCGCAAGTGAGCAGGTGGCGATGACGCGGCTGATCCTGTTCAACAAGCCCTACGACGTCCTGTCGCAGTTCACCGACGCGCGTTCGCCGACGCCGCGCCGGACGCTCTCGGACTTCATAGGTGTATCAGGCGTCTATCCTGCCGGCCGGCTCGATCGCGATAGCGAGGGGCTGCTGCTGCTGACAGACGACGGTCGCTTCCAGACACGCATTGCCGATCCCCGATTCAAGCTGGCGAAAACCTATCTGGTGCAGGTGGAAGGCGAGCCGGACGAGGCGGCGCTGGAGCGATTGCGGCAGGGGGTTTTGCTGAACGACGGCCCCACCCGCCCGGCGCAGGTCCGACGCATCAATCCGCCACAGCTCTGGCCTCGCGATCCGCCCGTACGTTTCCGCAAGTCGATCCCGGACAGCTGGATCGAACTGACGATCACTGAAGGGCGCAATCGCCAAGTCCGTCGCATGACCGCCCTCATCGGGTTTCCCACGCTGCGGCTGGTACGCTGGCGCATTGGTGAGTGGTCGCTTGAGGGGCTGGCGTCGGGTGCGTGGCGGGAGGCAAGCCACATCTGACTTCGAGACCAAATAGGTTATATGCACTACCGTCGTCTTCGGATGACTCATGCGGGCGGGGACGAAGGGCGTGAAGCTGGCTCCGAGCGTACTTCGTCTGTGGTCGGCGCCCGGCATGCGGAACGGCCGGAGCCATGATCCGCAACCCCAGATGCGCGGCGAAGGGGGAGTATGCTCCCTGGTCCGGCGGCAGAAGCGCGAGCCCGTCCCGCCAGCCCCGTGCACGCAGGGCAGTCCGACCGAGTTGTTTCGAGGCTTGCCCCTCGCCGGACGTTCGCATTTTCATGGCAAGACCCGGGCACTGACGCCTGATGCCGGCGGTCCAATCCAGCGCCGGCCACAGCCGCCTTCTTAGCTTGGCGTTATCTCGCGCTCGCCGGCGGGGATCTACCGTGCCTAGCGTGGTCGATCGGTGGGCGTCAGCGCGTACCGAGGTCGCCCTGGCCGATTGTGCCGCTGGCCATCTCCAGCATCCGGTCCAGGCTCTTCTTGGCGGCGAGGCGCAGCGGCTCGTCGATCTCGATGCGGGGTTCCAGGTCACGCAGCGCGACGTAGAGCTTCTCCATCGTGTTGAGCGCCATGTACGGGCAGATGTTGCAGTTGCAGTTGCCGTCTGCGCCGGGGGCGCCGATGAAGGTCTTTGCGGGCAGTGCGAGCTGCATCTGGTGGATGATATGCGGCTCGGTGGCGACGATCAGCGTGTCACCCGACATGGTCTTGGCGTACTGCAGGATACCGCTGGTCGAACCGACGTAGTCCGCATGGTCGACGATGTGCGGCGGGCACTCGGGATGCGCGGCGATCGGCGCGCCGGGGTGCTGTGCCTTGAGCTTGAGCAGCTCGGTCTCGCTGAACGCCTCGTGGACGATGCACACGCCCGGCCATAGCAGCATCTCGCGATTGAACTTGCGCGAGAGATAGCCGCCCAAGTGCCGGTCCGGACCGAAGATGATCTTCTGGTCCTTGGGTATCTGGGCCAGGATCGTCTCGGCGCTGGAGCTGGTGACGATCACGTCGGACAGCGCCTTCACCTCGGTCGAGCAGTTGATGTAAGTGAGGGCGATGTGATCCGGGTGCGCTTCGCGAAAGGCCTTGAACTTCTCGGGCGGGCACGAGTCTTCCAGGCTGCAGCCGGCGTCCATGTCGGGCAGCACGACGATCTTCTGCGGGCTCAGGATCTTGGCGGTGTCCGCCATGAACTTGACGCCGCAAAAGGCGATTACGTCGGCGTCTGTCTCCGCCGCCTTGCGGCTGAGTTCGAGCGAATCGCCAACGAAATCGGCGAGATCCTGCAGCTCTGGCTTCTGATAGTAATGGGCGAGGATCACCGCATTGCGCTCGCGGCGCAGCCGCTCGATCTCGGCGCGAACGTCGATGCCGGACAGGCCGGCAGGCATCACGGTCATGGCAGTCCTCTTGTCCTGTGCCCGGCATCCGGCCGGAAAGAGAGGCCTATCTAGGGATGCCGGACCCAGGACCCAAGGACAAAATGCGGTGGGCTCAGGCGCTGGCTATCCGGGCGGCGAAGCTGATCCACCAGGGCGTGATCGCCAGCATCTCGACCATGACGTGCCCGAGCACCACCGCCATCACGACTGCGGTGGTGGCCGGGTGGGTGCGGCCGATTTCGCGCCGGTCGTGACGGATGATGATGGCGACGACGCCGAGCTGGATCACCATCGCCAGCCATTCGCCCCAGGGCATGATCAGTGGCATGGGCAATACCCTTCCGAGCGCCGGCTCCATCAGCAGCACCGTCGAGCCGACCATCAGCCGCTTGTGCCAGTCGGCTTGCCCGCGACGCGCGACTGCCGTCGCGACGAGCGCCGCAAAGATTGCGACACCGACGTGCACCAGCGCGAGGAAGTATGCTGGTGTGAAGAACGGCGGAAAGAAGCCGGCGCGCAGGGCCGTGATGCAGGTCACGCTCCCTAGGACCACGATCAGCGGCAGCATCACCACGCTTGCCCAGCCAAGCGTCCGATGCAGTGCGAGACCGCCGCGGCCAACCAGCATCGACTGCGTCACCAGCAGCCCCAGCCAGGCGACCATGAGCATCCCGTGCAGGTGCATGACCACCGGTGCATGCGCGTAGTCGACGAAGCCGCGCGCGGCGAACTGGACGAAACCGAATACGATGAAGGCAGAGATGCCGATCGACATCTTCGCCCAGAATGATAGGCGCGCTGCCCGCGTGCCCGCAACCGTTGCCATGTGCGTCTCCACCCTGTTGTGGGGGGCGGAGAATATTGGCAGCTTACTGATGCGCTACTGTTTCTCGACGAACGACTATTGTGCGCCCACCAGTTTCCATTCGTCGGCGCGCCGCGCAACCTCGCCGCGGCGCTCCAGATCGATAAGGTGCGCCAGGACCGAGCGGCCTGCTGCGGGCCACAGGCGCTCGTCGACACCCTTGTACATCTGTGGGACCATCGCCTGTATCGTGGCGGTGCCGCTCTCCAGCTGCCGCAGAATCTGTTTCTCGCGGCTGCGGCGGTGGCCGATCATCCCGCGCACCAGCTGGCGAGGCTTGACCACTGCCGGGCCGTGGGCGGGGAAGTAGACGGTATCCTGCTCGCGAGCGTAGAGCTTGGCGAGGCTCTCCATGTAGGCCGTCATGTCGCCATCGGGCGGCGATACCACGCTGGTCGACCAGCCCATCACGTGATCTCCGGTAAACAGCGCCCCCGTTTCCTCCAGCGCGAAGCACAAGTGGTTGGAAGTGTGGCCGGGTGTCGCCACCGCAGTCAGGGTCCAGTCGGGCCCCGACAGGCGCTCGCCGTCGACGAGCACCCGATCAGGCGCATAGGTGGGATCGAAGGCTGCGTCCGCTCGCGGGCCGTCATCGTCCAGCGATAGTGGTGCGCAGCCGATGACCGGCGCGCCGGTCATCGCCTTGAGGGGTGCTGCCGCTGGCGAATGGTCGCGGTGGGTATGCGTACAGCAGATAGCGGTCACCCGGGCATCGCCGATGGCGGCGGCAAGCGCGGCGAGGTGATCGGCGTCGTCAGGCCCTGGATCGATCACCGCGACCTCGCCAGCGTCGCCAACGACATAGCTCTCCGTCCCCGTGTAGGTGAACGGTGAGGGATTGCGCGCGAGGATCCGGCGCACCAAAGGCCCCACCGGCTCCGCTGCCGCGTAAAGAGGCTCCATGGCGAGATGGGGGGAAGGTTCGGACGTTTCGGATGAGGCGGTCATGGCCGAGATATGGGGACTATCGTGGCCGCTGTCGATGGTTGGTGGCGCCGGCGGCTAGCTGGCGAGGCGCTGCTCGATGCGCGCGCGCAGGCGTTCGATCGCGCTGGTCGGTGCCGCCCCGGTGAGCCGCCAGCAATCGTCGAGCCGCAGCAGACGATCGTAGAAATGCCGGGTTCGCTCCACCAGGCGGGTAACCTCCGCTTCCAGCAGCGCTGCCTGGCGGGGATCGGGGCGACGCGGTTCCGGCGTCAGCTTTCCATTGCGGTGCAGCTGCGCCTCGCTGATCTCGCCCTTGAAGTACGCCCGGTGGTTGAGAAGCCACGCGATGGCATGCATCATCCGCGTCGTCGTGCGCAGCCCCTCGCTCGAGAGCGCGACGCGGGCGAGATCGTCGTCGGTCCCCAGCCGCTCCAGCCGCCCCGACAGTGCGAACGCATTGCGCACCTCGTCGGACAGGACGAGGGCTTCGCAATAGAGCGCTTCGATGATGCGCGGATTGATGGTGAGCGGCTCGGACATGCAGGTTCATATTTCCGAACCGCGACTCGCCGGCAACGGTGCAATCGTTAATTTAGCTGGGGAAAAAGGCTCCTGTCCCCGATCGGCACGCTTCGCTGCCGAGCGGCCCTGCCACGGGGGTAGGGTCGTGGCAGGGCGCCAACCTCAGGTCCGGATCAGGCAATGATGTCTGGGATGAGGTAGTCCGCGATCTGGGTGATCTGATCCTTCAACCTCAATTTGCGTTTCTTCAACCGAGCGATCTGCAGCTGGTCGCTTGAGCCCGCCAAGCGCAATGCCTCGATCGCGGCATCCAGATCGCGATGCTCGATCTTGAGGATTTCGAGACGCTTGCGCATTTCCTCTTCGGTCAAGCTCGTATTTCCTGTCCAATAGAGCCGTTGCAGCGGCGGTTCGTGCCATGCCCCTGTTCCGACGCAGCATTGCGGCGGCCTACCGATATGAAGCATTCGAGGTCTTCGCAAGATGCCCTGGATGTGGTTCGATTGCCTTCGCGCCGGATCGCCGATGCCGAGTCGCCATACGGGTGACTCGGCATTTCGCTTCCGTACACCAAGGGGTCCGGCCCAACGAGGAGGAACCGTCCATGGATAGTTCGCACGTCAGCGCTTTGCAGCTCAAGCATGCCGGTATCGATCGGCAGATACACGAGGAACTGAGCCGCCCAATGCCTGATGCTGTGGTGGTCCAGGCTCTCAAGAAGCGAAAGCTCCGTCTCAAGGAGGAGATTGCGCGGTTCTGACCGCCAATCCACCCTGTCTTTTTCAAAACGTGCACACCTGCTGAATTGACGGCTCCGCCGCGTTCCCAAGGGCGTCGCTTTCGGGTACGCCTGGGTTATGAGTAGCGGAGCCGTCGAAGCAGCACGAACGATCCTGACCCGCCTCCACGAGGTGATGGCGTCGCGAAGCAATGCGCAGGCCAAGCTCAACACGGTGGTCGAGGTCATCGGCGAGAGCCTCGATAGCGAGGTTTGCTCGATCTACCTCCTACGCGAGGGAACGCTCGAACTGTTTGCCACCCGTGGATTGGCGCAGGAAGCGGTGCACGTAACGCGCATGGCGGTGGGCGAAGGCCTTGTCGGCACCATCGCCGACCAGATTGGTACTCTCAACCTGGCCGAAGCCGCGGCTCATCCCGACTTCTCGTATCGCCCCGAGACAGGCGAGGACAAGTTCCACTCTTTCGCCGGCGTGCCGATCGTGCGGCGCGAGCGGGCTGTGGGCGTGCTTTGCGTCCAACACGTCGAGCCCCGCCGGTACGAGGAGATCGAGATCGAGGCGCTGCAGACGGTGGCGATGGTTCTTTCCGAATTGATCGTAAACGCCGACCTCATCGACGAGGAGAACGCAAGCGCCTTCGGCACCACGCAGACCGGGCCAGAGCAGCTGCGCGGCCTGACGCTGGTCAAGGGCCTCGCGACTGGCATCGCCGTCTACCACCAGCCGCGCGTGACCATCGAGCATATCGTGGCCGAGGATACCGAGGCCGAACGCCAGCGCGTGATCCTGGCCTTCGATCGCATGCGCGAGCAGATCGATCGCATGGCCAATCAGGCCGAGTTTGGCATGGGGGGCGAGCATGAGGAGGTGCTCGAGACCTACCGCATGTTCGCCTATGACGAGGGCTGGACGCGGCGCATCAACGAGGCGATCGACAGCGGCCTCACCGCCGAAGCGGCGATCGAGCGCGTGCAGCAGCGCACCCGCATGCGCATGCGCCAGATCGACGACCCCTTGCTCGCCGACCGCATGCACGACCTCGAGGATTTGGCGAACCGCCTGCTGCGGATCGTCTCGGGCCAGCTCGGCACGGCGGCCTCGATGGGGCTGCGCAACGACGCGATCCTGATCGCGCGCAACCTGGGCCCCGCCGAACTGCTCGAGTATGACCGGCGGCGGTTGAAAGGCGTGATCCTTGAGGAAGGCTCGCTGACCAGCCACGTCGTCATCGTCGCACGCGCCATGGGCGTTCCCGTGCTCGGCCGGGTGAGGGGACTGCGCGGAGTGGTCCGCGAAGGCGACCAGCTGCTGCTCGATGCAGACCAGGCGACCGCCACCGTCCGCCCTTCGGCCGGAGCGCTCGAAGCTTTCGAAGCGCGTTTCGCGAGGAGTCGTGAGCGGCAGGCAGGCTATGCGGCTCTGCGCGACGTGCATCCGGTCACTCGCGACGGCACTCGGGTCCAGGTGATGATCAACGCTGGCCTGCGCGACGACATCGCCAATCTCAGCATGACCGGCGCCGATGGCATCGGGCTTTTCCGCACCGAGTTCCAGTTTCTGGTCTCGGCCACGCTGCCGCAGCGCGAGCGTCAGACCCGACTCTATCGCGATGTCATGGATGCGGCGGGTGATCGCCCGGTGGTGTTCCGTACCGTCGACATCGGCGGCGACAAGACGCTTCCGTACCTGCGTCACGACGATGGCGAAGGCGAGGAGAACCCGGCGATGGGCTGGCGGGCGCTGCGCGTCGCGCTCGAACGGGACGGCTTGCTCAAGGTGCAGGCCCGAGCGCTGCTGGAGGCTGCCGGCGGCCGCACGCTCAACGTCATGTTCCCGATGGTCGCCGAACCGTGGGAATTCGATGCTGCCAAGGCCGTGTTCGACGGTCAGCTTGCCTACTTGCGCAAGCAGAAAAAGCCGCTGCCAGAGGCGATCCGTTATGGGGTGATGCTCGAAGTGCCGGCGCTGGCAGAGCAGCTTGACCTGCTGGCACCCAAGATCGCATTCCTCTCGATCGGCACCAACGACCTCACCCAGTTCCTCTTCGCTGCCGATCGCGCCAATCCCAAGCTGGCCGAGCGTTACGACTGGCTCAGTCCCGCGATCCTGCGCTTCATCCGCCGGGTAGTGCGTAGCGTCGAGGGGCGCGGCGTCGAAATCGCCGTTTGTGGCGAGATGGGCGGGCGCCGGCTAGAAGCTCTGGCGCTGCTCGGGCTGGGCATCCGCCGCCTCTCGATTACGCCCGCGTCGGTCGGACCGATCAAGGAGCTGGTCGGCCACTTGGACCTCTCGGAGATCACCGAGGCGATGGGCGCGTGGCTCGACGCACCCCCGAGGGACTTGCGCGCGGAGATGATAGACTGGGCCTCCTCGCGAGGTATTTCCGTTGATTGAGGCGCGCTGGCGGCGGTCCAGCCGCAACGCTGCCGCATTGGTCGCAGATTTTTCAGGAGATTGACGGAGCGCCAATTGACTTTGCCGCGGCGGGCGGTTTGGTTAGCCGCGCATTCAAGGTCGCATCCGCCGCATGCCCGGGAGCTGAATGGAAAACGTCCCACCACCGGAACAACCGGCGACCTCGCCGCCCGAGGGTCCTCCCGTCGCGAGAACTGTCGGCGCCCAGCTGCGCATGGCGCGGGAGGCTGCGGGCCTGAGCCGCAGCGACATCGCCTCACGCACGAAGGTGGCCGAACGGCACCTCATCGCGATCGAGGACGATCGCCTCGGAGACCTGGCAGCGCGCACTTACGCCGTCGGGTTCGCCCGTGCCTATGCGCGCGCCGTGGGGCTTGACGAAGGCCAGGTCGCGACGCGGGTTCGCCGTCAGCTTGACGCGGACGGGTCTGACCGCCCGACCACGCTGCCGAGCTTCGAGCCGGGCGATCCGGCGCGGGTGCCCACGCGGCGCCTGGCATGGATCGCCGGATTGGGCGTTGTCGCGGTCATCGTGGCGCTGTTGGTGTTCTGGAGCAGCTATCTCTCGCCAGAAGGCGCTTTGCCCAGCCTGCTGCCCGGCCAGGCGGCAGCGCCCGCCGCTGCGCCATCGGTGGCTGCGCCCTCATCCACTCCGGCGCCCGGCTCGTCGCAGGGCCCGGTCATGCTGACGGCGACGGGCGACCATGTGTGGATCAAGGTGACCGATCAGACAGGCGCGCAAGTCGTGCAGAAGGAGCTGGCGCTGGGCGAGAGCTGGACGGTGCCCGATGGCGTACCGGGCCCTACTCTGCGCATCGGCCGGCCCGACGCCTTGAGCATCACCGTGGGTACGACCGCCATACCGCCGCTTGCCACTCGCCCGCAGACGATCGACGGTATATCGCTCGCACCGGCTGACCTGCTGGCGCGGGTGAAGCCGGCCGCTTCCAGCGCCGGTTCGGCTCCGGCGGGCGAAATCAGGCCGGCGCCGATCGATCGCGGTGCCCGGCCGCCCACGGTCGAGCCGCAGGCGTCTCCTCCCGATCTCCCCGGAGCGCCCACGGCAGACCTGCCTGGCGCTTCGCAGCCGCTGCCAGGAACTGCGGCCAGCCCGCTGTCCACGGATTCCAACTAGCGCCGCCTCGACAGGCGAGGTCGCTTGCGGCAACAGCCGCAGGGGTGTTCACGGTTAATTCCCGGTTCTGACGGGCGCTGTCAGCATGCGCGCCTGCACCGGTACGGAGTTGAATCGAAGATGAAGGCACTTGTTGGGGCACGGTTGCCCGCGCGCTGGCTGGTCGGGGTCGCGGCGGTCTCGATCGCGGTGGGAGGGCATACGCCCGCATTCGCGCAGGACGCCAACACCGACGTCCGCCTGAAGAAGGTCGAAGCCGAGGTCCGCGCGCTGCAACGTAAGGTCTTCCCCGGCACCGACGGCAAGTACTTCGAGCCCGAGATCAAGGCGACGCCCACGCCGACGCCCGCACCCGGACTTCCGTCGTCCACGCCGGTGACGGATTTGCTCACGCGGATGGACGCGGTCGAGGCGCAAATGGCGCGGCTGACCGCCCAGACCGAGCAGAATACCAATCGCATCGCCCAACTCGAGGCGAAGCTCACGGCGGCGGCACCAGCACCTTTACCGGCTCCCGGCCTGAGCTCCCCGCCGGCGGCCGCGCCGCAGAGCAATCTGGATGCGATGAGCGGCGGTGCGTCGGCTACGCCCACGCCGGTCGTCGCCACGCCTGTGCGGCCCGCACCCAAGCCGGCCGCGCCTAGCTCGGCGCGCGTCGCGGCGGTAAGCGCGATTGAGCACCCGCAGACGGGCGATGCGGCGGACGACGATTACAGCTACGGCTTCCGACTGTGGGAGGCGAAGTTCTACCCGGAAGCCGCGCAGCAGCTGAAACTGTACTTGCAGAAGTACCCCAAGCATTCGCGCGCCAGCTACGCGCGCAACCTGCTCGGCCGAGCCTACCTCGACGATGGCAACCCGGTGGAGGCGAGCAAGTGGTTCGTCCAGAACTACCAGACCGACAAGCGCGGCGAGCGGGCGCCGGACAGCCTGCTGTACCTCGCGGTCGCGATGAAGCAGCAGAAGGACACCAAGCGCGCCTGCATCGCCCTCGCCGAATTCAGCGAAACCTATGCTGCCGAGGCTGCCGGGCGGCTGAGCGGGCTCTACCGGTCGACGCTCAATGGGCTCACCTGCAGCTGAGGCGGTGCCGGCGCCCGATGCGCTGGCGGTCGACAGGGTCAAGGCCGGACTGGAGCGGGTCTGGCCCGAAGGGTTGGGCCACGCCGAGGCTCGGCTGGGGATCGCCGTGTCGGGCGGTCCCGACAGCACAGCGCTGCTCCTGCTCGTCGCCGCCGCGCTGCCGGAGCGGGTCGAGGCGGCAACCGTCGACCATGGGCTGAGAACGGAGAGCGCCGCCGAGGCTTCGATGGTAGCGGCGCTGTGCGGCCGCATCGGCGTTCCCCATGCGGTGCTTCCGGTCGTCGTCGCCAAGGGCAACGTGCAGGCCGAGGCGCGGGGCGCGCGCTATGCGGCCCTGGCCGGCTGGGTCGAGGAGCGCGGGCTCTCCGCGCTTGCCACTGCGCACCATGCCGACGACCAGGCCGAGACACTGCTGATGCGGCTCAACCGCGCGAGCGGCGTCGCCGGACTTGCGGGCACGCGCGGGCGGGGCGTGGTGCCCGGGACGGCGATCCCGCTGCTGCGGCCGGCGCTCGACTGGCGCCGCACCGAACTTGCCGCCGTGGTTGTCGCTGCCGGTGTCGCCTGCGCGGCGGACCCCAGCAACCAGGATGATCGCTTCGATCGGGTGCGCATCCGCAAGGCGCTTGCCGGAGCCGACTGGCTCGACGTCGGCGCCGTCGCCCGCAGCGCCGAGCACTTGGCCGACGCCGACTTCGCGCTCGACTGGATGGCGGCGCTCGAGTGGCGCTCGTGCGTCAGGCGCGAGCCGATGGGCTTGCGCTATCGCCCGCAGGCGCCGAGGGCGGTGGTGCTGCGCGTGATCGCGCGCTGTGTGGCCGAACTCAGCGGCGAGGAGCCGCGTGGCTCGGCGGTGGCCCGCTTGCTCGAAGCGCTCCAGGAAGGGCGGCCAAGTTCCCTCGGAGAGCTGGTGGTGAGGCCCAATGCGGGCGGCTGGACCTTTACCAAGGCGCCGGTGCGGGCCGCCGCCCGGGCGCCGAAGCGCCCGACCTGAGCCTCAAGCCCCGACGAGGTCGTCGCCCATGCCCACTTGCTTGCCGCGGGTGATGTAGACCTTGTCGCCGATGTGCGTCGTCGCGAACAGCTTGGCGGCGAAGTCTTCGGGCATGCCGACGCAGCCGTGGCTGGCATAGCCCAGCTCCACTTTCGAGCCGTGGAGGGTGATGCCGTCGTCGGTCAGCCGCTGCATGTAGGGCATGGGTGCGCCGGTGTAGATGTTCGAGACGTGGTCCTTGTCCTTCTGGGTGATCGGGAACACGCCCAGCGGCGTCGGCTTGTCGTCGGTCCCCAACAGCACCGCGGTCGCGCCGATCTCGTAGCCGCCGCGGAACACCGAGAGCACCCGCGCGTCGAGGTCGACTGTGAGCACGATCGGGCCGGGCGGCACCCCGGCATCGTCCCAGTGCCAGTCGCCATACTTGATCGCACCCTCGATCGGCAGGATGCGCTTGATGACGAAGGCCTCGTCTTCGGGCTTCGGCTTCGGCTTCGGCTTGGGAGCAGGCGCCTGGACTGCGGCAACCGGCGCCTGCCCGATGCGCGCCTCGGCCAGCGACGCGGGCTCCGGCCGCGAGGGCGACGCCGCGACGATCAGGACGCCGGCGACGGCGGCGAGAGCGACGAAGCCCGAGGCGAGGAAGATGCGATTGTCCACGATGATCTTTGGCGAATCCGTTTGCTAGCTGACCCGACCATCGCCCAAGTCACGCGCGAGCGCGAGTCCGCGGCGCGCTGCTGTCCCGGTACAGGACCGGGCGGAAGCAAACGTTAACGGCGGGTCGGTCGTGCGTTCGTTCGGGGATGGCAACGACGAAGGCGACCGAATTGGGGGCCGACCTCTGCCCACCCGTGCCGCAAACCTATCCTCGCTCGCCGAGACGATCCCGTTCCTGGCGCGATCCAGCGACCCCTGCCAGACGAGCCGACGCACGGAGGTTTGGTTGAAGCTCCCGGCGTTTGTCGCGTGAGACCTTTGCGGTTCGCAAGGCGCTTCTCGTCGGAAGCAAGCTACTGTAAATCGATTAGAAAATAGACCGCAGGCACCAAGTGATCGCGGGGGCAAGTGTGACTTTCCAGGGGCACGATCCCTTTGGGCAAGTCGAAGCTGGAGAGGGTGCGACGAAGAGCGCCAGCGACAACATCACATTTCGGCGATGTAGGAAAATGCAAACCGCAAAGCTGATCCGGCTTATCGGCCGCCCTTGCGCACGATCCCCTCGGACAGGATCGAGTTGGCGCATTCGGCCACGTCCTCTGGCGGCGTCTCGTCCGACCAGACGGCGTAGCGCAGGCCAAGGAAGACGTTCATGCCCATCAGCGCCCAGGCGTGCGCTTCGCCCAAGTCCGGCCGCAGTTCGCCGCGCAGGATGCCTTCGGAAAGCCGCTCGTGGATGCGGCGGGCGGTGCCTTCGTAGTGCTGGCGGAAGCTTCCGGGATCGACGAACTCGCATTCGTCGATGATCCGGTAGATTTCCTTGTGCTCGCGCGCGAACTGCAGGAAGCCGGTGAGCGCGGCCCGCTCGACCTCCAATGCCGTCAGTTCGGAACGCCGCGCGTTGCTTGCCGCCTCGCGGACCTTGCCACTGAGATCGTCGACCAGTGCGCGGAAGATCTCATCCTTCGAATCGAAGTAGGTGTAGAAGCTTCCGAGCGCAGTGCCGGCACGGCGGGTGATGCCGGTGATCGACGCCTCGTGAAAGCCGCGCTCGCCGAATTCCACCGCCGCCGCGTCGAGCAGCTTGCGCAGGGTACGCCGGCCC
>Ga0207658_10001531_pt1 | contig 17967 bp, 14 predicted proteins | sample KBSS33metaG_FD_184322 | JGI IMG/M metagenome (GOLD analysis project Ga0207658, IMG submission 184322) | Switchgrass rhizosphere microbial communities from Kellogg Biological Station, Michigan, USA - KBS S3-3 metaG (SPAdes) (version 2) | ecosystem: Host-associated > Plants > Roots > Rhizosphere...
AACAAAGCCGTTCTCGGCAGCGACATCGAGTACGCGGCTATACATGCTAGCCAGGTCGGACATGGCGGCGGGATTGTCGAGCAGAGGATACATGGCGAATTCCGGCAGATCATGCCCGTATCGATACTGTATCTCGGTCTCCTGACCGCCTTCCGTCAGATAAAAGCGGCCGTCTCTTTGCGAGGGAAACCCTGCCATCTTGCACATCCTCGGTGTGAAAGTACGATCCTATCTGATCGAGAGGACCTCTTAAAGTCCGGCGACGGTCACCCTTACGAATATTGTCTTTTCGAGGAAAAACTCGCTCAAAAGTCGAGGGCGGCGAACGGCTCGGTTGCAAGCGCAGTGTGAGGACGGTCAGTCGGAAGCCGAGTGTCGGGTTTCGGGGTAGAACCTGTCGCTGTATCCGTCGCGTGCGGATGACCGTAAAGCCCCACGACCCTGCGTCCGGCATCGCGATCAAAATGACGGCCAGCGCCATTGCCGCAAACCCTTGCATCCGGTTCATGCGCTGTCGGCGGATACGCTGGCAAACAGCGGACCGAACCTGTTTCACCAGTGACGTGCCGTCTCATGGCTTATGTCGATGCCGCGCTCGAAAAGCAGGTCTTCCACATTCCGCAGTAATAATAGGTAGCGGACATCATCACAACGAATCAGATGGTCTCCGGCGAGGAATAGAAGGAGCGAAACGGCGGCTCATGTCGCCCCTTTTGCTGTCACCCAGTTGCTTTGGCAGCACCGCTAATAATCGAATATCGCGGCCCTCTCCAAAACGCTGATATGGCTGGCATATCGGTCCCATTCAGCATGCTTCAGCCGTGCATACGCTGGCACGAGCGGTCCGAGTGCATCGACCAAAGTCGAAGAGTTTTCGAGGTTCCGGATCGCGTCCAGCAAATTGCGCGGCAGCGTGTTGTAGGGCGATCCGGTGAATCCGTCCGTGATGTCGCAGGATAATAGTGGGGCGGGCGGGCGGGCCTGATCAATGCCGTCGAGCGATGTGGCAATAATCGCCGCAAGAAGCAGATAAGGATTAGCCGCCCCGTCGGGCAACCGAAATTCGAAGCGCCCCGGCTCTGGCACGCGGATCAGCTTCTTGCGATCGTCTCCGCCCCAGCCGATCACGGAGGGTGCCCATGTGATGTGCTCACGGGCTTGGGCCGGATTGAGGCGCTTGTAACTGTTAACTACCGGATTGCAGATCGCGGTTAAAGCGTCCGCGCTGTGCAGCAGGCCGTCGATCATTTGGCGGCCGAGCGCCGAAAGACCCAAGGGCTCGGCTTCGTCCAGACACATGTTCTGTCCGTCACGCCAAGCCGACACATGGACATGCATGCCGTTGCCTGGCGCATCGGCAAAGGGCTTGGGCATGAAGGAGGCGCGCAGCCCGTGCCGCTCGGCGATGCTCTTGGCCATATATTTGAAGAATACGGCCTGGTCTGCGCTTTTCAGCGCGTCGCTATAGGCCCAGTTGATTTCGAACTGATCCCAAGCGCCTTCATGGTCGGCCTGATAGGGGCCCCAGCCGAGCGCTTCGAGGCCATCACATAGTTCGGCGATGACATCGAAGCGCCCCATCAAAGCGTTCTGGTCATAGGAAGGCTTTAACCTGCCCGACCGGAGCGACGCATTCTCCATGTCCTGCGGCAACAGGAAGAACTCGCACTCGATTCCCATCTTGAAAGTCAGGCCCCGTGCTGCGGCCTTTGCAACCTGCGCCTGCAGGATATCGCGCGGACTTTGCGCGAAGGGATAGCCACCTTCTTCGACGCTGCACGTTACCCAGGCAACATCCGGGCACCAAGGCAAGCGGACAAGTGACGCGGCGTCGGGAACCATGCACAGGTCCGAATCCGATGGCGCCAAATCGAACCAAGCGCCCGCGCCGGCAAAACGAGTCGTGCCGTCACGCGCGTTCGCTAAGGCAGTTGCCGGCACTAGTTTAGCCCGGGGACATCCCAGGAGATCCGTAAAAGACAGCAGCACAAAACGCACTGGCTGCGTCGCATCAAGCGCCGACACCTGGTCAGCCAGAGACGGGCGGTTCGCGGCGGATACGCCGGACGAGTCCTCACCAAGGAAACGGTTGATCCAGGCGCCGACTTCGGGGCCATCAGTAGGGATGTCATTCAAGGCAGCGAATGCCTCGGTGCGCAAAGCCTCATCAATGTCTGGCGCATCAAGCGCCCCGAACAGGTCATATGCAAATGCGTCAGTAAATTCGGGATGGCTCTGGAACGTTATTGCCTGAAGCGCGGGATAGTGAAGCGCTGCGAATGGCGTGAAGGCGTTTGATGCCACGATCTTTGCGCCATCAGGTATTTCGATCACCTGATCCTGATGGGCGACTGCAAGAGCGATTTCGCCGCCCCTGCTCACCCATTCCGGTCCGGCATGCAGCGCGAAACGATGCACCCCAAGGCCCCAACCTTGGGGTGCTTTGACCACCGTGCCCCCGAATGCATGGGCGATAAGCTGATGGCCGAAGCAAAGGCCAACAAGCTTGGTCTTCCCAGCTATCTGTCGGATAAAATCGACGAGTTCGGCAATCCAGCCATGACTGTCATTAACTCCTGCGGGCGAGCCAGTAATCACAACCGCGTCGAACCGATCGGATGGGTCGGGGAGCGCGCCCTCACGAAAGACGACATAGTCGTGCTGCCCCAAAAGAGACTGAACCATGGCGTCATAGCCACCATGGCGCTGTGCAAGATCATTTGGCGGCGCCCCGACATTGAGGATAGCGATACGCAACGGTCAGCTGCCAATACGCTGCACGGGATAATGCGCATTGCCTCTCATGCCGCCTGCCATTCCAGCGCCCTTCTTCCGCTAAGGCCCCTGATCGACCGGATGACTCATGCTTTCTGATATCATCCCGGTGGCCTTCTGCAATGGGATGCCCGACGCGCCCATCGCGAGCGCGATCCGGATGAGTCGATCGAGGATGTCTGCTGCCTTGTCATAGGTCAATCCGTCGGGCCGAATGTTCGATATGCAGTTCCGTGCTTCGTCGGTCGTTCCGACGCGCGCGCCGTAGGTGAGATAGATGCCCAGACTGTCTGGTGACGACAGACCCGGGCGCTCCCCGATGATACTGATTGCGAGACGCGCATCCAGCAGTTCGGCCACTTCGTCGGCGATTGCGACACGCGCCTGAGTGACGACGATCAGCGGACCTATGGTCAGGGCGCTCAGTTTTGGCCATAGCACGCGCAGCAGGGGCACAGCATGACGCTGAATGGCGATCGGGGAGAGGCCGTCGCTCAAAACGAAGACGATGTCGCACGGCCCCCGCCCGGTGAGATCGCAGCAATCCTCTTCGATCAGGCGCCGACCCAATTCGGGTCTGACCAGGTAATCGCGCCGGCTGGTCGCACGACTGCGGAGCAGGATAAACGGATGCTCAAATTCCACAAGTTCGCTGCATAGTTCGGTAGTGTCGAGCGGACACCAGATGGCATCGCGCGCCCGGCTGTGGTCGAGCCGCAGAGCCAGCACATCACGTGTTCGCAGGCTGTACCCGACACGACCGAGCGCGACGCGCGCCGGGGTCAAGCTTCTGAGCCTCGTCCATGTATCAGCGACGAAGTCGGAATCCGCTCCAGCGGTTGGCAGATCTTTTGCTTCGCTCACAGCAACTTCGCTCTCATTTCGGCCGGGAGCCTTTGCATCGCGAATGGAAGAAGCTGGCCTCGGTCGTCGATAAAGCCGTTCTGCTCCAGCCAATGCTCAAATTCCGGCGCCCGCCGAAGACCCAGCGCTTCTCGCGCGAAAAGTGCGTCATGATAGGAAGTACTCTGATACCCCAGCAGTACGTCGTCGGACCCAGGAACGCCCATGACGAAATTCACGCCGGCCGCAGCCAGCAGCAGTAGCAGATCATCGCAATCATCCTGATCGGCCTCGCAATGATTTGTATAGCAGATATCGACTCCCATCGGCAGACCCAGCAACTTCCCGCAAAAATGATCCTCCAGCCCCGCCCTACGGATTTGCTTTCCATCCAGAAGATATTCTGGACCAATGAAGCCAACGACCGAATTCACCAGAAACGGCTTGAAATGTCGGGCGACGCCATAAGCCCGCGCTTCGAGCGTCTGCTGATCGACGGCATGATGCGCGTTGGCAGACAATGCGCTCCCTTGGCCGGTCTCGAAATACATGACCGTCTCACTTGTATGGCCCTGCCGCGTCGCCAAGCCGGCGGCGCGTGCTTCGGCAAGCAGGTCCAGCGAAATCCCGAAACTGCCGTTGACGGCCTGCGTTCCGCCGATCGACTGGAAGATGAGGTCGATCGGAGCACCCCGTTCAAGCGCTTCCAGGTGGCGAGTAACGTGAGTCAGGACACATGTCTGCGTCGGAATCCGGTAATCATGCACCAGATGAGCGAGGGCATGCCAGAGCGCCGAGAGGCGATTGGGATCGTCCGTCGCCGGGTTCACGCCTATAACGGCGTCGCCTGCGCCGTAAATCAGGCCGTCCACCACACTGGCTAGCACGCCGGCAACGTCGTCCGACGGATGATTAGGCTGAATCCGGGTCGAAAGGCGTTTGGGCAGACCAATGGTCGATCGCATCTGCGTTACGACCCGCATCTTGCGAGCAACCAGGATCAGATCCTGATTCCGCATGATTTTTGACGTTGCGGCAACCATTTCGGGCGTCACTCCCGCAGCAAGTGCGCTCAGGGCCGCCGCATCGCACTGTTCGGACAACAGCCATTCGCGAAACTCACCTATGGTCAGCGAGGCAACAGGCTGAAAGGCGGCATCGTCATGATTGTCGATGATCAGCCGGGTTACGTCATCGCTTTCATAGGGGACGACAGCTTCGTCCAGAAATGCCCTTAAAGGTACGTCCGCCAACGCCATCTGCGCGGCGACCCTCTCCTCGTTCGTGGCGGCGGCTATTCCCGCGAGCAGGTCACCCGACCGCAGTGGAGTCGCTTTTGCCATAAGGTCGCGAAGCGACTCGAACAGATAGGTCATAGTTCCTATGGAGCAGCGAAAACGCACGGACATCCTCGGTTAGCCAGCCGGATATTGCCGACCTCTGCCCGCGCTATGGCCGTTATAGGAGAGGCGCGCTTGTATGTTCAGCCGCGAATATTCACAAAAAAGAAGGTGATTAAGCAATTTCGTACAAGCGCTGGGCTTTCGGTTGTCTTCTCCTGTCGAGCACGGCTATGCTTACGCGGTCCATTGCAATCGGCACTCATGCAGGCCAACCATGGACCGACGCGAGATGAGATAGCGGATTGGGAGGGTTTGCCAGACGAAACTGCGCTGGGGAGTCCGACTGGGTGGTCGACTATAGATCGTGCAAAATTGACCGTCTGCCCGCTCTGGGCGATCTAGAAGTTGTCGATGTTGCGTTTCACGACGTAGAGTTCGGCACTCATTTTCACGAGACCTTCACCTTCGGCGTCGTCACCGGCGGGCAGAAGGTTATCGAGTACGGCTGCCAGACCCATATCGTGCGACCCGGCGGCGTGATCCTGATGGCGCCAAATGAACTGCATGCGGTACGCGGCGCAGATTCCAGCGGCTGGCGCAATCTTATGCTTTATCCCAGTCCTGCAATGGTCGCGGACATGCTCGATTGCGATGATGTCGCGCACCTGCGTTTCACGGCGGCGGTCGTTGAGGATGGGCACCTTTGCCACGCAGTCAAACGTGCCGCGCATACCGCGTTGTCCAAGGCTTCGTTGCTGGAAAAGGAAACTGCCCTTGCCGACATGATCCTCATGGCGACGACGCGCTATGGCGAAAATTCGGATTTGATCGACACAAGATCGGCGCCGAAATCCAATCTCAAGAGGGCGTTCGACTATCTGCACGACAATGTCTGCGAGAATGTCGGACTGAGCGACCTTGCTGCAATCGCGGGCTGCGGACGCTTCAAGATTATCAATGCCTTCAAGGATCATGTCGGCATGCCGCCCCATGCCTATCAAGTGCAGCTTCGAATCGCGCTGGCGCAGAGAATGTTGCGGCGCAAAGAGTCAGTGGTGAATGTGGCGATGGCGTGCGGCTTCTTCGACCAGAGCCATTTCAATCGCCATTTCAAGAAGCATGTGGGCGTGCCGCCGCGCTATTATCAACTGCCTATATCGATCATTTCGAGCGACTGAGCTTAGCGGACAGCACCATGGTGGTGCCAAATCGATCCGCGCGCGCGCCGGTTGGCGGCTTTCGCCATTTCCGTTCGCTGCATCGCAGTAACTGCAAAATGTACAAGACCCCTGCCGAGATATCGCTCTCTTTTGGGGCACGCCGGCTCATGTGGGGGGTCGCGCGAAAAATTGGTAACACTACTGAAGGACTTCTCCTGTGGATGATGATCATCTGATCTGGATGCCGGCCTGGAAATTGCGTGAGCTGATCGGCGACCGCGAGCTTTCTCCCGTGGAGTTGATGACGTGCCTGCTCGACCGCGTCGATCGCTATCAGCCTGTCATCGCGCCATTCATCACCATCGCCCATGATCAGGCGATGGCCTCCGCTAGGGACGCCGAAAACGCGGTCATGCGCGGCGACGAACTCGGACCATTGCACGGGATTCCGATCAGCATCAAGGATCTGCTGATCACCAAGGGACTGCGCACGACGGCTGGCTCGCTGCTATTCGAGGATCATGTCCCTGAAGTCGACTCCGTCTGTTCGGAACGGCTGAAGAACGCGGGCGCGATCATCTTCGCCAAGGCCAATACGCCCGAGTTCGGCATGAACAGGCGCTCAGTCAATCTGGTAGCGGAAGAGTCGCTTTGTCCTTGGGACACCGAACGCAGTTCGGGCGGGTCGAGCGGCGGGTCGGGTGTTGCCGTTGCCGCGGGTCTTGGTCCTGTATCAATCGGTTCCGATGGCGGCGGATCGACGCGCCTGCCGTCAGCCTTCAATGGTCTGTTCGGGCTACAACCGAGCCGGGGGCGTATTCCGGTCGGGCCGCGCCTCTTCGACTTTCCGCTGGAAGGTATCGGCCCCATGACCCGCGACGTACGCGATGCGGCGATCACTACCAAGGTTCTGGCCGGCTATGACACGCGCGAACCATGGTCGATGCAATCGCCCCCGCCTGACTATGTCGCGGAACTTGACAAGGGGATAGGCGACCTGCGCGTTGCCTGGTCCCGGGATTTCGGCCGCGTCGTTCCTAATCGTACCGACGTCATCGAAGTCATCCACAAGACGGCGATGGCTCTTGGCCAACATGCGCTGGTCTATGACGAGCCCGACCTCAAAATTGAGGATCCGTGCGACATGCTTGCGCGCGACAACCAGTTCTCAATGGAAAAGCTCGATGCGGTCCATCCCATCCTCCCTGGTCACAAGCACCTCAGCACGCTGCTGGCCGAAGCGCAGCGCGATCCTCAAATGTGGCAAAAGCTCAATCTCTACGTCCGCGACCGTTCAGATCGACCGACGCAGCTGGAATACACCATGGCCATCTCTCCCAAATTGCGGAGGCGACCGAACGACAGGCTGGAAGATATCTTTGAGAAATATGATCTGCTGATGTCGCCTACGATCGCGCGCACGGCGTTCGTCTGCAACGAACCGGGCCTGACCCCGTGGGAGTATATCGGCTACACGATGATCGTGAATATGTCGGGCTATTGCGGCGTCTCTATCCCGGCCGGTTTCGTAGATGGCCTTCCCGTCGGGTTGCACATCATCGCGCGCCCCGACAATGAGGCGCTCCTGCTGCGCGCAGCCCGCGTCGTTGAACAGATACTGCCTTGGGCGCAGCACAAGCCAGGGCTGACGCTTTGATCGCGGCCGGCATTGTTTCCGTGCCCGCTACCCAGGTGGACTTGGGCAACGGCGCCTGGAGGATCATCGCCACGATCATGGCGGTCACGATCGCCGGGGTCGCATCGAGCGCGGTGATCTACGCAGCAACGCCGCTTTACATTAAGGTATTCCCTGACCCGCAGATCATCGGACTCCTGTCATCGCTCTATTTTCTGGTCGGCAGCGTTTCGGCTGGACTGTGCGGCGGCATCGGTGATCTCTATGGGCGACGGACAACGCTGGCCTGGGTGCTCGCGATTGTGGCGTTGGGCGGTACGATCGGTGCCTCTATAGGCCATCCCTACGTGGTGGTGGTGGCACACGCCGTCCAGGGCGTCGGCATTGCGGTTCCGACACTTTGCCTCGGCCTGTTGCGGGAACATGTGCCTGCGCCGCGCCTACCGTTCGCGGTTGCTCTGGTGGCCACTGCCTCTACCGGCACAGCGGGCTTCTTCTTCTTCCTCGCCGGTTTTATCATGGATCATTACAGCTGGCGCTGGACCTTCATCGTCGGCCTCCTGTTCCTGGTCCCGGCGATATCCCTGTTGCTCACGTTTATTCCGCACACGGCGCGCACGGCAAGGCCGTCCAAAGTTCCTGCCGTCAACGGCCTGATGTTCGGTCTGTCGTCATTGTGCCTGCTACTGGCTACCGGCAAGGCTGGTGAAAGTGGGCTGTTCGCGGTCGACACGCTCTGCCTGTTCGCACTCGGCCTCCTGGTCCTCTATGCGTGGGTTCGGCAATCCCTGCGGATTGAAACGCCGATGGTCGACGTACGCCTCCTTCTGCGGCCCGGCCTTGCAGCGACCATCGCAGCCTACGGCCTGCTTTCGGTCGGGGTTAACCAGTTTCCACAGGTGCTGATCTATGTCGGCAGGGCGACCCCAGCGGCGGGCATCGGTGGCGGTCTCAGCAGCACGCTTGCGAGTGCCATGCTCGTGCCCTTTTCCATTCTTTCCCTCCTCGGCGGCCCTCTGGCCGGTCTGGCGGCGGCGCGCTATGGGCGCAGAGTGGTGTTCCTGACGGGCATGGCGTTGGTCGCGGTGCCATGGGCGATGCTCGCGCTCCTGCACCATTCGCATATGACCCTGTCGGTGATCGCGATTGTAGCGGGTTTCATCTACGGCGGCAGCAGCCCAGCCTTTCGGATCGCACTGGTTGGAGAGTCTCCACCATCCCGAACCAGTTCGGCGATGGGCATTGCGGAGGTGCTGCGTGCATTTTCGATGGGTATCGGAGCGCAGCTGGTCGCGATGCTGATGCTAGGAAATCACGCAAAGCCCGAGGGAATGTCGATCGCGCCGGGCAACTTCCATCTCCTGCTGGCTCTGGTCTTTGTCACGCTTGCTGGAGCGTTCGGTATTTATCAGCTTTTCGGCGGTCGCGAGCAGAAATTTCGCGAAAGTTGACTATTATCCAGCTCAGAATTCAATAACGTACAATGCTCGATAGCATAATTCCCAGAACATTCATTCGTAGGAGAATCGCAAACAAAGGGGGGAATGTTCATGTCAAATTTTCATAAGGCCATATTTATTTCTTCGGCTTCGTTGCTCGCAATATCGACGCAGGTTCGTGCCGAATCAATCGTTGGAGCCAATGATGCACCCGAAGTGAAAACGTCAGCTTCTGATGAAGGTGATATCGTGGTGACCGCCCGGCGCCGTAACGAGCGGCTTCAGGAGGTGCCTTTGTCAGTCACAGCGTATTCCGGCGAGGCACTCAAGGAACGCGGCATAGAGAATGTGTCCGATCTGGCATCGACGACCCCGGGACTGCGGATTGACAACTTCTCTAACCGGTCCGCGCTCATCATCAATATTCGCGGCCAGATGCAGACCAATTTGGATGCCAGCCTCGATCCTTCGGTCGGCATTTATGTTGACGGCATCTATGTCCCGAAACTTTATGGGGCGAACGCCGGCCTGGTCGACATTCAGTCATTACAGGTTCTGCGCGGCCCACAAGGAACGCTGTTTGGCCGCAACACGCCGGGCGGCGCAATCCTGATCACCACCGTTGACCCGACCATGGAGGGCATACACGGCAATGCCAGCTTCCGGATGGGCAGCTACGGCCAGCGTGACCTGGAAGCGGTTCTCAACATTCCGCTCATCGACGATGTGCTGGCCGTCCGCGGCGCGATAAAGCGTGTCCGCAGCGACGGCTGGGCCCGCAACATGAGCGATAACGGCCGCCGGCTCGCCGATGACCATCGCGACAATTATCGCGTGAAGCTGCTTTTTACGCCCACGCCCGATATCCGCTTGGTTCTGTCTGCGGATCGCTTCAAGCTCGATGAACGGATGGATGTATCCTATGTCCGTGACTTCACGCCCGGGGGGGCGCTCGACAATTTTATCAAGGCGCAGAGTGGCGGAACAGCGTCGGCGGCAACCTATGCCAATCCGTCGCGCTATGTCGCCAACTATAACCCGATCACGACCTCGTTGATCTCTTATGAGTTCCAGTCCAGCGGGGATAACCGGACGATTACCCAGGTCGATCAATATGTCGGCAATCTGCAATGGACCTTCAGCAAGGCCGCGGCGCTTGAAGTGATAGTTGGGCACCGCAAGACCGATGGTCTTACCCGGTTCGACCTCGATGCCACTCCCTACTCATTTTCGCCCCAGGTCACAGGTACGATATTCAAGCAGACCAGCGCCGAAGCGCGATTGAGTGGCATCGTTCTGAACCGGCATTTGAACTATACTACAGGTCTCTATTATTTTACGGAGAAGGGTCGCGATTCCGGCCAGTATCAGGATACCGACGCCTATGCGGTCTTCGGGCAGGGTACCTACACATTTTCGGACAAATTGTCGGCGACAGGCGGCATCCGCTATTCGAAGGATCACAAGCGCCCCACTGCCACGGCCAAGAATGGCAATGGCACCTGTGGAGTTCCCGTCGTTTTGCGACAGGATCCGGACATCTGCCGCGCACAGTTCGATTATCAGAAGGGATCGGTGACCTACACCGCTAGCCTCGAATATAAGCCGGTGATGGACATCCTGCTGTACGCCAAGACTAGCAGCGGCACACGCAGCGGTGGCTATAACGTCCGGGTCGCGTCCGCCAATCTCAACTCCTTCCTGCCGTTCAAGCCCGAAAAGATCGTCGAATATGAAATTGGCGCAAAAACGCAGTTTCTCGATCGGCGGCTGACGCTCAATATCTCTGCCTATTATGACGATTACAAGGTCGCACAGCGCAATTCGACGGTGCTCAATCCCGACGGCACGCTGGCGTCTCGCGTAACCAGCACGGCAAAGGGCCGGGTCAAGGGCATCGAGGCCGATGCCAATCTGGATATATCCCGCCAGCTGTCCATCGGCGGCACATTAGCCCTGACTGACGCCAAATATACCCGTTTCTTCGACCAGACGATCACCGGCGCCGTCGTCGAACGCACCGGCGAACCCTTCTCACGCACGCCCGACTATTCCTACTCGCTGAATTTCGCCTTCCGTCAGCCGCTCGCCTTTGGCCACACGACGGGCCAGTTCACCGCGCGAGCGGACTGGTCCTTTACCGACAGTCTGTCGTCGGTGTCGTCAGCCGTCAGGGCGGGCACATTGCCGGCCCTGACGCAGAAGGCGTTCGGCCTGCTCAATGGACGGCTCGAAATGTCCTTCGACAATGGATTTGGCGTGGCCGTTTCCGGCACGAATCTGCTGAACAAGGACTATCAGGCTGCCGCAATTGACATCGGCAGCGCGATCATCGGCTTTCGCGGCGTGCCGCGAAAGCTGTTCATCGAAGGCAACTATCGATTCTGATCTTCTTCGCGTTGCGTGGGAGACGGGTTGGCCGCCTCAATAACACTAAATAAGATATCACAAGATATAAACTTTCAGAACTATTCATCACGTAGTTCAATATAACGGCGAAGGTATGCTTGCTAAATATAGGCAAAATAAGAACAATCATAAAATAGGTGTGGTGTTTATCGAAATAGGGGAAGCATTCATATGCCTATAAGGTTACTCGTCCTTCATCTCCTGGGATCAGGCACTATGCTCGGTTCCATCTGCACGATGATGCCGGCGCAGGCGCAGGAGACATCCGATTCCGGAATCGACGAGATCGTGGTTGTGGCGGAAAGCCGATCGGAGCGTCTTCAAGACATCCCGATCGCGATCACTTCCCTCTCCGCAGACCAGCTGGAGCGAGCCGGCATCGAATCCACGCTTCAGCTTAGCAGCCTGACCCCTGGGCTCAATTTCACGTCGGCGACCGGATCCGCAGCGCCCTTTATGCGCGGTATCGGCAGCAACACCGTGGGACCCGGCGCCGAAAGCAGCGTCGCAACTTACGTGGACGGCGTCTACTATGCGTCCGTGTCTTCCACCGTGTTTTCGATGGCGGGCGTCGAGCAAGTTAACGTCCTCAAGGGGCCGCAAGGTACATTGTTCGGTCGCAACGCGACGGGCGGCGTGATCCAGATCGTGACCCGCGATCCCGATTACGCGCCCGGCGGCACGGCCTCGATCTCTTACGGGAACTACGAGATTTTGACGACCAAGGCCTATGTGACGGGCGGGCTCAGTGACACGATCGCCATGAACCTCGCGGCCAGCTACCGGAGTCAGGGCAATGGATATGGCCGCAACCTGACGACCGGCGACGATGTGAACGAAACGGACTCGCTAGCGCTTCGCACCAAACTGCTGTGGCAGCCATCGGACGGGACAAAGGTCATCCTCGCAGGAGACTACAGCAACCTCGACACATCGGAGGGCATTGCATGGCGCATTCCATATAATTCCTTGCCCGCCGTGGGTGGCATGTTCACTGGAGGCAAGCAGGATGTCGATTCAAACGTAGATCCATTCACGCGCTCGAAGCAGGGCGGCGTGTCGTTTCGTGTCGAATCGGAACTGGGCTTCGCGAATCTTCTCAGCATCACCGCCTTCCGCAGGGAAGTACAGAACTTGCGTCTCGACAGCGACTATTCGCCCGTGCCGCGGATGACGGTCGATGGACGCAAGGCGGGCAACCAGTATTCGCAGGAAATTCAACTCATCGGTCCTTCTGGCAGCCGTGTGAAGTGGGTGGCCGGGCTATACGGCTTCTATCTCGACAGCGCCTATGATCCGTTGCAGACCATGGGCAATTTGCTCGCGCCACTTACGTTGGTAGCCGTCCATTCGCGTCAGAAGGTGTGGTCGGGCGCCGTGTTCGGCCAGGTCACGGTAGATGACGTCCTGCCCGACACCGACCTGACCGTTGGTGGCCGGTACACGGTCGAACGGCGCAAGCTCGCCATCAGCCAGAGCGGCCGCATCGGGGCGTTCGACCTTGGCATCCTCGCCGGCGATATGGATAAGGAAAGCTGGAGCAGCCCGTCATGGCGGGTTGCGCTCGACCACAGGCTTTCCCCTGGCGTCCTTGCCTATCTGTCCTACAATCGCGGGTTCAAGAGCGGCATGTTTAATGCGCTTGGCTTGCCGGCGGAGGCGGTCAAGCCGGAGAAACTCGACGCCTTTGAGGGCGGCCTGAAGCTCGAAACCGCCGATCGCCGGCTGCTGCTGAACGCCGCGGTGTTCTATTATACATTCCATAACATGCAAGTTCCTCGGTATCTGTCGGACGGCGTCGTGGGCGGCGTCGTGCTAACCAACGCAGGCCGGGCGCGCATGTACGGACTCGAACTCGAAGGCCAGTTCGCGCCTACGCCCTCGCTTCGTCTGACGGCTGGCGCTTCGTTTCTCAATGCCAGATATCGCCAGTTCGAAGGCACCCCATTCAACGAGCCGTTGCCGCAAGGCGGCCACCTCATCACATATGGGAGCGCAGCCGGTAACCACATCATGCTTTCACCGGACATGACGTTCAACGCCTCGATAACTTACGCTCTGCCTGGAAAACTCAAAAATCTCGAAATAAGTTCGGACTATTACTACAATGACGGCTGGTACGCCACGCCGAATAATCAGATAAGGCAACCATCGTTCAGCCAAGTAAACGCACAGCTGAGATATAAGATTCCGCAAAGTAATTTTGAAATTGCGGGATGGATACGTAATCTCACTAACGAAGTATACGCGCAGTATCTATCGAATACAGACACTTTCTCAAACTTGATCTCCGTATCTCCTCCGCGGACATATGGCTTCACCCTGACGGCGTCGTTTTGATCGCCCCAGCAGACGCCGCGATAAATGATATGCGGGCAATCGTGAAAGGGGCAAGCTGGTTTTGTCAGCCATGTCAGGGCGAGTGAGGGAAAGCCCGTGACGGCTCCTGGCGCCGAAAGCATGATATGCGCTCGCCAATGTTGGCTTCGCGTCCGTCTATCCAGGACCACCCGCGACCAATCAGTAAGGCGGCATATCTCATAAGCTTGTGGTCGGCGAAACCGCTTATCCGGTCCTAGATAATCTTGTTATCAATCGTTTAGTTCGGCATAAAATACGCAGGAGAAATGCGATCATGTCTACATCACAAATTGATCTAATCGAAAATTACAACATATGGTATTATGATGCACTAATGAAAATAGTTGAAAATGTGCCGACGTACTCACTCGAGATGTTTCGGGTAGAGGCTGCACGGTTCCTGACCGAGCAGACAGTGCTTGACGAACCCGTGAGCATGCCGTGGGGTGGGCGCTATGTCGGCATAGCGGGATGGGAGGCGATGCTGACCAGCGACGTCCGCGATGTCGCTATGGAATTCCTCAGCAACATCAAGTTTACGGAGCCAACCTATTATCAAAAAGACAACGTCGTGCTGAGAGAACTCAGTTGGACGGTGGCGCCCACCGCAATTGACCCAGAGCCATGGGTTACATGGCATATCGAGAAATACTGGGTCGAGGGCGACCGCATTGTCCGCATTGACGAATATTATCAGGATACGGCGACGCTGCTCAAGCGGATGGGAATGCTGAGCCCGTCATAGCCCCGGTACGCACAGATGCCGAAAATATACAGCCATCTGGGCGGTTGAGGAATCATGGTGCTCGAGGCTGAGGCATGATTCCAATCGTTTGGTTGCGGGACGTCATTGGCGCAATGTAATACGTCGTCGACTTTATTCATAAGATCGTCCGGAGCCGTCGGCTTGTAAAGAGGATTGGCGAGCGCGGGCATAAGGCCGTCCGTTCCTCTACCTGCTAGGATGGTGAACTGCCGTGGAGCACGCGCTGTCGCCTTCTATTGTAGGCACGGTCGCAGCCGGTCAGAGGATTTCGAAATCAGCATGGCCAGCGACGTTGATGCCCCTCACTTCGCAGGCGATGCGGCCGTTGAAGCGTTCGACCATGCCAACGGTCTGGGGCTATAAGGGCGCGTCGTGCGGTGAATGAATTCGATTTTTGCGCAAGCACGTTCAAAATCGTCGGCGGCGAAGCAGATCCCCGATCCGGTGTCTCTGCTGCGGCTTAGCGGGCCCCGACCAGGTGATCGCCGTATCCGAGGCGGGATCCTCGGCGGCGCCGCCGCGAAGGGAGGCACATCGATGGCTTGGGCGGGGCTTCGTCGGCGCGCTGGTTTGCCGGACTGACGTCCCCGGACCAGGCTGTCGAGATTGACATCAACCAGAGTGCCCGCTCAACGTGGGAGACGTCCGGCGGATTGGTGGGATCAAACGGAACTGGCGCGATGCCGACCTTGAGGATGCGCACTTCTAGCGCCGCCGGAAGCTTCGAGGAGGGGCTTGAGACCGCGACGACGGTCCGGCTTGTCCGCGCTGCTGCGCTCGATGGCACCGTTCGCGGTGATGTTCCAGAAGATCATCGGCCTGTATAGTTTGTCCGTCGCCGTGTGGCCTGCTCATCTCGCATTTCATCCTCCCGAATATCTCGCGACCCCGATCATTCTGCTGTGCGCAGGCACCGGCATCGCGCCCTTCCTCGGTTTTCTGCAAGAGCGCGCGATCAAAAACGCTAGCGGTCAGGCACTTCTCCTTCAGTATCGATAACATCGACGTCGACTTCCTCGACAGCGACGAGTTGCCTCAATGGCAGCAGCATGGCGTGGTCGAGGTTCTAACGGCTTCCTCTGCAGCGCCCAAGGCGACATTACTTACGTCCAGTACCGCTTCTGGCAGGAGCGGACGCGGGTCGTCGAACTCTTACTGCAGCGCGCAACCGTCCTCGTCTGTGGCGACGGCCGCCATATGGCCACGGCCGTGGGCGAAATCTTTAATACGCATCTACAGTGACGTGACTGGGGCGAACGCAGATGCGGCCGTGGCTTTGGCGGATCAGATGGAGCGTGATCATGCCCGGTAGATGTCCGATGTGTTCGCCTGCGTTACGGTGCTAACTGGCGATCACGCGCAGCCAGCGCGCCTAAGGGGGCGGCCGAGAATACCGTTTTCAAGCAAGGCACATCCGAGTCCGACCAAATTGAGAGCGTACGTCAACTCGGATTCAAGAATGGCGGTCCTCCCGTGGCAAAGAGATCGCGCTCAATATCGGATGGAAGTGCGCGGTTTGCGGCGGCGAGAACGACATCAAACCCGTGGTCCGGCATCGAGGGTGACCACCCATGACTTCCCGAAGCTTGAAGGAGGCGACGTGTGAACGAGGGCAGCGAGAGCGTGCAGGTCGTCAGGAGGCTCGACATCGAGTTTGCGTCGGAACAGGGCGGCCTGATGTGCAGAGGATGGTTCTATCCAGTGCCGCGGGACGATGCGCCGGTCATCGTCATGGCTCATGGTCTGGGCGGCGTGAAGGAGATGCGGATCGACGCCTACGCTGAACGGTTCGCTGAAGAGGGCTACGCCTGTCTCGCGTTCGATTACCGGCATTTCGGCGCGAGCGACGGGCAGCCCCGGCGGATCATCGAAGTCCGGCGTCAGCTCGCCGATTGGAGGTCCGCGGTTGCGCATGTCCGCAGCATCCGTCCGAACAGCCAGATCGTGTTGTGGGGCAGCTCCCTCGCTGGCGGGCATGTGCTGACCGTCGCTGCGTCGGACGGACGCGTTGCCGCGGTGATCTCCCAATGCCCCCACACGAGCGGCCCAGCCGCTGTGCGCCAGCTCAGTCTCCGGACGATCGCTCGCGTCGCAGCCCTGGGCCTTTGCGACATCGGAGCGAAGCTTCTCGGCAAGGGGTCGGTTGTGGTCCCCCTTGCGGCGCCGGCAGACCAGCTGGCACTGATGAACACGCCGGGCAATTATGCCACCGCGAGCGAATTGCTGGCGACCGCCGGCTCGGCGGCACCTCCCAATGCCGTGGCGGCGGGGATCGGCATTACCATCGGGGCATACTCTCCCGGGAGGCACGCCAGGGAGTTGCGCTGCCCGGTGTTGTTCTGCCTCTGCACGAAAGACAACGTCGCGCCGGCAGGCGTGGCGAAGCAGTATGCTCAGCAGGCGTCCAGGCCGAGCATCTTCGAATATCCGTTCGGCCACTTCGACATCTACATGGGCACCGCCTTCGAGAAGGTGATCGTTGATCAGATACGGTTTCTCAGGCGCCACGTTCCGGCAGCGATGCCGCCAGTCTTGCCTCTCTAGCTTCATCCGAAAGATGACCGTTGCGCCAGGCTCGTTCATCATTCGACTTCTCAAATTGAGAAGTCGAAGGGACCGAAGGCAGCTCGTGAGGCTCAATCTAGGCGGAATGTTCTGGTCGTCAGCGATCGCTCACGAAGGGCGCCACTCCCGAGCCGCGGGTTCGTGCTACCGCCCAGTTCCCGCCGCTATGACGAGGCGGTGGGGTAAACGCCGAACGTCGGCTCTTGACGAGATCGGTCAATCGGCATGTCGCGAGGGAACGACCCGCTAAGTCCCAACCCAAGTCTTGCCGTGATTGCTAGAGCGTGCTGATGAAGGACAGGAATCGATCATGCTAAACTGAAGCGTGAATGTCTGGGTTGAAAGGCATTCCAGATTGCCTCAGTCTCAAGAATTCAACTCGGCACGTAGAAGGGCGACAAGTTCGGCAGCTGGCATTGCGCGAGATAATGGCGCACCTTGTCCCGCCCACTGGGCGGCGTAGCCGGTCTCACCTTCTGCCTTGGCCGCCGCGATCAGCGCCTTGCCCGCGTCGTAGGTCATCGGATAGCCGGGATGCGGCAAGCCGACGCTATCGCCCCATTGCGTAAAGCGGTTTGGCAGACCCCGTGCGGGCCGTCCGGAAATCGCGGAGGTCATGACCGTACTCATCGCGGCAGGGCCGGCAAGCGCCTCGCGATAGGCGGCATCG
>Ga0207658_10001532_pt1 | contig 17967 bp, 15 predicted proteins | sample KBSS33metaG_FD_184322 | JGI IMG/M metagenome (GOLD analysis project Ga0207658, IMG submission 184322) | Switchgrass rhizosphere microbial communities from Kellogg Biological Station, Michigan, USA - KBS S3-3 metaG (SPAdes) (version 2) | ecosystem: Host-associated > Plants > Roots > Rhizosphere...
CGGGTGCTGGTGCTGGTGCTGGTGCTGGTGCTGGTGCTGGTGCTGGTGCTGGTGCTGGTGCCGGCGCGGAGACAGGCGCAGGAGCAGGGGCGGGAGCAGGCGCTGGCGCAGCAGGCGTGAGATCAGCTCCCTTGCCCTTGCCCCGCCCATTGCCGCCGGCCGCCTGGAGCTGAACCTGCGAGGACGAGTCGGCCATCGCCAGCGAATCGGTGCCGGTGGACGAGCCGGCATCGCCGCCGCCGCACGCAGAAAGAGTCGCTGCGAACAGGGCACACAGCGTTGTCGGAATCGCAAAGAGCTTGGAGCCGCGCTTGTTGATCATGTCGTGTCTCACTCGTGTGTCAGTTCATCCCGTCGACGTGGATCGACGGGGTTTCGGTGCGGCGAAACGAGTGGACCGACGAAAGTCGGTATGGCGCTGGGAGCGCGGGGGGTCGCGGGGCACTGGTCAGCACCGGCCCGCAGGACAGGTTCAGTGCTGGATTGCTATCGGTATCGGCGCGAGGCGCCGGGGCTTGAGAGGCTTCCTTCGCTGCAAGTGTTTCGTAGGTAACCTGACGTAAGGATCGGGCGGGCGTGAGCGCGGGAACAGGAAGCAGGGACATGCAGTCGGAAAGGCCGGCGATCCGGCTCGGGGGACGGTGGGAGACGCGCGGTGGCGTGCAGATCGCGTGCCCGGACGGTTTTGCGGCCACAGTGCCCAAGCCTGTCGGCTTCGGCGCCGCGCGCGGGCCCGAGCGTAGCGTGCCCTTACATGACCGACGCGGGTTGGCGCCCCGCGCGGCATCCCGAAACCCGGCTTACCTGCGGCTACAGCACCTGTTCTCGGCTGCCCGCGGGTCGCGGGCGACCTTCAGTAGACCCGGTCGACCAGCACCCGTTGCAGGTACTGGCCATAGCCGTTCTTCAGCATCGGCTGCGCGAGGGCCTCGAGCTGCTCGGCGCTGATCCAGCCCGAGCGGTAGGCGATCTCTTCGGGGCACGCGACCTTCAGGCCCTGGCGCTTCTCGAGGGTGGCGATGAACTGGCTCGCCTCGAGCAGGCTGTCGTGCGTGCCGGTGTCGAGCCAGGCATAGCCGCGCCCCATGATCTCGACGTTGAGCTGACCTTGCGTCAGGTAGATCGCATTCAGGTCGGTGATCTCGAGTTCGCCGCGCGCCGAGGGCTTGATGTGCGCGGCGATGTCGCAGACCTGTTCGTCGTAGAAGTACAGACCTGTGACGGCGTAATTGCTCTGCGGCGCGCGCGGCTTCTCTTCGATGCTGAGGGCGCGCTTGTGCGCGTCGAACGCGACCACGCCGTAGCGCTGCGGGTCGGTCACGTGGTACGCGAACACCGAGGCGCCGTGTTCACGGGCCGCCGCCACCTGCAGGATGCCCTGCAGATCGTGGCCATAGAAGATGTTGTCGCCCAGCACCAGCGCGCTGGGCCGGGCGCCGACGAAGTCGCGCCCCAGGATGAACGCCTGCGCCAGGCCGTCCGGGCTGGGCTGCACGCAGTAGCGGATGTCCAGGCCCCAGCGGTTGCCGTCGCCAAGCAGCGCTTCGAAGCGCGGCGTGTCCTGCGGCGTGCTGATCAGCAGGATCTCGCGGATGCCCGCGAGCATCAGCGTGGCCAGCGGGTAGTACACCATCGGCTTGTCGTACACCGGCAGCAGCTGCTTGCTCATCGCCAGGGTCGCCGGGTGCAGCCGGGTGCCGGAGCCGCCGGCGAGGATGATGCCCTTGCGGGTCGAGGTCGTCATGGGTCGAATACTCAATCGTGGTTGCGGCGCTCAGCCGAGCACCTCGGTCAGCATGCGCTCGACGCCGGTCTGCCAGTGCGGCAGCTGCAGGTCGAAGCTGCGGCGCAGCTTGGACGTGTCCAGGCGCGAATTGGCTGGTCGCTTCGCTGCCGTCACGAACGCTCTGGTCGGCACGGCGTCGATCGCGTCGGGGGCGACGCGGATGTCTTCGCCGCGCGCACGCGCAAATTCGATCACGTGGCGCGCGTAGCCGTGCCAGCTGGTCTCGCCCGCGGCGACCGCGTGGTAGGTGCCGGCGAGCTCGGGCCGCTGCTGCGCGGTTCGCAGCACGTGCGCGCTGAGGTCGGCGATCAGGTCGGCGCCGGTGGGTGCGCCGATTTGATCGTCGATGACGGTGAGCCGCTCGCGCTCGTGCGCCAGCTTCAGCATCGTCTTCGCGAAGTTGCCGCCGCGTGCCGCGTAGACCCAGCTGGTGCGCAGGATCAGGTGTTTGCAGGCACTGGCGCGGATCGCCAGTTCGCCTTCCAGCTTGGTCGCGCCGTAGACGCTCAACGGGCCGGTGGTCGCGTCTTCGCTGCGTGGCGTGCTGCCGCTGCCGTCGAACACGTAGTCGGTGCTGTAGTGCAGCAGCCAGGCCCCGAGTGTCGCGGCCTCGCGCGCCAGCACCGCGGGCGCGGTGGCGTTCAGCGCGCGCGCCAGATCCGGCTCGCTCTCCGCCTTGTCGACGGCCGTGTGCGCCGCCGCATTGACGATGATCTGCGGTTTGACCGCACGCACCGTCGCGGCCAGCGACTCGGGCCGTGAGAAGTCGGCGCTCAGCGGGCCGGGGCTGTCGAAGTCGAGCGCGGTCACGTCCCCCAGTGGCGCGAGCGCGCGCTGCAGTTCCCAGCCGACCTGGCCGTTCTTGCCGAGCAGCAGGATCTTCATCCGCCGGCCCGCGCGCCGTAGTTGGTCGCGACCCAGTCGCGGTAGGCGCCGCTCTGCACCCGGGCGACCCAGTCGGCATGGTCGAGGTACCAGCGCACGGTCTTGCGGATGCCGGAGTCGAAGGTCTCGGCGGGCCGCCAGCCGAGCTCGCGTTCGAGCTTGCGCGCGTCGATCGCATAGCGCCGGTCGTGGCCGGGCCGATCTGTCACATAGGTGATCAGGCGGCCATAGGGGCCGGCCGGGTCGGGTCGCATCTCGTCGAGCAGCGTGCAGATGGTCTGCACGATCTCGATGTTGGGCTTCTCGTTCCAGCCGCCGACGTTGTAGGTCTCGCCGACCCGGCCGCGCGCCAGCACCTCGCGGATCGCGCTCGCGTGGTCCGTCACGTAGAGCCAGTCGCGCACCTGTTGGCCGTCGCCGTACACCGGCAGCGGCTTGCCGGCGAGCGCGTTGACGATCATCAGCGGGATCAGCTTCTCGGGGAAGTGGAACGGCCCGTAGTTGTTGGAGCAGTTGGTCGTGACGACCGGCAGCCCGTAGGTGTGGTGCCAGGCGCGCACCAGGTGATCGCTCGCCGCCTTGCTGGCCGAGTAGGGGCTGTTCGGCTCGTAAGTGTCGGTCTCGGTGAAGGGCGGGTCGGTCTTGCCGAGCGAGCCGTAGACCTCGTCGGTCGACACATGGTGGAAGCGGAACTTGGCCTGGTCTTGCGGCGCGATCGCCGACCAATGGGCACGTGCCGCTTCGAGCAGCGTGAACGTGCCCTCGACATTGGTCTTGATGAACGCGCCGGGGCCGTGGATGCTGCGGTCGACATGACTCTCGGCCGCGAAATGCAGCACCGCACGCGGCCGATGCGTTGCGAACAGGCGGTCGAGCAGCGCGCGGTCGCCGATGTCGCCGTGCACGAAGACGTGACGCGGGTCGTCCTTCAGCGCGGCGAGGCTTTCGAGGTTGCCGGCGTAGGTCAGCGCGTCGAGGTTGACGATGGGTTCGTCACTGGCCGCGAGCCAGTCGAGCACGAAGTTGGCGCCGATGAAGCCGGCGCCGCCGGTGACGAGGATCATGGTTGTTGCTTCTTCCGGTTCAGGTCTTGCCGTTCAGCCCCCGACCGATGCCGTGGTACTCGATCCCGAGCGCCGCCAGCAGCTCGGGCTCATAGAGGTTGCGCCCGTCGAAGATGACGGCCTGCTTCAGACTGGCCTTGAGGCCCTCAAAATCGGGGCTCTTGAACGCCTTCCATTCGGTGACGATCAGCAGGGCATCGCTGCCGTCCAGGGCCGCGGACTGGCTGTCGACGAACTCGAGCCCGCCGATGTGTCCCAACCGGCGTTTCGCTTCCTCCATGGCGACCGGGTCGAAGGCCCGGATCCGCGCGCCGCGCCGCGCCAGCGCCTCGATCACCACAATGCTCGGCGCCTCGCGCATGTCATCGGTATTGGGCTTGAACGCCAGGCCCCACACCGCGAACTGGAGCCCCGCAAGGTCTTCACCGAATCTTCGCAAGACCTTGTCGACCAGCACATGTTTCTGCCGGCCGTTGGCCGCCTCGACCGCGTTGAGCACCTTCAGGTCCACGCCCGCGCCGCTTGCCGTCGCGATGAGCGCCTTCACATCCTTCGGGAAGCACGCGCCGCCGTAGCCGGTGCCGGCGTACAGAAACTGGTAACCGATGCGCGGGTCGCTGCCGATGCCCTTGCGAACCATCTCGATGTCGACGCCTACCTGCTCCGCGAGCAGGGCCAACTCGTTCATGAAGCTGATGCGCGTGGCGAGCATCGAGTTCGCTGCGTACTTCGTGAACTCGGCGCTGCGCAGGTCCATGAGCATCAGGCGATCGTGGTTGCGCGTGAACGGCGCGTACAGCGCGCGCATCAGCAGGATCGCGCGTTCGTCATCGGCACCCAGCACGATGCGATCCGGACGCATGAAGTCGTCGATGGCCGCCCCTTCCTTGAGAAACTCGGGGTTGGAGACGACGGCGAACTCCAGCGCGACGCCGCGTTGTGCCAGTTCGTCGGCGACGGCGGCCTTGACACGCTCGCTGGTCCCGACCGGGACGGTGCTCTTGCCGACGATGACCTTGTAGTCCGTCATGTGCCGACCGATGTTGCGGGCCGCGGCAAGGACATGCTGGAGATCGGCCGACCCGTCTTCATCGGGCGGCGTGCCGACACCGATGAACTGCAGCGTCCCATGACTCACCGCCGCCGCGATATCGGTGGTGAACTGGATCCGACCCGCCGCGCGATTGCGCGTCACCATCTCAAGCAGGCCGGGCTCGTGAATCGGGATGCCGCCGCGCTCGAGCGTCTCGATCTTCGCGGCGTCGACATCCAGGCAGACGACGTGATTGCCCATTTCGGCCAGGCACGCGCCCGTGACCAATCCCACATAACCGGTTCCGACGATCGTGATCTTCATTTTTTCGATGAGGTTGGGTTCGCGCCGTGGTCCAACGGCAAGGAGTTGATGCGCGACATCATTTCGCGCGCCCGTAGGTGTCCTCGAAGCGCACGATGTCGTCCTCGCCGAGGTAGCTGCCCGACTGCACCTCGATGATCTCGAGCGGCACCTTGCCCGGGTTCGCGAGGCGGTGCGTCGTGCCGATCGGAATGTAGGTGCTCTGGTTCTCGCTCAGCAGGATCACCTGGTTGCCGTTCGTCACCTCGGCCGTGCCGCGCACGACGATCCAGTGCTCCGCGCGGTGGTGGTGCATCTGCAGGCTCAGGCTCGCGCCCGGCTTGACCATGATGCGCTTGACCTGGAAGCGCGCGCCGGAATCGATGCTGTCGTACCAGCCCCAGGGGCGATGCACCTGCCGGTGCAACGTGTGCTCGGTGCGCCCAGCGCTCTGCAGCTTGGCGACGATCGCCTTCACGTCCTGGCTGCGCGATCGATCGGCCACCAGCACCGCATCGGGCGTCTCGACGATGACCACGTCGCTCAGGCCGACGACGCCGACCAGCCGGCTCGTCGCGTGCACCAGCGTGTTGCGGCTGTCGCTGACAAGCGCATCGCCGACGCTGGCGTTGCCCGCGGCGTCCTTCGCGCTCACTTGCCAGACGGCATCCCAGGCGCCGAGATCGGACCAGCCCGCGTCCAGCGGCACCATCCGGATCTCGAAGCGCTCGGCGCCCGACGCGGCGATCTCGCTCGGGCACTTCTCCATCACCGCATAGTCGACCGACTCGCTCGGGATCGCCGCGAACGCCTCGTGCCCCGGCCGCACGAAACTCGCGTCGATGGACTTCGCGGTCCAGGCCAGGCGTGTGGCGGCCGCGATGTCGGGCCGAAAGCGTTCGAGGGCGGCGAGCCAGACCGACGCGCGCACGACGAACATGCCGCTGTTCCAGTAGTGATCGCCGGCCGCGACGTAAGCCTGCGCGGCCGCGAGGTCGGGCTTCTCGACGAAGGCCGCGACCGTGCGCTCGCCGCCGGCGTCGCCGGAAGCGCTCGTGCGGATGTAGCCGAAGCCGGTTTCCGGGTGGTCCGGCGCCACGCCCAGAATCACGATCGCACCGTTCGCGGCAGCGCGCACCGCGCGTTGCAGCGACGCGGTGAAGGCTGCGTCATCGGTCACGGTCTGGTCGGCGGGGCTCACGACCAGCACCGGGTCGGCACCGCCCTCGATCGCGAACAGCGCGGCCAGCGTCATCGCCGGCGCGGTGTTGCGGCCGGTCGGCTCGAGCAGCACCGTGGCCGGGGGCAGTCCCAGCTCGCGCAACTGGTCGAGCACCAGGAAGCGATGCTCCTCGTTGCCGACGATGCAGGGCGCGGCGACCGCGATGTCCGGCGCGGCCAGCGTCGCGAGCCGCCGCGTCGCCTCCTGGAACAGGCTGCGGTTGCCCTGCAGCACCAGGAACTGTTTCGGGTGCTGGGCCCGCGACAGCGGCCACAGCCGGGTGCCGCTGCCACCGGCCATGACGACGGGCTGGATCGGGATGGGAGTCATGTGCTTCGAATCGCGGCGGGGTCGGTCAGGCCGCCAGTCCGTTGGGATTCATGCGCTGCCAGCGCCAGCTGTCCGCGCACATCGTGTCGAGGTCGCGCGTGGCGCGCCAGCCGAGCAGGGTGTGAGCGCGGGTCGCGTCGGCATAGCTCGCGGCCACGTCGCCGGGCCGGCGCGCGACGAACTCGCAGGGCACGCTGGCCCCGCTCGCGCGCTCGAACGCGCGCACCACCTCGAGCACGCTGTGACCGCGCCCGGTGCCGAGGTTCGCCGTCACCGACTGGCGCGCGTCCAGCAGGTAGTGCAGCGCGTCGACGTGGCCGGCGGCGACGTCGAGCACGTGGATGTAGTCGCGCACGCCGGTACCGTCCGGCGTCGCGTAATCGTTGCCGAAGATCCGCAGCCGCTCGCGCTTGCCGACCGCGACCTGCGTGACGTAGGGCATCAGGTTGTTCGGGATGCCGCGCGGGTCTTCGCCGATCAGGCCGCTCTCGTGCGCGCCCACCGGGTTGAAGTAGCGCAGCCACGCGATCGACCAGGCCGGGTCCGCCTGCGCCACGTCGCGCAGGATGTTCTCGCCCATCAGCTTGGTCGCGCCGTAGGGGTTCGTCGCGCTGAGCGCGGCGTCCTCGCGGATCGGCAGCGATTCGGGTTTGCCATAGACCGTCGCGCTCGAGCTGAACACCAGCGTCTTGCAGTCGTGCGCGGCCATCGTCTGCGCGAGCGTGAGCAGGCCGCCGACGTTGTTGGCGTAGTAGGCCAACGGCTTCGCGCTGCTTTCGCCGACCGCCTTGAACGCCGCGAAATGAACCACCGCATCGATGCGCTCGCGCGCGAACAGAGCCAGCATCGCGGACGCGTCGCGAACATCGGCGCGCACGAATGCGGGCTCTGCGCCGGCGAGCGTGCGCAAACGTGCCAGCACCTCGGGCGAACTGTTCGAGAAGTCATCGACGCCGACCACCTCGAAGCCGGCCGCGAGCAGGCTCAACCAGGTGTGCGACCCGATGAAACCGGTGGCGCCGGTCAGGAGGATCCGTGCCCCCTTCATCGCAAGGTGATCTGGGCCAGGCAGCCGAAGACGTTGGCGTCGTAGCCGTTCACCGCGAGGCTGCGCGACTCGCGCGCGAGGTTGCAGGCGAGCAGCGCGTTGCGCGTGACGGCCCAGTTGGCGCCCAGCGTGGCGCGGCGGAAGTTGTCCGAAGAACCGGCGCTGGCGGTGTCGTAGCTGGCCCGGCGGTACACGAAGCCGGTGTTGACGCTGATCTTCGCGGTCGCGGCGTAGGTCGCGCCCAGGGTCAGGCTGTCCGTCGTGCTGCTGTTCTGCGTGACGAAGGTGCTCTCGTCTCCGGTGCTGGCGTTGACGACGTTGAAGTACGAGCCGTTCGTGCCGGCCTCCCGGACGATCGAGCCGCTGAAGGCGAGTTTGGCGGTCGGCGCGTAGTTCGCCGAGATCGCACCGGTCAGCCCAGAGAAGTCGCGCGGGCTGACGGCGTAGGTCTGACGCGTATAGCTCAGGCGCGCGCTGACATTGGTCTGCGCGCTGTAGCGCCAGTCGGCCAGCAGGTCGATGTTGCTGCCCCGGCTCGAGTCGGCGGTGTAGTCGCCTGGCCCGGTGGGGTTGAGCACGAGCGGGATCGCGTACGGCGAGTCGGTATGGGTGAAGCGCAGCGCGCTGCCGACCGTGAGTTCGCCGCTGAGCCGGTAGTTCACGCCGACGCTGGCGGTGTCGCCCGAGGAGTCGGCGGGCAGCGACGCCAGCGCCGAGAAGCGCACCCGGCTGTGCCCGTAGTTGCCGAACACCGACACCAGGCTGTCGCCGCCCCAGCGCACGCTGGCGTTGATTTGCTCGGCCTTCAGCTGGTTTCGTTCGGTCGTGGGCTGGAAGGCATTGCCGTTGAGCGTCGCCAGCGCCTGGCTCGCGCTGGCGTTCACGCTTCCGGACAGCTTCTCGATCGTGGACCAGTCCCACCCGGCGTTGACCGCGTAGCTGGTGTTGTCGAGCGTGGTCTGATCCTGGTACTTGTTGTAGCCGACCTTGGCAGTCGCATGCAGCCGCTGGCGTCCGATCGGCTGGTCGAAGCCGCCCAGCAGGCTGGTCGTCGAGTAGTTGTCGCCGGTTCCGTTGGTGATGCGATAGACGTTCGAGTCGTGCGTGAACCCCTGGCTCGCGCCGATGTACCAGGGGCTGGGCTCGTCGGCCCACGCCCCCGGCGCGGCGACGCACAGCAGGGCAGCGGTCAGTGGTCCGATGGCGGAGCGGCGGAGCGGGCGGGTCGGTTGAGTTTGCATTCGAGGGTCTCCTGAAGCTTGGGGCGTGGCAACGCGAAAGAGGATCGGCGACGAAGTCCGAAGGTCGCCGCGGCGCCCTAGTACGCGTGCCGGTCGAAGAACACCAGGCGGATCGTACGCACGATGATCTGCAGGTCCAGCCCCAGCGACCAGTTGCGCAGGTATTCGAGATCGTATTCGACGCGCGCCTGCATCTTCTCGATCGTGTCGGTCTCGCCACGGTGGCCGTTGACCTGGGCCCAGCCGGTGATGCCGGGTTTGACCTTGTGCCGCACCATGTAGGCCTTGATCAGGCGCCGGTATTCCTCGTTGTGCGCCACCGCGTGCGGGCGCGGGCCGACGATGCTCATCCGGCCCTGCAGCACGTTGATGAACTGCGGCAGTTCGTCCATCGAGGTGCGGCGGATGAGGGCGCCGAAGGCGGTGATGCGCGGATCGTCCTTGGTGGCTTGGCGCACCATCGGGCCGTTGTCCTGCGACCTCATCGAGCGGAACTTGTAGACCACGATCTCGCCGCCGTCCAGGCCGTTGCGGCGCTGCCTGAACACCACCGGACCGGGCGAGCTGAGCTTCACGCCGATCGCGATCACCAGCAGCAGCGGCGAGATCAGGATCAGGATCAGCGTGGCCAGCACCAAGTCGCTGATGCGCTTGACCAGTTCGTTGGTGCCGGTGAACGGCGTCTCGCAGATGCCGACGACCGGCACGCCGTTCATGTCCTGCAGCCGGCCCTGGATGATGCTGATGCCGAACACGTCGGGCACGAAGAACAGGGAGGCCGTCGTGCCTTGCACGTCTTCGAGCAGCTCGACGATGCGCGGCTGCGAGCCCAGCGGCAGCGTGATGTAGACCTCGCGCACGCCGTGCTGCGTCACGTAGGCGGCCACGTCCTTCAGGCCGCCCAGGCGTTGCGCGCTGGCCTCCTGGTGCAGCCGGTCGTCGGTGCGGTCGTCGAAGTAGCCGATGAAGTCGACGCCGTAGTCGGCGCTTTCGGCCAGGGCCTTGGCGACCTTCACACCCAGCGCGCCGGCGCCGACGACGATCGAGGTACGCCGCGCCGTGGCACGCGCCGACAGCCGCTGCGTGGCGACCTTGCCGAGCCAGACCGCGAGCCATTGCAGCACCGGCGTGGCGATCGCCCAGAGGAGCAGCACGTCGTTCTCGAAGTAGTGCAGGCTGGTCGTCGCATAGCCGCACAGCGCCAGGATCCCCAGCAAGGTGAGCCACGACGACAGGATGTCGACCCCGGCGGCGATCAGGTTGTCGCGGAAGCGGTTGCGGCCGGGAAAGGTCAGCGCGAACACCAGCAGGCACAGGGTCAGCGCCGGGCGATCGTTCGGACGCCACTCGTCGGCATAGACCGTCGCGAACAGGAATGTCAGCACCGTGATGCTGGGCTCCAGGAACGCCGCCACGAACGACGTCACCGATTGCGGCGCGCTGTAGAAGGTTCTCTTGTAGGTGCGGTCTTCAAACATGGGTTCAGGGTGTGCGCACACGCCCGACCGTCGCGGGACGGTGCACCGGCGTGCAGCTCGTCGCGAGCGGCGGTGCGGGAGCGCAGCAATGCATGCACGCTGCCGGCGTGCCGGTACGGTGCATCCCTCCCGCACGTCCAGTTCCGCAACGTGCCGGGGGATTCTCCATCAAAAACGCACGTGCGCTGGCCGCCGGAGCCGAGGGGGCTCGGTGTCGCCGTGCCTACAATCCGTGCATGTTTCACAGTCTCAGTTCGCTGCTCGGCACCGCTGCGATCGAGCGCCTGACGCTCTTCGTCAACCACCTGCTGGCCTCGGAGTCGATCGCCACCGATCGCCTGCGCGCCCATGCCGGACGTTGCATGCAGTTGCACTTTGCAGGCTGGCCCACGTTGCTGCCGCCTTTGCCGGCGACGGCCTTTCGCGTCACGCCGGCCGGCCTGATCGAATGGTGCGGCACCGAGCTGCCGAACGAGCCCGATCTGCGCGTCAGCGTCGACGCGTCGAATCCGGCGCTGGCGATGGCGCAGGCCCTGGCCGGCACGCGCCCGAAGGTCGACATCGCCGGCGACGCCGCGTTCGCGACCGACCTGAACTGGCTCTTCGACAACCTGCGCTGGGACGTGCAGGACGACCTGGCCGGCATCGTCGGCGCGGCGCCGGCGCGCGAGATCACCCGCATCGCCGGCGGCATCGCGGCGGGCCTGCGTGAGGCCGCGAACACATTGAGCGGCCTGGTGACGCGGCGATGACGCGGCCCCGCCGCATCTGCTCGCCGTTCGACGTGGGGCTCCATTGAGGCACATCGCGCGGCTGCTCGTCATCTGCGTGACGGTGCTGCGCTACGGGCTGGACGAACTGGCGCTTTCCAGCTTCCGGCAGCGCTGGGTGCGCGCGCTGGTGCGAGTGATGACGATCGGTCGCACGCTCGACGCGCCGCGTGGCGAGCGGCTGCGGCTGGGCCTGGAACGGCTCGGCCCGATCTTCGTCAAGTTCGGTCAGGTGCTGTCGACGCGGCGCGACCTGCTGCCCGCGGACCTTGCCGACGAGCTCGCGAGGCTGCAGGACCGCGTGCCGCCGTTCCCGGCCGAGCACGCGCGCGCGCTCGTCGAGCAGGCGTTCGGCCAGCCGATCGCCGCGATCTTCGAGCGCTTCGACGCCGAGCCGGTGGCCAGCGCGTCGATCGCGCAGGTGCACTTCGCGCAGCTGAAGGACGGCCGCGAGGTCGCCGTCAAGGTGCTGCGCCCGGGCATGCTCGAGGTCATCGACGACGACCTGTCGCTGCTGCGCACGCTGGCCCGTTGGGTCGAGCGCCTGAGCGCCGACGGCAAGCGCCTGAAGCCGCGCGAGGTCGTCGCCGAGTTCGCGAACTACCTGCACGACGAGCTCGATCTGGTGCGCGAGGCCGCGAATGCCGCGCAGCTGCGCCGCAACATGCACGACCTCGACCTGATCATGATCCCCGAGATGGTCTGGGATCTGTGCACCCAGAACGTGATCGTGATGGAGCGCATGAACGGCGTGCCGATCAGCCAGACGCAGCGCTTGCTCGATGCCGGCGTCGACATCCCGAAGCTGGCGCGCGACGGCGTCACGATCTTCTTCACGCAGGTGTTCCGCGACGGCTTCTTCCATGCCGACATGCACCCGGGCAACATCCAGGTCAGCATCGCGCCGGCCAGCTTCGGCCGCTACATCGCGCTGGACTTCGGCATCGTCGGCACGCTCACCGAGGTCGACAAGGAATACCTGGCACAGAACTTCATCGCGTTCTTCCGGCGCGACTACAAGCGGGTGGCCGAGCTGCATGTCGAGTCGGGCTGGGTGCCGCCGGCCACGCGCGTCGACGAGCTCGAGGGCGCGATCCGCGCGGTCTGCGAGCCGCACTTCGACCGGCCGCTGAAGGACATCTCGCTCGGCCAGGTGCTGCTGCGGCTGTTCCAGACCTCGCGCCGCTTCAACGTCGAGATCCAGCCGCAACTGGTGCTGTTGCAGAAGACGCTGCTCAACGTCGAGGGCCTGGGCCGCCAGCTCGATCCCGAACTCGATCTGTGGAACACCGCCAAGCCCTTCCTTGAGCAGTGGATGGACAAGCAGGTCGGCTGGGCCGGGTTCCTCGAAGGGCTGCAGCGCGAGGCGCCGCGCTATGTGCAACTGCTGCCCGAGCTGCCGCGTCTGATCCACCAGGCCCTGCAGCCGCGTGCGGCGGCCGAACAGCGCCTGCTGGAGACGCTGCTCGTCGAGCAGCGACGAATGGCGCGGCTGCTGCGCGCGATCGTCTACGTCGCTTGCGGGGTCGCGCTGGGTCTGCTGGCGTCGTACCTGTGGCTGAACACCCACTGAGCCCCCGACCCAGATCGGCGCCGTATAATTCGAGGTTTTCCTTTTCAAATCAAGGGCTTGGCCATGCCGATCTACGCCTATCGCTGCACCACCTGCGGGCACGCGAAGGATGTGCTGCAGAAGATGTCGGATCCGGTGCTCACGCTGTGCCCGGAATGCGGCGCGTCGACCTTCGCGAAGCAGGTCACCGCGGCCGGCTTCCAGCTCAAGGGTTCGGGCTGGTACGTGACCGATTTCCGTGGTGGCAACAAGCCGGCCGCCGACAAAGCCGATGCGAAGGCTGACGGCGCCGCCGCGGATTCGGCCAAGGGCGATGCCGGCAAGGGCGAGCCGGCGAAGGGCGACGCTGCGGCGTCGACCGAGAAGCCCGCCGGCGCCAAGAGCGACGCTGCACCGGCACCCGCGCCGGCCGCAGCGCCGGTGGCGCCCGCTTCCGGCGGCAAATGAGCGCGCGGGTTCGTCGGGGGACGCCGTGAAGAAATACCTCATCGCCGGGCTGCTGGTCTGGCTGCCGCTGGCGATCACGATCTGGGTGCTGCAGGCCGCGCTCGGCCTGCTCGATGGCGTGTTCGGCTGGCTGCTGAACGCCGGCCGCGCGGTGCTGCCGGCGGCGGCCGAACCGCTGATCGACATGCTGCTGAAGATCCCCGGCCTGGGCGTGATCGTGATGTTGTCGGGGCTGCTGGTGACTGGCGTGTTCGCGACCAACATGGTCGGCCAGTGGTGGCTGCGCCAGGGCAGCCGGGCGCTGAGCAAGATTCCGATCGTCAAGTCGATCTACAACTCCGTCAAGCAGGTTTCCGACACCCTGTTCTCGAGCAGCGGAAACGCCTTCCGCGAGGCTGTGCTGGTGCAGTACCCGCGCGCCGGCAGCTGGACCATCGCGTTCGTCACTGGCAAGCCCGGCGGCGAGGCCGCGCTGCACCTGCCTGGCGACTACCTGAGCGTGTACGTGCCGACCACGCCGAACCCGACCTCGGGCTTCTTCCTGATGGTGCCGCGCGCCGACGTGGTGGTGTTGCAGATGAGCGTGGACGAGGCCCTGAAGTACGTGATCTCGATGGGCGTGGTGGCGCCACCGCTGCATGTGGCCACGAACCCGGTGATCGCCGGCGTCGAGCCGGCGCGAAATTGACGGGGCTGGGCGGCCCGGCTTCTGCCCAGCCCGAGCAGGCGTGCCGAGCCGCGCCGCAGAGCCCGCGAAACAGAACGACGCGCCACGATCGGCGCGTCCGCTTCCAAACCAATCTGCCCCGAGCAGTGGAGTGATGTGATGAGAACAACATACTGCGGCCTCGTCAGCGAAGCGCTGATGGGCCAGACCGTGACGCTGATGGGCTGGGCGCATCGCCGCCGCGACCACGGCGGCGTCATCTTTATCGACCTGCGCGACCGCGAAGGCATCGTCCAGGTCGTCTGCGACCCGGACCGGGCCGAGATGTTCAAGGTCGCTGAAGAGGTGCGCAACGAGTTCTGCCTGAAGATCGTCGGCAAGGTGCGCGCGCGCCCCGACGGCACGGTCAACGCCAACATCACCAGCGGCAAGATCGAGGTGCTGTGCCTCGAGATCGAGGTGCTGAACCCCAGCATCACGCCGCCGTTCCAGCTCGACGACGACAACCTGTCGGAAACGACACGCCTGACGCACCGCGTGCTCGACCTGCGCCGCCCGGCGATGCAGCGCAACATGATGCTGCGCTACCGCGTCGCGATGGAGGTGCGCAAGTTCCTCGACGCGAACGGCTTCATCGACATCGAGACGCCGATGCTCACGAAGAGCACGCCCGAAGGCGCGCGCGACTACCTCGTGCCATCGCGTGTGCACGACGGCATGTTCTTCGCGCTGCCGCAGTCGCCGCAGCTCTTCAAGCAGCTGCTGATGGTCGCGGGCTTCGACCGCTACTACCAGATCACCAAGTGCTTCCGCGACGAAGACCTGCGTGCCGACCGCCAGCCCGAGTTCACGCAGATCGACATCGAGACCTCGTTCCTGACCGAGGAAGAGATCCGCACGATGTTCGAGGGCATGATCCGCAGCACCTTCGCACACGCGATCGGCGTCGAGCTGCCGGCGTTCCCGGTGATGAAGTACGCCGACGCGATGCACCGCTACGGCTCCGACAAGCCCGACCTGCGCGTCAAGCTCGAGTTCACCGAACTGACCGACGTGATGGCGAGCGTCGACTTCAAGGTCTTCGCGACCCCGGCAACGACCAAGGGCGGCCGCGTGGTGGCGCTGCGCATCCCCGGCGGCGGCGAGATGAGCCGCGGCGAGATCGACGCCTACACCGAGTTCGTCAAGATCTACGGCGCCAAGGGCCTGGCCTGGATCAAGGTCAACGACGTCGCCAAGGGCCGCGAAGGTCTGCAGTCGCCGGTCGTGAAGAACCTGCACGACGCGGCGCTGGCCGCGATCCTCGAGCGCAGCGGCGCGAAGAGCGGCGACCTTCTGTTCTTCGGCGCCGACAAGGCCAAGGTCGTCAACGACGCGATCGGCGCGCTGCGGGTGAAGGTCGGCCACAGCGAGTTCGGCAAGGCGCGCGGCCTCGTGCAGGGCGTGTGGGAGCCGTTGTGGGTGGTGGACTTCCCGATGTTCGAGTACGACGACGGCGCACAGCGCTGGTCGGCCGTGCACCACCCGTTCACCTCGCCGAAGGACGGCCACGAAGACCTGCTCGAGACCGACCCTGGCGCGGCCGTCTCGAAGGCCTACGACGTGGTGCTCAACGGCATCGAACTCGGCGGCGGCTCCGTGCGTATCCACCGTGAAGAGGTGCAGAGCAAGGTGTTCCGCGCGCTGAAGATCGACGCCGAGGAGGCCCAGCTGAAGTTCGGCTTCCTGCTCGACGCGCTGCAGTACGGCGCGCCGCCGCACGGCGGCATCGCGATCGGCCTGGACCGCTTCGTGATGTTGATGACCGGCGCCGAATCGCTGCGCGACGTGATCGCGTTCCCGAAGACGCAGCGCGCGCAGGACCTGCTGACGAACGCACCCAGCGCGGTCGACGAGAAGCAGCTGCGCGAGTTGCACATCCGCTTGCGCAACGTGCAGGGCACGGGCGGATGAAGAGCCTGCTCAGGTGCTGATGCAGAATCGGAGGGCGCGGTTTTCGCGCCCTTTTTTCTTGCGCCAACGACTGCCGCTTCCGTGACAAAGCCGCCCAAGATTCCCGAGTCGGTGCTGGTCGTGATCCACACGCTCGAACTCGACGTGCTGCTGATCGAGCGTGCCGATCACCCCGGCTACTGGCAGAGCGTCACCGGCTCGAAGGACACGCCGGACGAGCCGCCCGCGGTGACCGCGCAGCGCGAGGTCTTCGAGGAGACCGGTGTCCTGATCGGCTCGCCCGAGGTGCCGCTGGCCGGCCTGCGCGACTGGCAACTGCGCAATGTCTACGAGATCTACCCGGTCTGGCGACATCGCTATGCTCCCGGCGTGACGCACAACACCGAATTCGTCTTCGGCCTGCGCGTGCCGCGCGGTGTGCGCGTCACGCTGAGCCCGCGCGAGCACACCGCCCAGGTTTGGCTGCCGTGGCGCGAGGCTGCCGACCGCTGCTTCTCGCCGTCCAACGCCGAGGCGATCCTGCAGCTGCCTCGCTTTGTCGACTGAGCCGATGCGCACTGCGACCGCCACCCACGTGCACAGCACCCAGCACCCCAGCCACGTGCTTCGGGTGGCGACCTACAACATCCACAAGGGCGTGCGCGGCGTCGGCCCGAGAAAGCGACTGGAGATCCACAACCTCGCGCTGGGCATCGAGGCACTCGACACGGACCTGGTGTTCCTGCAGGAGGTGCGCTTCCTGAACCGCGCCGAGGCGAAGAAGTTCCCGGACACGCTGATCGGGTGGCCGCGCATGCCGCAGGCCGACTACCTGGCGCCCGAGGGCTTCGAGGTCGCGTACCGCACCAACGCGACGACGACCCACGGCGAGCACGGCAACGCGCTGCTGTCGCGCTGGCCGCTGGGCGACATCGGCCACCACGACGTCTCCGACCACCGCTTCGAGCAGCGCGGCCTGCTGCACGTGCCGGTGCACTGGAACGGCGTGCTGGTGCATGCGATCGTCGCCCACTTCGGGTTGATGCACGCGAGCCGCGTGCGCCAGGTCGAGCGGCTCGCGAAGTTCATCGAGGCCGAGGTGCCGAAGGGCGAGCTGCTGATCGTCGCCGGCGACTTCAACGACTGGGGCGCCAAGCTCGACGCGCCGATGCGCGCGTTCGGCCTGCAGCGCGCCGGCGTGCCGGGCGACCCGCCGGCGCGCTTCAACACCTTCCCGTCGCGGCTGCCGGTGCTGTCGATGGACCGCATCTACCTGCGCGGGCTGCGCTGCTTGTCGACCTCGGTACCGCGCGGCGCCGCCTGGGCGCGCATGTCCGACCACCTGCCGCTGATCGCCGAACTGACGCTGGAATGAACGCGCCGACCCGCACGCGCGCGCTGCGGCCCGACCACAACCTGACGCTGCTCAAGGGCAGCGAAGCCCTGTTTCCGGCACTCGTCGAGGCGATCGCCAACGCGCGCGCCGAGGTGCTGCTCGAGACCTACATGTTCGAGTTCGCGCGCTCGGCGCTGACGGTCGCCCAGGCGCTCGAGGCCGCCGCGCAGCGCGGCGTGTGCGTGCGCGTGATCGTCGACGGTGTGGGCACCGGCGATGTGCCGGCCGAGTGGCAGCGGCGCTGGCGGGCAGCCGGCGCGCACTGGCGTGTCTTCAACCCCGCGCAGGGCTGGCGCGTGCTGCTGCCCAAGCGCTGGCGCCGCCTGCACCGCAAGCTGTGCGTGGTCGACGGCAGCATCGGTTTTTGTGGCGGCATCAACCTGCTCGACGACTACTTCGATCCGAACTACGGCACGCTCGAGCAACCCCGCTTCGACTTCGCGGTGCGCGTCACCGGTCCGCTGGTGGCCGACATGCACGAGACGATGGCCCGGCTGTGGGCGCGCCTGCAGGTCGCGCGCGAGGCGCAGCAGCTGGATTTCGGCGCGGCGTTGCAGGCGGTGCTGGCGGCGGCGCAGGCCGGCACCGACATGGGCGACGAGCGCATGGAAGGCGAGGTCGAGGACTTCGGCGCGCCCGACGAGGATGAAGGCGCGCTCGCGGCGCTGGTGCTGCGCGACAACGTGCGCTTCCGGCGCAGCATCGAGGGCAACTACCGCCTCGCGATCGCGCTGGCGCGCAACGAGATCCTGATCGCCAACGCCTACTTCGTCCCGGGCGTGCAACTGCAGC
>Ga0207658_10001539_pt1 | contig 17886 bp, 18 predicted proteins | sample KBSS33metaG_FD_184322 | JGI IMG/M metagenome (GOLD analysis project Ga0207658, IMG submission 184322) | Switchgrass rhizosphere microbial communities from Kellogg Biological Station, Michigan, USA - KBS S3-3 metaG (SPAdes) (version 2) | ecosystem: Host-associated > Plants > Roots > Rhizosphere...
CGAAGTCTCTTGTGACGAAATTTGTGAGGCATTTTCTTGAGATTTTGAACCATTTTGAGCTTGAATTGCCACCTGATCCGAATTTTTTACATCCAAACCTTTCCAATTCACATCCGTAAAATCCCTCCTTCCATTATTAAAAACACTTAAAACTTGATGTTCAAAGGAAATTTCAGCATCGTTTTTTAAATTTTGACCAATCAAATCAGGGTTTGCACCATTTTTAGGCCGAAAATAAAAACTCGCCACACAACCGTCTTTGAGTGGAGCTTGAACAGATCGAGTCTGACTATTTTGATTTCCAACAATTGCCAGACCAAAAACCACCCGCTCCATTGGCGGCTGCCGATTCAATTCAGGTTGTTCGGAAACCAGATGGAAAATATTTGAATCCTCAAAATCAAAAACTCCGCAGGGCTCAAGATAATCAAACTGCCAATCTACCGGAACTAACAAATCAAAAGCTATGCCCAAAAAATGTTGGGGCAAATCTTGCGCATTCACATCCACGCGCAAAAAAGAATCTGGTTTATTTTGTAAAATTTGAGACTGAAGAAAAATTTGTGTAGTCATAAAATTTTCGCACACACGTGCATTAAAAATATAAATTACTTCGTATTTTTTAAAAGACTGCCCGGATCTTTCCTTCTATAAAAACCCGGGCAGTCAAACATTTACGCTTGATAAGACAGCGCAAAATTCGCAGCCAAATCAATCAAATCACCCCCATCAATTCGACCGTCATAAGTCGTATCAACAAGCGGATCAAAATTCACATCAACGTCAGTTTCAGCAAAATGCTTTGCCAAAGCCTGCAAATCTCTGCCATCAACAAGATCATTACGATTATTATCCCCTTTCAAACCGCGCGAATCTTGTCCTACAACTTCACTTTGAAGACTTTCAATTGAGCCATTGGCAGCCGTAATTTCATAAACATAATTTTGTCCCGGAATAATAAATCCACTATGCGCAACACCGTCAGCATCAACAAAATCCGTTTGTGCAGTTTCACCAATCTTCACCACCGCGCCGTGTGCATCTTTACGATAAATGTCGTAAGTTTGGGCGCCCGCAACCGAATTCCAATGGAGAGCGATGCTGTATCTTTGCGGGCCGATTGCCGCGGACAAGCCGCTTGGTGCCGCCAATTGCGCAGTTTGACTGGTCAAACTTACCGAATGAAATTGCGTTGCAATATCACCTGTCGTCGAACCCAAAAAACTATTCACACCAGCCGTCACATTCGTATCCTCAGAACTCAAAACATCAAACTGCATTTCAAGCAGCTCGCCGCTGCCGTTCACACCCACTTTTGGATTCATCGTTCTCGCATCCGCAACCAACAAAGTTCCTTCATGACCATCTTTCAAATCAGCCTGAAACGAAGTCGGAACAGCTCCATTTTGACTCAAAAAACCTTGCTCTGATGAACCTTCATAATGCAAAACCGCAGGATCATAAGAAATCTCAAAACCATACGCAAACAAATTCTGCACATCGTTCACTTTTGCCGTTAACGTGATCACATCGCCAGTATGAAGACTTTGAACATTGGAAATAAAATCCACAGAGGTTTGCGTACTACTGCCTGTTCCACCACTTTGTTGCGTTGACCCACTTCCGCCCGAACCGTTGCCAGAGCCAGAAACCATTTTGCTATTCACAGCTTTTGGCGTACCCAAAATCACAGTTCCACCTGAAGATTTTGCACCAGTTCCACCAACAGAAATCGCCCAATTTGCAGCTACATCAGCAGAAGAAGCCGGATCAATTCTTTCCATTGTTCCATGTGTTGTTGCGCTTCCCGCATACCAAGCTCCACCAGAACCATTCACAGTATCGATCACTTGATTTGCAGAATCTTGCAACTGCAATGAATCACCACCATTGGCTAAAGAAAGATCAATAATCGCATCCGAGGAAATATTTGCAACTGTAGATTCATGATCTTCAATCAAAAAATAACTTTTTGCTGCAACAGTTCCACTTAAAATTTTATAATCTTGATCGCCGTTATCATCAACAATATGCCAATTACTCAAATCAACGGCTTGATTCGAATTATTATAAAGTTCAATCCATTCATCGGTCGAAGAATCAGCTGATCCAGCCCAAGCTATTTCATTGATAACGACCTGTCCGGGCGCAGACGCCCGGACCAAACTCAATGCCAACGGATTCATCACCGTTGCAAAAACAAAACTCGCCATCATCAACTGTTTTAATCGTTTTTTTTGTTTCATGTTGGTTTGATAAAAAAATAAACACTTCCGGCCGAAAGTGTCCCCAACCTTACTCCCCCCAAATGACCAACTTTTAAATTTTTCCTAAAAAATTGCAATTTCAAAGTCCTATGCTAGAATTGCACGGCATTAAGCCGCAGTAGCTCAGATGGTAGAGCGCATCCATGGTAAGGATGAGGTCTCGGGTTCGATTCCCGACTGTGGCTCCATGAAGGGCAGAAATGCAAAATCGACATAGCCCAGAGCATAATCCACGACGCATGATATCGTGGGCTCTAAAACATCTTTCAAAATGACTTCCATAAATCCAAGTGGTGACACCTATCACTTCACTTTTCTTTTATGGAAGAAAAACAAACCCTCACGCAACTTTTTTCGCGTTTTACCCAATATCGCGTATTGCTCCGAAATTACTCCCCAATAACTATTGCAGGCTATAAAACGAGCCTTCAAATGTTTTTTAGAGATACTGGAGTTATTTATCCCGACCAATTAAATCGGCCGTTAGTTGAACAATGGTTTTTTGATGGAAGATTGAATAAAAAATGGGGTCCAGTTACCTTTCTTCATCGTCACAAACACCTTAACCAATTTTTTAGCTGGCTTGTAAAACAAGAACTCCTAGTCAAAAACCCTGCTTTTGACATCGAAAAACCAAAACTTGAACATAAGCTACCAAGAACAATTTCAAAGGAACAAGCCATACTTATTTTAGACACAGCCTATCATTCCAAATACACCTATACCTTTGAACGTTATCGCAACAGAGCCATTATTGGCATTATGATTCTTGCAGGATTAAGAAGAAACGAAGTCATTAATCTAAAACTCAATGATGTTTCATTAGAAACAAACACCATCTTCATCAACCAAGGAAAAGGACACAAAGATCGTATGGTTCCAATAAATTTTAAACTTCACGAAATTCTTGAAGAATATTTAAAAGACCGTGCACGCCTCAAAAAAACAACGATCAACTTCTTTAGTGCCGCTCAATACGATGAACCAATTGGAATACACGCTATTTCCCTACTTATTGAAAAACTCAGAAAGAAAACAAAAGTTAATTTCTCTGCTCACACCTTGCGACATGGCTTTGCAAGGCTTATGCTCGAAGGAGGATGTGACATATACACACTTTCAAAGATGATGGGTCACAATAAGATCACCACAACCACAATTTACCTTTCCTGTTCAAATCAACAGATGAGTAAATCGATTGAAATGCATGCTTTAAATTAAAATATGCCTAAAAGTAATACAGAAAAAAAAGTTAATGAAGCAAAATATTTTCTTAGGTTATTAGAGGAGCATTCACCTAAAAAAACTTCAAAACAAGAAGAATTTAACTATCTACTTAATGCATTCGTATGTTCTGCAAGAAGCATAACGTGGGTTATGAAAGCTGAATTTAATAGCATAAAAGGATGGAAAACTTGGTATAACTTAAGAAAAGCTGACCAAAAGGAAGAAAAAATTCTAAAACTCTTTAATAAAATGCGGATTGAAACAACAAAAAAGAAACCTTTAACAACTATTTATGCAGTAACATTTAAAATTCCTTTTGGAAATTACACAGATGCTGATATTAAAAAATTAAAATCTTATGTAAAAAACAAACAAAAAGTAGATATGATTTTGGGTAAAAATAATTCTTCAGAAGAGCCAAATAAATTAAAATTTAAAAACGTTAAAGTTTCAAATATCACCTATCCAATAGAAGGTCATTCAAACGCTGACGCCTTTTACTTATGTAAAAAATATTACAAATTGTTAGATAAATTGGCTTCGGAGTGTCTGGAAAAATTTGGAAAGTATATTACTTAAAGGAAGCCATTACATTCGCACACTCCTTAGTCAAAGCACAACTCCTTTCAATATATCGTAAAGTTGTAGCAACCCGTGTATGCCCTAGATAATCTCTAATGCTTTCAAGTGGCATATCCAGGGTATTTAATTTTGTAGCCACATATCTGCGAAAAGAATAAGCATTTACACGATAACCCAATTCCTCAGAAAGTGAGGCAAACAAATTTTTAATTCCAACATAGGTCCAAGGAACCCTTTTATAAGCAGATACGAAAAGATAATCCTCATTTTCACGATAAATAGACCTAAAATCCATATATGCCTCAAAACTATCAATCACATATGTACAAAGGTCATAATAACGTTTTCGTCCTTTCTGCTTCTTTCCTTGAAGACAAAGCTTATAACCCGTGCTTTCTTTAGAAATATCTTTCAGTTTTAAATCAACCAACTCACACGGTCGAGCTCCAGTAAACCTCAAAAGATCAATAAAAAAGGCGTTTCTTAACCTCTCAAGTTTGCTCTGCTTCCTATCTCTTATTTGAACAATGACTGCGTTTATCTGTTCTTGGGTTAAAGTAAGATTCTCATCGTACTCCCCTTTGCATTTATCAATCTTTCGAATGTTATTGCAATCAATATACTCCATTTTTTCCAACCAAATACCGTAAGTATTTAAATTTTTACGATAAGAATTGAAGGTATTGTTTTTAATAGGATGCTTCTCCCTATAACTAAATAATGCATCTTCAACAAGCCTAGGAGTATTAAGCTGTTGAATAGTATAAATACCTAATTTTCGAATAATAAGCCTTAGCACATCGCGAACATTTTTGATGGTAGTTTCACTTTTACCCGTCCTCAAATGCTTTTGAACAAATTCCGACCAATAAAACCAAACAGGAACTTCATTAACAGGAACATTTTGGCTTATGGCCTTAATTTCTTCATCTGACAACAAAACTTGGAGCATAAAACTTAAAGTAACTTCTATCCAGATAGTTACACTTTAAAATTTCATGGCAACAATTATTTATTGATAGTTCAATTTCCACCAAAATCCACCATTTTCCGCCATTTTCTAAAATTTCCATGGTTTTCCACGTTTTTTTGATATTTTAGAGGTAAAAATTCTAGCTAAAATTTATAACTGTAATATTAATGACATTATTTAAAAATATAGGATTAAACTATTGATTCTAAATATTAATCATGTAACTATATTTATAGTTTTTGAATTATGTTATATGCGAGCACAATCGCAAAATAAAAACCAAGGGACATTCGTGTCCAAAAAAGCTCGCCAAGCCCTTACTACAACAGAAATAAAAAAATTGGAAGGGGTGTTTTTTGATCTTAATAGAAAAGCTAAAAAATGCTTACAAGTAGATGAAAAACTACTAGATATTAGGTTTACAGTCTAAAATTAGGTTTAAATGAAAAAATACGAAGTTGAAAGCTTTAGTGATATTAATTTAAACAATCTTCTTGAAGATTGTGAAGATATAAGAAAGTTATATTTTGTTGAATACTTAAAAAAAATAAATTGCGAAACAATATTAATAGAATTTAATTATATTGATAAAGACTACTTAAAAGACTACACAGATTATTATTCTAGATGTTTTGTAGATTACAACAAAGATGTAAACGTTTACATTTTTTCTCAACAAAATTTACTCAAAATGAATTCCAAAAAAACTTAAATGAAGGAGACCCTAAAACAAACACCGAATTCAAAAAAATAATTAATTCATATTTAGGGTTCATAGTTTTAAAACCTTTACCTCAAAGCAAAATTGGAAGAACTTGCTTAAAAGTTTTTAGCGACCCTGCTATACCTCGGCATTATACAACAACAAAAACTTACCAAATAAATTTATTCGGAATAGACCTTTCTATTGAGAGCATTGCGTTTCAACAGCAAGATCAAGAGGTAGCAGCATGTGCCACTACTGCTATATGGGTTGCATCTCAAAAAACTGCAGAAATATTCAATTCGCAACTTTTTTCGCCTTCTGAAATAACCTCTTTAGCTATTAATTCTGATCATGAATCTAGGATATTTCCTGCTTCAGGGCTTAATATTAGGGAAATTTGCCAAGCTTTTAGAAAAATTGGGCTAGAAATTGAACTGCTAGAAGTAGAAAATTTAGATTTATTAGAAATGAAATCTTTTATTTATGCATACTTAAAATATGGAATACCAATTGTACTGGGATTCTATATTCCCAATTTAGGCAGACATGCTGTTACTATTACAGGTTATTGTTTTAACAATAAAATTAATGGCCCATTTATGTCCGATAACATAGATAAAATTTATGTTCATGATGACAATATTGGTCCTTTTGCAAGATATACCCTTACAACGACTGTCATTGACAAAAAAACAATACCAGCAATCGAAGTATCACATTATTCCTCCTTCGGAACATGCCCTGTAATATCCATGATAGCGCCTGTTTATCATAAAATAAGAGTTCCTTTAACAAGCGTAAAAATTGAAAAAATTTCCGCATTAGATAAATTTTTTGAATCAATATTAAATTTACCAGGAATAAAATTATCTTTAGATTATAAAGAATTCGTATGGGACGTATTTTTAACTGATGTTAAAAAAGTAAAAAAGCACATTCTCGAAGATGGTAATTTTTCAGGTATAAAAGAGGATATTTTAACAACATCATTCCCAAGATATTTATGGGAGGGTAGCCTATATGTGAACAATAATAAAATTTTAACTTTATTGTTCGATGCTACCGATTTACGTCAAAATAATTTCAACCTGCATTCAATTTATATCTACGACCAAAAAATAAAAGATTTACTAAAATTACTTTTACCTTATAAGGCAATAATAAATAATCCGTTTATTCAAAAATTGATCATTGAATTAGAAGAATACTTCAAAATTCCTTCAAACAAAATTTGGAGAAACCAAAATGAAAACTTGCATATTTTCTCCTTAAATTAATCAAATTGTAACAATTTGGGATCGCGCATTTGATCAACATTCTCTAAAATCTTACGCCATTCCTCGGGGCCAGTTTTAATATATTCACCTTGGAATTCGGCAAAAATTTCACCTGCCATGCAAACCAACAAATGGGCATCTTTGAGGCTAATCATATCAGCAGGAAACAAAATCTCATTATCAATAATTTCCATGTACAAAGCTTTATTTCTTATGTTAAAAAGCTCCTTAGATTTCAACCATTCTGTAAATTTACTTTCATTTTTTCCGTATATTCGTTGAACCCTAGAATTAACATAAAGATTAGAAATACCTCCCAATTTATATTTTTCTTGATGAATCTTATATTGAGAAATCATATTATGATGAATCATAATAACTTTTCCAATTTCTTCAATTAAAGTAATTGCAAAAAAAACAGCAAAATTATAGCTTTCTTGCTTATAAGCAAGAATAGTTTGATCCCAATAATCAATTAAATGAACATTCAATTTTTGATTATCAATTTTCATATTCACATTTTAAGTAATAACTATCTAAGTATTTAGGGATAAAAGAAAAATTGCAATCTACATTCAAGATGGCTATATTCAAATAGTCTCCACCTTGGATGCGCTCCTCCACCAGAGGCAGCCTCCTTATGGGCAATCATCAAAAAAGTGTTTTACATGAGCCAAAAACGGACCTTAAAAACTACCTGTTTTGCATGGTAAGGATGAGGTCTCGGGTTCGATTCCCGACTGTGGCTCCATGAAGGGTTTAAAAATTTTACACAATTACTCATAAATCCATTATGGAAATCCGCGTTTATCCCATTTTTGAAAAAGATTTTAATTTTACTCAGGAAAGTTCCGGGGAATTTCTTGGTAAACATTACGAAGAACTTGAAGACATTGCCGAAAAACTTGATATTGAACCATTAAGCTTTTTTGACAGCATCAACCACAACGAAGAAATGATGAAAGCTTTTGAAAACTACGAAGGCGATACTGATCCTCAAGAAATTATTGATGCAATTCCTCACACCGAAAGCTGGTTTGAACCTGCAGAAGGCATCGAAACCATGGATGCACTCATTGAATATTTACAAAAAGACAGCTTCAAAAATAAAGAAATGGCGAAAGGTGTGATTGAAGATCTTGCTGATTTAAAAAATATTTTAGAACTCGCCTTAAAAAAAGACATTGGTTTCCAATTAAAAATGGAATAACACCCATATGCCAAAATTCGTTGTAGCAAAAAAGAAAAAAATCGATCCAAAAGAAATCAAAAATATCGTTTACGATGGCTTTGATTGCAAAGAAGTTCCCAAAGATTATTTGCAATATTCAAATGCAAAAAAGTTCGTTTTTTCCAGAAATAAATTAGCAAAATTCCCCAAAGAAATTTTAAAAGCATTCCCAAAATTACAACTGCTTGATTTATCAACGAACCCTTTTATTGATATCCCAGCGGAAATTTCAGAACTCAAAGAACTGAAAGAATTAATTTTAAGTTATAACAATCACACAGATTTTCCTGAATCCATGGCGCAGTTAAAAAAACTGCAAAAAATTTCCATGTTTTACAGTTATAAGCTCAAAAAAATTCCTGATGTTGTAGCGAAAATCCCTTCACTCATTGAATTAAATTTCGCACGAACAGACAATCTGGCTTCAATGCCGGAAGACATCGGAAACTTAACAAAACTTGAACATTTAAATCTTGAAGAATGCACACTTTTAACCAAACTCCCTGCAAGTTTTGGCAAACTCACCAACCTTAAATATCTCAATCTTGATGGAACCTCCATTAAAAAACTGCCAGAAGGATTTGAAAATTTCATAAACCTGGAAGAATTGTATATCAGCATTCCCGAGTTGGATGTGGAAGACACAATTAAAAAAATAAAAAATCTTCCAAAACTCAAAATTCTCAAAATAATGTTCCAACAAAAATATCCAAAATCGCTGAAAGATCTCAAATTTGTGACATCATTAACAGTAGGAGAAAACTATCCATTATTGCGCAAAAAACACGCAACATTCCCAATTCCAGCAGAAATCGCAACTATTCCAAACATCGAAGTATTAGATTTCACAAACTGTAATCTTGCTAATCAACTCCCAAAAAACATTGGAGACATGACCAAATTAAGAATTCTCGACATCAGTACAACATCAATCAAAAACTTCCCCGAAAGTCTCAAAAAACTCAAAAATCTGACAGCAATTGAAGGTTCAATGGAACGAGAAGACTCGCCTCAATACGGCATCAAACCCGAACAAAAAGAACAACTCCAACAATGGTTTCCAAAAGCAAAAATAAGTTTTTACTAAAACTATTTTTTCGCATTCAGTTCTTCCCAACTGTCATCAAGCCAGTTTTCATACCAGTCCAAAAACGAAACTTGCCAATCACGTCCTTCAATATTTTGAACCATTGGCGCAATTTCCATACCGTCTTCTTCGTTTAAAAACCACATTTTCCCAGTTTGCTGACCACTCACAATCAAAATTGCTGTCATCTCATGACCGTAATCACTTAATTTAATGTACCCGCCAAAGGCATCCACTTTTTCCATATAGTCTCCGTCCTCAGCCATTTGAGCTTTAATGCCGTTTGCGTAGTCGTCACCATACGGACATTCCATCGAACAAAATTCCGGATATTGTTTCAAAAAATCATCTGATGGATACGATCTTTCAACTTTAAACAAACCCCAAGAAGGTCCAGCACCACCATCCCCTATCACTTTTAAAAATTCACGATAATCTTTCGGAAATTTGATGCCTAATTTTTTCTCAATCTTAACAATTTCAGCTTCTGAAAGGGCAGAATTCAATGCGTAATGATGGCCTTCCGTTCCAAAAAATTTATCGTCTCCAGCGCCAAAAATACTCATTTTTTTATCTTTAGCTGCTAATTGCTGAAGTTTATCTTGAACAGTAGTAATTCGCGCCTTAAGTGTCATAAAAAAATATATAAAAGCAAAAACGATTATAACAAAGAGACCTCAAGATTGACAAAAATCCAAAAACGGCTAGAATCCCGCTCCTGTTCGCAGTGATTTCGACTGCAACGTCCCCCGATGTTGTCAGCGACTCCCAAACAGGTGTTCGTTGACAATATCTTCACAAACTTCCCTCGCAGCACCTTCTCTCACCCGTTTGAAGGAGAATTCCCCATGTCCAAGCGTTCAGGTGCCTCTATCGCAACCACGTCCGAAACCTCCACGTCCGCCTCATCTCCCGATTGGCGCAACCACGAGTCCGTCGATGACAAGCTCAGGCTCATCAAGATCGGCTCCTGGGGCACCGAAGTCGAGGGGTACCTCTGGTACGACCTCGGCTTCACCAGCATCACCCTCAGCCGCAGCGACCGCAAGCGCCTCATCGGCGAGCTCCTCCCTGAGGGCATGAAGAGCGCCGATGACATCCAGCTCGTGCGCAACGATGGATCGAGGGGCGGCAACCTGCTCCTCCGTGTCAGGGGCAAGCTCACGGTCCACCCGGCCGTCATGGTCCAGGACACGTACTGCGCGCTCTACCAGTTCGGCGGCAGCGAGATCCTCAAGGACCCCAGCCAGAAGCCACGCGGAGTAGTCAACTTCGCGGCTCTCTGGGACTGATGGCTGATGCTGACTCGTAGCGCAAGAAGGACGAAGTGAAGATGTTGAATCCTTAGGGATGACAACGACGACACTTAGGGCGCGGTTCTCTCCAGAGCCGCCCCCCTTCTTTCAACATGCCCAATTTTAAATATAACGAATTACAATCCGAATCACCCATACTTTCCTTTTCGACCGTACCATAAGTATGAACGCCGAAACGATTATCACACAACCGCAACTCGAAAAACTCCAAAAAGGTTCACAGAAAATAAAAATCTGATATCATAAAAAATGCTGTGTATTTTATCTCTCAACATTAATTCTAAATTTATGACGAACGAAAAAAACTTGAAAAAAATCGGTGCGATTTTTGCCCTCATGGCTATTCCCGCTGCAGGACTTGCTGGATGCGCTCCAGACTCAGGAACAACAAACACAACTATCGTTACTCCTCCTGTACAAACAACAACGAATAACCCACCAGCTCCTCAAGCAATGACGACTCAAGTTGTAGATCAAATGACACAACAAAATTCACAAGCTACGACAACTCCTACTGCAACTCCAACATCAACAACTTCCGCATATAAAGACGGAACCTATACTGCAACTGGAAACTACATTTCACCAGGTGGTGCTGAACATATTGATGTAAGTCTTACCTTAAAAGGTGGTGTTGTAACGGCTTCTACAGTAACTAAGGGTGCTGAACGTCCAATTTCAGTGAACATGCAAACAATGTTCGTCAACAACTATAAAGAACAAGTTGAAGGCAAAAATATTGATGAAATTAACCTTACAAAAGTTTCAGGTTCTTCATTGACACCAAAAGGTTTTGACGACGCTCTTGCGAAAATCAAAGCGGAAGCAAAAGCTTAGTACAACACGGTAGATTATTAAATTAAGACACCATGGAAGCCACGGCGGTATTTGATTTCGAAGCAATCGGGACAAAATGGCGCATCGAAATCTACGATGAAAAATTTGCTGGAGACAAAGCAACGATTGAAAAAAATCTTCTCGATAAAATTCTCCAACGCATCGCCGTTTTCGATAAAAACTATTCACGTTTCCGTGATGATTCTTTAGTTTCTGAAATGGCAAAAAAAGCAGGGACATATGCACTTCCTGCTGATGCTGAGCCATTATTTTCGTTGTACCAAAATTTTTACAAACTTTCCGGAGGAATTTTTACTCCGCTTGTTGGCCAACTTTTAGTTGATGCCGGATACGATGCGGAATATTCGCTTCAACCAAAGCACATTCAAAAAGTACCAAGTTGGGACGAAGTTTTGGATTACCATTTTACAACACTCAATCTCAAAAAACCTGCACTCTTAGATTTTGGCGCTGCAGGAAAAGGCTATCTCATCGACATCATCGGAGCTTTATTAAAAGCCAACAACATCAATTCATTCTGTATTGATGCAGGTGGAGACATTCTTTATAAAACGCCTACTGATCAAAATTTACAGATCGGATTGGAACATCCGGGAAACACCAAACAAGTTATCGGAATCGCTAACATCAAAAACCAAAGCATTTGCGGGTCAGCCAGCAACCGCAGATCATGGGGGAAATTCCATCACATCATGGACCCAAAAACCCTGGAATCAACCAATAAAATTCTTGCTACCTGGGTCATTGCAGAAACCGCTATGCTCGCAGATGCCATTGCCACATGTCTCTTTTTTGTTCCTAGCAAAAAAATCGCTCAAGAGTATAATTTTGAATATCTTCTGGTTTTTCCTGATTACACAATTGAAAAATCCACAGATTTTCCCGCAGAACTCTTCATCAAAAACTGAGCATGAAAATTATTGACCGTTTCCTGAACTCCATCACCATGTACCGCCTTGTGCTGTACGGTTTATTTGCATTAGCAGCCATTTCCATCATCCTTGGTTTTATTGGAATACTTTCCTATTCCGGAGTAAGTCTTCTTGCTTCTGCTGTAATTTTATTAGCAGTTTGCAATCTCTCAAACCTGCTCATTTCCAAAATTTTCAAAGTCGACGCAAACGTCGAATCAGCTTCTATCAGCGCAATAATCCTCTTCTTTTTGTTGCAGCCGGACATCAGCGTAAACGGAATTATTACGTTGGTAGTTGCCGGCCTGATTGCCACACTTTCCAAATATCTTTTACGGATAAAGAAAAAACATCTTTTTAATCCCGCTGCGATCACAGCTGTTATCTTAGATTTAGCCGGAAGCGGAGCTGTTATTTGGTGGGTAGGAAGTCTTGTCCTCGCACCATTTGCATTCATCATAGGAATTTTAATTGTACGAAAACTTCGTCGTTTCGATCTTTTTCTACCATTCGTTTTGGCAAGTTTAGTCGTGATGTTGATCTACGGACTTTTGGCTCAACAAAGCGTTTCAGATGTCATGATGCAATCAATCACATCTTGGCCGTTAATCTTCTTCGGCACGATTATGCTCACTGAGCCGCTTACAACTCCTCCAACCAAAAAATTTCATATCATCTATGGATTATTGGTCGGCGCCTTATTTGCTGCACAATTTAAAATCGGAAACTTTTATGCGACCCCTGAACTCGCGCTTGTCATAGGCAATATTTTTTCTTTCTTCGTCAGTTCCAAACAACGACTTGTACTCACCTTTAATAAAAAAACTGAACTCGCTCCTTACATTTACGAATTTTCTTTCACTCCAAACGAAAAACTTAAATTCAAACCAGGCCAATATTTAGAATGGACACTTGGCCATCACAACGCAGATGATCGCGGTATTCGCCGTTTTTTCACCATCACATCTTCTCCAACTGAAGACGACATCAAACTCACTGTCCGCACCTCAGACAAAAGCAGCACGTTTAAAAAAAGACTTTTAGAAATGCAAAAAGGTGAAAAACTTATGGCCGGAAGTTTAGGTGGAGAGTTCACACTTCCTGAAGATGAAACAAAAAAACTCGCTTTCATTGCTGGAGGAATCGGACTCACACCTTTCCGCAGCATGGTCGAATATTTAGTAGATAAAAACCAAAAACGCGACATTATTTTCTTTTATGTTTGCAACGCCGAACAAGATTTTGTCTACAAAGATCTTTTCAAAAAAGCTGAAACTGTTGGTGTAAAAATGGTCTACATCGTCACCAAACCAGAAAACTGTTCCAAAGATTTCAAAGGAAAAACCGGCTACATCACGAAAGAAACTCTTACAGAAGAAGTTCCGGATCTCAACAATCGCATGTTCTTCCTTTCCGGACCGGATGCCATGGTTCAATCCTACAAAAAATTACTTCAAACCGTTAAAATTCCAGCTACTCATATTGTCACCGATTACTTCCCAGGATTTTAGGCTCACGTAAAGCCACGCATTCGTTGACAAAATCACAAAAAATGCTAGTATCAAAGCACATTTAAACATCATCTTATGTCAGCAGAACACGCACCGTCACATGCCGCAGAACACGGCCATGAAACTCATCCTGCGCCTTCAAAAAAAGCAGGCGGATTTTTGAGCAGTTTAATGCGACAAGCAAATCAAAGACTTACAGCAATTATTGACGGCGAAGCTCCACACGATTCACATGCCGGACACGGACATGGTGGTTCGCACGGTCATGAAGCAGCTCACGGTCACGGAGGCCACGCTTCAAATGACAATGCACACAGTTCCCACGATACTCATCATGCTCCCGCAGAACACGGACATTCCAACGAACATAAAGAAAAAGAGTCTGTAACAACCACGGTAAAAGTTGTGGGTGAAGCAAAAAATAAAGACTCCATTGGTTTAGGTGATGATTTACTTAAAAGCTTGAACGTAAAAGTCGGCGACACCGTTCATGTAGTTGTTGGAGGAGCAAAATCAATTCCTTTGACGGTTGAAAAAATCGAAGGACACCACGAAGAAAAAGCAGTAACCATAAAACACGAGAAAATTGATGGCAAAAAACCAGCAACAATTATGATTTCCAACAGCGCTTACGAACATAAAAAAGCCGCATAGTTTTTAAAAACTCATGGCCAAAAAAATCGTCATCAACGGCAAAGAATATAATTTTGAAGATTCTGACGAATTAAAAAATTTCATTTCATCACACATGAATGGAGCCAGCAATGATGGCTTTTCAATAACCTCAAATGGCACACCAAACATCAGTGTTTTTACAGAAAAAAACATTCTTTCCAACGGCAATACTTACAAAAGTTTCAACGATCTTCCGGAAGAAACAAAACAAAAAATTCGCGAAAATCTTGGCAAATTAAAAGACAACGCTTTTGCAAAAAAAATCATAAAAATGTATGGTCTTGATATTGATAGTATCGAAAATAATCTCATCCAAAATTCCGACAACAATCAACTTTTATCCACCCCTATGAACAAAGACGATTACAGTTTTAACAATTCACAAAAAGACAACGACAATCAATTTGGAGGAAGTTCTTTTGGACCTTCCAATCCGCAAATGAACACTTCTTCAGCACCCGTAAAAATGTATACAGCTGGTGGCGGTGGTGGCAGCGGAAAATGGATAGTGATTGTGATTCTGTTAGTTGTTGTAGGATTTTGCGGTGGAATTTTCTACTTAGTTGGTTTTGTTGGACAATCTTGGGCAGAAACATACGCTTTAAAAGGTGATCCAACACATTTCGACCCATTTGAAGGAGTGAGTGAAGCACGCGCTGTGATTGATCCAAACGCAAAACTATCCGAACTCACGGCTGATTACATCAAATCAGATGGAACAATGGATCTTACAGCCTCTTATCATGCGAACGTAACGTATAATTTTTATAAATTACTGGCAGCACCTCCTAAAGACGCACCTCCAATCGGAGCAGGCGGATCTAAAGACGGAAAATGGTATGAACCGGTGGAAGCCGATGTTTATGAACCAGGCCAATTTAGAAGCGTGATGAAAATGGGAGGCGGCGTAAGTACAAGCTACACCTACAGCAATTTAGGCATTGATTTAGACAGTAGTGATCCAACGGCAACGCCTAATCCTTTCATTGACGATCCAAAATGTTCAATCAAAGATTTCTGGAAAGAAGCGATCAAACAAAAAGCGCCAGCAGATGCAGTAGCTTCACTTGAATATTCATACAACACCGATGGTTACGAATTTTCGATTCGCGACACTGATATTCGTTTGGATTTTGATAAAAACTGCAAACTCAAAGATGATGGATCCTCAGCTATTGATCCTTTGGAAGTTCAGCCTCCGATAGAACCAATTGAACCTACAAAATAACGCAAGAATAATCACTTTAAAATTTGTGATCCACTTGAGTATCAACAGTTGATATTGAACTACCTGATGGAACACTGCAAGCAACTGGCGTACCGTCGGCATTTTTAGCTTGTCCGTTCACTGCCGTTGCATAATGAACCGTCAAATAATATTTATGCTTCACCGGATCCACTGCGATTCCCAAGCCAATTTTTTTGTAGTTTGCACCCATAATGCTGTCGTAATGCGGCGAATATTTTTTTCCTTTTTCACCCATAAAAAAATTATAGGTGTGTTGAATTGCGCTTGTCATTTGCGCAGTACAATCATCTTCCGAAGCGGAACAGCCATAATAATCCCAACCAATATTTTCAACAAACGTTGAACCTTTCACATTCGTAAATGTTAAACCCTGATCTTTAAACCAGGAAACCATTCTTTTGTAATCGTAATAAACGGTTTGTCCTGGACGTTTATGAACAATCGTCCCCTTTTGTTTAGCCAAATTTGACCACAACGTAGCCGTTCGATCCAAGTTTGGGTCATACGTCAAAGGACCAAGTCCGTTTTTAGCGCGGGCTTTGTTATATAACGAAAGCCAATCCGCACGAACTTTTGCTAAATCAACATTTTTAGGAACATAGGCAGCAACCGGCAAACAGCTCATTGCTGCGGCTGGAGCAGCCAATGCCGTCTGAGCTAAAAACACCAACGATAAACCAAGAAAAAAAGATTTTTTCATAATGTGTTATTGAAAATATAAGTTCATTTCCACAACGCTTTTCATGAATAATGTGCCCTACTTTTTGATAAAACACAACGCGTTTACAAAAGTGCGAAAATAATGTATCATATATAGATATATATAAATCCCCAAACCATGCAAAAACCAAAATCACAAACGCAAAAAAACAAAGGAAAACAAAATCTTCATCTTCAAAAAAAATTTTTCAAATTCAGTAGTGGTTTATTAATTTCAGCAATTGTTATCAACACGTTGAATTTTGCTGCTGTGGTTAATATTGCCCACGCTGGTCCTCCAGCACCAAAATTCTGCGCCTTTACCGACGTACAGGGCGGTGACTACAATTCACTCGCACTCAAAAGTGACGGCACCGTTTGGGCTTGGGGAGCAAACAGTGTTGGCCAGCTTGGTGATGGAACAACTACGGATAAACTCACACCTGTTCAAGTCATCGATCCAGATGACGGAACAGGATTTTTAACAGGAATCACAAAAATTACTGAAAACGGCGATCACGCTTTAGCATTAAAAAATGACGGAACTGTTTGGGCTTGGGGTCTAAACGCCAACGGTCAACTTGGTGATGGAACAACAACCGACAGCCATGTTCCGGTTCAGGTTTCTGGACTCACAGGAATTACCGAAATTTCCAATGGAAGATTTCATTCCATGGCACTCAAAAACGATGGAACAGTTTGGACTTGGGGTTTAAATGCCAACGGTCAATTGGGTGACAACACAGTCACTGAACGTCATACACCAGTTCAAGTTTCTGGAATTACTACAGCCACTGCGATTAATGGAGGAAGACTTTCATCATATGCACTTTTGAGTGATGAAACAGTAAAATCTTGGGGAATTAATACCCACAAAGAACTTGGTGATGGAACAACAACAGAAAGACATACTCCAGTTTCCGTTATCAGTGTGAGCGGAGTAAGTGCAATTGCTGGAGGAAGACAACACGCCATGGCTCTTAAAACTGATGGAACAGTTTGGGCTTGGGGAACAAATGTTGAAGGAGAACTTGGTATTGGAACAAACTCAACCAACAGCAATCCCGTTCAAGTCACAGATCCATTGGATGGATCAGGATTTTTAACAGGTGTCACAAACATTAGTGCAGGAAGATTTCATTCCTTGGTCCTCAAAACAGATGGAACAGCGTGGGGATGGGGTGGATACGTCTTCGGACAAATCACTGGAGGTATTGGTGCACCAGAAAACGTTCCAACTCAAATCAGCGATTCTACGACTGTTGATGAACAATTTCACGATGGCATTGCAATTTCCGCTGGAAATACGCATTCATT
>Ga0207658_10001545_pt1 | contig 17837 bp, 19 predicted proteins | sample KBSS33metaG_FD_184322 | JGI IMG/M metagenome (GOLD analysis project Ga0207658, IMG submission 184322) | Switchgrass rhizosphere microbial communities from Kellogg Biological Station, Michigan, USA - KBS S3-3 metaG (SPAdes) (version 2) | ecosystem: Host-associated > Plants > Roots > Rhizosphere...
CCGTCTCGCTGCCTGACACGACTGCGCACTCGGGCACGGTCTCGCTGCTGACCCGGCTCGGCTGGGACGACGGCTGGGAAGCCGCGTTCGCCGAGCACGCCGCGGCAGGGCTCGTCCCGGCCCGGGTCGCGATCCAGCACCGCGGCGCCTACGATCTCGCAACCGAGAACGGCGAGGTCCGTGCCCCCGCGCACCCGCGGCTCGCGCGGGCGCACGAGCTGCCGGCGGTCGGCGATTGGGTTGCGCTCGATCCGGTCGCCGCCGTGATCGAAGCCGTCCTGCCGCGGCGGACCGTGATCGCGCGCAAGGAGGCCTGGACGGCCGTTCGCGAGCAGGTGCTCGCCGCGAACGTCGACATCGCGTTCCTCGCGCAGGGCTTGCCGCTCGACTTCAGCCCGCGCCGGCTCGAGCGGTATCTCGCGATGACGTGGGAGAGCGGCGCGCAGCCGGTCGTCCTGCTCACGAAGGCCGACCTCGTCGACGACGTCGCGCCGTTCGTCGCCCAGGCCGAGGCGGCGACGCGCGGCGCCTGCCCGGTCCACGCGCTCTCGACCCGCACCGGCGCGGGGCTCGAGGACGTGCGGGCGTACTTCGCCGGGCACCGCACCGCCGTCGTGCTCGGCTCCTCGGGGGTCGGCAAGTCGACGCTCGTGAACGCGCTCGCGGGCGACGAGCACCTCGCGACACAGGAGGTGCGCGAGTCGGACCAGAAGGGACGCCACACGACGATCCGGCGCGAGCTCGTCCTCCTCGCCTCCGGCGGCGTCGTGCTCGACACGCCCGGGATGCGCGAACTGCAGCTCTGGGACGCCGACCTCGAGCAGACGTTCGGCGACGTCGAGGAGATCGCGTCCCGCTGCCGCTTCGCCGACTGCGCGCACCGGCAGGAGCCCGGCTGCGCCGTCCAGGCCGCGCTCGCGGACGGCAGCCTCGATCGCGCGCGGTGGGAGAGCTACCGCGAGCTCCAGGGAGAGATAGAGGCGCTCGAGGCCCGGCGCGTGAAGAAGCTCCGCCAGCAGGCGAACGGGCGCCGGCCGCGGGAGTCCTGACTGGAACTGCGCTCGGCCGTCTGATAGACAACCGGTCTCGCGGCGCCTGCGGTCACTGCGGCAGTCCATCGACTGCCAACCAGGAGGGCACGCAAACATGACCAGCACGGCGATCCGCACCGGGAAGCTCGGCAGGCTGCCGGTGCGCCACGACCCGCGCACGCTTCGGCTCGCGCGGTACATCGATCCGGCGAGGCTCCCCGAGCCGCCGGCCGAGCTCGACCTCGCCGCCGCGGTCGGCGATTGGCCGATGTACGGCAACGACCGGCTCGGCGACTGCACGACTGCGGCTGCAGGGCACATGGTGGAGGCCTGGACGGCGGCTGCGGGAGGCTCGGCCGTCGAGGTGAGCGAGCGCGCCGTCCTCGACGCGTTCGAGCACGTGAAGCTCGTCGACCCGGCGACCGGGGAGGAGGGCGCCGTCGAGCTCGACGTGCTTCGCTTCTGGCGCAAGCGCGGGATCGGCGGCCACCGGATCGGCGCGTACGCCGCCGTCTCGCTCCACGACGAGCACCTCGTCCGCGCGGCGTCGTGGCTCTTCGGCGGCCTCTATATCGGCCTCGCGATGCCGCTCACCGCGCAGCGACAGCACGTGTGGGCGTGGACGGGGAGCCTCCGCGGCCCCGCGCGGCCCGGCTCGTGGGGCGGCCACGCCGTCGACGTCGTCGGCTACGACGCCGGCTCGCTTACGGTCGTCACCTGGGGCCGCCTCCAGACCATGAGCTGGTCGTTCTGGGAGCGGTACTGCGACGAGGCGTACGCGATCGTCTCCACGGATTTCCTCGCGCACGGACGGGCGCCGAACGGGTTCGATCTCGCCGCGCTCGAGGCCGACCTGAAGCTCGTCACCGCCTGACGGACGTTCCGGGCGCTCGCCGACCTGGCGGGCGCCCGGAACCAGCGTGCGCTCTCGTCGAAGAAGTCGAGAGCGGGTCGATCAGGCCTCGATCAGGCGCCCCAGCCGTAGACGTCGTGTGTCGCGAGCTCACGCCAGATGGTGGGCGCGGGCTCGGAGGTAGCTCCGGCCGCTTCCATCATCGGCCGGATCTGAGGCCCCTGCTCCTCGAAGAACGATTCGAAGCTCTGCCGGTCGGGCCACTCGTCGAGGACGAGGACCTTGCTGCCGTCGTCCGAGCCGTAGAAGCGGTGCGCGATCAGGCCGTGCCTCTTGGCCGCTTCGAGGACTGCCGCCATCTTGTCCTCGTTCTGGGAGGCGAACTGCTCCAACCCCTTCGGATCACCTGCGAGCTCGAGGCTCATGATCACGGACATAGGGAAACCTCCTTTGACGCCTTTCAGGTCGATTCCACCAGACAGACGTCCGCCAGGCAAGGCAAGGCGCCGAAACCGCCTCGACCCACCTGAAGCGCGTCACGGCCTGAGGAGCGCCCTCCCGACGACCACGGCCTCGGCGCCCGCGGCGGCGAGCGCGTCGACGTCCTTCGGGGAGCGCACGCCGCCGGCGGCGACGACGCGCAATCCGCTCGCGGCGACGCGGGCGACGAGGCCGACGTCGGGCCCTGCGAGGGTGCCGTCGCGTTCGATCGCGGTGCAGTGCACGCGCGCGACTCCGGCAGCGAGGCAGCGCGCGACCGCGTCGTCGACGGACAGGCCGCTCGTTGCGGTCCAGCCCGCGGCCCGAACCTCGCCGTCGCGGACATCGAGCGCAACGAGGAGCGCCTCGCCGAGCGCAGCCGCCCACGGCGCCGGATCGGGCCACGCTGCCGTCCCGACGATTACGCGGTCGGCGCCCGCGGCGAGAAGCGTACGCGCGTCCTCGAGGCTGCGGATCCCGCCCGAAGCCTGCAGGAGCGCGGGTGCGACTGCGGCCGCAACCTCCCGCACGAGCTCGGGGCGCACCTGCCCGGAGCGCGCCCCGTCGAGATCGACGAGATGGACGCGCGCAGCACCCGCCTCGGCCCACCGACGCGCCAGCGCGACCGGGTCGTGGGCGCGCTCGACGACGTCGTCATAGTCGCCACGGCCGAGCCGTACCGCTTCGACGCCGAGGACGTCGACGGCGGGGATCACCTCGATCGAGCGTTCAAACCATTCCATTGCGACAGCATGTTAGCGTGCTAACATGACAACCGATAGCGATGGCCGACGACATCCGACACGACACTCGAAAGCAGGAGCACCCGTGGCGCACACCGCAGATGGAGGAGCTCTTCCAGGCGTTCCTCTCGCTGAAGGACAAGGACGAGGCGGAAGCATTCTTCCGGGACCTCTGCACGCTCGCGGAGCTCGACGCGATGGCGCACCGCTGGGAGGTGGCGCAGCTCTTGGATCAGGGGCTGCCGTACGTGGAGATCGCGGAGCGGACGCGCGCCTCGACGACAACCGTGACGCGGGTGGCGCACTGGCTGAAGCACGGCGAGGGCGGCTACCGGCTGGCGCTCGATCGCGCGCAGAACGGCCCGACGACCGCTTGAGGGTCGCGCTCCCGTCGAAGGGGCGCCTGCGCGACCCCGCCTTCAAGCTGCTCGAGGATGCCGGGCTCGGCCCGGAGCAGCCGGGTGAGCGCGCGCTCGCGTTCCCGTGTCGCAACGCCCCCGTCGAGGTTCTGCTCGTCCGCGCGGCCGACATCCCCGAGTACGTCCAGGACGGCGTCGTCGACTGCGGGATCACGGGCATCGACCTCGTCCGCGAGCGCGGCGCCGACATCAGCGAGGTGCTCCTGCTCGGCTTCGGCTCCTGCCGTCTCGACGCGGCCGTCCCCGATGCGTCGCTCGCGCTCTCGCTCGAGGATCTCGCAGGCATGACCGTCGCTTCGACGTACCCGCGCCTGACCCGCGAGCTCCTTCCGGTCGACGTCGACCTCGTCGACGTGACCGGGTCGGTCGAGATCGCGCCGCGGCTCGGTCTCGCCGACGCGATCGTCGACCTCGTCTCCTCGGGGGAGACCCTGCGGACGAACGGCCTGCGCTCGCTCGGGACGCTGCTCGAGTCGGAGGCCGCACTCGTCAGCCGCGACGTCGAGGTGACCGCCCCGTTCGCGGCGATGCTCCGCGCCGTCGTCCAGGCGCGCTCGCACCGCTACCTCATGCTCAACGCCCCCGAGACGTCGCTGCCGGCGATCCGCGCGCTCGTCGAGCCGCGCGTGCCGAGCGTGCTCCCCCTGGCCGACGCCGGCATGGTCGCGGTGCACGTGCTCGTCCCGTCGGCGGACGTCTGGCGGCTCCTGCCCGCGCTCGAGGAGGTCGGCGGCTCGTCGATCCTCATCGTCCCCGTGGAGCGCATGGTCGCCTGACCGCTGCCGGATGAGCGTTGCAGCTGACATCAAGGAGCGCGGCATGGACGCCGTGCGCGAGTGGGCGCTGAAGCTCGACGGCGTCGAGCCCGAGCTCGCCGAGCCGAACGAGGGGATGCTGCCGCGCATCGAGCTCCTCGACCTCGCCGATCGCGTCCGCCGCTGGCACGCGCGCCAGCGCCCGCAGGACATCACGTACGAGGTCGAGCCGGGCGTCGTGCTCGAACGGCGCTGGGTCGCGCTCGACACGGTCGGCGTCTACGTCCCGACGAAGCTCATCTCGACGCTCGTCATGTGCTGCGTGCCCGCACAGGTGGCCGGCGTCGAGAACATCGTCGTCTGCACGCCCCCGAGCGGCGCGGGGCTCGTCGCGGCGGCGGCCGAGGCGCTCGGGATCGACGAGGTCTGGGCGCTCGGCGGCCCGCAGGCGATCGGGTTTCTCGCCTACGTCAGGAAGGTCGACAAGATCGTCGGTCCGGGCGGCCCGCACGTGAACGACGCGAAGCTCGAGGTATGGCGCGACGTTCCCATCGATCTGCCCGCCGGCCCGTCCGAGGTGGTCGTCCTCGGAGACGGCGACCCGCGCATCGTCGAGCTCGAGCTCGCCGCGCAGCGCGAGCACGGCCACGACGCCGTCTGCCGCCAGGTCGCGACGCTCGCGGAGGCGGAGGAGATCGCGCCGGAGCATCTCGTCCTCCTCGGCGAGGCCGAGTCGCTCGCCGACCAGGTGAGGAACGCCGGCACGGTCTTCGTCGGCGCCTACTCCCCGGTTGCGGCCGGCGACTACGCGACAGGCGGCAACCACGTCCTTCCGACGGGCGGCTGGGCGCGCTCGGTCGGCGGGCTCGGGCTGGAGACGTTTCTCAAGCCGGTGACGGTGCAGCGGCTCACGGCTGAAGGGCTCGCGCTCGTGCGGCCGACGATCGAGGCGCTTGCCGAGGCCGAGGGCCTGCCCGCGCACGCAGCGGCGGTGCAGCGGTGAAGGCTCTCTCGCCCGAGTTCAAGCCGTACACCTGGGCGACGCCGACCGACGAGGTCGCGCGCATCGCGGGGATCGACCCGTCCCAGGTGATCCGCTTCGACCAGAACACGCCCGCCTGGCCGCTGCCCACGACGCGGCCGGGTGCGATCGCGGGCGCGCTCGCGCGAGTCAACAACTATCCGGGTGGCGGCTACAAGGAGCTGCGGCGTGCGATCGCGGACTACGCGGGCGTCGCTCCCGAGAACCTCGTCCTGGGCACGGGCGCGGACGACCTGATCCTCCTCTGCGCGCGGGCGTTCGCAGGGCCCGGCGATACCGTCGCGATCCCCGCCGGGCCGACGTACTCGCTCTACCGCGTCGCCGTCCAGCTTGCGGGCGCGGAGGTAGGCGACGACGATCCGGTGCTCACGTTCGCGTGCCGCCCGAACAACCCGACGGGCGAGCTCGGCGCGCTTCCCGCCGCCCGACCGCTCGTCGTCGACGAGGCGTACATCGAGTACGGCGGCGACACGGCCGTGCCGCTCATCGACAGCGGCGTGATCGTGCTCCGCACGTTCTCGAAGGCGTTCGGGCTCGCAGGCGCGCGTGTCGGCTACGCGATCGCCGACCTCGAGACGGCGGCCGAGCTGAACGCACGCCAGGCGCCGGCGCCGGTCTCCTCCGTCTCGGCGGCGCTCGCGCTCGCAGCCCTTGCCTCACCGCCCGACGTGGCCCCGCTCGTCGCCGAACGTGAGCGCTTCGCGGCCTCGCTGCGCGCGCTCGGGCTCGAGCCGCTGCCCTCGTACGCGAACTTCCTCTACGTCCCCGTGGAGGACGGGCTCGCGCTCGGCGACGCGCTCCTGCGCCACGGGCTCGTCATACGCTCGTGGCCCGATGCGGTGCGCTTCTCCGTGCTCGACCCGGAGGACGACGATCTGCTCGTCGAGACGCTCGCGCGCATCCTCGACCAGCCTTCTCCCGTGGCCGCGGCAGGCGGGAGGCGCGTGCGGACGCTGCGCGCGACCGCCGAGACGCGCCTGTCGGTGCGGCTCGCGCTCGACGGCGCCAGCCGCGTCCGCGTCGCGACCGGGGCAGGCCTCTACGACCACTTCCTCGAGCAGCTCGCGTTCCATGCAGGGCTCGACCTCGTGCTCGAGGGCGCCGGCGATCTCGAGACCGGCGACCACCACACCGCCGAGGACGCCGCCCTCGCGTTCGGCCAGGCCCTCGATCGCGCCCTCGGCGCCCGTCGCGGAATCGCGCGTTACGGCGACGCCGTCGTGCCGATGGACGACGCCCTCGCCCGTGCAGCCGTGGATCTCGGCGGCCGGCCGCACGTGGAGCTGAACCTCGAGCACGACCCCGGGATGGCCGCGCACATGCTCGAGAGCCTCGCCCAGGCCGCCCGTGCGGCGATTCACGTCGAAGCGACGGGCCGCGACGCGCACCATGTCGCCGAGGCGTCGTTCAAGGCGGTCGGCCGTGCGCTCCGGGCAGCGGTGAAGACCGAGTCCGAGGGGCTCCCGTCCACGAAAGGGCTTCTGTGAACGTGGCGATCTGCCGCTACGGGGCGGGCAACGTCCGCTCGGTCGCGCTCGCGTTCCAGCGTCTCGGCTGCGACCTCGTCGAGGACGTGGCGGGCGCCGACCTCGCGGTGCTCCCCGGCGTCGGCTCGGCACGCACGGCACACGCTGGCCTACGCGAGAGCGGCCACGACGACGCGCTTCGCGCGCGGGTCGCCGAAGGCAAGCCGGTGCTCGGCATCTGCCTCGGGCTGCAGCTCGCGCTCGACTGGAGCGAGGAGGACGGCGGCGTCGCAGGGCTCGGTCTCCTTCCCGGCCGCGCAGTTCGCATCAGGGAGGGTCGCGTTCCCCGGATGGGGTGGTCGGTCGTCGACCCGCTCGGCGAGGCGTTCTACTTCGCGCACTCGTACGCGTGCGACACCCCGTACGCCGCCGCCTGGGCCGAGGGAGTCGTCGCCGAGGCCCGCCACGGGAGCTTCCGCGGCTGCCAGTTCCACCCCGAGAAGAGCGGCGCCGCCGGCGCGCGCTACCTCGCGGGCGTGCTCGAGGAGGTGGCATCATCCCCCTCCCCCGCCTGATCCCGTGTCTCGACGTCGCCGCCGGACGGGTCGTCAAGGGCATCCGCTTCCAGGGGCTTCGCGACGTCGGCGACCCGGTCGAGCTCGGCTCCGCGTACTCCGACGCGGGCGCCGACGAGCTCGTCTTCCTCGACGTGAAGGCGACGCTCGAGGAGCGCCGCACGCTCGTCGAGCTCGTGCGTCACATCTCGGAGGTGCTCGCGATCCCGTTCACCGTCGGCGGCGGCGTCCGCTCCGTCGAGGATGCCGACCAGCTGCTCTCGGCGGGCGCCGACAAGGTCGGCGTGAACTCCGCTGCGCTCGAGCGGCCCGAGCTGATCACGGAGCTCGCCGAGCGGCTGGGCTCCCAGGCGGTCGTCGTCGCGATCGACGCGGAGGGCGGCCGCGTCCGCTCGCGTGCCGGCACGACCGAGACGGCGAGGGGCGCGGTCGAGTGGGCGCGCGAGGCGCAGGAGCGCGGCGCGGGCGAGATCCTCCTCACGTCGATCGACGCCGACGGCACGCGCGAGGGCTACGACCTGCCGGTCACCTCGGCCGTCGCCGCCGCGGTCGACGTGCCGGTGATCGCCTCCGGCGGAGCGGGAAACGCGCGCCACGTCGCCGACGCCCTCGAGGTCGCCCAGGCGGCGCTGCTCGCGTCGATCCTCCACGAGGACCCGGCACGGCTCGCGTCGCTGCGGGACGAGCTGCGCGCGATGGGGGTGAGTGTCCGTGCCGCCTGAAGGCGAGCTTCGCGCGGCGATCGTCCAGGATGCGGCGACGGGACGCGTGCTCATGCTCGCGTGGATGGACGCCGAGGCCGAGCGGCGCACGCGCGAGACGGGCGAGGCGTGGTTCTGGAGCCGATCGCGGCAGGAGCTGTGGCGCAAGGGAGAGACGTCGGGCAACACGCTCGCGGTCGAGGAGATCCGCGACGACTGCGACGGCGACGCGCTGCTCCTCCGCGTCCGTCCTGCAGGCCCCGCCTGCCACACCGGCTCGCTCTCGTGCTTCGCGCCGGGGCTGTGGCGGACGATCGCCGAGCGGGCGCAGACCCGGCCCGAGGGCTCGTACACGACGAGCCTGCTCGAGGCCGGCGTCGGTGCGATCGCGCGCAAGGTGGGGGAGGAGGGCGTCGAGCTCACCGTCGCCGCCCTGGACGAGTCCGACGAGCGGGTGCTCGAAGAGACCGCCGACCTGATCTACCACGTCTATGTCCTGCTGGCGGCGCGCGGGCTCGACCCGGCGCAGGTCGAGGACGTGCTCGCCTCCCGCTCGCGGTAGCGCGCCGCTCGATCGGCGACGCGAAAAGCGCGTCGCGAGTGTGAAATCTTCGTCACGATCCGGCGCCGCGGTCTCCCGGGGCGCTCGGCCGGATATCCCCGATTGCAGGGTGATTCTTCTGCCGGCTAGGTCCCGAAGGGATACCGGCGATCGCGGCGATGGCCCGAACGGCGACTTCCCGTGGCCGTTGCGTCGCCCTACCGTCGATGGCGTTCGCCCAGGCGGCGATGAACCCCCTCGATCGGAGGCTCACGGTGTCCGTGAAACCCACGCTGTTCGACCGGCTGACGCAGGATCTGCTCGACCTCCACGTCGCGACGAGCGACGCAGGCCGGGCGCTGCTCGGCAACTTCGGCTTCGCCGGCTGCTGCTGCTCCAGTTGTTCCTGCTGCAGCATGGGGTCGGGAAGCGAATAGACGACTTCGGGCCGCCCTTCGCGGGGCGGCCCGTCGACCCTGCTCACGATGGACGAGTCTCACTTCACCCGACCGCTCCTCTCGCCCTGGCACCGCCGGGCCCGTACCGCCGACGCCTTGCTGCTCGGCTACGGCAGCTCGCTCACAGAGGTCTCCGGAGCCGCGGTCGACGCTCTGCTCCCGGCACTCCTGCCGCGCCTCGACGGCCGGAGCTGTGTCGACGAGATCGTCGCCGCCCTCGGCGAGCCGTCGCGGCCGGCGGTCGAGGCGGCGTTGTCGGCGCTCGGACGCGCAGGCCTGCTCGCAGAGGGCCCGCCGGTGCCGGAGCGCCCGCTTGCCATGCACCTCGCGAGCCTGTCGGCACGCCCGGAGCCGGAGCGTGTCGCCGCCAAACTCGCCGGGTCATGTGTGGGGGTGGTCGGGAGCGGGACGACCGCCGAGGCGATCGTGGCCGCGCTCACGACCTGCGGCATCGACGCCGTTCGCGACGGCTTCGCCGCCGCGTGCGAGGCGGCACTCACCGTGGTGGCACCGGCGCCCGCCGAGCTGCCGCAACTGCACGACTGGAATCGTGAGGCGCTCGACACCGCTGCGGACTGGCTCGTCGTACTGCCGTTCGACGGCGGCACGGCCTGGGTCGGGCCCCTCTTCGACCCGCCGGAGACGTGCTGCTTCGAATGCTTCAGGCTGCGCCGCGCCGCGAATCTCCCGCACGAGGAGGCGCAGCTTCGGCTCGACGAGGGGCCGGCGTCGTACCCCGTGCCGCCCGTGATCGATTCGCTGCTCGCGTCGTTCACAGCACTTGCCGTGGCGCGGAAGCTCGGTCTCGGTGACCCGCTGCTCGCGGGCGCCGCCTATGCCTTCGAGCTCGGGCCCGAGCCGGGATGGAGCCGGCACGTCGTCTACCCGGTACCGCGGTGCCCTGCCTGTGCGGTGGTCGCCCACGCATCGCCGGTCGCCGTCTGGGGCCAGGCGTGACCGCCGCGCCGCTCGAGTCGTTCGTCTCGCGGCTCGTGGGCGTCGTTCCCGACGTCCACGAGCTGACCCGTGGAGCCGGCGAGCCGAGCCTCATTCGCTTCGCGTGCCGGCCCCCGGTCAGCAGGCGTCTCCTGGGTTGCTCGCTGGCGCACCTCGACGGTGCCAGCGGCGGAGCGGGGCTCGACCGCGACGTCGCCCGCGCAGCTGCGGTCGGTGAGATCCTCGAGCGGTACTCCGCGACTCATGTGCCGGGCAGCATGGTGCTCGCGAGCGCCGCGGAGCTCGCCGGCTCGCCCGACCCGGCCACGTTCGCGCTGTTCGCGCCCGAGCAGTACGACGAACCGGGGTTCCCCTTCGCGCCGTTCGACCGTGAGACCATGCTGGGCTGGGTGCCGGCGCTCAGCCTTCCCGAGCGAAGGCCCACCTGGCTCCCCACACAGCTCGCGCTGCTCGTCGGGCGGGTCGCTCCCTCCGAGAGCCCGATCGCACAGCAGACGAGTAGCGGGCTCGCGTGCGGCGCGTCCTTCGAGGAGGCCGCTCTCTCCGCCCTGTACGAGGTGCTCGAGCGAGACGCGTTCATGCTCGCCTGGAGCAACCGGCTCGAGCTGCCGCTCATCCCCTGGGAGGGTGAGGCAGCGCTGGCCGCCGTCGGGCGGCGGCTGCTCGGCAGCGCCCGGGTGTCGGTCGCAACGGTCGATGCAAGCTGCTTCTGGGGAGTGCCGACGGTGATCGCGGTGGTCCAGGGGCGGCCGGGAGACGGCGCTGCGCTCGCCGTCGGGGCGGCGGCCTGCGCGACCGTCGAGCACGCGTGGTCGAAGGCCGTCGCCGAGGCATGCTGCGTTCGGATCTGGCTGCTGCACCTGCGACGGCACGAGCCTTGGCAGGTGCCCCTTGAGCCGAGCGACGTGCGCGATTTCCCCGACCACGTGCGCTTCCACGCCGACGCCGAGAACGCGCGGCGCGCATCGTTCCTCTGGGGCTCCTCGCAGCGGACGCGGGCCGCAGCGATCGAGCCCGTGCGCGAGCTCTCGGCCGCGGCCGAGCTCGACGGGCTCTGCCGGCGCATCGTCGCCCGGGGATATCGCGTCCTCGCCGCAGATGTGACGGCGCCGGATGTGGCCGCGGGCGGCTTGAAGGTCGTGCGCGTCGCCGTGCCAGGGCTTGTCGCGCTCGACGCCGACCACCGGGCGCGCTATCTCGGCGGCCCGCGCATCCTCGAGGCAGCCGTCGAACTCGGTCTCCGTGACAGCCCGCTGCGACGGGATCAGCTGAACTCCGATCCGCACCCGTTCCCGTGAGCGCGCCCGCCTCGACCGTGAATCTCGTGCGTATCGTCTACGGCGCCGAGACCCCGCCCGTCGACGATCTTGCCGAGAACCTCCACGAGGCGACGAAGCTCAACTCGTCCCTCTCGGCGCTCGAGCTGCGCGGTGCAGCGCTCCTCGAGCGCCACGAGGAGCTTCGGCGGAGCTCCATGCGGAGCGTCAAGCAGGCCGACGGCTGGAATCCGGTCGAGCTGCCTCCGCCCGGCCCGCTTCCAGCCGAGCTCGAGCACGTGCTTCGCTCACGGCGCTCCGTGGGTCGCTTCGGGTCGCAGGCGCTCGGGGTCGAGCAGCTCGCGACCATGCTCTGGGCAGCCTATGGCGTCAACGAGCCGGCGCCGGCGGACGGACCGCCGTGGCCGGATCTGCGGACGGTTCCCTCAGGCGGCGCCCTCTACCCGCTCGAGCTCTACGTCTTCGCGCTCGACGTCCACGGGCTCGAACCCGGCGTCTACCACTACGACCCTCGCAGGCATCGCCTCGACGAGCTTCGGCGCGCCGACCTCGGCGAGACGATGCAGAGAGTGCTCACGGCGCCGGAGCTCGCCGAGAGCGCCGCCGCCATCGTCGCGATCACGGGCGTTTTCTGGCGAAGCCGCTTCAAGTATGGCCTTCGCGGTTACCGGTTCACCCTCCTGGAGGCGGGGCATGTCGCGCAGAACCTCCTGCTCGCAGGAACGGCGCTCGAGCTTGCCGCGTGCCCGTGCGGCGGGTTCTTCGAGCGTCGCCTCGACCCGCTGCTCGAAGTCGACGGCGTCGAGGAGTCCACGCTCTACCTCGTGCTCGTCGGCGGGGCGCCGTGACCGCCGCGCGGCTCTGGTCCGGGTTTGCGATGAATCTCGCAGCGGCTGCCGGGGTCGTGGCCTGGCTCAGGCCGCAGCCGGGAGCGGGCACGCCGTGGCTCATGGTGGGCGGTGCAATCTGCGGCGTCGCGCTCTTCGCGCTCGTGGCGGGTCGTGCGCCGGTCAGGCTCGCCCGGCTTCCGGCGGCTCCGGTCATCGTCATCGTCGCGGCGGCTCTTGCGGAGGAGACGGTCTGGCGGGTCGGCTGTCTTCTCCTGCTTCGTCACGCGCTTCCGGCAGCGGCCGCGCTTGCGCTCGGCACGGCTGCCTTCGCCTTGGCGCACGGCGGTACGCAGGGGCGTCGCGGCGTCGCCACACACACAATCACCGGCGCCGGGTTCGGCCTGCTGTTCCTCTCGAGCGGCAGCCTCGCGGCCGCGGCTGCGGCACACGGCGTCTACAACCTGCTTGCCGCGTCGACGGCAGTGCGGCGGGCGCGGCCGGCGCCGCTCCCCGCCAGTGCCGTGCCGCCGGCCCAGCTCCTTCGCGTTGTCAAGCGCTACGGCAGGGCCGTGGCGCTCGAGGACGTGAGCTTCCAGCTGGAGGCGGGCGAGGTGCTCGGCCTGCTGGGCCCGAACGGCGCCGGCAAGTCAACGGCGTGCTCGCTGCTGCTCGGCCTTCGCCGTCCGGACGCGGGTCGTGCAGAGCTCTTCGGCCTCGATCCGCGCAAGCCTGCGGCGCGCCGGCGGGTCGGCGCGGCGCCGCAGGAGAGCGGGTTTCCGCCGACGCTCCGGCTCGGCGAGATCGTGGCTCTCGCACTGCGCCACTTCGATCGCCCCGAGTCGCAGCCGGCGCTGCTCGAGCGCTTCGGGCTTTCGCTCCTCGAGCGGCGTCAGGCGGGCGGGATCTCCGGCGGCCAGCGCCGGCTGCTCGCGGTCGCGCTCGCGTTCGGAGGCCGGCCCGACGTCGTGCTTCTCGACGAGCCCACGGCGGGGCTCGATCTCGACTCGCGCCGGCTCGTCCGCGATCAGGTACGGCGGAGCGCCGAGACCGGTGCGTCCGTCCTGCTCACCACGCACGACCTCGCCGAGGCCGAGGCGCTCGCCGACCGCGTCATCGTCCTCGACCGCGGTCGGGTCGCGGCCGAGGGGACGCTCCCGCAGATCCGGGCGCTCGTGGGGCTCGCCACGATCGTGCTCCCCGCCCAGCGTCTACCGCCGGTGCCCGGCCTCGTGGCATCGGAACGGACGAACGGATCCGTCGTCCTCACCGTCCGGGATGCGGGAGACGCTGTGCGGGCGCTCGCCTGCGCGGGTGCCGATCTCGGCGACCTGGCGGTACGACCCGCGAGCCTGGAGGAGGCGGTTGCGGTCGCCGTCGGCTCCACGTGAGGCTCGCAGCCGCACACGCCCGGGCCCAGACGCTCGAGCTCGCCCGGCATCCGAGTTTCGTCGTTCCCACGCTTGCGTTCCCGGCGCTCTTCTTCCTCTTCTTCGTCGCGCCCTCGTCGACGATCGCGCCGCGAGAAGCACTCGCCTCGTACCTCGGATTCGCAGTGCTCGGCGTCGCGTTCTTCCAGTTCGGCGTGGGGATCGCCGTGGATCGTGTCTCGCCCTGGGAGGCCTATCTCCGCACCCTTCCGGCAACGCCGCTGACCCGGTTCGCCGCACGCATCGCGGTCGCCGCGGTCTTCGGCTTCTGCTCGGCGGCGGTCGTCGGAGCCGTCGCGATCGTGACCGTTCATCCGTCGCTCTCCTGGAGCCGGTGGGCGTCGCTCGGTGCAGCGCTGGTCCTCGGAAGCGTCCCGTTCGCACTGCTGGGGATCGCCATCGGATACTGGGCGACGCCGCGCGGCGCGCTGCCGGCGGCGAATCTCCTGTACCTCGGGCTCTCGTATGCGGGCGGTCTCTGGACGGGGCCGGGGCGGCTGCCGAGGTCGGTCGAGAGCCTGTCGCCCTATCTCCCCACCCGTCAGTACGGCGAGCTGCTCTGGTCCGCCGCGCTGGGGTCGCTGCGGCTCGGCACGGTCGGAGCCCTCGCGCTCTTCGCGTCCGCGTTCGGTCTCGCTGCCGTCTGGGGGTATCGTCGTGACGAGGGCAGCCGCTTTCGCTGAGCTATGCTCAACACTTCCATTACGGAAGCCGCTTTACTTTTTGAAGTCGGATCTGTAGCATCCCTCTCGATGGCGACGATGCCTCACCACCCGGCAAGCAAGCGCTCCGCTTGCATGGCCATGTGCTGCCCCTCCCGGCGGAACGCCGGGTAGCGGGCGCGCGCTTCCTCTCCAAAGCGAACGCACCCCAATGGCTGACACCACGGCAACTCGGCGCACCCTCAAGCCTCCCCCGACAGCGGAGGAGGTGCTCAAGCGGAATCCGGTCGAGCGCTTGAAGCTCGACAAGGACCCGCTCGGGATTCGCGACGAGCTGCCGGCGCTCATCGCGCAGGGCTACGAGCGCGTCGCCGAGGAGGACATCGTCCGCCTCCAGTGGTGGGGGCTCTACCACGACAAGCCGAAGATCGGGACGTTCATGCTCCGCGTGAAGATCCCGAGCGGGATCGCCACCGCTGCGAAGCTCCGCGCGATCGGCGAGGTCTCGAACACGTTCGGCCGCGGCGACGCCGAGCTGACGACGCGGCAGTGCATCCAGCTCCACTGGCTCGAGCTCGCCAAGCTGCCCGAGGTCTTCGCGGCGCTCGATGCAGCCGGAATCACGACGTCCGGCGGCTGCGGCGACACCGTGCGCAACATCACCGGCTGCCCCGTGGCGGGCCTCGACGCGCGCGAGCTCTTCGACACGGCGCCGCTCGTCGAGGAGGTTGCGAGCACGTTCTACGGCAACCCCGAGTACACCAACCTGCCGCGGAAGCACAAGTACACGATCGCCGCCTGCGCCGACCGCTGCAACGCGCCGGAGATCAACTGCATCGCGCTCATCGGCGTCGTCCACGACGGGCGCGAGGGCTTCGGTGTCAAGGTCGGCGGCGGGCTCTCGTCCGTGCCGCGCATCGGACGTGACCTCGGCGTCTTCATCCCGCGCGAAGAGGCGATCGAGCTGCTCGGCACGATCACGAAGGTCTGGAGCGAGGACCTGCGCTACCGCCTCTCCCGCGTGAAGGCGCGCATGAAGTTCATGGTCGACGACATCGGCCCCGAAGGCGTGCTCGAGCGGGCCGAGGCGAAGCTCGGCCGCACGCTCGAGCGCTTTGAGCTGCCGCCGATCGAGGCACAGCCTGCCGCGCACGTCGGCATCCACCCGCAGAAGCAGGCGGGCCTCGTCTACATCGGCGTGCCGGTACCGATCGGGCTCGTCAACGGCGATCAGCTGATCGCGGTCGCCGACCTCGTCGAGGAGCTCGGGGGCGACGTTCGCCTCACGCGCCAGCAGAACCTCATCGTCACGGGTGTGCCCGAGGCGAGGGTGGACGAGGTCGTCGGCAGGCTGGCGGAGATCGGGCTCGAGGTCGAGACGAACGAGATCTGGGCCAACTCGATCGCCTGCACGGGCGAGCCGCACTGCAACTTCTCGGTCGGCGAGACGAAGCCCCGGCTCCAGACGCTCGTCGCGCACCTCGAGCAGACGTTCGGCGAGGACGTCGCGAGCTTGCGCATGAACCTCGACGGCTGCCCGCACGCATGTGCGCAGCACTGGATCGGCGATCTCGGCTTCCAGGCGACGACCTCGAAGGACGACGCCGGAGCGAAGATCTCGGCCTACGACATCTTTGCGCGCGGATCGCTCGGGCCCCAGCCCGAGGTCGGCAAGCCGCTTTTCCGGCGCGTGCCGACGGAAGGACTCGAGCTTGCAGTCGAGGGGCTCGTTCGCGGCTGGCTCGATGGCCGTGCACCGGATGAGACGTTCACGGCGTTCCAGCGCCGACTAACCGACGATGAGCTCGGCGCGCTTGCCGGGCTGGAGCCGGCCCGCCGCCGGCGCGACGAAGAGGAGTGAGATGAGCACGTACGAGATCATCGACGAGCTCGAAGCGGGCGAGCTCTCCGTGGAATTCGAGGGCGAAGACCCGCAGCTCGTGCTCGAGTGGGCGATCGAGCGCTTCAGCCCGCGCCTCGCGATCTCTGCCGCCTTCCAGGCGGAGGACCTCCTGATGATCGACATGGCGTACAAGATCGATCCGTCCGTCAAGGTGTTCTCCGTCGACACCGGGCGCCTGCCTGCCGAGACCCTCGAGCTCGTCGCGCAGCTTCGCGACCACTATCCGGGACTCGAGCTCGAGTTGCTCAAGCCGGATCCGGATCAGGTGTCGCGCCTCGTCGCTGCAAAGGGTCTCGATCTCTTCAAGGAGTCGGTCGAGAACCGTCTGCTCTGCTGCAACATCCGCAAGGTGCAGCCGCTCACACGGCATCTCGACGGCCTCGACGCGTGGGTCACCGGGCTGCGCCGCGATCAGTGGGCGACGCGCACGAACATCCGCAAGGTCGAGATCGACCACGATCACGGCGGGATCGTGAAGCTCAACCCGCTCGCAGAGCTGCTCAAGGACGAGGTCTGGGAGTACCTCCGCGAGAACGACGTGCCGCTACACCCGCTCTACGCGAAGGGCTACACCTCGATCGGCTGCGCGCCGTGCACGCGGGCGATCAAGCCGGGCGAGACCGAGCGCGACGGACGCTGGTGGTGGGAGTCGAACGCGCCGAAGGAGTGCGGCATGCACTGCTCGATCGAGCACGGCGGCTTCGAGCACGAGCTCCACGCGATCGTCGGCAAGGGCGAGTTTGCCCACTGAGACGACAGCACAGGTCGTCCGCCTGAAGGGCGAGGCCCGCGAGGTCGTGCTCGCCGAGGCCCAGGCCGTCCGCGCGATGGCGGTCGAGCCGGCCACGCGCGACCGGCTCGCCGGGCTCATCGCGGCTGCAGACGACGGCGAGCTGGACGAGGAGAACGCCGAGGCCGCCGAATCGGTGCTCGAGCTGGGTCTCACCTCCGGCCGGATCCGTGCGCTCTACGGGCCGGGCGGCGAGCAGGCCGTCCTCAAGACGATCCGCCGGCTTCCGCGCGGCCGCGTCCGCGACGAGAGCGCCCGGGAGGTCTCGACCGCGCTCGCGGGGCTGCAGGGCCGCTCGCTCGACGCCGTCCGCATCGCCGCGGTCGGCCCCGGGGCGTACACGCTCACGCTCGAGGCCGACGGCGTCGACATCTCGATCCGCCTCGACGGGACCGGCGCCCGCGTCACCACCGTTGGGACCTGAGATCGCTTCCAAGCGCCACTACATGATCTGCCTCGACCTCGAGGGGCGGAGCTGCCTCGTCGTCGGCGGCGGCCCGATCGCCGCCGAGAAGGTGCGCGGGCTGCTCGACTGCGCCGCCAAGGTGACGGTCGTCGCGCCGGAGATCTGCGACGAGCTCGCGGCGCTACCGGTGCGCTTCGAGCGGCGCCTGTTCGAGCCGAGCGACGTCGAGGGGCACTTCGTCGTCATCGCCGCGACAGACGATGAGCCCGTCAACGAAGCCGTCTCCCAGGCCGCCGAGTCCCGCTCGCTCCTCTGCAACGTGGCCGACGACCCCGACCGCTGCAACTTCATCCTTCCCGCGATCGTTCGCGAAGACCCCATCCTCGTCGGGGTCTCCACCGGCGGCGCGTCGCCTGCGCTGGCGCAGCGGCTCCGCAGCGACATCGCAGAGCTGATCGGGCCCGAGCACGCGCAGCTCGCACGCGAGCTCGCCGCCCTGCGCCCCTGGGCGAAGAGCAACC
>Ga0207658_10001553_pt1 | contig 17804 bp, 7 predicted proteins | sample KBSS33metaG_FD_184322 | JGI IMG/M metagenome (GOLD analysis project Ga0207658, IMG submission 184322) | Switchgrass rhizosphere microbial communities from Kellogg Biological Station, Michigan, USA - KBS S3-3 metaG (SPAdes) (version 2) | ecosystem: Host-associated > Plants > Roots > Rhizosphere >...
GAGAACTGCTGGAGGTTATCGGTCCGACGCAATCTGCAGGCCGCGTTGTAGCTTAGTGGTTGATTGGAGCGCAGCGAGTGTTACGCCCGGGTTGTCCATCTGTTGCACCCGTGGTTGGACGCACCTAATGTTTTCAATGGTTTAAAGTAGCGGCGCTATAGTCCTCTCCTATGCACCTTTAAATGGCACCTTAGGTCGCAAGGAGGCGCTACTAAGCACCTCAATGATGATGCATTTGCCGCAGGTAGCCGCTGATTTCCAATCATGCGCTTCGTTGGAATGCAGAGAAATTACGTCATCCCAAATTGAGCAAAGCTTTTTCCCACTCAGACTTCGGGGGGCGAAAGGACTTGCGAGATCCGATTTCCCTCTAAGAAGAGGCCATAGCCTGGCGGCAGCACCAACCCGGGCAGGAGCGTCGGCCGGAGAGAGAACAAGCGGTAGGTGGGGATTGTCTCATAGTCGTCGGGATCATCCGACGCTTTGGACGTGCCCGCGAGGCTGATGCTCCAGCCGCTGTCATCGGGCGGGTCCGGGTCCTCGCGGAAAGCCTGGATGTCGGGGCTAGTGATTGCGCCCCGCCTGGCGATGACGACTTGATCAAAGGTCACGTCGACCGGGACGACCCCTTGAGCGCGGGCGAAGGCGGCCTGCTTGGCGATGACGTCGAGCGAGGTGGCGATCGAGGGACGCGTCGCAGTTAGCGGATCGCCGTCGAAATCGGGCTCGCAAACGACCAGCGCGTCGCCGTCGGCCTCGAGTGTGAAGAGCGTCCAGCCGAAACGGATGCGCATCCCGGCGCGGAGCGGGTCGCGACGGGCGATTTCCTGAAGTTTGAAGAAAACCGTACGGACGATCAATTCCTGGTCAGGATTGACGTCGGCACAAATCAGTCTGCCGTCGATTTCGCGCTGAATTCGAGTCATGGCAATTTCTTCATGCCCAACGCCTGCCGGCGATCGTTGACAAGATCCTTGAGCTCCTTCCTCATCCGGTCCTCGAGCTCGATGATTTTCGTGAGCTCGTCCTGGGTATAGGTGCCTCGGCCGCTGAAATCCGACCTCCATGACTTGTTTTGGCGCGATCTGTTGATGCCCGAATCGACCGCCTTGAAATTATCCATATTGTTCGCGATCGCCTTCTGCTCCGGGAAAGGAAGTTCCTCGAGTTTCAAATTGTCCCAGATGGATCGAAGAGGGTAGACGTGATCGGCGTCGGGGACCCCCTGATTGATGGGCGGACGGCCACTCACCTCGTCGAGGCCCTGAGAGCGACGGCGGATCTTTTGACGTATGTCCGGGTTAGGTGAAGCGCTTCGCAGTTTCTCGTACGGATCCGTCAATGAGTTGATGTACGCGTCCAGGGCGCCCTTTTCCTTGGACGTCATATTGGCCGCCTCGATCTCAAGCAGGGATTTCCTGCGATTGAGCGCAGGGTCGAATGGTCCTCCGCTTTCGATCTTGTTCAAATCCTGCAGGGTGATGTCTTCGAGGTCCTTCTCGCCGACGATTTTTCCGATTGGTGAATCGGGATGCGCGGCGAGCGCTTGTTCAAGCGTTTCCCTTTCCGCCTTCGACAAAGGTGGGACATCGAAATTTAGCTTGCCGTTTGGTTTCCGAGGCGCTGCGGCAACCTTGGCCTTGATGTCGGAGAATTTTTCCGCCGTTTCGTGGGCCAGGTCGGCTTGCTCCCGCGCTGCCAGCCACGTCTTTTTTGGACCCTCCGAACGGTTGAACGAGCCGCATCCCTTCGCTTTGCCGGAGAAGCGGCACCATCCACCGTCGGCCTTCCGTTTCCAGCTATGCCCGTTACCGAGATTGACTTCTTCGACATAGCCCGGCTCATCGGTGGGCTGCGGGGCGCTGCGCTCGACGATGTCGCGCTCGGCTTCCAAATGCTCGCCGGTCGGCAGTTCGTCGCTCTTGCCGCTTTCGCTCAGCAGCTTCTTTTGGTGGTCATTGTGCGGCTTTGCGGTGCCATGCGGATTTTTGGCCGCATCTTTGGACAGGGTCTTCTTTAACTCATCGCGAAGCGCGATTGCTTCTTCGTGATCAATGCCGGAAGCAACGTCATCAGCGAACTTGTAGGCGTTTTCCCAATCGCCTTTTTCGGCGGCATCCCGCGCGGCCTTGAGCGCGGTGGTCTTGCCGGCTCGCTCCGCGCTTGACTCGATGGTCTTACCGGCGATGCCGCGCCACGCGCTTTTCAGGCCGCTGCCGATGATTGGCATGGCGCCGCCCATCACGCCGCCGCCAACGGCGCCCATCAAACCGCCGAGCACCGCGGCGTGGCCGACGCGAACCAGCCCCTTCATGATTCCCATGCGCCAGGTGTTGTCGTCGGTCATGGCCGAGAAGGATTCGCTGACCGCGCCGGAAAACAGGCCATCGATCGCGCCCTCGACCGATCCGGCGAGAACCTTTTGCGACAAGGAGAGGGTTGCCTCTTCCGCGACCTCGCCCGCGGCGCGCGCGGCGCCGGCAACGAGGGCCTCGCCACTTACTCCAAGCAGCTCGGCGCCCTTGGCGGCGAGCCCGCCACCGACCACGGCCAGAGCCGCGTCGACGCTCCCGAGGAGCGCGTCGCGGAACCCCGCATCGCTCAACGCTCGATAATAATCGGCGCCAAACATTTCACGCGTGAGGACCCGCGCTCCGGCCCCCGAAGCCGCCGCGGCGGCGACGACGAGCGGAGTTGCCGTGCCACCGGTCGCGGCGATCACAACCATGGCGGCGACGGTGGCCGCGATCATTCCGGCGAATTCGCCGATCGAGTTGCTGGCTTCCTTGAAGTCCTCGTGGCGCTCCACGTACAGCTGGTAGAAGCTGGTCAGCATCGCCAGTTCGGTGCCGCTGAGCTCCTTGGTTCCGCGTTCGGCGATCGGCATCCACATGGCCGCGAACTGGCGCGCCGCTCCGTCCATTGCCTCGTCGGCCTCGGTAAATTCGGTCGAGGCTCCCCGTTCGAGCTTTTCGCCGGCGACTATCCGCTCCCACATCATCAAACCCGCGGCATAACGCCCTTCACCAGTGGCTACCTCGGCCGCCGCCGGCACCGATCCCAGGGCCGCCGCAAGGATTTCCTGGATGTCGGCTTCGTCATCGCCGACGGACTTTCGGATGGCGATTTCCAGCTCGTTGAATTCGGTCCGCGCGGCGCCGTCCCCTGCTTTGTCTTTTTCCTCTTTGCTTTCCTGGGCGCGGAGGCCCCGGGCCAGCGCCCAACCCTTGCGCAGGCGAGCGCGCTGCCCTTCGGGCATCGACGCCAGTGCCGGCTTCAACACGTCCGGTTTGCCACTGAATTCCAGAAGCATGGCCAAGGGCAGTGCGTCCGCATGGTCCAGGATCGCTTCGACGATGCGTTGAACCTCGCGCGGAAGCTGGGCGTGAATCCCCGCCGCCCCGATGCTCGTTCCCGCCTTGGCCCGCTCTTCGCTGTTATAAGTCGCTGTCAGTGACGGATCGCGGGAAACCCGGATGACAAGGCTGAACAATGTTCCCCATTGAGCGCCATTCTTCGCTTGGTTCAGTTGGAGCCGAATCAGGTCGTATGGCCCGCCTTCGACTGCCGCCTTGACTCCCCTTCGCTTAGAATCCGGAAGGTATGGCATCGTCGCCATTACGTCTTTGCGCATCTCCTCCGTGGCTTTGGCCTGTTCCTTTGCAATGTCGTCGGGTTTGGCGCCGGGTGCGGGATCGACGGTGGCATGTGTTGTAAGGAGGATTTCGCGCAGTGCCTCCGGATCGTCGTCGGCCATTTTGACCCGCTTCTTGGCTACTGCGAGTGCAAAAGCATTCTTAAAAACGGCATTCATGCCCGCATAAGGCATCAATCGCTGCATGTCGGCGAAGAAGGCGCCCTGGTCCGGGCGCGCCTCTGCAACCAAGTCGATAAAGCGGCTCCGGTCTGGGTAAAACAGGCGATCGAGATCGCTGAGTTCGCCGAGCCTGTCGTCTATTCGGGTCAGTTCGGCTTCCGAGGTAATTTTCGCCGAGCGCCGTTTTTCCTGCAGCTGGCTGCGCTCAGCCAACACTTCGACCGCATGATCGACGGCGGTATCGACACCAGCCTTGTCATCGGGCGTGTGGCCTTCGATGGCGATCAGCAGGCGGGCAACGATCGCGTCCGCTTCGCTGCCACCGAAAGACTTGTGGTCAACCCGAGTGGGGCGGGCCATCCCCTCAAGGTATTCGAGGATGTTGCCGCTGAAGATCGGCTTCTTGCGGAAGGCGTCGTACAATTCCTTGTAACGAAAGCGCACGAAGCGCTCCCGATCGCCGGGCGGAAGCGCGAGGATCGCGTCGGCGACGGCGTCCATTGCTTCGCGACCCAGCATGCTGACAGCGATTTCGATCAAGCCTTTGGTGCTGCCGTCGATACATTTGCGGGCTTTATATTCCTCCCGTGCGTCCATCTTCTCGAAGACGGCCAGCAGCTTTTCCTTGCTCGCCGGGTTGTTCCACGCATCTTGAACGTCGAGCGTCGGTTCGTGGCAGATCACATCCACCTGAGCCTGCTCGATCTCGCGATAGCCCTCGTCATAGAATTCGAGCTTGTCGATCAGCGGCAAGGCGGGCCACAGCCAGCGGATGCCTTCTTCGGCCAGCGGCCCGTCGGCGATGGCCTTGGCCTCCGCGGCCGCAAAATCCGAGTCCAGAACCTTCGCGACCGAAGCAAAGGGGTCCGAGCCGCGCTGCTTTGCCGCGCCGACCTTTCCAAGCAGCCATTTCTCGAGACGTGTCCCGAACCAACTATCGGAGACACGATCTCGAATTGCCCGTAGCTCGATAACGCTACGCGGATGGAGGCGTGAAACGACGCCGTTGACATCGCCAATCCTGACGGCTGCCAGGACTTCATCGGCAACGGAATAAATTGCTGCGTTCGCCGGCAGTGGAGAGGCATCCCGCTTCAACGTCGCGGGCGCCGGCCGCTGCAACGTATGGGTCAGCTCGTGGGCAAGCAGGTGCTGTCCGGACGAAGTTTCCGGGCTGAATTGGCCCTTCGCGAAATAGATGTCGGACCCGCGTGAGAAGGCATTCGCATTTAGGCTGGCAGCGCTCTTATGCGCGGCGGAATCATCGTGCACGCGGACGTTGCCGAGATCGGCATTGAAGAAGCGCTCATAGGGAGCTCGGGTGCTCCTCGGCAGGCTATGGCCTCCCGCTCCTTCGCCAATTACCGCCGACGGCGAAGGGCCACGCGTCTCGCCAGCCGCGGCCTCGCGCATAATCGGTTCATCGCAGTCCGCGCACTGTCGTTGAACGCGATCGGCGGGGGCTTGGGTCAATTTGCCTGACGCCGCCGCCTGACCCCGCGAAAAGGCATCGGCCGCGCTGTCAGCCTCGCGCTCGTCAGGGTCGGATGGCTGGCTTACGGTCAGTTTCGCCCGCAGCCCGAACACAGAGAGCATCTGCAAATTGCTGGGACGGTCCGCGTGATGCAGGTGAGCGAAATCCTGTCCCGCCGCCAACGACCGGTTGACGCGGTGCGAGGGTATCCGCACCCGCTCGTTCACGGCGATTTCGCGATAGCAACGGGCTTGCGCGGGGCTGTCCCGCTTCGCCGAACCGATCTAGCGCGCCTGGGCTTGCGCGGGATATTTTCGACCAGCAACGCCTGGTGCTCCCGCAGGTCGGTTGCCGTCAGCACTTGTCCGCGCTTCGTATATTGCCGCGATATCGCGCGCAGCAGCTGGGCGAAGCTCAGAGATTCGCCCCATCGCGCAGCGGTATAAGCAGCGTCCAGCACGATGTTGCGAATCTCGCCGCCGCTCAGGTCGAATTGGCGAGCCAAGAAAGGAAAATCGATCGTTTCCCGGCACGGAATATTGTCCGCCAGCATTCCGCGCCACAGGCGTTCCCGTGTCGCTGCGTCGGGAAGCGGAAAATTGATCACATAGTGCATGCGCCGCGAGAAGGCGTCGTCAATATTCCGAGGTAGGTTAGTGGCGATGATAATAATGCCATCGAACGTTTCCATTTTTTGAAGTAAATATGAGACCTCAACGTTGGCGTAACGATCTTGCGGGCTACGAACTTCAGATCTCTTACCTAATAAAGCATCAGCCTCATCAATAAATAAAATAGAATTTGTTCGTCGTGCTGTTTCAAAACATTTATCCAGGTTTTTCTCTGTCTCGCCTATGTATTTAGACATGACGGAACCAATGTTGATCTTCTGCAAATCAATATGCAACCGACGCGCTAAAACCGAGGCGGCCATTGTCTTGCCCGTACCAGACGGCCCGGCAAGCATGATGGCAATGCCTCTTTCTCCGCCGGTCCTGCGCGCTAACCCCCATTCGTCGAGCACCAGCGAACGGTGGTCTATTGCGGCGATGACATCCTCGAGGCGTTCCTTCACCTCAATGGGTAGAATCAGGTCATTCCAGTCGTAATTCGTTCGCACAACCGTGCTTCCCGGTGCCGCGCCGTCCATTGAAACCATTCGCGCAGCACTGAACAGCATGTCCTTGTTGGGCGACGCTTTGCCCGCCAACTCCGCAAGTTCGATCGCGGTTTCCGCTGCCTGAATCACGCGGTCGGGGCCGAGGTTGAATCGATCGGCAACCGCGGCGAGGTCTTTAGCCCCCGGTGCCCTGGCGCAGCGAGGATCAGCGGTCAGGGACAACCGCCAGAGCTGGGCGCGTTCCTGCGGATGCAACTCCGGAAGGTCGACGCGCAGCAGAGAAATATCGCCCAAGGCCGCCGCGACATCGGCACCGGGTCCGGCTGCGATCACGACAGTGGGAAGGCGGTGGATGAGTCGTCGCACCAGGCCTGCAACAATCGCCGGTAGACCTTGGTTTGGCTCGCTACTTTCGTCGTCGAAATGGATTATCACAGCAAGGTTGAGCAGCGATGCCTGGAGAGCCGCCGCGTCTATCGCGTCAGCAGGAGAAGGATGCGTGGCCAGCCCGCTCAAGCTAATGATCATCGCCAGGCGATGCGCCCGAGCGAACAACTCCTCGCCGTAGAGGAGCGCCTCCCGTGCCGCCGGGGCAACCAGCAAGACGTTCGGTATTGGCTCGCGCGCTAAAAGCTTAGGAGCCAGGCCTGGCAGCACCGCGGACAAGCTCGTGGGCAGTGCAATATCGGGGAAGCGCTGTTCCAGCGCTCCAAACTGGATGATCGTCGTCAATCTGTCGTCGGCGTAGCTGAGTCCGCGCAGCCAGTCCGACACGGGCGTCGCGAGCCGCAGCGCGCGTCTCGAGCGCTGCGTATCGCTCGCCACTCCCATCACTTTGACCAGGCCGAGTGACGCCAATCTCGCGGTTGGAAGGAGGAGCCCGCGGAGCGCCGCGGCATGCGAAGCGTCCCGGGTGAGCACGCGCACCGCAAGGTCAATCGTCGGCCAGCGCCTGGCGGCGTCGTCATTCAGATAGGCGTAGATTGGTTCATAATTGGGCTCGATCTCAGGCGCGGCGCACAGCAGGACCAAGTCGCGCTCGTCGTCGCTTAATCCGAGCGTGGTTCCAAGCAGACTCCATCGCGACTGATCATCCGAACCACGCACGACGCGAATACTCGGCCTGACGCGAGGTTGGGTCCGGCGTTCGTTGGCTGCTAGCAAGGCATCGACTTGTTCGTCGCTAACGTGGAGGCCCAGCAGCTCCTGCTGCGAAAGCTCGTAACGCGCGCGCATGCGGCGGATTTCTGCCTCGATCAGCACATCCAGTCGGTCGAGTTCTGGCTTCAGTGCATCCATCGGCCCAATCACGGCCCCAGGTCCGGTTGCAGACGAAGGATGCGGCCATACGGCAATCCAACAACCGCGCGTTTGAGGCCCGAAAGCGTTAACAGGACATCGAGCGGCGGGTTGCCAAGCCGCACGTCGCAACCATCTGAGGAAACCTTGGCGTGAAGCGCGAGAAGATTTCGGCGAATGTACTCCGGCGTCGAGCCCACGCACCCTGGAATCCGTTCGGAGAATGCGGTCAGCAGCGCGAGAGAGCAGAGACGGAGACGCTTGCTCAGGCCAGTGGTTGTCCGACAAATCGATTTCGCTGGGCCGGCGCTTCCCAGGAGCGCCTCAATCCGCCGCTGGTCCGGCTTGGAAAGGCTGAGGTTCGGGCATTTCTCATGGCAAAATACCAAACGCAGCCCCTCATCCATTTCGATCATGCGACGGCGTCGAGGATCGAGAGCCTTCGCGACAACCGCCAGCGATAGTGCGGACAAGAGCCGCTCGGCGTCTGGGCCTTCCACCTCTTCCGTGAGTTCGCGCTGCCACGCGTCCCACCATCCGCCTCGATCGAGGGTCGCGAGTAGCAGAAAGGCCCCGCCATACGGCGTGTGCCGAAAGCGAACTTCAGGTTTAGCCGACCGGTCGACGACGCATTTGACAATGCGCTCAGCCGCCGCATGGAGCGCGGCGGCGACCTGCGCATCGCCGCCGATGGATTCCGTCCAGCGGCTCAGGACCGACCTGGCGGCGGCCGCCACGTCGCGGCTCCGGCTGATTTGCGCGGCCTCGGTATCAACCGAGACAAGCCGTCCCGATTTGACCGCATCGATCAGCGCTTGCAGCAGTTCGAACCGTTTCGCTGTTTGCTGTGTCACTGCTCCGGACCCGACGACGACTAGCTGGACGAACATCTCCAACGCTGCATGCGCGGCCGACGGCAATGACTCACCGTCGATTGCCTCGAACGCCTCGATGATGGCGTTCGGAGGGAAGGGACAAGGATGATTGGGAAGCTGCTCGACGACACGCCTGACGTCCACTTCGTGGAGGGCTCGGATAATCTTCAGACGTTGAATGGACGAGATGTTAGCGAGTGCTCGAAGCGCGATCTTGCCTTCATTGATGAGGAGCGTTCGCAGCCGTTCCGACAGGGGAAGGGCGCCGAGTCCGTCAAATTCGGCGAACCACCAGCGATTGGCCGCGCTGCCCTCGACTATGGAACTGGCATAGGCCCCAACGAACTCAATCCGATCGCGAAATGCCAGGCCGGAGTTGTTCATCTGTTTCGAAAGAGCGATCCCAATCTGTTGCGCCAGTCTTGCTGCAATCCGATCATCGTTCCAATGCGCGGCAATCTGCGACGCCACCTCCAGGCGCTCGATGAAGAAATACCCGTCGCCCTCAAGCTCGCGCTCGCACGCTTCCGCGAGCGCTTGCTGAAGGCCGGTCCTCATTGCCTGCCTGACCCGCGTGGCGGTTCGGTCGGCCCGATCGAAGCTCGTTGCCGCTTCCATCCTCAGTTTCACCGAGTCGATGACAAGGCTGCCTTCCGTCATCAACTTGGTGACTTTCCTTTGCCTGCGGCCCGCTTCGATCTTGTCGACGGCTTTGCCGAGAGACTCGTCACCTCATCGCGCAGGTCCGCAACCTGCTGCTTGAGTTCCTTTACCGCCTCGATGAGCAGCGGAATGAAGGTCGAATAGGCGATGGCGTGGTGCTGCTCGTTCGCCAACACGGCCTCGGGCACGATCTCGCCCACCTCCTGGGCAATCAGCCCCATCCGATATTCGTCGCCCTTCTGCTCGTTCGCGAGGCGGTAGGAGACACCGCGGAGGCGTGCGACGCGGTCCAACGAACCTTTAAGGCCCTGGACGTCGGACTTCCCCCTGGCATCTGAAAACTCGTATAGGTTGCGGCAGACGACGTTGAGCCATGCGGCCGGATTGAAGAGGCTCCAGCCGACCGACAATTGGCGCATGTCGATGCGGTCGGTCGCGCCATTGTCACTGCCTAGTGCGATCGCCCCGGGCTGTTCGCCGCCCAGAATAGCTTGCTGCCCCTGCGCGCCATCGATTCGGAGTTTGGAGCCGGCGACGTGGAGCGGGGCCTGGGGCGTGTTCGTACCAACACCGACCGTCCCGCTTAGCTGGATGACATTCGCCCGAGCGGTGAACAGCGGCAGAGGCGCCGCCCAGCGGCCGGTAATAAGCATCTCGGCCGCATGGCCGTCCCCGGTCGTGTTAAACCCTTCGAGATAGATGCGGTTGTCGCCCGGGTTATTGGCGAGAATGAGTTGCCCGCCTCCATTCGGTTCGAGACCGAGTTTGATCTGCTTACCGCTCGCGTCAACATCATATTGCGGGATTTTTACACGAATACCAACCTGTCCATCGGTGGGCTCAGGATTGATCAGCACCTTGTTTGCCGGGGCTGGCGCTGACGACCGCACGGTCAGTGAGTGCGTTGAGGATTCGATGGTCGCCTCGCTTCCATCGGTTCTGAGGTCGAGCTTCTGGATTGCTCCAGAAGTCGCGCTTTGCAGCCTGATGCGCCCGCCGACGACGTTGAGCCGGGTCTCCGGGTCAGGGCGTCCAATTCCGACGTCGCCACTGCTGACAACAACAAGATGGGGGGCCACTCCCGGGTCGGTAGACGGCGCGACCGGCGGCACCTCAGGCCCGACAATCAGGCGATTATCGGTTTGCGCCGCGGGTCCGAGAACAACCCTCAACTCCCGCTTACCGGCGGCTGGAACAACAGGATTGTCGCCCCGCCGGGCAATATAGAATGGCGTGCCTTCGTTGCCGCCGTCGGAGTTTCGCAGGTCCAATTGGCCGCCGCACAAACGACCGTCGCCGATTACGCGCAGGTTCCCCTCGATCCAAACCAGATCTTCAAGAAGGGCTGCCGGATCGAGCGTGGATTGCAGCAGCGTGGCGAATCGGCTCGGTTCGGTCGGGCTCTTGCCGCGCGCGTGCAGAACGATCGCGCCGTCGGCCGCTTCGATATATTCTGCGACACTGCCGACATAACGGCGGAAGGCCCTGGTCCGGCCCTCAACCTTGCCCGCCGGATCAAGGTTCCTTTCGGCAAAATATCCCAAAGCGTTGTCGCGGGCGATCCAACGCACATGGCCGATTGGAATGAGCCAGCGGGGCGGCTTGCCGTCGAGCGGAAACGTCTGGTGCGGAACGGACTGGTCGTAGAGCTGCGGCTGAGTCGCATCGAACTGCCGCAGTGCCTGCTCCGCATCAACGTTGATCGGCCCGATGGCGACCGGGCTCCGCTGCCGTGACGGGGGTTGCGGTCCGATCTCAAAGTGGAATGACTCATCGACGCGGGACAGTTGGTCGTCCGGGGCGCAAGTTTCGAAGCCTGGTGCGGGATTGCCGCTGCCGCGCTCGTCATAGGCCAACCACACCTCGACGATACGCCCCGTGCCGCCCGCCGCGACATCATCGGCCACCGGATGATAGGGTATGTCCGCGAACAGATCCTCCGGAAGCCGGGTCGGGCGACCGTTCGCAATCGGCCGTCCAAAGCCGTCCCAGGCGAAACCCGGTTGCAGCGTCACTTCCACGCGCTTGGGACCGCCCGGCGCGGTCCGTTCAGTGAGCTGCAAACCGATCGCAATTCCCCAGGTGTGCCCGCCCAGGGAATGACGCGCTTCGGCGGTTCGCAGATAGGAGACAAGCGCCGAGAGGTCATCCGCGCCCAGGTACTGCCCTTCGTAGAAGCGCGGCCGTTCGCCCTGCAGTGTCAGCATGACTACCTCCCGCGCTTGAGCTTGGTGATATCCTTGGTCTGCTGTTTGAGCTTGGCCTCGGCTGCATCCAGCCGTTCCATCAACGCAGTCATGCGCGGGTTTGGAACGAGCTCAGTCGCGGCCGGAGAAACGTCCGCGAAGCGAGCGATGAGCTCCGCCCAGCCGGGTGCTCCGGTTGCCGCGGCCCCTTCCGTTCGAAGGGTATCGAAATTGCCAAGGAAGTGCGACAGCAGGTTGTCCGCATCGAATGCCTCCTTCAGCGTTCCCTTGACCGGCGTGGTGGCCGCCCTCGCGCGGGCCGCACCCATCATGTTTTCTGGCGCCGGAGGTACGGGTGGAGGCGGCGGTGCAGTTCCCGTTCCGGAAGCTGTCTTCAGGTTTGCGAAGATTGTGCCGATCATGAGTTCCATGATCTGCATGGCCGCTCTTCCACGATCCGGCCCGCAGCAGATTGCGGTGATCCACTCGCGGAGCTTGTGCCAGGGCAACCACGAGAACCAATAGGACAAGGTCGGCCAGGAGATCAGCAGCTTCCGATCGGACCAGTTGCAGATCTCGACAATCCTGCATTCGCCGGTGCTGATCGTAATCGTCGCCAAAGGTACGCAATTGGTGTTCGCCGGAGGCGGGCATGACGGCAGGAACGCCGAACAGAGACACTCCGAAACGATTTCAGACCAGGTGAGGTCGAGTTGGCTGACGTTTCGGTCGAGCGCGTTGGTGCGCGCCGCGTTGCTTTTGAAGGCGGGCGAATTCCAGTCAAACGCCTCGGCCTCATTGAGAAGGTCGCGGGTCCGCCTGACGAAGGTGCAGCGATGAATCGCAAAATCCTCGGCGAATTCGGCCAGGGCCGCGGCATAGTCGCGATAAGCAGATATGGCGAAGTTCTGGTCTAGTGGCCTGCCCTCGCGAATGCCCTGGCGAAGCTCCATGGCGCGCAGCAAGCAGCACAGCAGCCGTTCGATCAGAGGCCCGAAACGTGCCCGGTTGGCGTAGAGCCAGGCGAGCATCAGGTCCTTATTGTCGCTGCGAATGATTTTCGGGTCGACCAGAACGTCCTTGGGCGCGGGATAGACCATGAAGCGGTATCCCTCGCAAATCTGGGTTGGTTCGCACTGGGGCTTGTAGGCCCGATGCTTTCCGGGAAGCGGCTTGGTTGGCCCGCATGAACATTCTTGGGCTTGTGACTTTTCGTTGGTCTGACACCCGCAGGCGCCGCCCGTTCCGCATGAGCCGTTGCAGCCGCAGCCTCCGCTGCCGCCACACTTGCAACGAGCGCTTGCGGTGTTGTCTCCGGCGCCGAGCTGCGCGGTAATGCCGCGCACCGGCTTTTCGTCGTAGCAGATTGCCAACACCCACTTTCGGGCGCCGCCAGTGCAATCCCGCGGCGGCCGGTCGAATGGACTTTCGCAGAAGGGCTCGCGCGGCTCGCAGCTGTTGATCAGCGAGCAAACGTCGACCGACTGGTCGTTGCACACGATGATGTCGTCGCCGCAGGGCGACAGCGCGTAGCCGGAACGAACGACGACGTGGCCGGGATCGCAGAGGTCGCAAGTGACTTCGAGCCCGCACGCCACGCCCCAACCATGGAGGTATCGATTGTGCAGCCGGTTCTTGTCGATGACATATTGTTCGAGCCGGTTGAGATCCTCGTCGGTCAGCAGCTGTCCCGGGAAGAATCGTGGCCGGCACAGGCATTTGAGGCCGCCGCAGGCGGGGCACCGGGGTGCACACGGATCCGGGCAGGGATCGCCGCGCGGCTTTGCCGGCGACCAAAGGTTCGTCTCGCCGTTCAGCGAGACATGATCGGTCCTAAAGCCAGTGGCCATCTCGCCTCTCCTAACCACGCCTTGTGTGGAACCAGGTGTAGAAAACCCCGCCCTGGATGCAGTCCCCAGTTCGGCGGGTGCCGCTGGGATCGAGCCATTTTGGCAGGTGGTTTGCGTCGATGGCTTTCCCGTTCACATCCATGATCAGGTCGCCCACGAGTCGGACGCGGTACGAACGGTCAAGCTGGATCGGCGACTTGGGCGTGAAACCGATGGCCGTGATCGGTGCCGCCGGATTCTCGCCGCTGATCTTGCAGGCCGAAGCAAGCCGGATCAGGCGATACTTGCCGACAAGTTGGCACCAACATTCGAGCGCCAGCTCGCGATCGGTCGCGTCGTGATGCGTTTCGATGATGAAGCTGTGCCGAAGTTCCTCCTGGAGGCGGGCAACACTGATATTTTGGATCTCATTGGTGAACGAGACGATAAGCTCCTCCATCGGAGCAGTCGAAAGGTCGCCATGCTTCCAATTGATCGCGCAGATTTTTGCGAGATCACCGTCACAGCATTTGGGCAAAGCGATCGAAAGGTTCCCTGCGTTATCCAGCGTTGCCTGGGGCTTGGTTTCGCAGTCGCCCATCGTGAGGGCGACCGTGGCCAAGCCAGCCGGACCGACGGGACCGATGGGGCCAATCGGACCGATGGGGCCAATGGGACCGATCGGGCCGATCGCGCCGGTATCCCCGTTCGTACCATTCTCTCCTTTGGGACCGGGGACGCCTCCCTTTAGCTGCAGGCATTCAAGCCAGGCCTGGAGGGTCGCGGTGCTTGCCAGAATTCGCCGGCCAAAGCTGAGATTGAGGCGCGAGATCGACTTTACCAGGTCATCCGGATCGCCGGGCGGATCCACCATGGTGAAGCCGTGCCGATAGTTGGCCAACGTTGCCAGCGGCACGCATTCCGCCGTCTCGCAACCCGGGCAGCCGAGCGACTGCAAGGCGACGAGATCGCTGCAGTCGCTGTTGGCAAAACGTGCCGGGTCGACAATCGACGCTTGTCCATCGGCGTGGACGATGACCACGAGGGGAGGGGCGTCGCCGGCCGAGCGCGCAGCGCCGACCAGCGGTTGACCCGCGGTCGCCAATGGAGCGAGCGCCGCCGACTGGACATAAGCGTGGCCGGCGTCCTCTTCGTAAACGGTCAACCATGGTGCAGCGTCCGGTCCTGCCACGCCGACGAAATGGGGCGTGTGGGCAAGATCGATGGATACGGCGGCAGAGCTTGGCGCGATCCCGGCGAGATAGACTCGCTTTTCGCTCGGAATGGCGACCGCGAGCATGAGGTTGCCGCCTACCGTGAAGGGCGCGAGGGCAGTGGCGGCCGCGGCGGTTGTAAGGGGCAGTGCCTGGTGCGGCGGATTGGCGACCTCGAGGATCTGAACCTTGCCGCTCTGGTCGATGGCGAACAGCCACTTACCGTCAGCTGTGGCGGCGAAGCTCTTACCATTCGCGACAAAGCCGATAGCGGCTCCGGGCGCGTCTTCAATTCCGGCGTTCGGCTCGCTTTTCCAAGGATTTGCATTTCCGCTGCCCGACTCGAAAGTGACAAGCTCCAAATTGGCATCGGATGTCGCGGCCAAGGCGATCGTGCTGCCGGCAGAACTGCTGGGGATCTTCCGTACCGCTCCCGCGGTGACCGGCGGTATCGCGGATCCGTCGGCAGTCTTGTAAACCAAGATTTGGCATTCGGGCGGGCCGCCAAACGGGTCGGTCGCGACATAGAGGCGCTGACCGTCGGAGCTCAGCGCAATTGCCCGCGCCTTGGCGGGAAGGTCGATGCTGATAAGGCTGCGATGCAGCACATCGAGCACAAATACGCGCATCGCAACGTCTGTTGGAGCCTGCGAGGCGGATCCGGGATCGACGATCGCGACCTTGCCGGCTGCACTGGCGCGCAGCCAACCCGTCGCACCGTGGAGGCCGGAAATGCTGAACGAGCCAAGCGCGGCCCTGGTCCCGAGGCCGTCGGAGAGCGCCGGATCGACGAGCACATCGAACCGGTAGGATTCGAGGATACGATTCGGTGCGCATTGCGTATCGTCGCACCCGCACTCGTCATAGAGAACCGGCACTTCCTCGGTCGGACATTCGACGTGACAAGCTACCAATTGCAGCATGTGCAGCAGGCCGTCCTGAGTTTTCGCGAGCACAGTCGGCTGCTCGCCAACGTCGAGAATCTCGGGCTCTGGAACAAAGATTTCATGGCCGCAGCAGTCGAGCGCACTGCCTGACTCCACGACGACATACCGGGTGCGGCACGCGTCGCTCGGGTGCTGATGTACGCGAAGGCCGCACACCACCCCCCAGCCATGCAGGCGCACATTGTGGTGCCTGAGCTTCTCGGCGTGGAAGAATGACTCCGCGGTAAAGTCCGCGGCTCCCATGAGCTTGCCTGTAAAGAAATGGTTGCGAACGAACGGCTCGAAATCGCACTGCGGGCAGATTTCGTGGGGCGGATGCGCGCATCGGCAGGCCATGTCCTATCCTTTCGATCCCCAAATCATGTGAGCCGCGCCGTCGTGCCCACTCGAGCTTTTCCGACCTCGAGGTCGGGAGAGCGTGGACGGCCGGTTAGAAGCGTCCCCTGACGCAAATGGGACTGTGCGAGGGTAACGCCGAGCGGCGTGCGTGCGATAACGCTGTCCAGTCCGATCATGGACTGAATGCCGACCCTGAAGCGTGGCTCGACGTACCGAATGTCGACCTGCACTTGCGCAGGGATCTCGCGCTCGACGAGCTGCTCTAGGGCGCGTCGGACAGGTGGACGCGAGCGGATGCAAGCCGGCACGAAGACGCTGACCTTGTGCGCGTAGACATGGAATGGATCGCGCAACGGATCCGGAACTGACTTGAGTGAGGTAACGCCCAACTGTGCTTGGCCTGAGGCGGGCCTGTCCCCCGTAAGCTCCGACCGCCCCACGATTTGGCGGCCCCATAATTCCGCGTCCGATCCGAGCTTGCCGCGGCCGACATGGAGCCAACGCCTGAGCTTGAAATGCTCGAGCAACAGGGGCGGCGATTCGGCCGGCACGCAGGGCGGACACGGGTTGCAATTGCGCGGACCCGGGACGCATCGACGCTTCGGCCGCTGCGACAAACAATGTTCGGCAAAAGCCGTGTCGAAGCCCAGCAGTAACATCAGTTGCCGCCGAAGCCCTTCGGGGGTTCCCCGCAGCGAATAGGTTCGCGCGACTTCTTTGATGAAATGGCGACGGCGGGATTCCGGCCAGTCGTTCGACAGGCTGACTCCGATCATGTCGCCGAGCCACGACAGGAAGTCCGGATGCTCGCCGTGCGGAATTGCCGGCGCTGTCAGCGGATCGAAGTAGAAGGAAAGCCGGTCAAGATGATCTTCGATGGTCGTTAAGGTGCGTTCGAAGACCGCAGCGAAGCGATCGGTGAAATCCGCGCCGACCGGGTCCATGCCAAAAACGTTCGGAAGGTAGCGCCGAAGGCTGATCCGCGGATATTCGACGATAATGGACGACAGGCAGGGACCGATTCTTCCGTCGCCGTGAAACACCAGCCTTAGCCACAAAAAGCGTCCAGGCGGCGGATTCGGGAGCGCGTCCCACGAGCAGTCCGGATGCAGATCTCCCGGCCCGGGCTGCATCCCGCGAGCCGGCTCGCATCGAACCCAAGCATACTCAGGAAGGCTGTCCAGTTCGGCACGAGTCAGCTCGATTTCTGCCGTCGTGGCATACACCTCGATTGAACAGGCGAGCGGAATGGCGCCGCGCAGCTCGATCCGGTGCCAGACGCAAGCCTCGATCCGGGAATCGATGGCCGCGGAGATGAACTCTCCTTGTCGCTCAAGCAGGTCCCCGTTGATCACAGGCCAATCCACGGGCATTCCCCGTCGGTCGAAGACTTGCACTCTGTCGGCGCAGATCAACATCAGACTGCCGTCGGGTTCGACGCAAAGAGGTGGAACGCCGAACCCGTCGATCAGGTCGGCGCGAGCATTCGCGACCAACTCCAAACCAAGATCTGAAATGCGCACGACCCGAGCTCCGCGTGCTGCCGCTTGCAGGGGGGCGGGAACATGTCCGGCGCAGGGCGTGACGCGAATTCTCAAAAAGCGGCCGACCCGACCGCCGAGCGCGAGCGGATCGAGTGCACGAAGCGTGGAGTCTCCATTCAGCCAACGTGTCCAACGACTATTCTGCGGGTCGTTCAGCTCGGTCGCGCTCCAAGGCTCGTCACCGGCGTGCACGTCAATTTCCAATTTAGTGCCCACGACCGGCACGGCGAGCTGCAGCGTGTGCCACTGGAAACCCGCCGTTCCGGCATCGATCTCCATTGCCTCTACCGCGTTGGTGTTCGCCAACGACGCAAAGAGCTCGCGCTCTATGACGATCAGAATTCGATCGCAGCAGTCGATGGCGAGAAGCGCTCCGCCCGGCTCGACGTCGATCGTCTTCACCCAGCGCGACGAGGGCGAGAAAATGTCCACCCGGCCGTTGTCGGGATCGGAGACGACCAGCCGACCCTTACCGTCGAAGGCGAGGGCTGTTGGCC
>Ga0207658_10001556_pt1 | contig 17777 bp, 21 predicted proteins | sample KBSS33metaG_FD_184322 | JGI IMG/M metagenome (GOLD analysis project Ga0207658, IMG submission 184322) | Switchgrass rhizosphere microbial communities from Kellogg Biological Station, Michigan, USA - KBS S3-3 metaG (SPAdes) (version 2) | ecosystem: Host-associated > Plants > Roots > Rhizosphere...
GCTGGCCACCGGCCGGGCAGTGCGGTCGGACGTCGCGATGACCGGCGAGGTCACGCTGAACGGCAAGGTGCTGCCGATCGGCGGGGTGAAGCAGAAGCTGCTCGCCGCCCAGCGGGCCGGGGTGAGCACGGTGTTCATCCCGCTGCGCAACGAGCCCGACCTGGACGACGTGCCGGCCGAGGTTCTGGACGCACTGGACGTGCGGCCCATGACCGACGTGGCCGACATCATCGCCCTCGCGCTGGAGCCGGCAGCGGGGACAGCCACGGTGGCTGCCTGATAACCGGATAACGCGGGCAGGCCCGAATGCTCCTGTTCACCTCATGGTGGTGGGACATTCGGGCCTGGTCGCGTTAGATGAGCACATGCCCAACCTCAACGAAGTGAAACGGCGCGTGATCCACACCGTTCAGCGTCGCCTCGTCAACCCCGTGGGCCGCCAGCTGCCCGTGACCATGCTGGAGACCATCGGACGCAAGTCGGGCGAACCACGGCACACCGCGATCGGCGGCCGGGTGATCGACGGCGCGTTCTGGCTGGTGTCCGAGCACGGCGACCACGCTGATTTCGTCCGCAACATCAAGGCGAATCCCGCTGTGCGCGTACGCATCAACGGCGAGTGGCGCAGCGGCACCGCCCATCTGGTGCCCGACGACGACCCGGCCGCCCGGCTGCGGCAACTCCCCCAGCTGAACAGCGCCGTCGTCCGGGTGATGGGCACCGACCTGTTGTCGGTGCGCGTCGACCTGGACTGAGTCTCAGGCGATGTCGGCCGACGGCGGGACGTCGGCCAGGTGGATCGCGCGGTGCTCGATGAGTTCGTGGATGCGGTCGGGCCCGAGCCGGGCCCGGAAATCCTTCACGGTGTAACCGACGACGACCCCGTCCGTGACGGCACGCACGGTCGCCGTACGCGGAATGCCGAACAGCGGCCCGATCTCGCCGAAGTACTCGCCCGGTCCGGCGGTGAACAGCAGCATCGTCTCGCCGTCGGGCATCTCGCGGGTGATCTCGAACCGGCCCTCTTTGACCACGTAGATCAGATCGCCGATCGTGGTCTGCTCGAACACCAGATCACCCGCGTCGAGCTCGAAGACCTCGGGCTCGCGCTCGGTGCTGGAGACGGTCGGGACGAGTTCGACCACGCGGTCCGCCAGCGGCAGCATGCGACTGTCATGGGTGGCGACCACGACGACGCGATCGTCGGCGAGTTCCCGGATGAGCCGCAGCACCTCTTCGACCTGGATGAAGTCCAGGTGCGCGGTCGGCTCGTCGGCCAGGATCAGCGGCGGATCCAGTGCGATGGCCCGGGCCACCGCGACGCGCTGCTGCTGTCCTCCTGACATGTCGCCGGGGCGGTGCGTCATCCGATGTGACAGACCGACCCGGTCGAGTAGTTCCGCGGCGCGCTGACGGGCCGCGCCGCGGCTCATACCCGCAGCCCGCATCGGCACCATGACGTTCTCTGCGGCGGTCAGGCTGGGCACCAGGTTGAACGCCTGGAACACGATGCCAACGGTGTTGCGGCGGTAGTCGGTCAGCGCCTTGGGCCCGAGTTTGGTGACGTCGATACCGTCGAACAGGATCTGCCCTGACGTGGGTTTGAGGATGCCACCCATGCACGACAGCAACGTCGTCTTCCCGCAACCGCTGGGCCCCAGCAGGATCGCGAGCGATCCTGCTGACAGCTCCAGTTCGAAATTGTCGATCGGCCTGACCTTGTCGGCGGCCTTGCCGTATTCCACCACGAGGTCACGAATCTGTAAGCCGCTCATGATCTATGGCCCCCCGAATGCCATCGCCGGATCTATCGTCACCGCTCTGCGCATGCCCGCCAGGCTGGCGATGAGCCCGATCGTGATGGCCACCACCGGCAGCAACAGGTATGCGCCCGCGGGGACGTCCACCCGCATCGGGAACATCGGCCCGAGCACCATCGCCAGCAGCACGCCGATCGCCGCGGAGCACACGGCGATGAACACCGCCTGCATCGCCAGCCCGGCCATCATCGATTTCGTCTTCACCCCAACGGCTTTGAACACCGCGAAATCGCGGGTGCGTTCCATCGCGGACATATAGATGAACATGCCGATGATCGTCGCGGCCACCACCCACAGCAGCACCGCCATGATGCTGATGGCATCCACCGCCACTTTCAGCGGCCGCATCATGTCGTCGATGGCGCCACGGCGATCCACCAGCCGGTAGCCGTCGAGCGCCTTGGTCGGGTTACCCCGGATGCCGACCGAAGCGATGACGGGCTGCCCGCCATACACCAGGCGCTGCGCGCCCACCGTCGTCAGGAACAGGTTGGGCTGCTGCGCCAGGACGGTGGAGTTGTTGACGATCCCCACCACCTGCAGCGTGTGCGACGCGATGTGCATCTGGTCGCCGATCCTGCGACCGAGCGTCGACGACACCGCGATCTCATCGGGCGTGGCGGGCGGGCGGCCCTGCGACATCGCCGGCATACCGGGCCCCGCCGTGGGGGCGCCGAAGAGGTTCATGGTCCGCGGGCTGCCGTTGTCGAGCGCCGTCGTACCCGCATAGACAACCGCGGCCGCGACCTGCACGCCCGGAAGCTTTTGTGCGCGTTCGACTTCGGTCTGCGCAAACGGCGACGAACCCAGGAAAGGTCCTGCCGCCCCGTTCTGGATCATGAAGTAGTCGATGCCGAGGGCGTTGACCGTATTGCTGGCCTCCACCCGGAATCCGTTGGCCAGGCCGGTGAGCACCAGCGTCATCGCGAACACGAAGGACGTTCCGACGACCGCGATGAGAAATCGGCGGCGCCGCCACTGCAGGTCCCGCAACGCCGCGATCAGCATCTGTGGAATCTAACGTGTTCGCTGACGGTGCAGCGGCAAGATAGCCAAAGCCGACGGTGCCGCCTGGTGCCACACTGGCCACATGGCCTACGACGAGGATCTGGCCAACCGGATCCGTGAGCTGCTCGGCCCGGTGGGCGGCATCGAAGAAAAACGGATGTTCGGCGGGCTGGCTTTTCTTCTCAACGGCCACATGTCAGTGGCGGCGAATCGCGACAGTGGCCTGTTGGTCCGGGTTGCACCCGATGACACAGACAAGTTGCTGGGACGCGACCACGTCGAGCTGATGGTGATGGGCGGCCGCGAGATGCGCGGTTGGTTGCGCGTGGCGCCGGACGGGCTGAAAACCAAACGCCAGCTGCAGAGCTGGGTCGACCGGGGCGTCGGATACGCGGGGACGCTGCCGCCCAAATAGGCGTTTGCGCACCGCGCGGCCGGGTATGCCATGGGATATGGCCCGGGATCGACAGATCGTCGCGCGGCTGCTCGATGCAGCCGGTACGACGTATGCCGAAGATGCCGGGATCACGCTCCGCGACAAGCCGATGCCGCTGTTCAAGCTGCTGTCGCTGTGCATGCTCGCCAGCAAGCCCATCGCCGCGGACACCGCAGTCGCCGCGGCGCGCGAACTGTTCCGCGCCGGCCTGCGTACCCCCGCCGCCGTGCTCGGCGCCGACCGAAGTCGGATGATCCGCGCCTTCGGACGCGCGGGATATGCCAGGTACGACGAGAGTTCGGCGACCCGCCTGACCCGCATGGCGACCCGGGTCGACGACGAGTACGACGGCGACCTGCGCAACCTGCGGGTCAGGGCGCACCACGACGTGAAAGCGGCGGCCAAGGCGCTGCATGGTTTCGACGGGATCGGTCGGACGGGCGCCGACATCTTCCTGCGCGAAATCCAGGACGTCTGGACCTGGGCGCAACCGTATTTCGACGATCGGGCGCTCTCGACCGCGAAGGCGCTGGGCCTACCGACGGATGCGCGCGAGCTCGGCGGTCTGGCCCCGAACCGGAATGCCCGGCTGGCGGCCGCACTCGTCCGCGCATCACTCGACGACGATCTGTGCCGCCGTATCCAAACCTAGCTCCGTAAGCACACATTCACACCGATGAAGGGAATCTCGACATGGCCGGCTCACCCACATTTGTGATCATCGGCGGCGGGCTGGCGGGCGCAAAAGCCGCGGAATCCCTGCGCAGCAAGAATTTTGGCGGTCAGGTGGTGTTGTTCGGCGCCGAAGACCGACTACCCTACGAACGTCCCCCGCTGTCCAAGGAATTCATGGCCGGCAAGAAGACCGTCGAAGAGTTCACCGTGCAGCCGAAGAGCTGGTACGCCGAACACGACGTCGATCTCAGACTGGGCACCGAGGTCACCACGATCGATCGCGCCGCGCACATGGTGGCCTTCAATTCCGGCGATCACGAGCACTACGACAAGTTGTTGCTGGCCACCGGATCCCGCGCTCGCAAGCCACCGATTCCCGGCTCCGACGCCGACGGCGTGTATTACTTGCGGACCGTCGACGACGCCACCGACCTGTTGGCGCAACTCTCCGAAGGCCGGCGGCTGGCGATAGTCGGGGCCGGCTGGATCGGGCTCGAAGTCGCGGCCAGCGCCCGCGGGCTGGGCGCCGACGTCACGGTGGTGGAATCCGCCGCGCTGCCGCTGCAGGCCTCCCTGGGCAAGGAAGCCGGCGAGGTGTTCGTCGGGCTGCACCGGGACCACGGCGTCGATCTGCGGTTGGGCACCACGGTCGATGAGATCACCACTGCCGGACACCGGGCGACGGGGCTGCGACTCGGCGATGGGTCCAGCATCGAAGCGGACGCGGTCCTCGTCGCGGTCGGCGCCCTGCCGAACGTCGACTTCGCCGAACGCTCCGGGCTGGTGATCGCCGACGGCGGCCTCGCCGTCGACGAATCACTCAAGACCAGCGACGACGACATCTTCGCCGCCGGTGACATCGCCGCTGCCGAGCACCCGCTGTTCGGCGTCCCGATCCGCACCGAGCACTGGGCCAATGCGCTCAAGCAGCCGGCGATCGCCATCGACGGAATGCTCGGCACCCCAGGCACTTACGATGAGTTGCCGTATTTCTTCACCGATCAGTTCGATCTCGGGATGGAGTACGTCGGCTACGCACCGCAATACCAGATGGTCGTGACCCGCGGCGATCTCGGGACGCGCGAATTCACGATGTTCTGGCTGGACGGCGGGCACCGCGTGCTGGCCGGCATGAACGTCAACGTCTGGGAAGGCCTCGACGACATCAAGAAGATCATCCGGTCGCAGCGACCGGTCGATGTCGGGGTACTCGCCGATCAGTCGGTTTCGTTGTCCACGTTGAGTGGGTAGGCCACCTCCGCCGCCTGGCTTCCGCCACCGCCTAGCATCGAGAAATCGATCAGCATCGGCACCTCACAAATGCCGGCGACGGAGCGTCTACTGGATGTGAAAGCCAAACCGCCATTTGAGACCGTGGTGCGCGACCATGGCCCTACGGTCTTTCGGGTCTGTTGCGCCGTCGTCGGTGCGCACGACGCCGACGACGCCTGGTCAGAGACATTCCTGGCGGCCCTGAAGGCCTATCCCGAGCTGCCGGCGGAGGCGAATGTCGAGGCCTGGCTGGTCACCATCGCGCACCACAAGGCCATCGACATCACCAGAACCCGGACCCGCCAGCCGATTCCCACCGACGTCGTACCCGAGCCATCAGCTCCGAGCGACGTCCGCTACTTCGATGACCTGGCAGCCGCGGTCGACGGGCTGCCGCCCAAACAGAAGCACGCCGTGGCGTACCACTACCTCGCGGGACTGCCCTACAACGAGATCGCCGACATTCTCGGCGGCACCGCCGCGGCCGCACGCCGCGCCGCCAGCGACGGCATCGCCACGCTCCGGCGCACCTACCTCGGCGAACTCGTCGAAGTTGCCGCGCCGCCGCGGAACACAGGAAGGAGCCCGCAATGATCAATGGCGAAATCATCACCAGCGACCTGGAGCGCATCACCGGCATCGACCCGGACCGGATGACTGAACTGCACAACCGGCTGACCGCGGCCGCCCAGCGCGACGGGGTCCTCGAGATCGCCTACCGCACCGTGGACAGCCCCGTCGGACCACTGCTGCTGGCGGCCACCGACCATGGTCTGATCCGCGTCGCCTACGCCGTCGAAGACCATGACGCCGTGCTGCAGCAGCTTGCCGACAAGGTGAGCCCGCGCATCCTGCAGGCGCCGGCCCGGCTCGACACGGTGGCCCGTGAACTCGACGAGTACTTCGCCCAGGCCCGCCGAGTCTTCGACGTCCCGCTGGATTGGCGGCTGGCCGCCGGATTCCGCGCCGCAGTGCTGCACCATCTGCCGGAGATCGGCTACGGGCAGACAGCCAGCTATGCCGCCGTCGCCGCGCTGGCCGGCAGCCCCAGGGCGGTCCGCGCCGTCGGCACGGCATGTGCGAAAAACCCACTGCCCGTGGTGGTTCCGTGCCACCGGGTAGTCCGCAGCGACGGTGCGATGGGCGGCTACCTCGGCGGCCCGGCGGCCAAGCGTCTCCTGCTCGATTTGGAGGCCGCGGCGTGAGTGTCTGGCAACAGCGCGTCGCCGGCACCGATTGGGGCGCCGTCCGCACCGAACTCGAGACCGTCGGCGGCGCGCTCACCGGACCGCTCGTCACCCCGGCCGCTACTTCCACCGGCCCTACCCCGAGATCGTCACCGAGCTCAAGTACGCGCTCTACCCTCGGCTGCTGCCGATCGCCCGCGACTGGTGGACAAAGTTGCGCCGCGACCCACCCTGGCCCGACAGTTTCGACGACTGGCTCCAGACCTGCCACCGAGCGGGGCAAACGAGAACCACCGCATTGCTGCTGAAGTACGGTACCGGCGGCTGGTGCGCACTGCACCAGGATCTGTACGGGGACTTGGTCTTTCCGCTGCAGGTCGTCATCAACCTGACCCGGCCGGAGGTCGACTACACCGGTGGCGAATTCCTGCTGTACGAGCAGCGGCCCCGCGCTCAGTCGCGCGGCTCCGCCATCTCCATCCCGTTCGGGCACGGGCTCGTCATCACCACGCGCGAGCGGCCGGTGGCATCGAAAAGAGGGTGGGCCGCCGGCCCTGTGCGCCATGGTGTTTCGACGCTGCGCTCGGGATCCCGCATGACACTCGGCCTGATCTTCCACGACGCCGCGTGAGCAGGTACACGCTCACAGACGCCCACGGCCGCCCCTACGCCAGTGCGACACCGGGGCGCCTGGGCGGCCACCGGCGCAACAAGCTCTACGGGCGACTCGATTGCCCGTCGGCACTGCGGGCCATCGCCGCCGGCGGCTACCGCGCCCACCGGGTGTTCTTCGCCGACGAAACCGTTGCCGTCGCTGCGGGATACCGCCCTTGCGCGGTGTGCCTACCCGAGGAGTACCGGCGGTGGAAGCGCCGTCACTGACGCCGCGCGAGCACCTCAATCCAGCCCGGCGGTACCGTCCGGTTTGACGGTCACGGCCGCTCCGGCGAGATCCTCGCGGGTGCTGGCCTCGGCCTGCGACGCATCGGTGATCACCGCCAACGCCCGGCTGCCGCTGGGCGTCCGGACAGCGACGAAGACCTTCTCGGGAGCACCCTCTCGGGTCACCGGTGTGGTCCAGGCCTCCACCGTGCCGGTGCCGGACCAGTCGTCCTCGGCCACCACCGTCGGCTCGGCGTCGACCTCCGATTGCACATCTTCCCAACGGAATTCGTGCGTGGACGGCTCGGTGCTGTAGACGCCGAAGCTGTGCTTGGTCAGGTACCCGCCGTTGGCGGTGATCAGACCGACCTGCCCGGGATCGGCCACCAGCCGCTCGGCCATCGTGGCGATCGAATGCGAGACATAGTTGTTCCACGGCCCGCCCGCGAACGTCAGACCACCGGTCACCGTCACCGGCCGCGCCGGATCATCGAGACCCAGACCCAGCTCACGCGCCGCCACCTGCACCGCCGACGGGAAGCACGAGTACACATCGACCGCGTCGATGTCGTCGATGCCCAGGCCGGCGAGCTGCAACACCCGACGGCCCGCGATCCGGATGGCCGGCGAACCGGAGAAGCTCGCCCGCTCCCCGATCAGATAGGTGTCATGTGCGTCGGTGCCGGCATGCGGAAAAACCCAACGGTCCCTGGGTATCTGCAGCGCTTCGGCGTTGGCTACCGAGGTCAGGACCAGGGCCGCCCCTTGGTCGACCATGTTGTTGGAGTTCATCAGCTTGGTGTACGGCCAGCTGATCATCCGGTTGTCCGGACCCGGCTGCCAGATGTCCTCGGCAGACACCGCTTCCCGGCTCCAGGCGTGCGGATTACCGTGCGCCACTTGGCTGAACCGCGCCCACAGTTCGCCGATCCGGCGCCGGTGTTCCTCGGGGGCCTCCCCCGCGGCGATCCGCAGCGCCTGCTCGAACATCGGGTACACGTGCGACGGCGCCACCAGCCCGATCCGAAGTTCGGCCGGGCCCACCATGTCCACGTCGGGGTCGCTCGGCGCCATCGGCACCGACTGGTCCTGCTCGGTTCCCGCCAGCCGCTCACCGCGCGCCTTCAACCGCGTGCGGGTCCGCCAGGTCTCCCCGCCCGCGATCAGCACCACGTCACTGCGGCCCTGCTGGATGTCCAGGCACGCCTGATTCACCAGCGACTGCGGCACATTGCCGCCGACCGGGCTGTACCGCGTGACGGCATCGGGCGCCCCGATGCGCTGAGCCAGCAACAGACCGGGATCGCGGTAGCGCACCGAGAACACGTTGACGATCCGCACCGCATCGACCGCCTCGAGAACGCGGGCGTCCGCAGCAGCACGGGCCGCCGCCGCCATCAGGTCGACCGGCTCGCCGCCCGGATTCTCGTCGTACTGGTTGACCTGGCCGTAGCCGACGAGCACCGGCGTTCTGGGATCAAGGGGCACTGAGGGATTCCTCTCCGGCTGCGGACCCTGTGAGCCGCTCCACACCCCACGTTAGTGGGTCGTCGCCGGCTGTTGTGACCTGGCCGTTTGCCGGGTATCGGTACACTCGCCAGAGATGATCGACGCCTCGGCAGCCGCCACTGCACCACGCCTACCGACCGGCTCACCAGCCGTGCGGCACCCGCGCGTCTACATCGACGTGGCCGTCGTGGTGGCCGTCCTGGTCGCGACCAACCTGCTCGCCCACTTCACCACCCCCTGGGCGAACATCGTCGTCGTGCCGCTCGCGGCGCTCGCGCTGGTGGCCCTGGTCCGCAAACGCGGCCTCGGCTGGACCGAGCTCGGCCTCGGCCGCGCGCACTGGCGGACCGGCATGCGCTACGCGCTCGGCGCCATTCTGCTCGTGGGCTCGGTGGTCGCGGTGGGTGTCCTGCTGCCCTGGACCCAGCCCATGTTCCTCAACAACCATTACGCGACCATCTCGGGGGCTCTACTGGCCTCGATGATCGTCATCCCCCTGCAGACCGTCATCCCCGAGGAACTGGCATTCCGCGGCGTACTGCACGGCACACTCGACCGCGCCTGGGGCTTCCGCGGTGTGGCCGCCGCCGGCTCGCTGCTGTTCGGGCTGTGGCACATCGCCACTTCGCTGGGTCTGACCAGCAGTAACGTCGGATTCACTCGCGTTCTCGGTGGCGGGGTCGCCGGCATGATCGCCGGAGTCGCCATGGCCGTCGTCGCCACGGCCGCCGCCGGATTCGTCTTCACCTGGCTGCGGCGCCGCTCGGGCAGCCTGCTCGCCCCGATTGCCCTGCACTGGTCCCTGAACGGCATGGGCGCGCTCGCCGCGGCCGCGGTCTGGCACTTCAGCTAGACCCCCGGGGGATTTGGCCCCCTAACCGTCACCAGATCGCTGCGTTTCAGACCTCGTTGCGGCTCGCCGAACGGGGTTAGCCTCGAGATGTATCAGTCAATCGAAAGGTCATGGCAATGATGCATATCGTTTGGTTGCTTCTTCTCGGCCTCATCGTCGGGGCCATCGCCCGATTCGTCGTTCCCGGGAAGGACGACATGGGGTGGATTCTCACGTGCGTCCTGGGCGTCGCCGGTGGCTATGTGGGTGGCACGTTGAGCAGCGTCGTCTACGCGCCGCACAAGCTCGACTTCCGGCCGCCGATCGAGCACTCCTTCTGGGGTGCGCTGCTCGGCGCAGTGATCCTGGTGCTGATCTACCGCTTCGTGAAGTCGAAGAGTTCGGCCTAGAACTCGCACCGAGAAAAAGAATGAGGACCGTGCCCGATCGGGCACGGTCCTCATTCTTCGGGTGACTATCCGGCCGGGGCCATCTCGGGCGGCGCGTTCGTCACCGGCACCGGCACGCCGACCATCGGGTGGGCCGGGTCCGCGGGCTTGGGCGGGGCATTCGGGTCGACCGGCGGCGGAGGCGGAGGCGTCCACGGACGGATCGACTGGGCCAGCGTCACCGCGGCGGCCTTGTCGACCGGGTGGTTACCCGAACCCAGCCACACCACGAACCACCGCTGCGGGTTGCGCTGGCTGCGGATGGTGGCGTCCGGCGGCGGATTGCCGACGACGCCGGCCCAGATCTGGCCGTTCGGCTTACCGGTATCGGTGAACTTCACCTCGTAGAACGAAGCCGCACCGGGCAGGGACCCGGCGGTCAGCGCGGTGGTCTCCTGGCCGACGCGGGTACCCGGGAAGGGCATGAAGAACTCACCCATGTCCGAGGCCAACCGGTTGGCGGCCTTGCCGTTGTCGGATTCGGCACCGGCGAACAGCTTCAGATCCAGCCGGCCCAGCAGCACGCTGGTGTCACTCGGAGCCTGCTCCGCTCCCGCGGCCGGGGCCTTGGTCAGCAGCGCCTGACCGTACGACAGCTGTGTCGCGTCGGCGATCTTCCAGCCTTGCGGCACAACGTAACTGAAGCCACCGGCGTCGTTGTTGACGCGGCCGGGCTCAGCTGGCGGCGCCGGAGCCGCACCCGCAGCGGTACCCGGGGCCGGCGGCGCGGCCGGTGCGCCGGGAGGTGGTGGCGGTGCATTCGGGTCGGCCGGCGGTGCGGCCGGGTCCGCCGCGGGCGGCGGCGGAGCGTCGACCGCCGGGGCCGGAGCAGGTGCCGGTTCGCCGACCGGGGCGGGCGCCGGAGCAGGAGCCGGGGCGGGCGCGGGCGGCACCGGATCGGCGTACGAGATCGCACTCGGCAGTGCGATGGCCGCGGCCGCCGCACCGGCCACGGCAGCGGTCAGTGATTTCGGAAGACGTTTGCGGGCACTTGTCCGCGCATCCGGGTGTCGCATGGGGACGAAAATACAGTGTTACCGGCGTGACGCAAGTGCGAGTTGCGGCTAATTCTCTCCAGTGTCGGTTAGCTCGGTTCCGGCATCCCGACAGACCACGGCGATATCGCTCGGTTGCTGAGGCGCCGCAGTACTGTGCCAAGGCCCAGAACGGGCCGGGCGTGCCGTCACGCCGGCCGAATCGCCACGTCCTTCGGGGCGACGCCGAAGTACACCTGCTCCCCCGGAATCAGCCGCAGACCGGCCGCGATTTCCGCGCTGATGTCGGCGGCCAGGCCTCCACCGCCGTCGGCCGGCGCCTCGGCGCGCACGCGGATCACCGGGCCGCGGTGATCCAGTTCCGCCACCCCCACCGCGACGACGTTCACGTCGTCCGCGGGCAGCTCCCGGGACACCGACACCGCCGCCGGAGCGAACACCGCGATCGCGGCACCGCCAGGAATCACATCCGGCCCGGCACTGCCGCGCCACGTCTGCCCCGCGGCCAGCACCGAGCCGCCGTCGTCCCCGGCGCGCCCGCCGACCAGATTGACGCCCGCGAACCGCGCGCCGAAGACCGTTCGTGGCGCCGTCAGGATGTCGGCGACGGCGCCCGATTCGACGATGCGCCCGCCCTCTATGACAACAACCCGATCCGCGAGCGTGACGACGTCGAGCAGATCGTGGCTGACCAGGACGGAGCTGCGTCCACCCGTGGCCAGTACGCCACGGAGCAGGCGGCGCATCGCCGACGCGGCCGCGACGTCGAGACCGGACAGCGGTTCGTCCAGCAGCAGGACATCGGGTTCGGCCGCCAGCGCCCGGGCCAGCGCGACCCGCTGGGCCTGACCGCCCGACAGCTGTCCAGGCCGGCGACCAGCCAGGTCGGCGGCGCCGACCTCGGTGAGCCAGTGGTCGGCCAACTGCCGCGGCTCGATGTGCCTGCCCCTGCGACGGTGGTGCCGCGCATGGGGCCCGAAGGCCACATTGGCGGCGACCGTCAGGTGCGGAAACAGCGCCGGGTCCTGCAGCAACAGGCCGACCCGCCGGTTGTGCACCGCTACCTGCAGGCCCGCTGCCACGTCGGTCAGCCGGCGGCGGCCCACCGTCACGGTGCCCGCATCAGGCCGCAGCAGGCCCGCGATCACGTGCAGCACACTGGATTTCCCCGCGCCGTTGGGTCCGATGACGGCCACGACCTCGCCGGCGGCGGCATCGAACTCCACGTCGATACCGCGAGCGCCGACGGCCGCACGGACCGCCAGCCCGCCCGTCACTGGCGACCCTCCGCCTCGAACGGCCCGCGCCCGAACCGGGCACCGCCCATCGCGAGGACCACTACGGCGGCGACCACGACCAGCACCAGCGACAAGGCCACCGCCACGTCGGCATCGGCCTCGCGCTGCAGATAGATCTCCAGCGGCAAGGTCCGCGTCACCCCTTGCCGAGAACCCGCGAACGTCAACGTCGCGCCGAACTCACCCAGCGACCGCGCGAAGGCCAGCACCGAGCCCGAGACGAGGCCGGGCGCCAGCATCGGCAGCGTGACCCGCCGCCACACGGTGGTCGGCCGGGCGCCCAGCGTGGCGGCGACCGCTTCGTACTGCGACCCGGCGGTACGGGCCGCGCCCTCCAGGGCGATCACGAGAAACGGCAGCGAGACGAACGTCTGCGCCAGCACGACCGCCGTCGTCGAGAACGCGATGTGCACACCCGCCGCGTCCAGGTACTTGCCGATGAGCCCCAACCGGCCGAAGGCGTACAGCAGCGCGATACCGCCGACGACGGGCGGCAATACCAGCGGCAGCAGGATCAGCGGACGGGTCCAGCGCACCACCCGGGAGCCGCTGCGCGCCAGGACCAGCGCCATCGGCACACCCAGCACCACGCAGAGCACGGTGCTGGCGCCGGCGGTCTTGAGGCTGAGGACCAGCGCGGTCACCGACGACTCGCTGCTGATCAGGTCCAGGAACCGCGACCAGTCGACCTTCGCCGCGATCGCGATCAGCGGCAGGACGACGAAGAGGGCACCCAGCGCCGCGGGGACATAGATCCAGCGCGGCAGTCCGGGGTTCAAGGCTTTGCGAACCCGAATCGGGCCAGGGTCTGACGGCCCGCGTCGCTCGTCACCAGGTCGACGAACCGCTGTGCGGCTGCCGCGTCCGCGGACGACTTCAGCACCCCGATCGGGTAGATGTTGACCGCTGACACCGCCTGCGGGAAGTCGACCTTGGTGACCTTGTCGCCGGCCGCCCTGGCGTCGGTCTGATAGACCACCCCGGCGTCGGCCTGGCCGCTGGTGACCTTGTTCAGCACGTCGGTGACCGACGTCTCCTCGCTGACGGGCTTGAGCTCCACGCCGGCGATCTTCTCGACCTTGCGCGTCGCCGAGCCGCACGGCACCTGCCGGGCACACACCACGACGTTCAGTCCGGGCCGGGCCAGATCGCCGAAGTTGTTGAGCTGCTTCGGATTACCCGGCCGGGTCACGATGACGAGGGTGTTGGAGGCGAAGTTCACCGGGGTGCCGGCGAGCAACCCGGCCTTCGCCGCCTTGGTCATGTTGTTGGCGTCGGCCGAGGCGAACACGTCGGCCTTCGCACCCTGCGTCAGCTGCTCGACCAGGGACGACGAGCCCGCGAAGTTGAACTGCACGTCGGCACCGGGGTTGTCCTTCCGGTAGCGGTCGGCCAGCTCGGTGAACACCTGCTTCAGCGACGCCGCGGCATAGACGTTGACCACGGGACCCGACTTTTCGTGGTCCGAACCACAACCGGACGACACCCCGACTCCGCCGAGCAGGAGCACCACCGCCACAGCGCGCATCAACTTGCGCATGAGCCACATTCGCAGAACCCTATGGCCGTTTCCTCCGCGTGGCGAGTTTCGTCAGCTAGCTACTGTCCAGTAACATGGCGGCAACCGCGTTCAGCGTTGCACACGAGGAGGCCCTGCTCATGGACGTTCTGGTCACCGGAGGCGATACCGATCTCGGCCGCGTCATCGCCGAGGGATTCCGCGACGCCGGGCACAACGTCGTCATCGCCGGTGCCCGCCGCGATGAGCTCGAAGTCGCCGCCAAGGAGCTCGAAGTCGAGTCGGTCGTCCTCGACAACACCGACGGCGCCGCGCTGGAGCAGATGCGCGACAAGCTGCCGCAGCACCTCGACACCATCGTGAACGTCCCCGCGCCGGTCTGGTCGGCGGGCGACCCGCGCACCTACACGCTGGCCGAGCGCGCCACCGTGTGGCGCAACACCTTCGACTCTTCGCTGCTGTCTGCAGTGCTGACCGTGCAGATTCTCGGCGACCAGATGCGTTCGGGCGGTGCCATCGTCACCGTCGTACCGGAGTGCCCCAAGGACGGCACCGCCGACGCCGCAATCAAGGCGGCCGTGTCGAACTGGACCGCCGGACAGGCCGAGCACTTCGGTATCCGCGGCATCACGATCAACGTCGTCGCCGCCGGCCGTGGCTCCGAAGCGGGCTACGACGGTATCGACCCGAGCGGTGCGACCGTCGGATCCGAGCTGACCAAGCTCGCGCTCTTCCTCACCACACCGGCCGCCCGCCACATCACCGGCGAGACGCTGCACGTGAGCGCCGGGGCGCTCGCGACCTTCGCCTGACCTTTCACCTCACGGGCCAGTTTTATTCCCGATTTGTGCTGGCTTCGCGCCCGGCGAAAACGGTGACGCCACAGCACCGTTGGTGGCTAGGGTCGAATCGTGACGATTCGACTCGGACTTCAGATCCCCAATTTCTCCTACGGCACCGGCGTCGGTGAGCTGTTCCCGACCGTCATCGCCCAGGCCCAGGAAGCCGAGGCCGCCGGCTTCGACTCCGTCTTCGTGATGGACCACTTCTATCAACTGCCCGGGCTGGGTACTCCCGACCAGCCCATGCTGGAGGCTTACACCGCACTCGGCGGGCTCGCCGTGGCCACCGAGAAGGTGCAGCTCGGCACACTGGTCACTGGCAATACCTACCGCAACCCGACATTGCTCGCCAAGGCCATCACCACGCTCGACGTCATCAGTCAGGGCCGCGCCATCCTCGGCATCGGCACCGGCTGGTTCGAACTCGAGCACGATTCGCTGGGCTATGAGTTCGGAACGTTCACCGACCGGTTCAACAAGCTGCACGAGGCGCTCGAGATCATCCTGCCCATGCTCGCCGGGGAACGGCCCACCTTCGAGGGCAAGTACTACCGGACGCGTGAGGCGATGGCCGAGCCGCGCTTCCGCGACCACATCCCGCTGATGATCGGCGGCAGCGGCGAGAAGAAGACCATTCCGCTGGCCGCCAAGCACTTCGACCACCTCAACGTCATCGCGGGCTTCGACGAGCTGGCCCGCAAGGTGCAGGTGGTCAGGGAGGCGTGCGAGAAGATCGACCGCGACCCGGCCACGTTGGAGACGAGCCACCTCACCATCGCGATCATCGACGAGAACGTCACCGCCGACGTCATCCCCGACGACTTCAAGCAGCAGGCCGTCTACGGCAGCCCGGAGCAGGTGGCCGACCAGATCAAGACCAAGGTGCTCGACGCGGGCATCGACGGCGTCATCATCAGCCCGGTGACCAGCCTCAACGGTTACCAGCCCGGCGGCATCACCGCCGTCGCGGAATTACTCAAGCCGCTCCTGACGAAGTGAACCTGCAGGTCAGGTGAAAACTGGAGTCGGTGGGGCATCTCACTGCATTGATCGATTCAGCTGCGACTAACCTGTGGGTGTAAACAGTCTTGTAGTAGGTCGAGGAGCCCCTCAACATGGTCCACCCCGGAGCTACGGCATCGGATCGCCACAAAGTCGTCATCATCGGTTCGGGCTTTGGTGGCCTGACCAGTGCCAAAGCCCTCAAGCACGCTGATGTCGACATCAAACTGATCGCCCGTACCACCCATCACCTGTTCCAGCCGCTGCTGTACCAGGTGGCCACGGGCATCATCTCCGAAGGTGAGATCGCCCCACCGACCCGGCTGATCCTACGTAAGCAGCAGAACGCCCAGGTACTGCTGGGCGACGTGACGCACATCGACCTGGAGAACCAGACTGTCGATTCGATCCTGCTGGGCCACACCTACAGCACGCCGTACGACAGCCTGATCATCGCCGCCGGCGCCGGTCAGTCGTACTTCGGCAACGACCACTTCGCCGAGTGGGCGCCGGGCATGAAGACCATCGACGACGCGCTCGAGCTGCGCGGCCGCATCCTCGGTGCGTTCGAGCAGGCCGAGCGCTCCAGCGACCCGGAGCGCCGCAAGAAGCTGCTGACCTTCGTGGTCGTCGGCGCCGGGCCGACCGGTGTCGAGATGGCCGGCCAGATCCAGGAGCTGTCGGACCAGACCCTCAAGGGCAGCTTCCGGCACATCGACCCGACCGAGGCCAAGGTCATCCTGCTCGACGCCGCGCCCGCGGTGCTGCCCCCGATGGGCGAGAAGCTGGGCCTGAAGGCCAAGAACCGGCTCGAGAAGATGGGCGTGGAGATTCAGCTCAACGCCATGGTCACCGACGTCGACCGCAACGGCATCACCGTCAAGGACAAAGACGGCACGATCCGGCGCATCGAGTCGGCCTGCAAGGTGTGGTCCGCCGGTGTGCAGGCCAGCCCGCTCGGCCGCGACCTGGCCAACCAGTCGGAGACCGAGATCGACCGGGCCGGCCGCGTCAAGGTGAACCCTGATCTGTCGATCCCCGGTCACCCCAACGTGTTCGTCGTCGGCGACATGGCCTTCGTCGACGGCGTGCCGGGCATGGCGCAGGGCGCGATCCAGGGCGGCAAGCACGTCGCCGCCATCCTGAAGAACGAGGCAAAGGCTCGCGCACACGGCACCAAACCCAAGCCGCGCGAACCGTTCTCGTACTTCGACAAGGGCTCCATGGCCACCGTCTCGAAGTGGAACGCCGTCGCCCAGATCCCGCTCGGCGAGAAGTCCAAGCTCGAGTTCGGCGGCTTCATCGCCTGGCTGGCCTGGCTGGGGCTGCACCTGATCTACCTGGTGGGCTTCAAGACCAAGATCGCCACCCTGCTGTCGTGGACGGTGACGTTCATGAGCCGCCAGCGCGGTCAGCTGACCATCACCGAGCAGCAGGCCTACGCCCGCACCCGCATCGGCGAACTCGAGGAGATCGCGTCGTCGGTCCAAGCCACGCCCGACCCGGTGGCTTCCTGACTAGAGTCGCGGTCCCTGCCACGCCGACAGACAACCACCGTCGGCCAGCGCCATGACCACCTGATCTCGGCGTGATCCGGACCGCTCGTCGGTGCGGATCACGCCGAAATCGCTTTCCGGGTAACAGAACTCGCTGACATACGCACGTGGGGCGGCGATCTCGTCGTCGCTGACCGCACCCGCGCCGAGCTCGACCCGGTGTCGCACCACCGGGAGTGCATCACGGTCGACATGCAGTGTGCCCGCCCAGAAGCCGTGCTGCTCGCCGGCGCGCCCGACCTGAACCCGCTCGCGCAGCCGCACCCGGCCCGCGTCCGCGATCTGCAGCCGCGTCGTCGCCTGATGGCTGCTGCCACCCGCGATGACCGTCGGCTCCGGGTCGAGATCGAGTTCCCCGGCGACCGCGAGGTCCCAAACCGAATGCGACTGCGTCGTCGTCGCGCCGGGCAACACCACCATGGCCGCGACGCTGCGGACGAGCAGCCGGGCCCCGGCCTCCACGATCACGCGGACGTCGATGGTGTCACCGCAGCG